>Ga0114964_10000016_pt1 | contig 116776 bp, 113 predicted proteins | sample C_131016_MF_Meta_FD_92638 | JGI IMG/M metagenome (GOLD analysis project Ga0114964, IMG submission 92638) | Freshwater microbial communities from Lake Croche, Canada to study carbon cycling - C_131016_MF_MetaG | ecosystem: Environmental > Aquatic > Freshwater > Lake | place: Lake Croche... | reverse complement strand
GGTGCCATTCTCTAGAACTACTGGAGCGGGTGACCGGGATCGAACCGGCATGGCCAGCTTGGAAGGCTGGGGCTCTACCATTGAGCTACACCCGCATGTTTGTGCGGTGGCGCTATGTTACACGCAGCCGCACCAGGCATTTGAACAGCAATTTCCTGATCTATGCGTAGTTACTGGGAGATTGGCCTCAGGTTTTCACCATATATATGGTGTGGTGGCCCTGATTACCTCCAAGTAATGGATTAATCTCAATTCATCTTCCTCCGGCTTGTGTGCCGTGAATACCCACGGGGTCGAAAACACCCCCGATACCAAAATCAGGAAGGTCAACCATGCTAGATAGCTTCTTCAAAATATCTGAACGTGGCTCAACTGTCGGTCGTGAAATTCGCGGCGGCGTTGTCACATTCTTCACGATGGCATACATCGTGGCACTAAACCCTCTAATCATCGGTCTTGCAAAAGACGGCGATGGGAAATTCCTTGGCGGCGGAGACGCACCAAACTTGGCACTAATTGCAGCAGCCACCGCTCTTGTTGCTGGTGTGCTCACGATTTTGATGGGCGTGGTTGGAAACTTCCCACTTGCCCTAGCAACTGGTCTTGGTCTTAACACCTTTGTTGCGGTTGGTATTGCATCAAAGATGACCTGGGCTGATGCAATGGGACTTGTGGTCCTTGAAGGCCTAATCATCACAGTTCTAGTTCTAACTGGTTTTAGAACTGCGGTTTTCCATGCGGTTCCCGCGCAACTCAAGATTGCTATCTCAGTAGGTATCGGCCTATTTATCGCACTAATCGGACTCGTTGATGCCGGTTTTGTTCGTCGCACCGGATCTGGTCCAGTACCAGTAGCCCTTGGCGATAATGGAACTTTAGTTGGCTGGCCAATCATCGTCTTTGCCTTCGGCCTATTCTTAATGATTGGTTTGATGGTCAAGAAGGTTAAGGGCGCACTTCTAATTGGTATAGCCGTTGCAACAATTGCTGCAATTGCTATCGAATCTGCCTTTAAAATCGGTCCAAACTTCGATGGAAAGAACGTTAATCCAAAGGGTTGGGGACTAAATGTTCCTAAACTTCCAACCGATATCGTTGCAACCCCACACTTTGGCCTTCTAGGTCACTTCAGCCTATTTGGCTCATTTAGCCGAATCTCTATCGTGGCGGGAGTCCTTTTGGTATTTACCCTCTTGCTATCTGACTTCTTTGACACAGTTGGAACAGTTACCGCAATTGGTCACGAGGCTGGCTTGGCTGATAAAGATGGAAATGTTCCTAACTTAGAGCGCATCTTGATTGTTGACTCACTTGCTGCTGCCGCTGGTGGAGCTGCTGGTATTTCATCAAATACTTCATATATTGAATCAGCTTCAGGCGTTGGCGAAGGTGCACGCACGGGATTGGCATCTGTTGTCACAGGTGTTCTCTTCTTGCTCACCACCTTCTTGGCTCCCCTTGTGGCAGTCATCCCTTACGAAGCTGCAACCCCAGCACTTGTAATCGTTGGATTCTTGATGATGACTCAAATCAAGAGCATCGATTGGAATGATTACGGAATTGCTATCCCAGCATTCCTAACCATCATTTTGATGCCATTTACATACAGCATCTCAGTTGGTATCGGTGCTGGATTTGTTTCACATGTTGTAATCCGCATGGTTCAAGGTCGTCGCAAGGATATTCATCCATTGCTACTACTTGTCTCTGGTCTATTTATGGTCTACTTCTTAGCCTCACCAATTAATGCATGGATTGGCTAAACAAGTAACTAGATTCACGGAACTATAAAGTTAGGGCTCGGGGAAATCCCCGGGCCCTACTCTTTTGCGCTCAGAATTGAGCGTGGTCAGAGCGGGTCAGATTTTGGCTTATGATTCTCACTTACGCCGCGGGGCGTAGCGTAGTGGCTAGCGCGCTTGCTTTGGGAGCAAGAGACCGGGAGTTCGAATCTCCCCGCCCCGACCAGAATTTAGTAAATATTAAAGGAGCCTCGTGAAAAGTTCTGTTGAAAAGATCTCACCAACTCGAATCAAGCTTTCAATTGATGTTGAGATTAGTGAACTAAAGCCGTATATCGATTCGGCTTACAAAACTATTTCCGAGCGCTTAAATATTCCAGGTTTTCGCAAGGGTCACATTCCACCAGCAATGGTTGACCAAAGAGTCGGTCGGGCTGGCGTTATTGATGAAGCGATTACCGCATCACTTTCACCACTCTATTCACAAGCGATTAAAGATAATGAGATTCACGTTATCGGTCGTCCTACTGTTGAGATCACAAGCGTTAAAGAAGATGAAGGTTTCTCCTTTACTTCAGAGGTTGATGTTCGCCCAGAACTAACCTTGCCTAACTTTTCAGAAATTACCCTGACCGTTGATGATGTTGAAGCCACTGAAGAAGAGATCAATATTCAAATTGAACAGCTTCGCACCCACTTTGGCACGCTGACTACTGTTGAGAAGAAGATTGAATCTGGCGACTTTGTAGCGATCAATCTTTTGGCCAAGATCAATGGCGAGGAGATCGAAGGCGGTACTGCTAACGATATTTCTTATGAAGTTGGTACCAATCAAATGGTTGATGGCATGGATGAAGCCATAATCGGACTATCAGCGGGGGAGAAAACCACTTTCGATACCCAACTAGTTGGGCAAAAAGATGACGAAAAGGGAACTGTCACCGTCGAGATCAACGCCGTTAAGAAGCGCGATCTTCCAGAACTAAATGAAGACTTTGCAAAGTTGGCCTCAGAGTTTGAAACTCTAGCCGAGCTTAGAGCTGATATTTCACAGCGTGTGCTCAAGATGAAGAAAGTTAATCAGGGAACTCAAGCCCGTGACCTATTGGTTGAAAAGTTGACCAAAGATATCCAAATCCCACTTCCACAAAATGTGATTGATGATGAAGTAAACGCTCACCTAGAAGGTGAAGGACGCCTAGAAGATGATAAGCACCGCGCTGAGGTAACCGAGGAAGTAACTACCTCCCTTACCCGCGAAATCCTTTTCGACAACATCATTCAAGCTGAGCAGGTTTCAGTTAATGAAAATGAATTAACAGAATATCTTTTCCGCGCTTCCCAGCGTTATGGCATGACTCCAGAGCAATTCATCAAGGAAGTTACTGATGCAAATCAGGTGACAACCATGGTTGCCGAGGTTGCTCGCGCTAAGGCATTGGCCGGCGTCCTAGCTCGCGTCAAGGTTGTTACTACTTCTGGAAAGCCAGTTGATCTAGAAGATTTGGCGCCAAAGCAAGGCGAAGTGGCTGGCGAGTAATACTTCTCTTTAAGCGAACACCACAAGCCTAGATTTTCCCCATTTGCGGAAGCATTTGGCCTTAATTGTTGTTAAGGTCAATACAAGAAATATTAAACACAGGAGGAAGTCTTGGAAATCATTACGCCGCAATTCGCGGGTTCAGCGCCAGGTGGCGGACTTGATGATCAGGTCTACCAACGTTTGCTACGCGAACGAATCATCTTCCTTGGATCAGTTGTAGAAGATTCAATGGCAAATGCAATCTCTGCTCAGTTGCTACTTCTGGCGGCTGAAGATCCAGAGAAAGACATTTTCCTCTATATAAATTCACCAGGCGGATCCATTTCAGCCGGTATGGCAATTTATGACACCATGCAATACATCAAAAATGATGTCGCAACAGTTGCGATGGGACTTGCCGCTTCAATGGGTCAATTCCTACTTTGCTCCGGCGCCGCAGGAAAGCGCTACGCCCTTCCACATGCGCGCATCATGATGCACCAACCTTCAGGTGGCATCGGTGGAACAGCATCAGATATCAAGATTCAAGCCGAACAAATGTCATTTACTAAGAAGAAGATGGCTGAGTTAATTGCACACCACACTGGCCAAAAGGCAGAGACCATCGAAGCTGATTCAGATCGCGATCGGTGGTTCAACGCTGAAGAAGCAAAAGAGTATGGATTTGTTGATCACGTAGTTCGCTCTGCGGGTCAAGTATCAGGAAGCGGTGGAACAGCATGAACAACAACCTAGAAACCGTGAACGAATTTACTAGTCGCTACGTATTACCAACTATTGAAGAGAAAACTTCATATGGCTACAAGCGTTTAGATCCATACACAAAGCTATTTGAAGAGCGCATCATTTTCGTGGGACAAGCAATCGATGACACCGTAGCAAATGATGTTATGGCGCAATTGCTGACTTTGGAATCTATGGATCCAGACCGCGACATCATGATGTATATAAACTCACCTGGTGGTTCCTTTACGGCGCTAACTGCTATTTATGACACCATGCAATTTGTACGCCCAGATGTAATGACTATCTGTTTAGGACAGGCAGCATCTGCCGCAGCAGTTCTACTTGCTGGTGGTTCACCTGGAAAACGTTACGCACTAGAGAACGCCAGAATCTTGATTCACCAACCATATTCAGAAGGTGGCGGACAAGGTTCGGATATCGAAATCCAAGCTCGTGAAATCATGCGCATGCGCACTTTGCTAGAGAAAATGCTGGCAAAGCACACAACTAAGAGCCATGAAGAAATCACAAAGGATATCGAGCGCGACAAGATTCTTACCGCTGCTGAGGCCGTTGAGTACGGAATCATCGATCAGGTAATGGTTAGCCGTAAGGCCTCGCTTAAAAAGTAAGAATAAATAATTAATTCGCCTATAAGCGAACAAGTAAAGGCTGGGATTAGCCCGCATAAAAGCGCGGCAAGTCCTAGCCTTTACTTATGAATACGCGCATTGGTGAATCTGGCGACCTCTTGAAGTGCTCCTTTTGTGGCAAGACGCAAAAGCAAGTCAAGAAGTTAATCGCTGGTCCAGGTGTTTACATCTGTGATGAGTGCATCGATCTGTGTAATGAAATCATTATCGAAGAACTTCAAGAGACATCTTCTCTTGGGCTAGAAGAGCTACCAAAGCCAGAAGAGATATATAACTTCCTTGACCAATATGTAATTGGCCAAGATCGCGCTAAGAAATCTTTATCTGTTGCGGTCTATAACCATTACAAGCGCGTTCAGTCCGGTGAATCAAAGCGCGAAGATGCGATTGAACTTTCTAAGTCAAATATCTTAATTCTTGGACCTACCGGTTGCGGTAAAACACTTTTGGCGCAAACCCTTGCTCGCATGCTTAACGTGCCATTTGCTATTGCCGATGCCACAGCCCTTACTGAGGCTGGATATGTGGGCGAGGATGTTGAAAATATCTTGCTAAAACTTATTCAAGCTGCTGACTTTGATGTTAAGAAAGCAGAAACTGGAATTATTTATATTGATGAAATCGATAAAGTCGCGCGCAAGAGTGAGAATCCATCAATTACTCGCGATGTTTCAGGTGAAGGTGTCCAGCAAGCGCTTCTTAAGATACTTGAGGGAACTACCGCCTCTGTTCCACCACAAGGTGGTCGCAAGCACCCACATCAAGAATTTCTACAGATTGATACCACAAATATTCTGTTCATAGTTGGCGGTGCATTTGCCGGACTTGAAAAGATAATTGAGGGCCGCAAAGGAAAAGCAGGAGTCGGCTTTAATGCCACCTTGCAATCTGTTGGGGGAGAAGAGAAGAAGGATCTGTTCGGTGATGTAATGCCAGAGGATTTATTGAAGTTTGGAATGATTCCTGAATTTATTGGACGCCTACCAATTCTTACCTCGGTTGAGAATTTAGATCGTCCAGCACTAATGGAAATTCTTACTGAGCCAAAGAATGCTTTAGTAAAGCAATATCACAAGTTATTTGAATTAGATGGCGTGGAATTAGAAGTAACACCTGATGCACTTGAAGTAGTAGCCGATCTTGCGATCAAGCGTGGCACCGGTGCTCGTGGACTTCGTGCAATTATGGAAGAAACTCTTCTAAGTGTGATGTATGAAATTCCTTCAAAGCCAGAAGTTGAGCGCGTGATCATCACACCGCAGGTAGTTCTAAAAGAAGCTGCCCCAACATTAATTACCCGTCCAGGTGGGCCAAAGCGCGCAAGTAAGAGCGATAAGGGTGAAAAGTCAGTCCAACCCGAAAAGGGCGAGGAAAAGACCGCTTAATCTTTAATCTAGACTGACCCATTATGAGCGAAGGCAAAAAGAAGGAACTGGCTGCCACATTCACGCCAGCTGAGATTGAAGCCCCGCTCTATCAAAAATGGATTGATGCTGGTTACTTCAAAGCTGATTCATCTTCAGATAAGCCACCTTTCACAATAGTTATTCCACCACCAAATGTGACAGGTTCACTTCACATTGGTCACGCACTTGATCACACACTGCAAGACATTGTTATTCGAATGAAGCGGATGAAGGGTTTTGAAACTCTTTGGCTTCCGGGAATGGACCACGCAGGAATTGCTACCCAAAATGTTGTTGAAAAACAATTGGCAACTCAGGGAAAGACTCGTCACGACTTAGGCCGCGAAGCTTTTATTGAAACAGTTTGGAAGTGGAAGGCTGAATCCGGTGGCGCAATTCTGGCCCAGATGAGGCGCCTTGGTGATTCAGTTGACTGGAGCCGTGAGCGTTTCACTATGGATGAAGGCCTTTCAAAGGCAGTCCAAGAAATATTTAAGCGGTTGTATGACGCAGAATTGATTTATCGGGCAGAACGAATAATTAACTGGTGTCCAAGATGTTTAACGGCGCTTTCAGATATTGAAGTTGAGCATTCAGATGATGCTGGTGAATTCGTTCAGGTTCGTTATGGGGATGAGAATATTTCGATAACGGTTGCTACTACCCGTGCGGAAACAATGATGGGTGATGGCGCTGTTGCAGTTCACCCAGATGATCCTCGTTATAAGGACCTAATTGGTAAGCAAGTACTTCTGCCATTAGTAAATCGAATGATCCCAATTATTGCTGATGAACTTGTTGATCCAGATTTTGGTACTGGTGCGGTGAAGGTAACTGGAGCCCACGATCCAAATGACTTTGAAATGGCTATGCGCCATGGAATAGATATGCCAGTGATCATGAATGAACATGGTGTTATGGCAAATTCCGGAACGAGATTTGATGGCATGGATCGTTTCCAAGCTCGAAAAGCAGTCGTTGATGAACTTCGCGAAATGGGTCGAATAGTTGGCGAGAAGCGTCCATATATTCACGCTGTTGGTCATTGCCAGCGTTGTGATACAACAGTAGAGCCAAGACTTTCAAAGCAATGGTTTGTGAAAGTTGCGCCGCTTGCAAAAGCAGCCGGTGATGCGGTGCGCGATGGTCAAATTAAGATTGAACCTGAAGAACTTGCACCAAGATATTTCGACTGGATCGATAATATGCATGATTGGTGTATTTCTCGCCAACTTTGGTGGGGACACCAAATTCCGGTTTATTACGGACCAAATGATGAAGTAGTTGTTTGTGGTCCAAATGATCAACCCCCTGCTGGTTATATCCAGGATCCAGATGTTCTAGATACTTGGTTTTCTTCCGGCCTATGGCCATTTTCAACTCTTGGTTGGCCAGAGATGACAGCTGATTACAAGAAGTTCTATCCAACAAGTGTTCTAGTAACTGGTTATGACATCTTGTTCTTTTGGGTAGCACGAATGGTTCTACTTGGTTTATTTGCTACAGATGGGCAAGCACCATTTCACACCATCGCACTTCATGGTTTGGTGCGTGATCGTTTTGGCAAGAAAATGAGTAAGTCTCGTGGCAATACCGTCGATCCAATTGAATTTATGGATAAGTACGGATCAGACGCCCTTCGCTTTACCTTGGCCCGCGGTGCTAATCCAGGCACAGATCAAGCGTTAGCCGAAGAGTGGATTGGTGGATCTCGTAACTTTGCAACCAAGCTTTGGAATGCAACTCGTTTTGCAGTTATGAACGGGGCAACCGTTGAGGGCGCGCTACCAGCATTTGATTCCCTTGATTCCATCAATAAATGGATCTTGACCAGACTTGATGAAACTATTGAATCTGTTGATGCTCTTTTTGAGAAGTATGAATTTGCTAAGGCTTGCGAGGAGATCTATCACTTTGCTTGGGATGATTTGTGTGACTGGTATTTAGAGTTATCAAAGGCATCATTTGCTGGCGGCGGGCAGAGCGCGGAAGTATCAAAGCGTGTGCTTGGCCATGTCCTAGATCAAGTACTTCGCTTATTGCATCCTTCCATGCCATTTATTTCTGAAGAGCTTTGGTGTTCCTTTACTGGCGGTGAAACTTTAGTTACTGCCGCATGGCCTAAGTCTGATATTTCAAACCGTGAGGAACAATCAAAAGTCGTTGTTGGGCAACTTCAAGATCTTGTGACTGAAATTCGACGTTTTAGAAATGACCAAGGTATTAAGACATCTGCCAAGGTAAATGCAAACTTTATTGGCCTTAATTCAAATGAAGCAGCACTTCGCCAAATCTGTCGCCTAGAGCCGATGACTGGTGTGCCAAGTGCGAAAATTGAAGTAGGCAAAGTAATTGTTGAATTTGATTTAACTGGAGCTATCGATGTTGTTGCTGAGCGGGCCAGACTTACTAAAGACCTAGCGACGGCTGAGAAGGATCGCACAACAGCCAAAGTTAAATTAGATAACGAAGGATTTATGGCAAAAGCTCCGATGGAAGTTGTTCAAGAAATTCGTACCAGACTGGCGCAAACAACGGCCGATATTGAGAGCATCACCGCACAATTAGCCGCACTTGCAGAGAAGTAATGACATCCCCGGATGACCTAGAAGTTTTAGGTGTTGTTGAGGCGGCGCTTTTAAAGCGTTTACCAGAAAGTCAGATAGAACCATCTCTTGTTCGAATTGCTGCGCTTTTAGATGCGCTGGGTTCACCCGAACTCTCTTATCCAACAGTTCATATAGGTGGAACAAACGGTAAAACAAGCACTGCTCGAATGGTGGATTCATTATTTACCGAACTTGATTATCGAACTGGGCGATTTACCAGTCCTCATCTAGAAAGCATGCTGGAAAGAATTTCAATTAAGGGTGAACCAATTAGTCCTGAAGGATTTATCGCTTCTTACAACGATATTGCCCTTTATTTGGATTTGATTGATAGCCGCCAGCCTCACCCAATTTCATTTTTTGAAGCAGTCACGGCTTTGGCTTTTGTTGCATTTGCTGAATTTCCAGTTGATCTTGGAATAATTGAAGTTGGTATGGGCGGGCAGTGGGATGCCACAAATGTTGTGTCCAGTGCGGTTTCGGTCATTATGCCAATCGGCCTAGATCACACTGAATATCTTGGAGATACTCTTGAAGAGATAGCGCAAACTAAGAGCGGAATAATCAAGCCAGAATCGCATGTTGTATTAGCTGCGCAAGAGCCAGAGGTTGCTCGCATACTTATGGAGAAGATAATAGAAAAATCAGCAATTCCATACCGCGAAGGTGTTGAGTTTTCTTTATTGCGCCGCGACATCGCAGTTGGTGGTCAGATGATTTCAATTCAAGGAATTTATAGCCAATATACCGATATCTATTTGCCACTCTATGGCGCCCACCAAGCATCTAATGCAGCTGTTGCACTTGCAACGGCCGAAGCATTTGTGGGTATGGCCCTTGATGAAGAAGTCGTTCGAAATGCCTTTGCTAATGTTAAATCGCCAGGTCGTTTGGAAGTATTACACCGTGACCCAACAGTTATTGTTGATGCTGCCCATAATCCGCATGGTGCTAGGGCGCTAGCAAATACCTTACAAACTGAATTCGATTTCGAATCTATATTTTGCGTCTTGGCAATTTTGGGCGATAAGGATGTTATTGGCGTCCTAAAAGAACTAGAGCCAGTGGTGGACCGCCTTGTAGTTTCCCAGTCCAATTCACCTAGAGCTTTTGAAGTTGAAAAGCTTTATGCCGAGGCAATAAAGATTTTCGGTGCTGATCGGGTTTATAAAGAAGCAAACCTTATTAATGCAATTACCTACGCTTCTGAACAAGTCACTTTATTAAATCAAGTTAGTGAGGGCGTTAGCGCGGTTGTAATTACGGGTTCTGTTGTGACCGCCGGTGAGGCAAGATCTGTATTGAAGAAGATCGGAAGAGCTGAGGAGTAGATGAGAATTCTTGGTGCGGCAGTTCTTGCAATGGAAGCATTTGTCGTCGGGTTTGCACTTTTATTGGCAAAAGATGCACATCATGGCTTGGCAATTTGGCTTGGAATATTCTTAATGATTGCCTTGATTCTTAATTCTGGAATCATGAAACGAAGAAGCGGCTGGATTATTGGCTCTATTCTCCAAGTGGGGTTAATCGCTTATGGCTTTGTCTTAACGGCCATGTTCTTCATGGGCGCACTCTTCGCTGGGCTTTGGGTAGCGGCAATTGTTGTCGGCCGAAAAGGTGAGGCTATTCGAGCGAATTTGCTGGCCAATCCACCGAATTAAGTACTTTCGCACTCTTTGATTAGACTGTGGCGGTGAGTATCGAACGCACCTTAATCCTGGTCAAGCCTGACGGAGTCCGTCGCGCATTGGTTGGCGAAGTAATTCGCCGCGTCGAAACAAAGGGCTATCAAATTTCTGCTCTTAAAATGATTCAACCAACTCGTGATTTATTTGCAGTTCACTATGCAGAACACGATGGTAAGCCTTTTTATGAACCACTTCTTGAATTTATGCTCTCCGGTCCAATCGTTGCGATGATTGCTGAAGGCAATCGCGTAATTGAAGGATTTAGAAAGTTGGCTGGAACTACAGATCCAACAACCGCAGAACCAGGAACAATTCGTGGTGATCTTGCTCGAGATCAAGGAACTAAGGTTGTACAAAATATTGTTCATGGTTCAGATTCAGTTGAATCAGCGAATCGTGAAATTGCAATTTTCTTCCCTGAATTGAAAGGCAACTAATGAGTAACAAAAGCTCTAACCGGATGTCATTTATCGGCCGTGATATGGCTGTGGACCTTGGAACTGCAAATACCTTGGTCTATGTCCGTGGACGTGGCATCGTTCTTAATGAACCATCTGTTGTTGCAGTCAATCAAGATACCGGCGCAGTCCTTGCAGTTGGCTTAGAAGCTAAGCGCATGATTGGTCGCACACCTGGAAATATAATTGCAATCCGTCCTTTGAAGGATGGTGTTATCGCAGATTTTGATACTACTGAAAAGATGCTTCGCTACTTTATTCAAAAGGTGCACCGTCGTCGTTACTTAGCAAAGCCAAGAATTGTCGTTTGTGTTCCATCAGGTATTACAGGTGTTGAACAGCGCGCAGTTAAAGATGCTGGTTATGCCGCAGGAGCTCGTAAGGTTTACATCATCGAAGAACCAATGGCAGCAGCAATTGGTGCTGGACTTCCAATTCATGAACCAACTGGAAATATGGTTGTTGATATTGGTGGCGGAACAACTGAAGTTGCTGTTATTTCACTTGGTGGAATTGTTACTGCCCTATCGATTCGTGTTGGTGGCGATGAACTAGATCAAGCAATTATTGACTGGGTAAAGCGTGAGTTCTCACTTCTATTGGGAGAGCGCACTGCAGAAGAAATTAAGATGGCCATTGGGTCTGCATACAAGCTTCCTGGCGAGCCAGATGCTGAAATTCGCGGTCGCGACTTAGCAACCGGGCTTCCAAAGACAATTCGAGTTTCTGCCGAAGATATTCGCAAGGCCTTGGAAGATCCAGTAAATCAAATTGTTAATGCTGTTAAGAGCACCCTTGATAAAACCCCACCCGAGCTTGCAAGTGATCTTATGGATCGCGGAATTGTTCTAACTGGTGGCGGTGCTTTGCTTCGCGGGCTAGATGAGCGCCTACGTCATGAAACTGGAATGCCAGTTCATATTAGTGAGCGTCCACTACAGGCAGTTGCTGAAGGTTCTGGAAAGTGCGTTGAAGAGTTTGAAGCTCTTGAGAAGGTTTTGATTTCAGAACCCCGTCGTTAATTCATTCAAATGGTAATTAGTTAGGACCTCTGTAAGGAGAAATAGGTGGCAGCTGGCGGAAGCAATCGTTCGCGACTGCTCGTCATCATTCTTATCGTCACCTCACTGTTTTTAATTACCTTAGATCTTCGTGGGGTGAGTGTCACAAAGAGTTCACGCTCTGCCACCCAGTCATTTTTAGCCCCAATTCAGCGGGGTGTTTCCGATGTCTTCTCACCGGTTGGATCATTCTTTAGCGATATCAAGAATTTTAGTAAGACAAAGTCGCAATTAGTAGAACTCAAAGCGGCTAATGCTCGGTTAAAGACTCAACTAGTTTTCAATGAAGATATCAAAGGTCAATTAGCTAAATTAAATGGTGTGTTAAATCTTGCTGGCCGAGGCGGCTACAAAGTAGTTGCAGCTCGTGTGATTGGCCGTGGAAGTGCATCAACATTTAGTCAAACCATCACCATCGATGCTGGGTCCTCTGATGGTATTCAAAAAGATATGACCGTTATGAGCGATGTTGGAATAGTTGGAATTGTTAAGTCTGTTTCAGCCTCGTCAGCAATTGTTCTTTTAATGAGTGACCCAACTTTTAGGATTGGTGTGAGAATAGCTGGCACTCAAAGTGTTGGTGTTCTCTTTGGACAAGGTTCAAGCCGCTACCAACTAGAACTGCTAGATACCTCGGGCACAATTAAAGATAAAGATATTTTGGTTTCTTTGGGCAGTGAGAATGATCGCCCCTTTGTTCCTGGTCTGCCAGTTGGCTACGTAGTTGGGGTCGATAAAACAACCGGCACTCTTACTCAAAATGCCACAGTAAAGGGATACTCAAACCTAAATGGTTTAGGCGTTGTCTCAATTATTATTGAATCACCCAAAGGTGACCCAAAGGATTCACTAATTCCAAAACCAACTCCAACGGCAACAATTTATGTCACCTCTACTGCAGGGCCAGATACCACCACTGCCACGAGCTCGCCAACACCGATTCCTACTGCTTCTAAGTCGGCCAGCAAGGCTAAGAAATGAGTTGGAGCAGGGCGGGCATAAACGCCCTTCTCTTGTTCTTCCTATTTATATTTCAAGAGTCAGCAGTTTCAAAAATAAATTTACCTATAACTGGATTCTCCCTTTATTTAGCAATTCTCCTTGGGCTAATGGCTCTTGAAGATCGATTTGGCGCAGTTGTTTTAGGATTTATTGGTGGAATCATTTTGGATTTTTCACCTTCGGCAGATTCTCCTTTTGGAAAATGGGCATTGGTACTGACTCTAGTTGGCTATGTTGTTGCGGTTAATGGTGAAAGCATTGGAGATTTTACAAAACGCCCACTAACTTTCGTGATTTTTGTCTGTGCAGGATCCATTGGAACTCTCTTTACCTTTTTAGCTTTTGGAGTACTGCTTGGGGAAAACAATGGCGCCTTAGGCCATAACCTTGTCATGGTCTTTGGGAATTCATTTTGGACTTTGCTCTTTGCACCACTTTTGCTACCAATAACAATTAAGTGGCGAGCTAAAACCCTCACGTCACGAGAGCGCGCATGAGTCTTCGTTCGAGATTGAATATTGTCATTGTTCAAGCTCTGGTAATTTCCTTGATGGTGGCACTTTTGGGCCGACTATTTTATTTACAAGTTGCATCTGGCCTTAAGTATCAAAATGCAGCACTAAGTATTCAAAGTCGAGATGTTGTGACTCCTGCAGTCCGGGGCGCAATCACTGATAGTTCTGGTATTCCACTAGTTATGGATCGTCCCGGAATGGTAATTTCAGTTGACCGAAGTGTTTTGGATAAGTTACCAGATAGCGGAAAGTCAGTAATTTCAAAAGTGGCATTACTAGTCGGTCTAAAACCAGATGATGTTTTTATCTCAACCAGACTTTGTGGTGAGTTGCCAATAGGTCAACGCGCTGGCTGTTGGAAGGGGACAAGATTCCAACCAATTCCAATTACTCGAACCGCAACTCAGGCACAAGCACTTAAAGTCTTAGAAAATTCTGATCGCTATCCAGGTATTGACGCCAAGCCAGTTCCGGTTCGTTCCTACCCATCTCTTGCTGGGGAAAATGGTTCGCACGTTCTTGGCTATGTGGGTTCAGTTACAGAGTTGGATTTAGCCAATCCTGATAAGCACTACTACCGTGATGAGTTAATTGGTAAATCTGGTCTGGAATATGAATATGACAAATATTTACGTGGCACTGCTGGAATAAAGACAGTAATAGTCGATCGCAAGGAAGCGGTCACACAACAAGCACAAAATACGGCTCCAAAGTCCGGATTTAACTTAGTTACGAATCTTGATGCCAGATTACAAGCAGCCACAGAAAAAGCATTAGCAACGTCGGTTCGAAGGTCTAAGTCAATGGGATATCACGCAGATGGTGGTGCGGCGATTGTTATGGATGTTAAAACTGGCAAAGTCCTAGCTCTTGCCTCATATCCAACTTATGATCCAAATATTTGGCAGACTGGTTTAACCCAAGCCCAAGCAAAAGATTTGTTTAGTGATAGCGCTGGAGTGCCAGCTCTAATCCGCCCAATCCAAGGTATGTATGCACCAGCATCGACTTTTAAATCTATTTCAGTTGTCGCCGCTGCTGCTGCGGGATATAACTTGAATGCAAGTTATGACTGCCCAGCATCAGTACAAATTGGTAATCGAGTTTTCAATAACTTTGAAGTTAAATCTCTGGGCCGCGTGAGTTTGCAAAAAGCAATTGCTGTTTCTTGCGACACTATTTGGTATCAAATTGCTTATGATCAGTGGGTTAAAGACGGGGGATTGCGACCTAAATCAGGATTACACGATTATTTCTTTACCGCAGCCAAAGGTTTTGGAATTGGAAAGAGCACCGGAATAGATTTGCCAGGTGAGGCATCTGGTCGACTTCCAGATCGAGGTTGGAAGCAACGTTATTACGACCAGAATAAGAACTACCTCTGTAATTACAGTACTAGAGCTAAGAAATCAGATTTGACTCCCTATTTGATTGCAATTGCTAAAGAGAATTGTGTTGATGGATACATGCTTCGAGCAGGCGACGCAGTTAACTTTTCAATCGGGCAGGGAGACACACTCATAACACCAATTCAAATGGCTCAGGTCTATTCAACAATTGCCAATGGCGGAACTATCTATAAACCAGAGATAGCCAGAGCGATAGTTAAGCCAGATGGAACAGTGGTTAAAGAATTCAAGACCGAAGTAACTGGAACTGCCCCACTAACGCCAGAAGTAACCGCCTTTCTACACAAATCTCTTCGCTCTGTTGCAACTGAAGGAACTGCTGCAGGGGTCTTTGCTGGTTTTCCAATTCACGTTGCAGGCAAGACTGGAACTGCTCAAGATCTAGGTAGAAATAAAAATGGAAGTAGCAAAGATGACACTTCTTGGTTTGCATCTTTTGCCCCAGTAGAAGCTCCACAATATGCGGTAGTCATGATGGTTAGCCAAGGCGGATTTGGTGCTTCAGTATCAGCAGTTGGCGTGCACGATATTTATGCTGCACTGTATGGAGTTTCAGGGAGCACTATCGATCCAAAGAAGGCTATCTTCCCCGATGGAATTCCAAGCCAACTTCCTAAGATTGATGTGAAAAATGCTAAGTTGGCCAAACCATGAGATCGCGCCAATTTATATCTAGATCGCACCGAAGAAATCACTTCTTTGAAAACTTTAGCCAGTGGGATCGATTACTCAACTTTTCAGTTGGCGCCCTGTCGATACTCGGTACGTTACTTGTTTGGGCTGCCACAAAGTCCTGGTTTGCAAACCAAGGCTTAGATCCACAATATTATTTAAAGCGCCATGTAATTAACCTGGCAATTGGAATCGCACTTGCTTATGGAACTACCTTAATTGATTACCGACTACTTCGTGCTTACACCCCAATAGTTTGGGGGCTAGCAGTCCTAGGTTTGGTGGCAGTTTTGATTCCACATATTGGTAGCACCATTAATGGTGCCAGGGCATGGATTGCACTTCCTGGAGGCTTCAATATTCAGCCAGCAGAGTTAGCAAAGATTGGCATAATTGTTGGAATTTCAATGATCCTGGCCGAAAAGCGAGACAGTGATGCAAACCCAAATGATTTAGATGTGTTAAAGGCTTTGGCAATAGCGGCAATACCAATTGTGTTAATTCTTATTCAACCTGACCTTGGCACGGTAGTAATTATTAGCGCTGCAGTTGTTGCCATCATTGCAACTTCCGGGGCGCCAACTAGATGGGTTGTTGGGTTGTTATTAGTTGCAGTTGTGGGAGGCCTAGTCGCAGTTAAAGCTGGGGTCGTTAGTGATTATCAAGTAAAGCGACTGCAATCTTTTGTTGATCCAACTGCCGATCCACAGATGAGCGGTTATCAACTTCGTCAGTCAAGAATTACTATTGGTTCAGGTGGAATTATTGGTAAAGGTTTATTTAGTGGACCACAGACTAATGGGCGATTCGTTCCAGAACAGCAGACTGACTTTATCTTCACCGTCGCAGGTGAGGAACTTGGTTTCTTGGGTTGCGGCTTTATTCTGCTTTGTTTTGGTCTGTTCTTTGCTCGCGCCTTTACGATTGCTAAGCGAACTAATGACTTATTTGGCAGGCTGGTTTGCGTTGGAGTAATTGCTTGGTTTGCATTCCAAACATTTGAAAATATTGGAATGACCATGGGATTAGTACCTATGACCGGTGTTCCACTGCCATTTATGTCTTATGGTGGCTCAAGTATGTTCGCGAATATGATCGCAGTTGGCTTGCTTCAAAACGTCCATCTTCGGGCTAGATAGCTCGATTTAAGCGGGCATTTTCCCAATAGTTGGTCTTTCCGCCCGTTATGAGCAATACTTAACCCAGTATTCAGCGCGTGGCCTCTCAAATGCTTCGTAAAACTTAGAAATAAGTTGAAGGTTTGATGAGCAGATTCGCAGCGAGTACCAGAGCTTTCAAAAGGAAGTTTTAATTTTAGTTTTAGACGAGGATTTAATTTTATGGCTATAGCGCCAAAAGGTGCGCGAAAGCGCACAATAAAGAAGAAGTCTGCCAAAGCAGACTCACAAACAACTGAAGCAACCACTACATCTGAAGAAGTAAGTGATGTTGCTGAACAACCAGCGGAAAAGAAGAGTGGCAAGCGTGCACCTTCTATTCCGGTTCCAATGTTTCAAGCTGCTCCTGAAGAGGTAGCGCCGAAGAAAGTTTCTGCAAAAAAGCCAGTAGCCCAAGAGGCTGAAGCTGAATCAACTGAGACAAGTGAAGAAGGCGCTGAGCGCCGTCGTCGCCGCCGTGGTGGCAGAGGTCGCCGACGCGGGGCAAGAGATTCTGACGGAAATGAAAACAGCACAGATAGAGATTCAGATACCGATGAAGCCCTTGATGCTGGTGCTTTAAATGATGATGAAAGTGAAGAGTCTTCGACTTCTTCAACTCCACGTCGCCGTCGTCGCCGCCGTGCAAGTGGAGATGGTGTAACACCAGGTGAAATTGTTGATGAAGATGGCGTCGTAACTGTTGTTAAGGTGCGCGAACCACGTGAAGCAAGACCTGCTCGTGAATCTCGCTCCCGTGATGATCAGCCAAGTCGCTCCCGTGATCGTGGACGCAATCGAAATGATCGCAGCAGCCGTCGTGATCGCGAACCGCGTGACTTTGTTCGCCGCCGCGGAACCATCATTACCGAATCTGAATTCCTAGCTCGCCGTGAGAATGTCGATCGGCAAATGTTGGTTCGCCAAGCTGGTGACCGCACCCAGATCGCCGTTCTTGAAGATAACATCATGGTTGAGCACTATGTAAACAGAAATAGTAATATTTCTTATGTAGGAAACGTTTATCTTGGAAAGGTTCAAAATGTTCTTCCGTCAATGGAAGCAGCATTCGTTGATATTGGTAAGGGTCGTAACGCAGTTCTCTATGCTGGTGAAGTTAACTGGGATGCAGCTGGTCTTACAGATGGTGCACCACGAAAGATTGAGCACGTATTAAAGACTGGTCAGTCTGTCTTGGTTCAAGTTACTAAGGATCCAATTGGTCAAAAGGGTGCTCGTCTAACTAGCCAAATCTCACTTCCAGGTCGTTACATTGTTTATGTTCCAAGTGGTGAAATGAGCGGAATTAGCCGAAGGCTTCCAGAGCAAGAACGTTCTCGCTTAAAGTCAATTCTTAAAGATTTAATTCCAGAAGATGCTGGCGTAATTGTCCGTACTTCATCTGAAGGTGCATCTTCTGAAGAGATCGAGCATGACGTGGCTCGCCTAAAGGCACAATGGGAAGATATTGAAAGTAAGGCAGCAACCCCAGGAACGGCTGCGCCATCACTTCTTTATGCTGAGCCCGATTTAACCGTTCGCGTTATTCGAGATATCTTCAATGAAGATTTTAAGAAGCTAATTGTTCAAGGTGATCAAGCTTGGGAAGATATCAATCTCTACCTAAGCCATATTGCGCCAGAGCTCACGACAAAGATTGAAAAGTGGACTGGAACTCGTGACTTATTTGTTGAGAATAGAATCGAAGAACAGCTTGCCAAGGCATTTGATCGGAAGGTTTATCTGCCTTCTGGTGGTTCTTTAGTGATTGACCGCACCGAAGCCATGATCGTTATCGACGTTAACACCGGTAAATTCATTGGTAAGGGTGGAAACCTGGAAGAGACTGTAACTAAGAACAACTTGGAAGCTGCCGAAGAAATTGCTCGCCAACTTCGTTTGCGCGATATGGGTGGAATTATCGTTATCGACTTTATTGATATGACCTTGGAATCAAACCGCGATCAAGTATTGCGCCGTTTGGTTGAATGCCTAGGTCGTGACCGCACCAAGCACCAAGTAGCTGAAGTTACTTCACTTGGTCTAGTCCAAATGACTAGAAAGCGTGTTGGTCAAGGACTTATTGAAGCGTTCTCAACAACTTGTGAAAGTTGTGGTGGTCGTGGAATTCATATTCACAGTGAACCAGTACAAAAGGTCGCTTTGGATAAGGACATGGACAAGCGTTATGTTCCATCAAGTCAATTAAATGATGAAGCAGAAGTTGTCGAACTAGACGATGAGTCGCAAGGGCCAAATCAAGCACCGCAAAATGAAGAAGGTTCGGATTCAAGCCCTGTGGCCGAAGATTCGAATAAGAAGCCTCAAAAGCGCCGTCGCCGTGCGGTAAGCACTGGGGTAATTACCCCTAATTGATCTCAGTTTGACCCCGAGATAGGGCAATCCCTATCCTTAGGCCTCTGAAACAAATGCTCGATACCTAACTGGTGTGGGCCTTAAGTAAAAGTCTGGAAAGGTGTCACCGTGTACGCGATTGTTAAAGCAGGCGGCCGTCAAGAAAAGGTTGCCGTTGGCGACACAGTTACTGTCGACCGTATCGATGCAAAGGTTGGCGCATCTGTTTCATTTCCAGCCCTTCTAATTGTAGAAGGCACCACAGTTACAACTGATGCCAAGGCACTTGCCGGCGTAAAGGTAACTGGCGAAATTCTTGAAGAGACCAAGGGTCCTAAGATCGACATCCTTCGTTACAAGAACAAGACTGGCTACCGCCGTCGCTCAGGTTTCCGTTCACAACTAACGCGCGTGAAGATCACCGCGATCACCAAGTAAGGGGAGGCGAATAACAAATGGCAAGTAAAAAGGGAGTTTCCTCCACACGTAACGGTCGCGATTCAAACGCCCAGTACCTTGGTATCAAGCGTTATGCAGGTCAGATTGTTAAGTCAGGCGAAATCTTGGTCCGCCAACGCGGCACAGTTTTTCACCCAGGACAAAATGTAGGTATCGGTAAGGACGACACACTCTTCGCACTAGCTGCAGGAGAAGTTGCTTTCGGTCGCGCTCGCGGTCGTAAAGTTGTAAACATCGTTCCGGTGGCTGCACTAGTTAACGCGTAAGCGCAGATAAATTCTCTGCGGGTCCGCGTAAGCGGACCCGCATTTTTATTTCACAAAGGAATTTTAAAATATAGAAAGGGTAGGTGAGTTAAATGGCAACATTCGTTGATCGCGTAACTCTCCATGCCTTTGCAGGCAGCGGTGGCGATGGTTGTGTATCTATTCACCGTGAAAAATTTAAGCCACTTGGTGGACCAGATGGCGGAAATGGCGGTCGCGGTGGGGATGTAATCCTCGTTGTGGATGCTGGCACTACGACTCTTTTAGATTTTCACCATTCACCACACCGCAGAGCAACTAATGGCTCACTTGGTTATGGCGATTATTGCAATGGTAAAGAAGGTAAGGATTTAATTCTTGCTGTTCCAAACGGAACAGTTATTAAGGATCAAGCCGGAACTGTTCTTGCAGATTTAGTTGGCCTTGGCACTCGGTTTGTTGCCGCGCAAGGTGGCAAAGGCGGTCTTGGAAATGCTGGCCTTGCATCATCGAAGCGTCGGGCACCAGGCTTTGCTCTTAAAGGTGAGCCAGGTGAAGAGCGCACGCTCCACCTTGAATTAAAGAGTGTTGCTGATATTGGTTTAATTGGTTTCCCTTCTGCTGGAAAATCCTCACTTATTGCCGCAATCTCATCTGCTAAGCCAAAGATTGCAGATTATCCATTTACAACACTTGCGCCTAACTTAGGCGTAGTTCAAGCCGGGGATACTCGCTTCACTGTTGCCGATGTTCCAGGTTTAATTCCAGGTGCCTCAGAAGGTAAAGGTCTTGGCCTTGAATTCTTGCGCCATGTTGAGCGCTGCGCTGCGCTAGTTCACGTTCTTGACTGCGGAACTCTTGAAACAGATCGTGACCCAGTTAAAGATTTCGACATCATCGAAGAAGAGCTTTCACACTATGGCGGACTATCCGAGCGCCCAAGAATTATTGCGCTTAACAAAGTTGATCTTCCAGATGGCAAGGCGATGGCAGATATGGTGCAACCAACTCTTGAAGCTCGCGGGTTTGAAGTATTTCAAATCTCTGCCGCTTCACATATTGGTTTAACTGAACTTAACTATGCGATGGCAAAGATAATTCAAATTCAGCGCAAAGCTGAAGCAGCGCAAGAAAAGGTGCGCATTGTTCTGCGTCCCGCTGCAGTAAATGACTCTTCATTCTCAGTTACCGCCAATGAAGATGGCTCATTCACCGTTCTTGGTGAGAAGCCTGTGCGCTGGGTTAAGCAAACTGACTTTGGTAATGCTGAAGCAATTGGTTACTTAGCGGATCGTCTAGCAACTCTTGGTGTTGAGCGCGAACTATTTAAGAAAGGTGCCAAAGCTAAAGATGAAGTAAGAATTGGCGCCGGCGAAGCTGCGGTTATTTTTGATTGGGATCCAACTATTGAAGCCGGAGCCGAACTATTGGCTGGACCTCGTGGTGGGGATCTACGTATTGAATCGCCATGGGCTGGACGTTATATCGAAGATGATGTCGATGAATTAAATGATGATGAAATTGCAATGCAGTGGGAATACAACGTTATTGATCCAAAGAATCCGAGGATTGAAGGGGCTGAGAAATAATGAACCGCAATGAACTGGCAAACGCTAAGCGTGTTGTTATCAAGGTAGGTTCTTCGACGCTGACTGGAAACGCTGGAACTTCACTAGATGGCCAAGCTGTTGCAAAGTTGGTAGAAATTGTTGCTGGGCTTAAGAAACAAAATAAAGAAGTAATTATTGTTACTTCTGCTGCAATTGCTGCCGGTATGGCCCCACTTGGTTTAATCCAACGCCCAACTGATTTAGCAACTCAACAAGCCGCAGCCTCCGTTGGTCAAGGTTTGCTAATCGCTAAATACACTGAGGAATTAAATAAGCATGGTGTTGTTGCCTCACAAGTATTACTAACCGGTGATGAAGTAGAAGACTCAGTCAAGCGTGAAAATGCTCAGCGCACCCTATTTCGTCTACTTGAGTTAAAAGTCGTACCAATCATTAATGAGAATGACTCAGTTGTATTTGATGAAATTCGTATGGGAGATAATGATCGTTTAGCTGCCCTAGTTGCCAAAATAGTTAAGGCTGATTTGTTGGTCTTGGTCTCAGATGTAGATTCACTTTATGATGCCCCTCCATCACAAGCTGGTGCAAAACGAATTCCTTTTGTTTTATCGTTAGATGAACTTGCTGATGCAAAGATCGGTGGCGTTGGCACATCTGGAGTTGGCAGCGGGGGAATGGTTACCAAAATTCAGGCAGCCCAGATCGCAACATCAAATGGAACAGCGATGTTGCTTACAGATTTAGTCAGTCTAAAAGCTGCACTAAGTGGGGAAGACTTAGGAACTATTTTTTCAGCGAACTAACGCCAAGCAATACCTTTGCAGTCGCATCATCTTCATCTTTACCTGTTGGATTATCAGATAGTTTTACGATGACTGTGCGAGTACTTGGATCAGTCCAGATCCACTGACCATGTAGCCCCATTGCACTTGCAATTCCTGGAGCCGGGTGCCAAATCTGAGCACCATAACCCCAACCGCGATCAAGTGTTGTTACTGGAGTTTGCAGGCGCTTTAGCCACTCGGTGCTAATAATCTTATTTGATCCAGCATAGCCACCATTAATAATTGCTAAGCCCACTCGGGCATAGTCTCTTGCCGTTGCGTTAAAGCAGCAGAAAGTCTTTTCGATTCCACCAATGTGATCAACATTCCAGGTTGCTGGATATTTGGCACCAAGTGGCTGCCAAATATTTTTACGGAAGTAATTTGAAACACTAGATCCGGTTACATTCCTAATAATCATTCCAAGCAACTGGGTATCAACGCTCATATATTCCGATTTAGATCCAGGTTCAAAGGCCATTTTACGATTGTGCTTAATAAACCAATTCATATCGGTAGTTGCATACATCTGCGCTATTCCAACACCCCAACCTGAAGGGCCAGATGGATAATTATCAACAACTCCCACACCTGCCTGCATATCTAGCAGACTTTGAATAGTGACCTTATCGAATGAAGTGCCGGTCTTATATTCGGGGAAATAGCTAACAAAATAATCACTTTCCTTGATCTTGCCTTGGTCAATTAGCTGCCCGATGATCAAAGAAGTCATCGTCTTTGCCACTGAATATGAAGGAAGACGGGTGGACTCACTCATACCTTTGTTGTAATACTCGTAGGTGATTACGCCGTTTCTTATAACTAAAAATGCATTGGTGTGAGTCTTATCTAAGAACTCTTGCCACTTAATCTGAGCACCTTTCCAGGCAACGGTGTCAGGCATGGCTTCAGTTGAAGTTGGCCATGCTATTGGTGATGTTGAAGGATTAATGATGTGCCAAGGCATGAGAGTTGGCGTTTTAGAGGCGGGGGCTAAACCAAGCCTCACTGCTGCAATTGGGTTGGGATAGTGAATAAATTTGGTGAAACCAGTAAGTACCACCGCTAGACCCACTAGTGCTATTGCCGTATTGCGCATGAGCTTCAAGAAACGTTTCATGGGACAAGGGTATGTTCCTCTAGGCTAGGAACATGGATGCCACTGCGATAATTGCCGAACTCGCCGATAAGGCCAGGGTTGCCGAGCGCACTTTGATTGCAGCAACCGGTGAAGAGCGCGCTGGCGCCCTGCGGTTGATGGCTGATGAAATTAATGCAAGCAGCGCTGAAATCTTGGCGGCAAATGCTAAAGATATGGCAGCTGCAAGCGCCGATGGCATGGCTTCATCAATGCTAGATCGTCTACTACTTAGCGCACAAAGAGTTGAAGGCATCGCAGATGGTGCCCGCCAAGTTTCTAAATTACCAAACCCACTTGGTAAAACAATTCGTGAGAGCACGCTGCCAAATGGTCTTCACTTAAAGCAACTAACAGTTCCATTCGGTGTAGTTGGAATGGTTTATGAAGCTCGGCCAAACGTGACTGTGGACGCTGCGGTAATTTTGCTGATGTCAGGAAATGCCGCACTACTTCGAGGCTCTTCATCTGCGGCTCATAGCAATGAAGTTCTTGTCAACGTCATGCGAAGAGCCCTTGCTAAGACATCAATATCACCAGAAGTAATTCAACTAGTTCCATCTGATGATCGCTCTACTGTTCAAGCGTTACTTCATGCTAGAGGCAAAGTTGATTTGGTAATTCCTCGCGGAAGTGCTGCACTAATTCGCACCGTAGTCGATGACTCAACAGTTCCAACTATAGAAACTGGGGCTGGAGTTTGCCACGTTTACGTTGATGAGGATGCTGATCTATCAATTGCTTTGCCAATCGTTATAAATTCAAAGACGCATCGTCCAAGTGTTTGCAATGCCGCAGAAACACTCTTAGTCCACCAAGCAGTTGCAAATGAGTTCCTACCAGTTGTATTGGCTAGTTTGGCTAAAGCAGACGTTGTGCTAAATGTTGATACTGCGACGGCAAAAATTGCTCAGGAACTTGGAATTAAAACGAATCAAGCAACTCAAGAGAATTGGTCAACTGAGTACAACGCTCTTGAAATGAATATTGCTGTGGTTCCAACACTCCTTGCTGCAGCAGATCACATTGCAAAATATGGAACAAAACACACTGAGGCAATAATTACTAAGTCAGATGAGCATGCTTCGAGATTCATCGCACTTTCAGATTCAGCTGCAATTATGGTTAATGCCTCGACTAGGTTTACTGATGGTGAGCAGATGGGATTTGGCGCAGAAATCGGAATCTCCAATCAAAAGCTTCATGCCCGCGGTCCAATGGGCCTTGAGCAGATGACTACAACAACTTGGATTGTTACTGGCACTGGCCAGATTCGCGCATAACTTCGATTTATTAGGAAGCGCCCTGCCACGATAGAGTGCGCACATGGCCGCAATTTCCCGTGATGATGTAGCGCACCTAGCTAAATTGGCTAGAGTCGAGATGACTCCAGATGAACTAGACCATATGGCCACCGAGCTAGAAGATATTCTCGGAGCAGTAAAGCGAGTGCAAGAAGTTGCCACCGCAGAGATTGCTCCAACATCACACCCTTTGGCTATGACTAATATTTTTAGAGAAGATGTTGTCAGACCAAGTTTGACTAATGAAGAAGCACTTTCAGGTGCCCCAGCCAAGGCCGAGGATCGATTCAAAGTTCCACAAATTTTGGGCGAAGAATGACAACTATTTATTCAAGCGCCACAGAGATGGCCCAGGCTCTTTCTAAGAAAGATATTTCATCTGTTGAATTAACAAAGCTACATTTGGATCGAATTGAGGCAGTCGATGGCAAAGTCCATGCCTTCCTTCATGTTGATTCGCAAGGTGCAATTGCCCAAGCAACTGCCGTAGATGCAAAGCGTGCGGCCGGTGAAAAGCTTTCACCACTTGCTGGCGTGCCTTTGGCACTTAAAGATATTTTGGCGCAAAAAGGGGTTCCAACAACGGCAGGTTCAAAGATTCTGCAAGGCTGGCGCCCGCCATATGACTCAACGGTTGTGGCAAAGCTAAAGGCTGCTGGAGTTGTAATTCTTGGTAAGACAAATATGGATGAATTTGCGATGGGTTCATCAACTGAAAATTCAGCTTATGGCACAACACAAAATCCATGGGATTTAACTAGAACTCCAGGTGGTTCAAGTGGTGGCTCGGCTGCCGCTGTTGCAGCATTCCAAGCACCGTTAGCAATTGGTACAGATACTGGTGGATCAATTCGGCAACCTGCTGCGCTAACTGGGATTGTTGGAGTTAAACCAACTTATGGTGGTGTCTCCAGATATGGCGTTGTTGCTTATTCTTCAAGCCTTGATCAAGTAGGTCCATTCGCCCGAACAGTTTTAGATACCGCACTTCTTCATGAAGCGATTGCTGGACATGATGAACGCGACTCAACAAGTATCAATGCTCCAGTTCCACAAGTTGTTGCTGCTGCAAAAAAGCTTGATGTTAAAGGTATGAAGATCGGGGTAATTAAGGAACTTGGCGGCACTGGTTTTCAGGCAGGAGTGAGCCAAAGATTTAATGAAGCGCTAGAACTTCTTGTCGCTGGTGGGGCACAAATTGTTGAAGTCTCTTGTCCTAACTTTGAATATGCTCTGGCTGCTTATTACTTAATCGCTCCTTCAGAAGCTTCATCTAACTTGGCTCGCTTTGATTCAATGCGTTATGGACTTCGAGTAGGAGATGACGGTTCAAAGGGAGCCGAGGAAGTTATGAGTATTACTCGCGAAGCTGGTTTTGGTAAAGAAGTTAAGCGTCGAATTATCCTAGGAACTTACGCTCTTTCATCTGGTTATTATGATGCGTATTACGGCTCAGCGCAAAAGGTAAGAACCCTAGTTAAGCAGGACTTTGAAAAAGCTTTCGCCCAAGTAGATGTTTTAGTTTCGCCAGTAACTCCAACTACTGCTTTTAAAATTGGTGAGAAGAGCAATGATCCAGTTGCGATGTATTTAAGTGATATTGCAACCATCCCAGTAAATATGGCTGGAATTGGTGGAATGAGTCTGCCCGTTGGTTTAGCTCCGGAAGATGGCCTGCCAGTTGGAATGCAGATTATGGCGCCAGTGATGCAAGATGATCGTTTCTATCGTGTTGGTGGCGCACTTGAAGCAGCACTACTTTCAAAGTGGGGCAAGCCACTACTTTCAAATATTCCAGAGTTGGGCGGTATGTAATGACTCTTGATTACGCCGGTGCCACAACTAAATACGAGCCAACTCTTGGCTTAGAGGTACACGTTGAATTAAATACAAAATCAAAGATGTTCTGTGGTTGTGCGACAGAGTTTGGTGCTGAGCCAAATTCCCAGACTTGTCCAGTGTGTCTTGGACTTCCTGGCGCCCTGCCAGTTGTTAATGCTAAGGCGATTGAAAGTTCTATTCTTATCGGCCTTGCACTTAATTGTTCAATCGCCCCATATAGCCGTTTTGCACGTAAGAACTATTTCTATCCAGATATGCCAAAGAATTTCCAAACTTCACAATTTGACGAGCCTATTTGTGTAAATGGCTATTTAGATGTTGAGATCCAGACCGATGAAGGCCAGAAAGTTTTTCGAGTTGAGATTGAACGCGTTCACATGGAAGAAGACACTGGAAAATCACTTCACGTTGGTGGGGCAACTGGTCGCATCCATGGCGCAGAGTATTCACTTTTGGATTACAACCGTGCTGGCATTCCGCTGGTTGAAATTGTTACGCGTATTGTTCCGGGAACGGGAAAGTATGCCCCACAGGTAGCCCGTGCTTATGTGACTGAACTTCGCGATATTTTGCGCTCACTTGGCGTATCAGATGTGAAGATGGAACAAGGTTCACTTCGCTGCGATGCAAACGTTTCGTTGGCACCAATTGGCTCTGGAAAACTTGGTACTCGTAGTGAGACTAAAAATGTGAACTCACTACGTTCAGTTGAGCGCGCTGTTTCTGGTGAGATTGAGCGTCAAGCAAATCGCCTTGAAGCAGGCGAGCGCATCATCCAAGAAACCCGTCACTTCCTAGAAGAGAGCGGACAAACTCGCCCAGGACGTTCCAAGGAACAAGCTGAGGATTACCGTTACTTCCCAGAACCAGACTTGGTTCCAGTAACCCCTGATGCAAAGTGGATCGAAGAGCTTCGTACTCGAATTCCAGAAAAGCCATCTGTTCGCCGCAAGCGCTTACAAACGCAATGGAATTGTCCAGATAAAGAGATGGAATCGCTGGTTAATGCGGAGCTATTAGGTGTGGTTGAAGAAACCATCAAGTTAGGCGCCGAACCAACTCGCGCGCGAACTTGGTGGCTCGGTGAGATTTCTCGTCTTGCCAACGAAAAAGAAGTTGCACCTACGTCACTGATCACTTCTAAAGATGTTGCTGAAATTATTGCCCTAATTGTCGGGGGAGATTTAACCGACAAGTTGGCCCGCCAAGTTGTAGAAGGTGTTATTTCGGGGGAGGGAAGCGCCAGCTCGGTTATCGAAAAGCGCGGGCTAAAAGTTGTTTCAGATGATTCTGCCCTTATGACAGCAATCGAAGCTGCGATTGCAGCCCAACCTGATACCGCAGAGCGTATTCGTGGTGGAAATATTCCAGCCGCTGGAGCCCTGATTGGCGCAGTTATGAAGGCCACGGGCGGAGCCGCAGATGCGGCAAAAGTAAGAGAGTTATTGTTAAAACACCTAGGACAGGGATAATTACTTAAATGAGTGAACCAAAGAACCCAATGAAGCCTCGTTCTGGCCTAGTAACTGATGGCTTAGAACGCGCACCTGCTCGCGGAATGCTTCGCGCAGTTGGCATGGGTGATGATGATTGGGTTAAGCCACAAATTGGTATTGCTTCTTCATGGAATGAAATCACACCTTGCAATCTTTCACTTGATCGTTTAGCAAAAGCCTCTCGAAAAGGTGTTATTGATGCTGGCGGATTTCCAATGCAGTTTGGAACTATTTCCGTATCTGATGGAATTTCTATGGGCCACGAAGGTATGCACTATTCCCTAGTCTCTCGTGAAGTTATTGCAGATTCTGTTGAAACAGTTATGCAAGCAGAGCGCCTAGATGGCATGGTCACATTTGCTGGTTGTGATAAGTCACTGCCTGGCATGATGATGGCTGCGGCAAGAATTGATGTGGCATCAGTATTTGTTTATGCCGGAACAACTCTGGCCGGAAATGTAGATGGTAAAGATGTAACCATCATTGATGCTTTTGAAGCAGTTGGTGCTTGCGCTCGTGGCCTAATTTCACAGGAGCAAGTAGATAAAATTGAACGCGCAATCTGCCCTGGTGAAGGAGCTTGCGGGGGTATGTATACCGCGAACACAATGGCCGCAGTTGGCGAAGCAATCGGACTTTCACTTCCAGGTTCGGCATCCCCAGCAGCTGTTGATCGTCGCCGTGATGATTACGCAGTTAAATCTGGCGCCGCAGTTGTTGAATTAATTCGAAAAGGAATTACTACCCGGCAAATCTTGACTAAGAAAGCTTTTGAAAATGCCATCACAGTAGTTATGGCTCTTGGAGGCTCAACTAATGCTGTTCTTCACTTACTTGCAATTGCAAATGAAGCAGAAGTTGAACTCACTTTGGAAGATTTCCAGCGTATTAGCGAGAAAGTTCCACTCCTTGGAGATTTAAAGCCTTTTGGTAAGTATGTAATGACCGATATTGATCGGGTTGGTGGAATTCCAGTTGTATTGCGTGCGCTTTTAGATGCTGGGCTACTGCATGGCGATTGCCTAACTGTTACAGGAAAAACTATGGCCGAAAACCTTGCTGACATCACACCGCTAGATCCAGATGGTGAAGTACTTCATGCAATCAAGTCACCGCTCTCTGTTGGTGGCGGAATTACCATTCTTAAAGGCTCTCTGGCCCCAGAAGGCGCAGTTACAAAGAATGCTGGCGTTGGGATCGAACATTTTGAAGGACCAGCGCGAGTATTTGAACGCGAACAGGCAGCGATGGAGGCTTTGGAAAACGGAACAATCAAAGCTGGCGATGTTGTGGTTATTCGTTATGAAGGTCCAAAAGGTGGACCTGGAATGCGCGAAATGTTGATGATCACTGGCGCAATTAAAGGTGCTGGTTTAGGTAAGACGACTTTGTTATTGACTGATGGTCGCTTTAGCGGTGGAAGTACCGGACTTTGTGTTGGCCATGTTGCTCCAGAGGCAGTGGATGGTGGACCAATTGCATTTGTTAAAGATGGCGACTTGATTCGCATTAATACTCTTACCCGCGCTTTGGATCTCTTGGTTGATGAAGCAGAAATGGCCGAGCGTCGTAAGCACTTCACCCCAGTGCCTCATAAGTACAAGCGAGGCGTTTTGGCCAAGTATGCAAAGGTTGTCGGGTCGGCTTCAAAGGGCGCAGTTTGTAGCTAGTTATCGAATATTGAGATTTACCTCTCTATTCGGGTCTAAGTATTGACTAGCCCGCACCCGTAAGCGAGAATTACCCCATGACATCAGTCGTCGTAATTAGCGAGCGCGCGATCTAGGTAAGCCTAGGACGTGCGCTACCCCTCAGTGGAAACTGAGGGGTTTCGCATTTATGAAGATCAAATTCGCAAACTAGCGAACTACTAATGAAGGGAGATGAACAACATGAGTAACGAAATTATGACGGGGGCAAGTGCACTCGTGAAAAGCTTGGAGCACGCTGGCGTTGACGTGATGTTCGGTATCCCTGGTGGCGCAATTTTGCCGGCTTATGATCCAATTTTTGATAGCAAGATCCGCCATATCTTGGTTCGCCATGAACAAGGCGCTGGCCATGCGGCAACAGGTTATGCCCAAGCAACTGGTCGCGTTGGAGTTTGCATCGCAACTTCTGGACCTGGTGCTACAAACTTGGTTACTCCACTTGCCGATGCCCAAATGGACTCAGTTCCAATTGTTGCAATCACCGGTCAAGTTGCTTCTGGCGCAATTGGCACCGATGCATTTCAAGAGGCTGATATTCGTGGCATCACTATGCCAGTTACAAAACATAACTTCTTAGTTACTGATCCTTCACAGATCTCAAAAGCTATTGCCGAGGCCTTTCATATCGCAGGAACTGGACGTCCAGGCGCCGTTCTAGTAGATATTGCAAAAGATGCGCTGCAGATGAAGACCGAATTTGTTCACCACAAGAACGTAAACCTCGGTGGGTATCACCCAATTATGGAACCAACGGCCCAGTCGATCCGCGATGCGGCCAGACTCATCGCCGAATCAAAGCAACCTGTTCTATATATCGGTGGCGGAGCAATCAAATCTAATTCACAGAAAGAATTATTGAAACTTGCTGAACTAACCGGCGCACCGGTTGTTACAACACTTATGGCTCGTGGTGTTTTCCCAGATTCTCATCCACAACACCTTGGCATGCCTGGTATGCACGGAACTGTTGCCGCTGTTACTGCGCTGCAAAAGGCAGATCTGCTAATTACCTTAGGTGCGCGATTTGATGATCGTGTTACTGGAAAGCTTTCTACATTTGCAGTTAATGCCAAAATCATTCACGCAGATATCGATCCTGCTGAAATTGGTAAAAACCGCCGGGCAGATGTGGCACTAATCGGTGATCTAACCGCTTCGATTCAAGCACTTATTCCAGCAATTAAGAATGAGTTCAAAAAGAGCCAACCTGATTTAACTCCTTGGTTAAAGCAGGCTTATGGTTGGCGCGAACGGTTCCCACTTGGTTTTGATCAACCAAATGATGGAAGTGTTTCACCACAATATGTAATTGAACGGATTGGCCAGATTGCTGGGCCGGATGCAATTTATGTTGCTGGTGTTGGCCAGCATCAAATGTGGGCATCACAATTTATTAAGTATGAAAACCCACGCACCTGGTTAAATTCTGGTGGTCTTGGAACTATGGGCTATGCCGTTCCAGCAGCCATGGGCGCAAAGGTTGGAGCCCCAGATAAAGTTGTTTGGGCAATTGATGGCGACGGTTGCTTCCAGATGACAAATCAAGAGCTAGTAACTTGTGCACTAAATAATATTCCAATCAAGGTTGCGGTAATCAATAACGAAAGCTTGGGCATGGTTCGCCAGTGGCAGACCTTGTTCTATAACGAGCGCTATTCAAATACCGAATTACATTCAAAGCGGATTCCGGATTTTGCAAAGCTGGCTGATGCAATGGGTTGTGTTGGTTTAAGTTGCGATTCAACGGCCGATGTTAATAAAACGATTGAAGCAGCGATGGCAATTAATGATCGCCCAGTTGTTGTTGATTTCAGTGTTTTCAAAGATGCCATGGTTTGGCCAATGGTTGCTGCCGGAACTTCTAATGACGAGATTGTTAACGCCCGTTCATTGGCGCCAATCTGGGATTCACAGGAGCTATAAAAATGACTCAATCACATCCAGACTCCCCATCATCTAGCCATTCAATTCGCAAGAACCACACGATTTCAGTTCTTGTTGAAAACAGCCCAGGTGTCTTGGCACGTATTTCCTCACTCTTTTCGCGTCGTGGATACAACATCGATTCACTTGCGGTGGGGCCAACTGAGAATCCAGATTTTTCTCGCATGACAATTGTTATCAATGTTGAAGATCACGCACTTGAGCAAGTTATTGCCCAACTAGATAAATTGATCAATGTAATTACGATTACCGAAATGGATCCAATCGGTTCGGTTCAGCGCGAGCTTCTCTTAGTTAAAGTTGCGACTGACGATAAGACCCGTTCTCAAGTTTTAGAGACAGTTCAACTATTTAGAGCCAAGGTTGTTGATGTGGCACAAGATGCCGTCACAATCGAGGCCACTGGAAATGCTGAGAAGATCCAGGCCCTGCTTCGGGTCCTAGAGCCATATGGGATCAAGGAATTGGTCCAATCAGGCTTAGTTGCGATGACTAGAGGCTTAAATCCGGGCTCGATTTCAGAAGATAAGCGATAAAAAATAGAATCATCCCCTAACTAGTTTTAACAGTTTGACCCCGACCAAGTAAACCGACGAAAGGTAACAAAGTGGCAACCCAGTATCACGACGAAGATGCCGATCTATCAATCATCCAAGGAAAGAAAGTTGCAGTAATTGGTTATGGCTCACAAGGCCATGCACACTCACTTTCACTTCGCGATAGCGGTGTTGATGTCCGCGTTGGTTTAGCAGAAGGCTCAAAGTCTCGCGCAAAGGCAGAAGCAGAAGGACTACGCGTTCTTTCAGTAGCCGATGCAGTTAAAGAAGCAGATGTTGTTATGTTGTTGGCACCAGATCACGTCCAGCGCCACATCTATAACGATTCAATCAAGCCAAACCTAAAGCCAGGCTCTGCCTTGTTCTTTGGTCATGGATTTAATATTCGTTTTGGTTACATCAAGCCAGAGGCAAATGTTGATGTTGCAATGGTTGCACCCAAGGGCCCAGGTCACTTGGTACGTCGTGAGTACACAGCTGGTCGTGGAGTTCCAGTTCTTGTTGCAGTTGAACAAGATGCAACAGGTAATGCTTGGCCGTTAACACTTTCTTACGCCAAGGCAATTGGCGGACTTCGCGCTGGCGGAATCCTGACTACCTTCACCGAAGAGTGTGAGACCGATCTATTTGGTGAGCAAGCAGTTCTTTGTGGTGGCGCATCACAACTCGTTCAATATGGTTTTGAAACTCTTATCGAAGCTGGTTACCAACCAGAGGTTGCTTACTTCGAGTGCTTACATGAACTTAAGTTGATCGTTGACTTGATGTATGAAGGTGGAATTGCAAAGCAGCGTTGGTCAGTCTCTGACACAGCTGAATACGGAGATTACGTATCGGGTCCACGTGTAATCGATCCAAGCGTTAAGGCAAATATGAAGGCAGTTCTTGCTGATGTTCAAAATGGAACATTCGCAAAGCGTTTCATTGAAGACCAAGATGCTGGCGCTCCAGAATTTAAGGCACTACGTGCCAAGGGTGAAGCGCATCCAATCGAATCTGTGGGTCGCGAGCTACGCAAGATGATGTCTTGGGTAAAGGGCAATAACAAGGATGATTATCAGGAAGGTGTTGCCGCGCGTGGCTAAACCCGTCGTTTTAATTGCAGAAGAACTGAGCCCAGCAACACTAGAAGCGCTGGGTCCAGATTTTGAAGTGCGCAATTGCGATGGTGCTGATCGTGGGCAATTACTTGCTGCACTTGGCGCTGGCGTAGATGCCGTTTTAATTCGTTCTGCAACAAAGATGGATGCTGAAGCTATTGCTGCAGCTAAAGGGTTAAAGGTAATTGCGCGCGCCGGAGTTGGACTAGATAACGTAGATATCCCAGCTGCTACTGCGGCCGGAGTCATGGTTGTTAACGCACCTACTTCAAACATTGTTTCAGCAGCTGAATTAGCAATCTCATTGCTATTGGCATCTGCTCGATTTATCTCTCCAGCTCATGCAGCCCTTCGTAATGGTAAGTGGGCCCGTTCTAAATACACCGGAGCTGAGCTATTTGAAAAGACTTTGGGAATTGTTGGTTTTGGTCGAATAGGTCAATTAGTAGCCGCTCGTATGCAGGCATTTGGCATGAATGTTGTTGCTTATGATCCATACCTTCAGCCAGCCCGCGCTGCTCAATTAGGCGTGCAGTTACTTGATCTAGATGAGCTTTTAAAAGTCAGTGATTTCATAACTATCCACCTTCCTAAGACGAAGGAAACTGCAAACTTAATTGGAGTTGAAGCGCTAAAGAAAGTTAAGCCAAGTGTTCGCATTATTAATGCAGCGCGTGGTGGCGTTCTAGATGAGGCTGCTCTTTATGACGCACTTAAGGAAGGTCGCGTTGCTGGTGCTGGTCTTGATGTTTATGTAACCGAACCATGCACCGATTCACCTTTGTTCCAATTAGATAACGTCGTTGCAACTCCGCACCTTGGCGCTTCAACTGATGAAGCACAAGAGCGCGCCGGTATTGCAGTTGCAGTTTCAGTTCGCAAGGCGCTATCAGGTGAACTCGTTCCTGATGCGGTAAATGTTAAGGGTGGCGCAATTCATCCAGAGATCCGCCCAAGCTTGCCATTGGTTGAAAAGATGGCACAGATTGCTACGGCGCTTGCTGGTGAAATTCCTTCAAGTCTTGAAGTTCAAGTTCGTGGAGATATTTCAGAGTATGACGCAACCATTCTTGCTACGAGCGCACTTAAAGGTGCACTTATCGCCGTTGGTTCAGAAGATATTACTTATGTGAATACTCCAGCCCTTGCAGAGTCTCGCGGAATTACTTCATCAGTTAATTCTGATCCAGAATCTCCGATGTATCGCAGCTATATTTCACTTCGCTTGGCATGCACTGATGGAAAGTCATTAGTAGTTAACGGAACCCTTATGGGAATCCGTAAAGTTGAGAAAATAATTGCAGTTGATGGTTTTGAATTAGATCTACCACCAACCGATAATCTGCTCTTCCTTCGCTACGCCGACCGGCCAGGAATCGTTGGCATTGTTGGAAACGCACTTGGTAAAGCAAATATCAATATTGCTGGAATGCAGGTATCTCGCACCAATGCAGGTGGCGATGCACTTATGGCAATTACCGTTGACTCACTTGTTTCTGCCCAAGTAGTTGCTGATCTCAAGAAAGAGACAGGCGCTACCCAAGTTCAATCAGTTAATTTGATCGGATAATCAATGTCTAAGTCTTTTAATCTTGCCGTCATCGGTGGCGATGGAATTGGTCCTGAAGTTGTTGCTGAGGGGCTTAAAGTTCTTGATGTCGTCGCCGCAAAGTATGGCGTCAGCTTTAAAAAGACTGACTATGAGTTAGGTGCTAAGTATTGGCACAAAACAGGAGAGACCCTGCCAGATTCAGTTATCGCAGAACTTGCTAAGGCGGATGTAATTCTTCTTGGCGCTGTTGGCGATCCAAGTGTTCCAAGTGGAGTGCTAGAGCGCGGACTACTTCTTAAACTTCGCTTTGCTTTTGATCATTACATCAATCTTCGCCCAGCCAAATTACACAAAGGTGTGACTTCACCACTAGTTAATTCTGATTCAATTGACTTCATCGTTGTTCGTGAAGGAACTGAAGGTCCATACGTTGGTGCAGGTGGAGTTCTTGCTCTTGGAACCAAAGATGAGATCGCTACCGAAGAGAGCCTAAATACTCGTCGCGGCGCTGAGCGGGTAATTCGTGATGCATTTGCGCGCGCACAGTCTCGTCCACGCAAAAAACTAACTTTGGTTCACAAGAACAATGTTCTTACTCGCGCCGGTGGCCTTTGGACTCGCACATTTAACGAAGTAGCAAAGGAATTCCCAGATATCACCACCGACTATCTACACGTTGATGCGGCGTCAATGTTCTTTGTTACAAATCCAGAGCGCTTTGATGTTGTTGTAACCGATAATCTTTTTGGCGATATCTTGACTGACATTGCTGCCGCCATCTGTGGTGGCATTGGATTGGCTGCCTCTGGAAATATAAATCCAACCGGTGCATTTCCTTCAATGTTTGAACCAGTACATGGTTCAGCACCTGATATTGCCGGTAAGAATTTAGCTGATCCAACTGCAACGATCATGTCTGTTGCAATGATGCTTTCTCATCTTGGTTTAACTGAAGCTGCAGCAGATGTTGAGCGCGCAGTTGCCGCAGACTTACTTGTTCGCGGAGATTCTAAGCGAAGCACCACTCAAATTGGAGATGCGCTAGCCGCCGGTGTGAAATGAGAATTCATTTAAATCCAAACCCAAATCCTGCAACAGAGGCAGATCGAAATGCCAAAATAGCTGAGGGTGGCTTTGGAAAGTATTACACCGACAATATGTTGATAGCGCAGTGGTCTGAAGGTAAAGGCTGGAGTGATGCTGAGCTAAAGGCATATGGTCCACTTTCACTTGACCCTGCAACTTCAGTGCTTCATTACGGTCAAGAAATATTCGAAGGACTCAAGGCATACGGCCAACCAGATGGTGGAATAAGTCTTTTTCGTCCAGATGCTAACGGTGAGCGCTTTGCAAAAAGTGCGGCCCGAATGGCGCTACCTGAATTGCCCGTGGAAGATTTTGTTAAGACAGTTACTGAATTAGTTAAAAGCGAATCAAAATGGGTCCCAAAGAATGTTGGGGAGTCCCTTTATATTCGCCCATTTATGATCGCAACTGAGGTTGGTTTAGGTGTTCGTCCATCTAATCACGCTACTTACCTTGTTATTACAACTCCAGCTTCTGCTTATTTCAATCCAAATAAGGCAGTAACTGTTTGGATATCAACAGAGTTTGTTCGGGCTGCGCAGGGCGGAACAGGCGCTGCTAAAACTGGTGGAAATTATGCCGGTTCACTTTTGGCACAAAAGCAGGCTGCTGCTGAGGGTTGCGATCAAGTTGTTTGGCTAGATGCTACAGAGCGCAAATGGGTTGAAGAGATGGGTGGAATGAACCTCTACTTCATCAAGGGATCAGGCAAAGATGCAACAGTCTTCACACCAAAGCTAACTGGAACATTGCTTGCGGGAGTAACAAGAGATTCAATTCTTAGGGTTGCTAAAGATCTTGGTTACAAAGTTGAAGAGGGAATGCTCTCAGTTGAACAATGGCGAGATGGCGTTGCATCTGGTGAGATAACTGAAATATTTGCTTGTGGAACTGCCGCAGTTGTTTCTCCGATTGGCGCAGCAAAAAGCGCTCAAGGAACTTGGAAAACAGGGGATGGCGAGCCTGGTCCAATTACTGGTCAAATCCGTAACCATCTACTCGGTATCCAACATGGAACTATTGAAGATAAGCACGGCTGGAATGTGAAGGTTATTTAATGAATGACAACTTTCACATCTATGACACCACACTTAGAGATGGCGCCCAGCAAGAAGGTTTAAATCTCTCGGTTCATGACAAGTTGGCAATTGCTCGCCATTTGGATGATCTAGGTGTTGGTTTTATCGAAGGCGGCTGGCCTGGAGCTAATCCAAAAGACACTGAATTTTTTAAGCGCGCTCAAACGGAATTGAAATTAAAGAATGCAACTTTTATGGCCTTTGGTGCTACTCGCCGGCCAAACGTTAAGGCAGCTGATGATGTATTGCTGCGCGCACTTCAAGATTCTGGGGCTGCTGGCGTAACTTTGGTAGCAAAGAGTCATGATCGCCATGTTGATCTAGCTCTAAAGACCAATCTGGATGAAAACCTTGCGATGATTAAAGATTCCATAGAATTTTTGCGCAAAGGTGGCCAAAGAGTATTTCTAGATGCCGAGCACTTCTTTGATGGCTATAAATCAAATAAGGCATATGCATTAGAAGTTGTTCGAGTTGCTGCGCAAGCTGGCGCAGATGTCGTTGCACTTTGCGATACCAATGGTGGCATGTTGCCAGATGAGCTTTCACAAGTTGTTCATGAAGTTTTAGGAGCCTCGAGTGCTCGCCTTGGAATTCATTGCCACAATGACACTGGTTGCGCAGTTGCAAATTCACTTGCAGCAGTCGCAGCAGGAGCTACCCACGTTCAAGGAACATTAAATGGCTATGGGGAGCGCACGGGTAACGCCGATTTAGTTAGCATCATTGCAAACCTAGAACTTAAGAAGCACCAAAAGGTATTGCCAGAGAATGCGCTTCGTGAGGCATTTAGAATCTCACATGCCGTTGCTGAAGTTACAAATGTTTCATCATCTGCCCGCCAACCATATGTTGGAGTTTCAGCATTTGCTCACAAAGCTGGATTGCATGCAAGTGCTATCAAGGTAGATCCATTTATGTATCAACACGAAGATCCGGCATCAGTTGGAAATGACATGCGAATGTTGGTTTCTGACATGGCTGGCCGAGCATCAATCGAATTAAAGTCTGTCGAACTTGGCATTGCACTTGGTGAAGATAAAGAAGTAGTTTCACGAGTAGTAGCCAAAGTTAAAGATCTCGAATCAAAGGGCTATACCTTTGAGGCAGCTGATGCATCTTTTGAGCTACTTCTTCGGGAAGAAATAGATGGCAAGCGAGCAAACTTCTTCAAGGTTATTAATTGGGATACGACAGTTAGTCGCGATGATCACGAGGTAGTTACTTCAAAAGCATCTTTAACTATTTTGGCACAGGGAAAGACCTTTGAGTCAGAAGGATCTGGAAATGGCCCAGTTAATGCAATTGATACAGCCCTTCGCTCCGGATTGGAAAAAATCTATCCCGAGCTTTCAAAGCTTGAATTAACTGACTACAAAGTTCGTATCCTTGAAGGTCGTCTTGGCACTGGCGCGATAACTCGCGTATTAGTTGAAACAAGCGATGGAACCGGGGAGTGGAACACAATTGGTGTTCATGAGAACGTGATTGCCGCATCAGTCATGGCCCTTGAAGATGCCGTTACCTACGGACTTCTTCGCCAAGGTCGCAAACCCGAGTAACCTTCTTTCATGAGCTCAGAGCTGGTTGCTAAGTATGAAGAGCACCTGGCCCTAGTTCGAAACTTGGCTGATAATTCAATTCGAGGTTACGTCTCAGATCTTCACTCATTTTTAAATCACATTGAAAAACTAGGCGTAGCTGAGTTTTCACAACTTGAATTGACTCATGTGCGCTCATGGCTGGCAAATATTCAATCAACTGGCGCATCTAGAGCCACTCTTGCCCGAAGAATTGTTTCCATAAGGGCCTTTACATATTGGGCAGCAAGTGAGAGCTGGATAAAAAGTGATATTGGTGCCAACCTTGCAATCCCAAAGCCGCATAAAACTTTGCCAGAAGTACTTAGTCACAGTGAAACAGATATTGTTTTGCAAGCAATTCAAGCCAAGCGAGATAGCCAACCAACTGCCTTAAATATTAGAGATTTGGCAATGATTGAGGTGTTATACGCATCTGGGATTCGAGTTTCAGAACTATGTGGGTTGCGACTAGCTGACTTCGATCAAACTAGGTATACCTTGCAAGTTTTAGGTAAAGGAAACAAAGAGCGGGTAGTACCAATCGGCATTCCAGCAGTTAAAGCCCTACAAAATTGGTTAAGTGAAGGCCGGCCACAAATTGCCAATGAAAGTTCAACAAATGCAATCTTCTTAGGTTTGCGAGGTAGGCGAATAGATCAGCGAACTGTAAGAGAAGTCGTATATGAAGCTATGGCTGCAATTGGTTCGCATATGAGTCCACATGGACTTCGCCATACCGCTGCTACGCATTTGCTTGAAGGCGGTGCTGATTTGCGCACCGTCCAAGAAATATTGGGCCACTCTTCCCTTGCGACAACCCAGATATACACCCACGTCTCACCGCAGCGTTTGCAGCAGGCTTACCAGCAGGCACATCCCCGGGCATAAGTCCCGGGATCGAATCGGGTAGCGCCGCCCCGGTCACAATGCCAAAAGCTAAAAGTGCGGTTGCAAAGAAGGCCTTCAATGAATTCATGGGTAGATCGTGCTGCCAAATGCCGTTAGGCAAGCGGGGGCGAAGGCGGATCGGTGGAAATTGCATGCCTGTGGATGGCTTAGGATTAAGCCAGCACAGAACGAAAGTCCTGTGACTTCACGCGTCTAAATCAAGTCGCTATATCGGTCTGGTTGTTCTTAATTGAATCAACTAGTCAGCAACTAGACGCTAGGGACTTAACAAATTGTTAGGTCGTCAACCGAGTGCAATTCGCGAAAGCGTTTTGCAATAAAGGAGTGTGCCGCCATGGCGGTTGTAACAATGCGAGAGCTCCTCGACAGCGGAGTCCACTTCGGACACCAAACGCGTCGATGGAATCCAAAAATGAAGCGCTTTATTTTTGCCGAGCGCAACGGTATTTACATTATCGATATCCAACAATCACTTGCTCTAATTGATAGCGCATATGAATTTATTAAGGACACAGTCGCCAAGGGCGGACATATCCTTTTCGTTGGCACAAAGAAGCAAGCACACGAGCCAATCAAAGCTCAATCTGCTCGCGTTCAAATGCCATACGTCACCGAGCGTTGGCTCGGCGGAATGCTCACAAACTTCCCAACCGTATACAAGCGAATTCAACGCTTGAAGGAGTTGGAACAACTTGAGAGCCAGAACGACCAACTTTTGACCAAGAAGGAACTACTTGTTCTTCGCCGCGAACGCGAGAAGCTAACAAAGAACCTTGAAGGTATTCGTAATATGACCAAGTTGCCAAGTGCAATCTGGGTTGTAGACACAAAGAAAGAGCACCTTGCTGTGCAAGAAGCTCACAAGCTAGGAATTCCAGTAGTTGCAATCTTGGATACAAACTGCGATCCAGATGAAGTTGATTACAAGATTCCAGGTAACGATGACGCTATTCGTTCAATCGCTCTTCTAACTCGTGTAATTGCAGATGCTGCAGTTGCTGGTTTAGCAGCGCGTTCACAACAAGCCGCTGCCCTTGCTGACAAGGCCGAAAAGACCGAAGCTGCAGCAGCTGCCGAAGCAACTGATCTCGAAAAAGATCTACTTGCCAAGACAGGAGAATAATTAAATTGGCTTACACAGCAGAAGATGTGAAGAAGCTTCGCGAAGCAACAGCTGCGGGAATGCTTGATTGCAAGAAGGCACTTGATGAGGCAGATGGCGATTTCCAAAAGGCGATCGAAATCATTCGTGTTAAGGGCCAAAAGGGTGTAACAAAGCGCGAAGGCCGCACCACATCAAATGGTTTGGTACTGGCCAAGGCTGAGGGCAACCTCGGAGTTATGCTTGAACTAAATTGTGAAACAGATTTCGTTGCAAAGGGAGAACGTTTTCAAGAGCTTGCAAACGAACTTCTAACTCACCTACTTTCAAGCAAACTTGGCGATCAAAATGCTTTCCTTGCTTCAAAGATGGCAAATGGCAAGACTGTTCAAGAGACAATCGATGAAGGCAATGCAACACTTGGTGAGAAGATCGAACTTCGCCGCATTGTTGTTCTAGATGGCTCTCCAGTTGCTCTATACATGCACCGCACAAACCCTGACCTCCCGCCACAAATTGGTGTTCTAGTTCAGCTTGCTACCGATGCACTAGAGGCTGGAAAAGATGTAGCCCAGCACATTGCAGCATTTGCGCCACAATTTGTTCGTCGCGAAGATATTCCTGCCGACCAAATTGAGAATGAGCGTCGTATTGCTGAAAATACAGCCCGTGAAGAGGGTAAGCCTGAGGCTTCACTTTCTAAGGTTGTTGAAGGACGTATCACCGGTTTCGTTAAGGAAGTTAGCTTGCTAGAGCAATCTTTCGCTAAGGATGCCAAGAAGACCGTCCAGCAAATCCTAGATGAGGCAAAGACAGCCGTGTCGGCATTTCACCGATTCAAAGTTGGACAGTAACCTCTACGCATATAAGTAACGCAATCCAAGAGATTGCCTAAAGATTAAGGAGCACCTCAACATGGCCCGCAAAGGTTATAAGAGAGTGCTCCTTAAACTTTCAGGTGAAGTATTTGGTGGAACTGGTGGCATCGGTGTTGATCCTGATGTAGTTCATGATTTTGCTTCCCAAATTGCTGATGTTGTTCGTAACGGAACCCAAGTAGGAATTGTGGTTGGCGGCGGTAACTATTTCCGCGGCGCAGAGCTCCAACAACGCGGCATGGATCGCGCCAGAGCGGACTACATGGGAATGCTTGGAACAGTGATGAACTGTTTAGCGCTTCAAGATTTTCTAGAAAAAGAAGGAATTGATACTCGCGTTCAAACAGCAATAACTATGGGACAAGTTGCTGAGCCATATATTCCACGACGGGCAATTCGTCACCTTGAAAAAGGTCGCGTAGTAATTTTTGGTGCTGGCGCCGGAATGCCATTTTTCACAACCGATACTGTTGCAGCCCAACGGGCACTTGAAGTTGGTGCTGAGGCGCTGCTCTTGGCAAAGAGCGGGGTAGATGGTGTCTACTCTGCTGATCCCAAGAAGGATCCATCTGCCACAAAGTATGACAATGTTTCCTATGATGAAGTTCTTTCAAAATCACTTGCTGTCGCAGACGCGGCTGCATTTAGTTTGTGCCGTGAGAACAAGCTGCCGATAGTCGTTTTTGATTTAAAGAATAAAGGCAATATCGCTCGCGCTGTTAAGGGCGATAGCGTCGGAACTTTAGTTTCCTAAGTTTTAATTCGATAACCGAAAGAAGAGAGCAGATGTCAGATATAGCAACCGCACTTAAAGAAGCTTCTGCCAAGATGGAGAAAGCTGTTGAAGTAGCGAAAGAGGACTTTGGGTCAATCCGCACCGGCCGCGCTCATCCTTCGATGTTTGCAAAAATTGTCGTTGATTACTACGGAACATTCACGCCACTTTCACAATTGGCTTCATTCCAAGTACCTGAACCACGCATGGCACTTGTTTCACCTTTCGATAAAGGAGCGATGGCTTCGATAGAAAAGGCGATCAGAGATTCAGATTTAGGTGTTAATCCACAAACAGATGGCGCAGTAATTCGAGTTAATTTCCCACAACTTACCGAAGAGCGCCGTAAGGACTACATTAAATTGGCCCGCACCAAGGCTGAAGATTCCAAGATTTCAATGCGAAATATCCGTCGCACAGCTAAAGAAGCGATTGAGAAGCTAGAGAAGGATGGCCTTGCTGGCAAGGACGATGTGGCACGTGGTGAGAAGGATTTAGAAAAGATCACTTCAGACCATGTAGCAAAGATTGATGAACTTCTAAAGCATAAGGAAGTTGAACTTCTAGAAGTTTAATTCCTATGGATGACATACACGCAATAAACGAGGCAATTAATGCCAAGGCTGGGCGAAAGCTTGGCCCTTCAATTGTTGTTTCCCTTGGCATCCTAATCCTTGTATTTGGTTCGCTATATCTCTCCTCAGCACTCTTCGCACTCTTAGTTTGGTTTGTTTTAATGCTGGCCTGTAGAGAGCTAACTCATGCCTACAAAGAAGGTGGCATTGATATCCCAGAGAATGTAATCCAAATTGCAGTTACTGGCTTACTTGCAGCAGCTTGGTTTGGCCGAGTATCTGGGCTTGCAGTTGCAATTGCTGTGACAATTCCAAATATTTTGGTTTATATCCTGATCAAGAGTTCTAAAGATTTCGTTAAGAAAAGTAATGCAGCGACCTTTGCCATCTTTTATCCTGGTTTTCTTGGTGGCTTTGTTTTGCTACTTGCACACAATGCAAATGGTTTAGCCCGTATTTTAACTTTAGTAGTTCTAGTAAGTTGTAATGACACATTTGCCTATCTCTCTGGCGTGCTTTTTGGAAAGCACCCATTGGCACCACATGTGAGCCCAAAGAAAACTTGGGAGGGCTTAATTGGTGCCATGATTGCAACTACCCTCGGATCGGCTTTAGTTTTCCACTTTGCACTTGATAAGGCCTGGTGGCTTGGCGCTGGTTTTGGCATCGTGGCGGTTATTACGGCAACTTGTGGTGACTTAATTGAATCAGCAGTAAAGCGCGATTTAGCCATTAAAGATATGGGAAATATTTTGCCCGGCCATGGAGGGATCTTGGATCGAATTGATTCAGTTCTTTTTACAGGTCCAGCAGTTTGGTTTGTTTTAGAATTAATCAAACGATTTAGTCTGTGATTTGCAGATGAGCGAAGAGATAAAATTAGTATTTGAAGAGCCAAAGCAGCGCATCAAGCCGCCAAAGCACTTTTCAGACCTAGCCCCTGAAGATCGCAAGACTTTAGCTGTTGAATTAGGAATCCCAGCCTTTCGCGCGAATCAAATGGCTGTTCACTTTTTTACCCACTACAACGATGATCCAGAAACTTGGAGTGATATTCCAAAGGATCTTCGAGATACTTTGGCCAAGGAGTTCGTTCCCAAACTAATTACTTTGGTTCGCTCAGTTACTGCAGATGCTGGCAAAACGCGTAAAGACTTGTGGAAACTTCACGATGGTGTCTTGGTTGAGAGCGTATTAATGAGTTACTCCGATCGCACTACAGTTTGTATCTCATCGCAAGCCGGCTGTGGCATGAACTGTCCTTTTTGCGCCACGGGCCAGGCAGGATTAACGAGAAATTTAACTGCTGGAGAAATTACTGCCCAAGTTGTTGCTGCAGCGAGAATTTGTGCAAATGGTGAGTTGCCTGGGGGAGAAGCACGACTATCTAATGTGGTCTTTATGGGCATGGGTGAGCCAATGGCGAACTACAACGCAGTAATGCGAGCCATTAGAAATATCACCACACCACAACCAGATGGTTTAGGAATTAGTGCTCGTTCAGTCACTCTCTCCACAGTTGGACTTGTTAACGGAATTGAAAAGTTAACCCAAGAAGGAATTCCAGTTACTTTGGCTGTTTCACTTCACACCCCAGATGATGAACTCCGAGACACATTGGTGCCAATTAATTCACGGTTTAAAGTTAAAGAAGTTTTGGACGCAGCCGATAAATATGAAGCCAAGACTGGTCGGCGCTATTCCATCGAATACGCGCTCATTCGAGATATTAACGATCAGGCATGGCGTGCTGATCTACTTGGTAGATTGTTAAAGAACCGAAATGCTCACGTTAACTTGATTCCACTAAACCCAACTCCTGGTTCTAAATGGACTGCTTCCCGGCCAAAAGATGAAGCAGAATTTGTAAGAGTGTTGGAAGGTTATGGGGTCCCGGTCACAGTTCGCGACACCCGTGGTCGAGAAATTGACGGAGCCTGTGGTCAATTGGCCGCCGCCGAAGTAATCTCTGAGGTATGAAAACTCTCCAAAACTTTATCAATGGCAAAAGTCAACCAGCATCATCAGGACAAACCAGCGAAATAATTAATCCAGCAACTGGAGTTGCATATGCAACTGCTCCAGTTTCTGGCGCCGCTGATGTTGATGTGGCGATGGCTGCAGCAAGCGCAGCTTTTGTTGATTGGCGAGATTCAACTCCCTCTGAGCGCCAACGGGCCTTGTTAAAGATTGCTGATGCAATCGAATCTCGCGCGCAAGAAATTATTGCGATTGAGAGTGAAAATACTGGCAAGCCACTTTCACTAACTGCCTCTGAAGAAGTTCCACCAATGATTGATCAGATTCGGTTTTTTGCTGGCGCTGCCCGAAATCTTGAAGGTAAATCTGCTGGTGAATACATGCGGGGTATGACCTCATTTATTCGCCGTGAACCAATTGGTGTTTGTGCGCAGGTAACACCATGGAATTACCCAATGATGATGGCAGTTTGGAAGTGGGCACCAGCCATTGCTGCTGGAAATACGGTGGTCTTAAAACCAAGTGATACCACTCCGGCCTCAACAGTTTTTATGGCTGAGTTAATGTCAGAGTTCTTACCTAACGGTGTATTTAACGTAATTTGTGGTGATCGTGATACCGGGCGGGCGCTAGTTGAGCATGCAACCCCATCTATGGTTTCAATAACAGGTTCAGTTCGCGCCGGAATTGAAGTTGCTAAGTCGGCCGCAAGTGATGTTAAGCGCGTGCATTTGGAGTTAGGTGGCAAGGCTCCAGTTGTTGTATTTGCTGATGCTGATCTAGCTGCAGCGGCTGAAGCTATTGCAATTGCTGGTTTTTTTAATGCCGGGCAAGATTGCACCGCTGCGACTCGAGTAATTGTTCAAGAGGCGGCATATGAGGAGTTTGTTCAATTACTTTCAAACCAAGCAAAGAACAATATTGCAACTGGAGGACCAACTGAAGATGTCTTGTTTGGCCCAGTAAATAACGCTGGCCAACTTGCCAGAGTTCAGGGATTTATCGATCGCACACCAGCTCATGCCAAGATCGTTGCAGGTGGTAGCAAAGTTGATCGCCCGGGCTACTTCTTTAACCCAACCGTGGTTGCCGGTCTTCGCCAAGATGATGAGATGATTCAAAATGAGATTTTTGGGCCAGTTATAACAATTCAAAAATTCACAGACGAAGCCCAGGCAGTTGCCTATGCAAATGGCGTGGACTACGGCCTAGCTTCAAGCGTCTGGACCTCAAATCACGGTTGCGCGATGCGCATGGCCAAAGCATTTGATTTTGGTTGCGTCTGGATCAACACCCATATTCCACTTGTCGCCGAGATGCCACACGGTGGCTATAAGCGCTCGGGCTATGGAAAAGATCTCTCCTCATATGGCTTTGAGGATTACACCCGGATCAAGCACGTGATGACCAACCTAAATGCCTAGAAAATCTAGAAAACTTTTTTCAGATTGGTTCTAAATCCTATTATTTAGGCTCTAGGATTTCCTTGCTGGGCACGCACTATCCACTTAACTATCCACTCGAATATGAAAGAGGTTCTGTGATGAACAAGAAGATGGACCAATCAATTCCACCAGATCTACAAGCAATGATTTCTGCTCAAATCTCTCGCCGTGCATTATTGGCTGGAGCAGGCGGAATCGGAGCCGCATCACTTCTTGGTGCATCAGCAATAACAGCAAGTGAAAGTGCAAGTGCAGCGCCTGCAACAGTTCGTTTCGGTAACTGGTCTCTCTATTTAGATTATGACAACAAGACCAAGAAGTACCCAACTCTCGTAGACTTCACAAAGAAGACCGGTATTCAGGTCAAATACATGGAAGCTATTGATGATAACGATTCGTTCACCGCAAAGGTGACACCACAATTAAAATTGAAAAAAGATATTGGTTATGACGTAGTTGCCCCAACTGAGTGGATGGCAGCACGTTGGATTACTTCAGGTTTTGCACAGAAGTTTGACGATGCAAAGATTCCTAACAAGAAGAATGTTCTTCCATTTCTTCTAAATCGCCCACTAGATCCAGGTCGTCACTACACCTTGCCATGGGCAGGAATCATTGCCGGCCTTGCTTGGAATAAAAAGATCCTTCCAGCTGGTCTTACATCGATCGAAGACAAGACGCATCCAGAGCGTGGACTATTTTCAAACCCTAAGTTAAAGGGCAAGATCGAAGTTCTTTCAGAAATGCGTGACACAGTTGGGCTAATCATGATGTGGCAAGGCGTGGACATCTCAAAGCCATTCACCCAAGCCCAATGGGATAACGCACTTAGTTATCTCCAAAAGAAAATTAAAGATGGCTGGATCCGCCAGATTAAGGGTCAGTCATATGCTGAGGATCTAATTAGCGGTGACGCTGTTGCTGTAATTGGCTGGTCTGGCGATATTAATCAGCTAAACCTGCAAAACAACAATCAATTTGGTTTCGGGCTTCCAGAATCGGGTGGCACATTCTCAACAGATAACATGTTGATACCTTCTACTTCACCAAATAAGGAAGGTGCAGAGGCGCTAATTAACTACTATTACGATCCAGCAGTAGCGGCTCGAGTATCTAATTACATCGCCTATGTCTGCCCAGTTGCGGGAGCACAAGATGCAATGGCCAAGCTAAATCCAGCGCAAGCTAAAAACCCATTGATCTTCCCAGACGATGCAATGTGGAAGAAGCTATTTGTATTCCGTGGTCTAACTGCAGCAGAGCAGATTAAGTTCTCGACAGGATTCCAAAAGATTGCCGGTAACGCATAGTGACCGATGCTTCAAAATCGGCAAAGGGAGATTTAAAGCTTTCAAGTCTTGTTAAGACTTATGGAGAATTCGTAGCGGTAGATGATCTATCGCTACTAATTCCCGAAGGCTCATTCTTCGCACTTCTTGGCCCTTCAGGTTGTGGCAAAACCACCACTCTTCGGATGATTGCTGGATTGGATGAACCAACTTCTGGCTCAATCCATATTGGTAATACCGATATCACTTATCAAAAGCCATATGACCGACCAGTTAATACCGTTTTCCAGAATTATGCTCTTTTCCCACATTTAACAATCTTTGAAAACATTGCATTCGGTTTGCGCCGTCGTGGAATCAAAGATGTTAAAGACCAGGTAGATAAGGTGCTAAACCTTGTCGAACTCCCACATCTTGCCCAGCGAAAGCCAACTCAGCTCTCTGGTGGCCAGCAACAACGTATTGCGCTAGCACGTGCAATAGTTAATAGACCAGCGCTGCTTTTATTGGATGAACCGCTAGGAGCTCTGGATCTAAAGTTACGTCGCCAAATGCAGATTGAGTTGAAGTGGATTCAAACTGAAGTTGGACTTACTTTCGTTCACGTAACACACGATCAAGAAGAAGCTATGACTATGGCCGACACGATCGCAGTAATGAATGAAGGAAAGATCGAACAGATGGGAAGTCCGGCTGATTTATATGACAGCCCTCAAACCGCATTCGTAGCCAACTTCCTTGGCCAATCAAACCTAATTAAGGGCCGTGTAGTTGATTCTGATGGCGATGCTAATGTTGTTGAAATTCATGGCCAGAAAGTTAAAGTACTTAAGAATCGTTCAGTAGCTAAGGATTCTTCAATTCTTTTTGGAATTCGTCCAGAAAAGATTCGAATTCAGCCTGGCGCCCATCAACTTTCAGGTTGTGTGCTTGAAGGTGGAGTTATTTCTGATGTTTCCTACATTGGTGTTTCTACGCAGTATCAAGTTGAGATGCCTTGGGGACAAGAACTTATGGTCTTTGAGCAAAATGATGATGGCATTCCACCACTTGCTAAAGGTGATCCCGTCAAACTCTCTTGGGAGACAATCTTTTCCTTTGGTCTAGATGGAAGCGAAGATGCATCTGCTGGGTCAGAAGTTAATCCGGACGAAGATTAATCGTGGCCCTAGCAACAAACCGTAAGAAGAAACTCTGGCCTTATATTCTCCTTGCCCCAGGAATGGTATGGCTAGTTATCTTCTTTATTGCGCCAATTGTGAAGCTGGTTAGTACTTCAACCCAAACACAAGGCGTGAATATTGGTGAGTATGTCCAGTCATATCGTTTTGCTAACTTTATTGATGCTTTCACTGGGGCTGCTCCTCAGTTTTTCCGTTCCTTTCTCTATGCCGGATTAGCCACAGCTTTTGCTTTAATGATTTCTTACCCATTGGCTTATGCAATTGCTTTTAAATCTGGGAAATGGAAGAACACCCTTTTAGTACTTGTGGTGGCACCATTTTTTACTTCATTCCTCCTTCGAACAATTGCTTGGGAGCAAATCCTTGGCGAACAAGGTCTGGTTTTAAAGACGCTACGTTTCTTGCATATCTTGGGTCCAACTGGTCACTTAACTGCCACACCTTTTGCTGTAGTAGCAGGTCTGACTTATAACTTCTTGCCATTTATGACTTTGCCGCTCTATGCCAGCCTTGAGCGAATTGATCCAAGAACTTTGGAGGCATCTGGTGATCTTTATGCAAGCGGGTTTACTACTTTTAGAAAAGTTACCTTTCCACTTTCCTTGCCTGGGGTAGTAGCCGGAACACTACTTACCTTCATTCCAGCCGCCGGAGATTATGTGAATGCCGAACTACTTGGAAATCCGCAGACCAAGATGATCGGAAATGTTATTGCCGCCCGTTACTTACAAATCGTTGATTATCCGGGGGCAGCGGCGCTCTCATTTATCTTGATGGCTACAATTTTGATTTTAGTTCTAGTTTATATTCGCAAAATGGGAACGGATGAGGTCGTATGACAAAGACATCCCGTTGGCTATCAAAAAACCTCATTCGAATTTACGCAGTCTTGGGCTTTACCTACCTCTTTATCCCAGTTATCTACACAATCGTTTTCTCGTTTAACAATTCTGGAAAGTCCAATCTTGTTTGGCGGGGATTTACCTTTAATAACTGGAAGAATCCTTGTGGGGCGGCAGATGTCTGTAATGCTCTTGGTAATTCACTCAAGATTGGTTTCATTTCTACTACTCTGGCCACAATTCTTGGCTCCTTAATTGCTTTTGCAGTTGGCCGTTACGCCTTTAGAGGCCATGGCTTTATAAACTCGATGATCTTTTTGCCAATGGCTACCCCTGAAATTGTCATGGGCTCATCACTTCTTACGATGTTCATTGGTTTTGGAGTTAATCCTGGTTTTTGGACCATAGTTATTGCGCACGTAATGTTTTGCATTTCATTTGTAGTTGTAGCAGTAAAAGCCAGAATTGCCAGCTTGGATCCTAGGTTGGAGCAAGCCGCAATGGATCTCTATGCCGATGAGCGAGAGACTTTTAGAAAAATTACCTTCCCACTTGTAGCACCTGGAATTGCTGGGGCTGCGCTCTTGGCCTTTAGTCTTTCTTTTGATGACTTCATAATTACAAACTTCAACTCTGGAAATGTGAATACATTCCCTAAGTTTGTCTATATCTCAGCCCAACGTGGTCTTCCAGCCCAAGCCAATGTAATTGGTTCAGCGATGTTCCTCATCGCATTAATCGTTGTGCTAACTGCGCAATTCGTGGGAAATCGCCGAAAAACTACTGCTTAATTCTGCTTAATTAAGTAATCAAGGCTTGATTGATTAGAATGCTTTCATGCGCGAGATTGTAATTCTGGGATCAACTGGCTCCATTGGAGTTCAGGCACTGGAAATCGTTGCCGCTAATCCAGATAAGTTTCGAGTAGTTGGCCTTAGTGCTGGATCAAAAAATTTAGAACTCCTAGTCGAACAAGCAAAAAAATATGGAGTTTCGGTAATTGGAACGACGGCAGATGGAACCAAAGCTCGTGATTTGGCTGGAGAAATACAAGTAATTGATGGCCCAAAGGCTGCAACTGAGATAGCCACTATTCCGTGTGACATAGTTCTTAACGCAATTACTGGATCAATTGGACTAGGACCAACTCTTGCCGCACTGGGAGTTGGCAACAAGGTTGCTCTAGCTAATAAGGAATCCTTAGTTGCTGGTGGCGATTTAGTAATGGCATATGGCCGTGATCAGATAATTCCCGTCGATTCCGAGCACTCTGCGCTCTATCAATGTTTCTTGAGTGGCAAATCAAGTGAAGTAAAGCAAGTTGTTTTAACGGCAAGTGGCGGTCCATTTAGAGACCGTACTGACTTATCGGATGTAACTCTAGATCAAGCCTTGGCACACCCAACTTGGTCCATGGGACAAGTTGTAACAATTAATTCGGCAACCTTAATGAATAAAGGTTTAGAGATTATTGAGGCGCATTACCTTTTCGATCTTGCCTATTCCAAGATACAAGCAGTTATACATCCCCAGTCTGTTGTCCACTCAATGGTTGAGTTCATTGATGGTTCAACTATCGCCCAAGCAAGTCCACCGAATATGAAGGGCCCAATTGCATATGCGCTAAGTGGCGCAAATAGAATCTCTAAGGCCACCGCTGCAATTGATTGGAGTAAGCCAAATACTTGGGAATTTTTGCCAATAGATAACAATCGATTCCCAGCTATTGACCTTGCTCGTAGATGTGGTGAGCTCGGCGGGGGGCTTCCTGCAATATTTAATGCGGCAAATGAAGTAGCAGTCGATGCTTTTATTGCTGGAAAGATTTCATTTACACAGATCGTAGAGATTGTTGAGGGTAGTGTTCAAAAGTTGGGTGGCGGTTCGCCAATTGCAATTAGCGATCTAAGTGATGTCAGCGCCTTGGAGAAGGATGCCAGAGTAATGGCCGTCGAACTAATTGGAGATCGTAAATGAGTTTTCTTGGAGTAATTGCCTTTATTGTGGCTTTGCTATTTTCGGTGATGGTTCATGAATTTGGCCACTACCTAACTGCCAAACGTTTTAATATGAAAGTTACCGAATTTTTCTTAGGTTTTGGCAAGCGCATTTGGTCTTTTAGAAGAGGCGAAACAGAGTTTGGGTTGAAGGCAATTCCGGCAGGTGGGTATTGTCGAATAGTTGGTATGTCTGTGACTGAGGAAATGACTGAGGAGGATAAGCCGCGCGCTTTCTATACTGCCTCGGCCCCTAAGCGCCTAATAGTTTTAGGAGCGGGATCGTTCCTTCACTTTGTTCTGGGTTTCTTAATTTTGGTGTTATTACTTGGTGGCGTTGGAACAGTTTCAGTTACCAATAAAGTCGGTGAAGTTGCGCCTTGTATTTTGCAGTCAACTAGTGGGGCCAGCTCAACTACTTGTGATGCAAACTCTATTGCCTCGCCAGCAAAGATTGCTGGGATACAAGCCGGCGATGAAATTAAAGCTATTAATGGCAAGCGCATTTCACTGTGGAGTGATGCGGTCAGAATAATTCGAGCATCTGCAAATAAAGAGATTAAAATATCGGTCCGTCGTGGGTCACAAAATCTTGATTTTAATCTCACCCCTGAGGCTAGAGTCTTAGACGGAAAGAAGATTGGTGTTATTGGCGTAGTAAACAAGATTGGCACCCAAAGACTTTCACCGATTAAGACAGTTTCTGAAAGTACCCGAATCACTTGGGAGCTAATGAAACAAAGTGTTACCTCACTTATCTCACTACCGGCAAAGATTCCTGAATTAGTTCAACAAACATTTGGTGGAAAGAAAAGAGATTCTTCAGGCCTAGTTGGCGTGGTTGGAGTTGCGCGAGTTAGCGCCCAAAATGCCAGCGATCCAAAGCTTGGCACAACTCAGAAGATTTCTACTTTTATGGTGATTATTGCCAGCCTTAATATATTTGTCGGCATTTTTAATCTCCTGCCATTGCTCCCATTAGATGGTGGTCACATGCTTATAGCCGTTATAGATGGTTATCGAAGGTGGAATGCTCGTAGAAGAGGACGCCAAATGCCTGCGGCATTTGATTTAGAGAGACTCATGCCACTAACCGTTACGGTATTTGCCCTTTTAGCCGCGCTTTCGCTTCTTCTTTTAGCGGCAGACATATTCAATCCAATAAACCTCAATCAATAATCTAGAATGCAACCATGGTAAATCTCGGAATGCCCGCCGCCCCACCTCCAACTCTTGCCCCGAGGCGCAAGAGTAAGCAGCTTAAAGTTGGATCGGTATTAGTTGGCGGCGATGCTCCGGTAAGTGTGCAGTCAATGTGCACGACTCTAACCTCTGATGTAAATGCAACGCTTCAGCAAATTGCCGAGTTAACTGCATCTGGTTGTCAGATTGTTCGTGTTGCAGTTCCAAGTCAAGATGATGCAGATGCACTTTCGCAAATTGCAAAGAAATCCCAAATTCCAGTAATTGCTGATATTCACTTCCAGCCAAAATATATCTTTGCTGCAATCGATGCTGGCTGCGCTGCAGTTCGAGTAAACCCTGGAAACATTAAGCAATTCGATGACAAGGTCAAAGAAGTTGCTAAAGCTGCTGGCGATGCTGGTATCCCAATTCGAATTGGTGTTAATGCTGGTTCACTAGATCCACGCCTTCTTGCTAAGTACGGAAAGGCCACACCAGAAGCTCTTGCCGAATCAGCCCTTTGGGAAGCATCACTTTTTGAAGAGCATGGATTTTCAGATATAAAGATCTCGGTGAAGCATCACGACCCAGTAACTATGGTTCAGGCGTATCGTCTTTTGGCTTCAAAGTGTGACTATCCATTGCACTTAGGTGTTACAGAAGCTGGTCCAATCTTCCAAGGAACAATTAAGTCCGCGACAGCTTTTGGAATCTTGCTAGCTGAGGGAATTGGCGACACTATTCGAGTTTCTCTTTCAGCGCCACCAGTTGAAGAAGTAAAAGTTGGAATTTCAATTTTGGAATCTTTAAATCTACGTCAACGTAAATTAGAGATTGTTTCTTGCCCATCTTGTGGCCGCGCCCAAGTAGATGTTTATACTTTGGCTGAAAAAGTTCAGGCTGGATTACAGGGAATGACGGTCCCACTTCGCGTTGCGGTAATGGGTTGCGTTGTTAATGGACCTGGTGAAGCTCGCGAGGCAGATCTAGGCGTGGCATCTGGAAACGGAAAGGGCCAAATATTTGTTAAGGGCGAAGTTATAAAAACTGTCCCAGAGAGCCAAATTGTCGAAACTCTTATCGAAGAAGCGATGCGTTTGGCTGATGAGATGGAGGCCGCTGGTGTTGAGAGCGGAACTCCAACGGTAACAACCAAATAATTAGATAAGGTACACACATGTTAAAGATGTCTACCTTATTGCTGCGCACCCTTCGGGATGACCCTGCAGATGCCGAGGTAGCTAGCCACCGATTATTAGTTCGCGCTGGGTATGTTCGCCGAATCGCTGCCGGAATCTATTCCTGGTTACCACTTGGTTACATCACATACCGAAATATTGAGCGAATTGTCCGCGAAGAAATGGATGCCGCCGGCTTTCAGGAAGTTCACTTTCCAGCGATGTTGCCAAAAGAGCCTTACGAAAAAACTAATCGCTGGGAAGAATATGGTGATGATCTTTTTAGACTCCAAGATCGACGCAAGAATGATTACTTACTAGGACCTACCCATGAAGAGATGTTCACCTTGATGGTTAAAGGTGAATATTCCTCTTATAAAGATTTGCCACTTTCGATCTATCAAATTCAAACTAAATTCCGCGATGAGACTAGACCGCGCTCAGGAATTATCCGTGGACGTGAATTTGTAATGAAGGATTCATATTCATTTGATTTAGATGATGAAGGCTTAGCAATTTCTTATGAAAAGCACCGTGCTGCCTACATAAAGACATTTACCCGTCTTGGCCTGAAGTTCAATATTGTTTCAGCAGTTTCTGGCGCTATGGGTGGATCTCGTTCTGAAGAATTCTTAGCTCCTTGTAGTACTGGTGAAGATACTTATGTCCTTTGCGAGAAGTGTGGCTACGCTGCAAACGTTGAGGCTATGGTTACAAAGGTTGCACCATATTTAGGTTCACCTGCCGGCTCCCCAGAAATTTTTGATTCACCTAATACGCCAACAATTGATACTTTGGTAGAGCTACTAAATACAAAGTTTGGTCCTGGCCACAAAGGCAGTGACACTCTTAAGAATGTAATGTTGATGGCCGATACGAAGGCAATTTCAGTATTAGTTCCAGGTGATCGTGAAGTTGATTTAAAGCGCCTGCAAGCAAATCTTCCTGGCGTTAAAGAGATCCGAGTATTTGAAGACGCTGACTTTGCAAAGTTTCCAGGATTAGTTAAGGGATATATCGGGCCACAAGATGCCAAGAAAAACGGCATCGAGGTTCTTGCTGATCCTAGAATTGTTCCGGGATCACATTGGGTTACTGGCGCAAATACTAAAGATAAGCACGTTAGATTCTTAACCAATGGTCGTGACTTTGAAGTAGATCGATATATCGAAGCTGCCGAAGTTCGCGCTGGTGATACTTGTCCAGAATGTGCTACTCCCGTAATTATTGATCGCGCGATTGAAATTGGTCATATTTTTCAATTAGGTCGTAAGTATGCACAGGCACTTGATTTGACTGTGCTTGATAAAGATGGAAAATCACGCGTTGTAACCATGGGTTCTTATGGAATTGGAGTTTCTAGAGCAGTTGCGGCAATTGCAGAACAAACTCATGATGAGATCGGTCTTTCTTGGCCACGTGAGGTTGCTCCAGCCGATGTTCACATCATTGCCACCGGCAAGGAAGATGAAGTATTTAAAACTGCCCAAACACTGGCCGAGGATCTAGAGGAGAAGGGCCTTCGAATCATGTTTGATGATCGCAGGGACCCAAGTGCTGGTGTGAAGTTCAAAGATTCAGAGCTAATAGGTATCCCATATATCGTGGTGGTTGGTAAAGCTCTTGCAGAAGGCAAAGTTGAATTTCGCGTTCGAAAGAGTGGCGAAAAGCAAGAAATTGAGTTACTAAAAGCTGTGACTGAAATTTATAACGCGGTAACTAAGAATTAATTAGATGGGGATCCAGACTTGGCTCTTCCTCGCTCTGGCTTCTGGCTTCGCCGGCTTCGTTGATGCTGTAGCAGGTGGTGGTGGGCTAGTTCAACTTCCCGCTTTATTGATTGGGTTATCAGATAAACCAATTCCACTAATTCTTGGCACTAATAAAGTTCCGTCAATCTTTGGCACAAGTTCTGCCGCTGTTTCATACTTTAAGAAAGTAAGGCCAGATCTTCGCCTTACTTCATATATGGCGATTCCAGCCTTTATTGGTTCAGCATCTGGAGCTCGACTCGCGGCATCTTTTCCTAAAGAGATCTTTCGCCCGCTAATTGTTGTTCTATTGATTTGTGTTGCTCTCTACACCTGGAAGAAACCAGAGCTCGGGATGAATGAGCGCCTGCGCTTTAGCGAAAAGAAGCGGCACTTAATTGTCGCTGGACTTGGACTAACGATTGGTTTTTACGATGGAATCTTTGGTCCTGGAACTGGAACTTTCTTAGTATTTCTATTGGTTGGTTTAGTTGGCTACGCCTTTCTAAAAGCCTCAGCCACAGCAAAGTTAGTAAATATTTCAACAAATTTTGGTGCAATTCTCTCGTTTCAGTTCACCGGCCATATCTGGTGGCGCCTTGGTTTGATTTTGGCTCTGGCAAATGTGACTGGAGCCATTATTGGTTCTCGCCTTGCCATCCGCGGGGGATCGCCCTTGGTTCGAAAAGTCTTCTTACTTGTGACGACAATTCTGATTGCAAAAGTGGGTTATGATTGGCTTGCTCGATAAAAACTAAATATAGAAAGGCCTAAAATGCCGATTGATAAAGTTAAAGAAGAGGTTGCGGCTGCCATTGCCCCGATTATCCAAGCAACCGGAAATTACTTAGAAGATATTACAATTCAAAGTGCGGGAAAACGCCGCATGATTACAGTCATTGTCGATAGTGATACCCACTTAAATCTTGATCAAGTAACTGTAGTCACCAAGGAAATTTCAGAAGTCATTGAGAATTTGGCCGCGCTAGGAGAGATCCCCTTCACTCTTGAAGTTACTTCACCGGGCGTTGATCGTCCGCTTACTTTGCCTAGACATTGGGCAAAGAATTTGGGGCGCTTAGTTAAGGCATCACTAAATGATGGCGGCGAAGTTAAGGGACGCATTGGCCAAAGCACACAGGTGTCGGTCGTAATTGATGAGGCAACAATTTCCTATGCAGATATTAAGAAAGCAGTTTTGGAAGTTGAATTTAAATGAGCGTAGATGTTGAAGCTCTAATTGCGCTGACAATTGAACGTCAGATTCCACTTGAGAAAATGATTAGCTTTATTGAAAACGCTGTAACCGAGGGTTACCGAGAGCTTCCAGAAGCTAAGGCTCAAGGTCGCGCAGTTCTAAATCGCGATACTGGCGAGATCGCAATTCATGTTCCGCTTTTCGATGAAGAGGGTATTTATTCTGAAACAATTGTCGATGAGCCAGAGGGATTTGATCGAACTATAAAATCAATTGTTCGTAAGGAAATTAAGCAGCGAATGCGTGCCCAAAATGACGCGGGCATAGTTGAGGAATTCTCAGCAAATGTTGGTGATGTTATCTCTGGAATTATTCAGCAAGGTCGCGACGCTGAAATGGTATATGTCGATCTAGGCAAAGTTGAGGGAATCATTCCACCGACTGAACAAATTGCTGGTGAAAGCTATGTGCACGGACAACGCATTAAAGCTTTTGTAGTTGAAGTAAAGCAAGGTTTGAAGGGACCAGAAGTTATTCTTTCTAGATCCCATCCACTGCTAGTCAAGCAATTATTTACTTTAGAAGTTCCAGAACTTAAAGATCATGTTGTTGAAATAGTTGGAATTGCTCGCGAAGCTGGCCATCGCACTAAAGTTTCAGTTCGCTCAAATCGCTCTGGAGTAAGTCCAAAGGGCGCTTTAATTGGGCCAGTTGGTGCTAGAGCTAAAGCAGTAATGGATGAATTAAATGGCGAGAAGATAGACATAGTTGATTTCTCAGAAAATCCGGCAGTTTATGTGGCAAATGCTTTGGCACCAGCCCGAGTAACTAGTTGTGAAGTAGTTGATCTAGAAACTAAGTCCGCAAAAGTTATTGTTCCTGATTATCAACTTTCACTTGCAATCGGAAAAGATGGGCAAAATGCCAGGTTGGCCGCGCGCTTAACTGGTTGGCGAATTGATATCCACCCAGATAACCCCGTTGAACGCATCGCTAAACCCAAGCCGATTACGCCTGACGAAGAGCTTGAATTAGAGCCCTCGCAGGAGATGGAGTAGTCTTTGCCCATCAGTTGTAGTCAGTGGTAGACAGTTTGTAAGCGGGGATATGTAAATGCCGATTCCGATTCGGAGCTGCATCGCATGTCGCAAGGCAACAAATTGGCGTGAACTACTACGAGTGGTCGAGGTTTTGGGTCAGGTAACACCAGATCCAGATCGTCGCAAAGGTGGTCGTGGGGCTTGGTTGCATCGGGAATGTCTCGAAACAGCAAAGCAACGCAAATCCTTCCAGCGGGCCTTTAGAACAGATGCGAATCTATCTATTGATTTGTTGGAGAAGTATCTAGAAGAATTGCACTAATTAAGCACCGTGCTTAATTATTTAGAAGGAGCGAAAGCTATGTCTAAAAAGGTTACAAAGTAATCATGAGCGCCCAACGCTCATGAGTAAGTCATCTATTTAGGCTCCAACTACTAAACGTGGGGGCCTCCTAAGAGCAAGACAGGAAGGCAACTGTGGCAAAGGTCCGCGTTTACGAATTAGCAAAAGAGATCGGTTTAGAGAGCAAAGAGCTCCTCGCTAAGTTACAAGAAGTCGGCGAGTTCGTCCGATCAGCATCATCAACAGTTGAAGCACCTGTTGTGCGAAAGTTGATGGAGAAATTCCCAGAATTAGAAGCAGCCAAAGTAGCTGCCGCTGAGCCAAAGCCAGCAAAGAAGGCAGCAGCTAAAAAGACTGCGGCCAAAAAGACTGTCGCTCCCAGCGCTGAAGAAATTGAAGCAGCACTTGCTCAGCTTCCAGAAGGTACTCGCGAACAATTAGCTAAGGCACAAGAAACTAAAGAAGCTATTGCAGCAATTGAAGTTCCAGTAGCGCCAGTAACTCCAGTAGCACCAGCATCAGATCTTCCAAAGCCGCCGGCGCCACGTCCGGCTGGAAATAATCCATTTGGATCTGGCACACCAGCAATGCCACGGCCACCACGCGCTGGAAATAATCCATTTGGCGGAACTAGCAGTGCAATGCCACGGCCGCCATCACCACGACCACTTCGCCCTGGTGAGCGTCCACCAATGTCAGGTGCAAGACCAGGTTCTGTTCGTCCAGGTTTTGCTGCACGACCACAAACTTCTCGTCCAACTGGCGCACCAACAACTGGCGCACCAGGTTCACGTCCAACTGGTGCACCTGGAAGTTCTCCGTATCGCACACCAACAACAGGTGGCGCACCTGGAGCTCCAGCAAATGCTGGTGGAAATACATTTGGCGCTAAAGGTGGCGGACGTCATCAAAGAGGTGGCGCAGCAGGAGCATTTGGTAAGCAAGGTGGCAAATCACGTAAGTCACACAAGAGTAAGAAAGCTCTACGTGAAGAGTTCGACAATATGGCGGCGCCATCACTTGGCGGCGCAGTTATTCCCCACGGTGATGGAAAGACCACAATTAGATTACGTCGCGGTGCAACACTTATGGACTTTGCCGAGAAGATCGGTGGCGATCCAGCAGCGTTAGTTTCAGCCCTATTCCACTTAGGTGAAATGGTTACGGCAACTCAATCTGTTGATGAAGATACCTTCACACTTCTAGGCGGAGAACTCGGATATCAAATCCAAGTTGTTAGCCCAGAAGATGAAGATCGCGAACTACTACAAGAGTTTGATATCAACCTTGATCAAGAGCTTGCAGATATTGATGAGGCTGATTTAGTTGTGCGCTCGCCAATTGTCACTGTTATGGGTCACGTTGACCACGGTAAGACCAGTCTTTTGGATGCTGTTCGCAAGACCGAAGCAGCTCGTGGTGAAGCCGGCGGCATTACCCAGCACATTGGTGCCTACCAAATTCATCATGATCACAATGGTCAAAATCGCGCGATTACCTTTATTGATACACCTGGTCACGAAGCGTTCACCGCTATGCGTGCTCGTGGTGCAAAGGTAACTGACATCGCAGTACTAGTGGTCGCGGCAGATGATGGCGTTATGCCACAAACAATTGAGGCGTTAAACCACGCTCAAGCAGCCGATGTTCCAATCGTTGTTGCCGTGAACAAGATTGATAAAGAGGGTGCAAACCCAGACAAGATTCGCCAACAGTTGACCGAGTACAACTTGGTTGCTGAGGAGTATGGCGGTGACACTATGTTCATCAACGTATCCGCCAAATCAGGTGCTGGTATCGATGAGTTAATTGATGCAATCTTGCTCGTTGCAGATGCCGCAATTGATTTACGTGCGATTGCAGATGATGTCGCTCGTGGTGTTGCAATTGAAGCCAACCTTGATAAGGGTCGTGGACCAGTAGCTACAGTTCTAGTTCAACGTGGAACTCTTCGCGTTGGAGATGCAATTGTTGCCGGTGGCGCTTATGGTCGTGTTCGTGCGATGTTAGATGAGAATGGAAATGCGGTTGAAGAAGCCGGTCCATCTCGTCCCGTACAGGTCCTTGGTTTTACATCAGTACCTGGAGCTGGCGACACATTTATGGTTGCTGAAGATGATAGGACTGCTCGTCAGATTGCCGAAAAGCGTCAACTAGCAATGCGTAATGCACTTCTTGCTAAAGCTCGCAAAAAGGTTTCACTTGAAGACTTCATGGAGCAATCAAAGATTTCTACCCTTAATCTCATTATCAAGGGTGACGTTTCTGGTTCTGTTGAAGCCCTTGAGGATGCACTCATGCAACTAGACGTTGGTACCGATGTTGATCTTCGAGTTATTCACCGTGGAGTTGGAGCTATTACAAAGGGCGATGTGACCTTGGCTTCTGCATCGACTGCGGTAATTATCGGCTTCAACGTTAAGCCAGAACCACAAACTGCACAGTTTGCAGATGCTGAAGGCGTTGAAATTCGTTTCTACACCGTCATCTATAACGCAATTGAAGAGATTGAGGCTTCACTCAAGGGCTTGCTAAAGCCAGAGTATGAAGAAGTTGTTCTCGGTAATGCCGAAGTTCGCGATATCTTCCGTTCAAGCAAGTTTGGAAATATTTCTGGTTGCCTTGTGCAAGACGGATTTATTCGCCGAAATGCCTTGGCCAGAACTCTTCGTGGTGGCGTAATCGTTGGAGAGAATCTAAAGGTTGATTCCCTTCGTCGATTTAAGGATGATGCAACTGAAGTTAAGGATGGTTTTGAGTGCGGTATTGGCCTCGGATCATTTAAGGACATTCAAGTTGGCGACATCATTCAGACATACGAGATGCGAGAGAAGAAGCGCGCATAACTCATGGCATCAAATAGAGCACTAAAGGTCGCAGATCGAATAAAAGAGATTATTGCCCAAGCCCTAGAGTTGCGGGTAAAAGATCCGCGACTTGGTTTTGTGACAATCACTGATGTTCGCGTAACTGGTGATCTCCAGCAAGCTTCAATTTTCTACACTGTTCTAGGTGAAGAATCTGAACGGGAAGCAACTGGCATCGCCTTGAATTCTGCCCGTGGAATGTTGCGATCTGAGGTTGGTAGGACCCTTGGCCTTCGAATCACACCAACACTGGAATTTTTCCAGGATGGATTGCAAGAAAGCGCTGCTGCGATGAATGACCTAATGTTTGAAGTTGCTCGAAAAGATGCTGAATTGGCAAAGGCTAGAGAAGGTGCAAAACCAGCAGGCGAGGCTGATCCATACAAGCATCGCGATGAAGAACCAGCGAACTAAGAAATAATTTAAGTAATTATATGAATGGCTTTTTGCTGGTTGATAAAGCCGCAGGCATGACCAGCCACGATGTAGTAGCCAAGGCACGTAAGAAACTTGGAACTAAGAAAGTTGGCCATGCGGGCACATTAGATCCAATGGCGACAGGGGTTCTAGTTTTGGGCGTCGGAAGTGCTACAAAGTTACTTCAGTATGTAGTTGATGGAACAAAACGTTATGAAGCAACAATTCGGCTAGGGCAAAGCACACATACCGATGATCGCGAAGGTGATGTAATCAGCACGACTGATGCTTCAGAAATTAGTGATGAGGCAATAAGTAACAAACTTTCAAACTTTGTTGGAAAGATCATGCAGCGTCCGAGTTCTGTTTCGGCAATCAAGATTGATGGCAAGGCAGCCCATCAACGTATTCGAGATGGGGAAGTAGTAGATCTACCTGAGCGAGAAGTAAATATCTCAGAAATCAATTTGCTTTCAATTACCCACCAAGGTCAATTCATTGACCTTAAAGTTGTTGTTTCCTGCTCGGCTGGCACATATATTCGAGCAATTGCTAGAGACCTTGGCGAAGAATTAAAAGTTGGTGGCCACTTAACGCAGCTAAGGCGCACCCTAGTTTCACCCTTTGATATAAATGAATGTTCTGATTTAGAGAGCGCCGAGTTGTCTTCAGTGGCTGGGGGAATATCCCGAATTTTGCCAACCCGCGATCTGGAGTTTGAAGAGTTAAATGAAATTTCATTTGGCCGCACTATCGATGCAAATGTGAGCGATGAAACTACCGCAGGGCTAGATAAAAGTGGAGAGTTTGCTTGCCTACTTTTAAATAAAGAGATTGCCGGGAAAAAACTGGCTACTCCAATCCTGGTAAGCGTGAAAGAATAATCAGATGAACAACTCAGTTCTCATCGGAATATTTGATGGTGTCCATCAAGGACATCAAGAACTGATCCGTACTGCCAAGCACCACGGCAAAGTTATTGCCCTTACTTTTTATCCTCACCCAACTTCAATAGTTGCACCTGAGCGCACTCCGATGCAATTGTTGCCACTAGCTGATCGAGTTTCGCTTTTAAAAGCCAATGGATCCGACGATGTAGTGGTTTTGGAATTTACACCAGAGTTTGCCGCACTTTCACCAGATGAATTCATCGAAAATATTTTAATAAAGCAATTAAAGGCTGATCATGTAATTGTCGGAGAAAACTTTACTTTTGGTCACAAAGCATCTGGTACTGCCCGCTACCTTCAGGAATCAAGCCACGGATTTAAGACAACTATTTTGAAGCTAGAGGAAAATCGAGGAACTCCCGTTTCTTCTACGCGAATAAGAAACTTGATTATCGACGGTGATATTGAGCGTGCAAATGAAATGTTGACTCGTCCGCATTACCTAGTAGGACCAGTAGTCCATGGCGAGAAGCGTGGGCGCGAAATTGGTTATCCAACAGCAAACTTAGGACTTGATTCACTTGCCTGCATTCCAGCCGATGGTGTCTATGCCGGGTGGTTAAGTGTTGGCGATCAAAGATGGCAAGCAGCTATTTCGATTGGAACAAACCCAACTTTTCCGGGCGTTCGCGGGCGACAAGTCGAGGCCTATGCAATTGGTGAAAGCGGGCTAGAACTTTATGATCAAATGGCAAAAATAGAATTCGGATTTAGATTACGAGATACCTTGAAATTTGATTCCCTTGAAGCACTTCTAGTACAGATGAAATCGGACTGCATTCAAGCCACTGAATTAACAAATATCTAGGCAATATTCCCGCTTAATCTGGCCTCGATTTCGCTCCTCAAATCTGCGCTGGTAGCCTTGGGTCACAACAAGCGAGCAAGCGAGCCTTCGTGAGTCACACCGAGGCCCTCGTGAAAGTAAAGGGAGTACCAAAGAAATGGCACTACAACCAGCAGAGAAAAAAGAAATCATTGCAAAGTACGGCGCTTCCGCAACTGACACAGGAAGTCCTGAAGCACAGGTCGCGCTGCTATCAAAGCGAATTGAAGAATTAACAGAACACCTAAAGGTTAACAAAAACGATCACCACAACCGTCGTGGTCTAATCCTTATGGTTGGTAAGCGTCGTCGCATCTTGCAATATCTTGCAAAGACTGATGTGACTCGTTACAGAGCGATTATCGAAAAGCTCGGTATTCGTCGTTAATAAAGCTGCTAGAACTTCTAGAGCTTAGAAACAAAACACTTCCATCAGCTAATCGGTCCTCGGTAGTGGTTTCCGGTTCCTAACCGTGAACTTCGATCGAAGATTCGCTTTCTGATGGAAGTATTGAAGAAATGGAGCGACCTATGGAAGGTCAAGATGTGAAAGTAGCCGTTGCAACAATTGATAACGGCAAATATGGAAAGCGTGAAATTCGCTTCGAAACCGGGCGCCTAGCCCGTCAAGCTGCAGGAACTGCACTTGTTTATCTAGATGATGATTCAATGTTGCTTTCAGCAACAACTGCTTCAAAGCAGCCAAAGGATCAATTCGACTTCTTTCCACTCACAGTGGATGTTGAAGAGCGCATGTATGCCGCAGGAAAGATCCCAGGATCATTCTTCCGTCGTGAAGGTCGCCCTTCAGAAGAGGCAATTCTCACCTGTCGTCTAATCGACCGCCCACTTCGCCCAGCATTCGTAAAGGGTCTGCGCAATGAAGTTCAGGTAGTTGTAACAGTTATGGCACTAAACCCAGATCACATGTATGACGTACTTGCGATCAATGCGGCTTCAATGTCAACACAATTAGCAGGTCTGCCATTCTCTGGCCCAATTGGTGGCGTTCGCGTTGCACTAATTGAAGGTCAATGGGTTGCATTCCCAAATCACTCTGATTTGGAAAAGGCTGTATTTGATATGGTCGTTGCTGGTTCAATCACACCAGATGGCAAAGATATTGCTGTAATCATGGTTGAGGCTGAAGCAACAACTCAGACAATTAATCTAATCAAGTCAGGTGCGCAAGCTCCTACTGAAGAGATTGTTGGTAAAGGACTAGAGGCTGCAAAGCCATTTATCCGCGCACTATGCGATGCACAAAACGAATTAGCAAAGGTTGCTGCAAAGCCAACCGGTGAATTCCCGGTCTACTTGGATTATCAAGATGATGCCTATGCTGCTGTTGAAAAGGCAGTAAAGGATGATCTATCTAAGGCGCTAACTATTGCTGGAAAGCAAGAGCGCGAAACCAAGCTCGATGAGATCAATGCAGCTGCAAAGCTTGCACTTGCAACCGAATTTGAAGGACGCGAAAAGGAAGTATCTGCCGCACTTCGTTCAGTTACAAAGAACTTGGTTCGCCAGCGCGTACTTCGCGACAAGATTCGTATTGATGGTCGCGGTGTTCGCGATATCCGTGCGATTACTTGTGAGGTTGAGGTTATGCCTCGTGTTCACGGTTCAGCAATCTTCGAACGTGGCGAAACTCAAATCCTTGGTGTTACTACTTTGAACATGCTAAAGATGGAGCAGATGCTAGATACGCTAAATCCTGAAAAGACCAAGCGATATATGCACAACTACAACTTCCCACCATATTCAGTTGGTGAGACCGGTCGCGTTGGTTCGCCAAAGCGTCGCGAAATTGGTCACGGTGCTCTAGCAGAGCGCGCGTTGCTACCAGTTCTTCCAACACGTGAAGAATTCCCATACGCAATTCGTCAAGTATCAGAAGCACTTGGCTCAAACGGTTCAACCTCAATGGGTTCTGTTTGCGCATCGACAATGTCGCTTATGAATGCTGGCGTTCCGCTAAAGGCACCAGTTGCAGGTATTGCAATGGGTCTTATCTCTGATCTAGTTGATGGCAAGACAGAATATGTTGCGCTTACTGACATTCTCGGAGCTGAAGACGCTTTTGGCGATATGGACTTCAAAGTTGCAGGAACAAAGGACTTTGTTACTGCTCTTCAACTAGATACTAAGCTAGATGGAATTCCTGCTTCAGTACTAGCAGCTGCCTTGCTTCAAGCAAAGGAAGCTCGTCTATTTATTCTTGATCTGATGAACCAAGCTATTGATGCACCAGATGAGATGAGCCTTCTAGCTCCTCGCATCATTTCAATTAAGGTTCCTACAGATCTAATCGGTGCAATCATCGGACCTAAGGGCAAGATGATCAATCAGATTCAAGATGATACTGGCGCAGATATCACCATCGAAGATGATGGAACTATCTACATCGGAGCTCTAGAAGGTTCACAAGCTGAAGCTGCTAAGGCAATGATCAACGCGATCGCTAATCCAGTTGTTCCAAAGGTCGGAGAGCGCTTTAACGGAAGTATCGTAAAGCTTGCTACCTTCGGCGCCTTTGTTTCACTTGTTCCAGGTAAAGATGGTTTGCTACACATCTCACAGATCCGCAAGCTACATGGTGGCAAGCGCATCGAAAACCTTGAAGAAGTTATGAAGGTTGGCGACAAGATTGAGGTCGAAATTGCAGAGATTGATCCAAAGGGTAAATTCTCTTTGGTTCCAGTTCTTGCAGATGGCACAGTTCCTACAGATGCAAAATCTGAATAACTAAAGGAATCTGGCAAGTAATTGAGTAAGACAGTTCTTCCCAGCGGACTGCGTATCGTTACCGAAGAGGTAAATACGGTCAGATCCGCTGCGGTAGGAATTTGGGTAAATGTTGGCTCTCGCGATGAGAATTCATCTTCGGTCGCGGGAGCTTCTCATTTCCTAGAGCACTTATTATTTAAAGGAACAAAGCGTCGAACATCGATGGAAATTTCGTCATCGATTGAAGCTGTTGGCGGCGAGATGAATGCCTTCACGGGTCAGGAATACACCTGCTTCTATGCCCGAGTTATTGATAATGATTTACCGCTCGCAGTAGATATTGTTTCAGATTTGATCACTTCTTCTAAAGTGGAAGCTAAGGAAGTTGATAGTGAGCGAACTGTAGTTTTAAGTGAGATTGCAATCCGCGATGAAGATCCAAGTGATTACATCCATGAGCTTTATCTTGAAACCTACTATGGGAATTCACCTTTGGGTCGTTCGATCCTAGGCACCGTTGATTCAATCAACAATATGTCTAGAAATGCTGTTTTTAATTATTATAAAAAGCGCTACCAACCAGAGGATCTAGTCGTCTCGGTTGCCGGAAATATTAAACATAAGAAGGTAGTTAAATTAGTTGAAGAGGCGTTGAGTCGAGATGGTTTCCTAGATGTTGACTCACGTTCCTCAAACAAGCGTGAAAGTGTTGCTGTTAAGACACCTGGACTTGGAAAAGTTGGATTATTGGACCGCAAGACAGAGCAAGGACATGTGGTCTATGGTTTCCCGGGTTTGGCCAGAAGCGATGATCGCCGTTTTGCTTTAAGTGTCTTAGCTTCTGCTATCGGCGGAGGAATGTCTTCACGGTTGTTCCAAGAAATTCGCGAAAAGCGCGGACTTGCATATACAACATATGCCTACCCACAACAATTTGCTGGAACTGGAACCCTTGGTTTCTATGCAGGCTCAAAGCCAGAAAAGGTTGAAGAGGTTTTAAAGATTATGCGTGAGGTGGCTGAAAATGTTGCCGAGCACGGGCTTACTGATGAAGAAATTCTCCGCGCCAAAGGCGCAGTGGCTGGTTCACTAATCCTTAGCCAAGAGGACTCTGGCTCGCGCATGATCCGAATTGGCAAGAGCGAACTAGTTAACGGCGAGATTATGAGTTTTGATGAGATTATCAAGCAGGTAAAAGCCGTGACATCTGATCAAATTTTGGAATTAGCCCGCGACCTGTTTAACAATCCCGCTACGCTTGCCGTTGTGGGACCGTTCCGCAGCAAGACGAAGTTTGAGAAGGTAATTTCATGAATATCAAAGTAGGCGTACTTGGCGCAAAGGGCCGTATGGGCTCTGAAGCTGTGAAGGCTATTAGTGCTGCAAATGATCTAGAAGTTGTAGCTCAAATTGATCTTGGGGATTCACTAGACCAACTTATTGCAAGTGGCGCTCAAACAATTGTTGATTTCACTCATCCAGATGCCGTCATGGGAAACATTGAATTTGCAATTAATAATGGAATTAATGTCGTCGTGGGAACAACAGGTTTTGATGAGAAGAAGTTGAATCTAATCAAAGGCTGGCTTGCCGCAAATCCAAAAGTAGGGGCACTAATTGCGCCAAACTTTGGCCTAGGCGCCGTTTTGATGATGCAGTTTGCTGCCCAAGCATCAAAGTATTTTGAATCAGTTGAAATTGTTGAGCTCCATCACCCAGCAAAGGTAGATGCGCCATCTGGAACTGCAGCTAGAACAGCAGAATTAATCACGCAGGCAAGACGCTCGGTCAACAAGGAAGCAATGCCAGATGCAACAACTTCAGCCCTGGATGGCGCAAGAGGGGCAAAAATTGGCGATGTTCCAGTGCATTCTCTTCGACTTCGTGGCTTAGTAGCCCACCAAGAAGTAATCCTTGGTGATTTAGGTGAGACCTTGACCATTCGTCATGACTCGATCGATCGCACTGGGTTTATGCCGGGTGTATTACTGGGTGTTAGAAAAGTTGGATCAACTCCTGGCCTAATATTTGGGCTAGAGCACTTTATGGATCTCAAGTAAGGGGTAAAAAATGTCAGCAAAAGTAACGATGTATGGCGCCGAATGGTGTGGTGACTGCCGCCGCTCGAAGAAATTTATGGAAGGCAATAATGTTGAATTTAAGTACATTAATGTGGAAGAAGATTTAACAGCCGCTGAAAAAGTAAAAGAGATCAATAATGGAATGCAATCAATTCCAGTTATCGTTTTTGAAGATGGAACTCACTTAACTGAGCCTTCAGATAATGACCTAAAGGCAAAGCTTGAAAGCTTGAATATTCTTTAAAAGACTCGATACAAGACGGCAGAAGTAACAGCAGCGCCCACAACCACAACCGGGAAGGGCGCTTTTGCTATTAGTAGGGCGATTGCGGCAGCAACTCCTGCGGTGCGATTATCAATTACTAATTTAGTCTTATCGGCTAAAGAATTGACTGCAACCAAAGCGCTTAGCAGCGCAATTGGAATTAGATTATTAATTCGTTGAACCCTTGGATGGTTTAGCCAATTTTCGGGTACTGAGGCACCAAATAGTTTAAGGCAAAATGCTAATGCGCTAGATCCAATGACGCTGATCCAAAAGATACTCATGCTCGCCACCCAAAGAGAATTGCTAGAAGTGCGCAAGTGATAATCGGAACTCCGGCAGGTGCAAATGGAGTGAGGGCTAAAGAAAGCAAAGTGGCACAAATTGCTATTGCCCGGGCTTTGCGATCAACCAAACGTGGCCAAAGCATTCCAAGGAATGCAGCAGGAACAGCCGCATCTAACCCCCAGGCAGATGGATTGCCCATAGCTTTTGCACCAAGTGCGCCAAGTAAGGTGAATAAATTCCAGAAGATATAAACGCCAATCCCGGTATACCAAAAGCCTTTAATTTGATCGACTTCATCATTTTGAGAAAGACAAACTCCGGTTGATTCATCTATTGTTATTTGCGCACCAGCAAGTCTTTTTAATCCGCGCATCTTCAATATTGGCGCTAGACGAAGTCCATAAAGTGCATTTCTAGTTCCAAGTAGCGTCGAGGTTGCAATTGCACTTAATGCACTTCCACCGGCGCCAATTACGCCAACAACGGCGAATTGTGATGCGCCCGAGAAAAGAAGTAAAGAAAGTAAGCAAGTTTGGAGCACACTAAAGTGCGAAGCGATACCAGCGGCCCCAAATGCACTTCCATAAAGTCCAACGGTAAATGAGACGCTAAAGGAATCTCGTTTCACTGACACGCCGATATTGTGCCCTATCCGCCATTTGTCGGTCGAATCTATATAGGGTCACCAATATGAGTACCGAAACCACCGAAGAAGCGCTGCCACCCATCCAATTCCGTGAGGATATGACCGTTGAACTCGTCAAAGCGAGTGCAAGTGATGCTGATGTCATCTGGGCTGCGCGAGTTTCAACTGCTGGTGAGCAATCTTTGGAATCGGTTGGACAAGCCACAGATCGAGATGCCGGACTAATTAATTATCTTGCTCGAGAACGCCACGGCAGTCCATTCGAGCACACATCAATGACTTTCTTTGTATCAGCTCCAATTTTTGTCTTTCGTGAATTTATGCGCCACCGAATTGCTTCATACAATGAAGAAAGTGGACGTTACCGCGAACTACTTCCCGTCTTTTATGTTCCAAGTAAGGAAAGAAATCTTGTGCAGGTTGGAAAGACCGGTGCATATACTTTTGTCGCGGGAACTAAAGAACAATATGACATTACAACCAAGGCTATTAAGGAAAGTTGCACCGTTGCCTATGAGAACTATAAGAAAATTCTAGCAAGTGGTGTAGCAAGGGAAGTGGCTCGAGCCGTACTTCCAGTAACTCTTTATAGTTCTATGTATGTGACTATGAATGCCCGCGCACTAATGAATTTCTTATCACTTCGCACATCGCGTGAAGGTTCCCATTTCCCAAGCTATCCACAGCGGGAAATCGAGATGGTCGCCGAGCAAATGGAGCAACATTTTGCACGTTTAATGCCGATAACTTACGCAGCATTTGAAAAGTCTGGTCGCATCGCTCCATAACGCGGTAACCTTCACTCATGACAATCAAGCCGCCATTTGGCCGAATGCTCACCGCAATGGTGACACCTTTTAATAAGGATGGCTCTGTCGACTGGCCAGGGGTTGAAACCTTGGCAAAGCACTTAGTGGCAAATGGTCACGATGGAATTGCAGTCAATGGCACTACTGGTGAGGCACCAACTACCAAGCCAGAAGAAAAAGATGAAATTATCCGAGTTGTTAAGGCAACGGTTGGTTCAAAAATTCAGGTTCTTGCTGGCGCTGGCGACAATGAAACTTCATTTTCAGTTGACCAAGCAAAGCGCGCCGAAAAGGCAGGCGCCGATGGTCTGCTAATTGTTACCCCTTATTACAACAAGCCACCACAAGCTGGAATCATCGCTCACTTCAATGCGGTTGCTAACGCAACTGCCCTTCCTGTGATGGTTTATGACATCCCTGGACGAACTGGCGTTGAGATTGAGTCAGATACGATCGTAAAACTCTTTGAACACCCCCAAATTGTGGCGCTAAAAGATGCCAAGGGAAATGTTGCAGGAACTTCTTGGGTTATTAAGCGCTGTGGAATTCCAGTTTATTCTGGTGATGACATTCTTAACTTGCCACTTCTATCAGTAGGAGCGGTTGGTTTTGTTTCGGTATGTGGACATACTGTCGGCAAAGATCTTAAAGAAATGCTTGATGCTTGGTTTGCTGGAAATGCAGCCAGAGCTCTTGAGATTCATCAAAAACTATTACCGGTATATACCGGAACCTTCCGCACCCAAGGTGCGATATTGACTAAGGCCGCTCTTACTTTAATGGGCCTACCTGGCGGAGTTACTAGATTGCCACTTGTCGATGCAACCCAAGCGCAGATTGCGCAATTGCGGGAGGATCTACAAGCGGGCGGAGTAACACTTAAGTAATGAATCATCCCCATCCAGATTTACCTTACCCAGCAAAACTTGAAGCAAATACTCTACGAATTGTCGCCTTAGGCGGAATCGGGGAGATAGGTCGAAACATGACCGTCTTTGAGTATGAGAGCAAACTACTTATTGTTGACTGTGGAGTTCTTTTTCCAGAAGAAAGTCAGCCAGGAATTGATTTAATTCTTCCTGATTTCTCATATATTCGTGAACGACTAGATGATGTAGTTGCAATCTTTTTAACTCACGGGCACGAGGATCATATTGGCGCAGTTCCTTACTTACTTCGTGAACGTGTTGATATTCCAATCATTGGTTCAAAATTAACGCTGGCCTTTATAGAAGGAAAGCTAAAAGAGCGAAGAATTACTGCACCTTTGGTTGAAGTTAAAGAAGGTATGCGCCAAAAGTTTGGTTCATTTGATTTGGAATTTGTTGCAGTAAATCACTCGATCCCAGATAGTTTGGCAGTTGCCATTAGAACTCCTGCCGGCATGGTTCTTGCAACCGGCGATTTTAAGATGGATCAACTACCACTTGATGGTCGCGTGACAGACCTTGCAACTTTTGCCAGATTAGGTGAAGAGGGAGTTGACCTTTTTATGGTCGATTCAACGAACGCTGATGTTCCTGGCTTTACTGTTTCCGAGCGTGATATCAGTCCAGTTCTAGATCGGGTTATTCGTCAAACCGAGCGTCGAGTAATAGTTACTTCTTTTGCCTCACACGTTCACCGAATCCAACAAATTATTGATGTGGCCCACCAACATGGTCGCAAAGTTGCTTATGTTGGCCGCAGCATGGTTCGCAATATGAAATTAGCAGAGGATCTTGGGTATCTAAAAGTTCCAAACAACTTAATTGTTGACTCCAAGGATTTGAAGAATTTTGGGGACAAAGTTGTAATTATTTGTACTGGTTCGCAAGGTGAACCCCTAGCAGCCCTTGCTCGGATGGCAAATGGCGATCATGAGATTCAAGTAGGCAAGGGCGACACCGTAATTTTCGCTTCATCTTTGATTCCTGGAAATGAAAATTCGGTATATCGAATGATCAATGAGTTGACTCGTTTCGGTGCAAATATTGTTCACAAAGGCAATGCCATGATTCACGTCTCTGGTCACGCATCTGCTGGTGAACTTCTATATTGCTACAACATTGTTAAGCCTAAGAATGTAATGCCAATTCACGGTGAATGGCGTCATCTTCGCGCCAATGCAGAATTAGCGATTAAGACCGGAGTTCCACGCACCAAGACTTTAGTTGTGGAAAATGGAATCGTAATAGATATGAATGATGGCTATGTTGATATTGCTGGCGCAATTCCGGTGGGCTATGTCTATGTTGATGGCCAAAGTATTGGCGAGATTACCGAAAGCTCATTGAAGGATAGAAGAGTTCTTGGTGAAGAAGGCTTTATCTCAATCGTTGTAGTTGTTGATTCCCAGACTGGAAAAATTGTTGCTGGACCAGATATTCATGCGCGCGGATTCACTGAGGATGAAGCGCTGTTTAATGAAGTTAAGGGAATGATCGAAAAAGCATTGGCTCATGCAGTTTCTGGTGGTATCAATGGAACGCACCAACTTCAACAAGTTGTTCGCCGCACGGTCGGAAGTTGGGTTGGCGACAAGCATCGTCGTAAGCCAATGATCGTTCCTGTGGTAATTGAAGTTTGATTCAAGCCAGCTTTTAGCGGCGCGCCTGCTTAGCCACTCTCAAGTAATTCTTTAAGGTTATCCATAATGGCCGCAAGAAAAACTCGTAAATCAGCGAGTAAGAAAACCGGATCTCCCATTGCGGGAGTGCTCCGCGCATTTGGTGCGCTTTGGCGCCTTTTTGCTAAAGCAATCGGCTCAGCAATTCGCTTTGTATTTCGCGGGGCCCAAGACCTAGATCCCGTCCATCAAAGAGATGGAATTGCATTTTTGATCTTTATTCTCGGACTTATTTCAGCCGCCGGAGTTTGGTTTAATTTAGATAATGTTGTTGGTAGAGGTGTATACGCCGCAGTTTATGGAGTTGCTGGTCGCTTAGGATTTATTGCACCAGTCATATTTATCTACTTTGCATTTAGACTATTTAGAACACCAGAAGATGGTCGAGCAACAGGTCGGATTACCGTTGGAACATTAGTTCTGCTCTTAACTACAACGGGCTTACTTCATATTTTTAATGGCTCAATTGGTACTGGCAAGACTGCGATTAGACATGGTGGGGGTTGGATAGGTTATGGCGTAGCAACACCATTGGTAGCCCTAGTTACAAATATCTTGGCAATCCCAATTCTTCTACTATTGATGTTCTTTGGCTTACTAGTTATTACTGCAACACCATTTTCACAAGTCCTCGCAAGAATTAAAGGAATGTTGCACTGGGGGACTGAAAAAGTCTCCGATGCTAGAGCAGCCCGTGCGGAAATTGATGAGTTTGAAATTTCCGATACCCCACCTTTTGAATCACCTCTTGTTCAAGGCTTTAACCATGATGATGAAGAAGAGCTCGATGAAGATAGTTTTGATGAAGAGTTCACTGTTGAGGTCCCTCGAGATCCAATTGCGGTAGCAACGACCGCAGTTCTCCAAACCCCACCAAAGCCTGAGCCACCAAAGCGGGCGCAGCAAATGTTATTGACTGGTGATAATACTTATGTCTTACCGCCAATGGATCTACTTCGCGCTGGCCCAGCATCTAAGGCAAAATCAAAAGCCAATGACACGGTAGTTGCTGCTCTTACTCAAGTTTTTGATCAATTTGATGTTGATGCCAGAGTTACAGGATTTATGCGCGGGCCAACGGTTACTAGGTATGAAGTTGAGCTAGGAAGCGCAGTAAAAGTTGAAGCGATTACCGCTTTAACAAAGAACATTTCATATGCCGTTGCAAGTGGTGATGTGCGCATTCTTTCGCCAATTCCAGGCAAATCTGCCGTTGGAATTGAGATTCCAAATACCGATCGCGAAATAGTGACCGTTGGAGATGTACTTCGTTCTTCAGTTGCTGGCAATGATCCACACCCAATGGTTATCGCCCTTGGTAAAGACGTTGAAGGTAATTTCATATGTGCCAACTTGGCCAAGATGCCTCATATCTTGGTTGCTGGCGCAACTGGTGCTGGTAAATCCTCAATGATTAATTCATTAGTTGTCTCAATTTTGATGCGAGCAACGCCAGATGAAGTGCGCTTAGTAATGATTGACCCTAAGCGTGTTGAACTAACTAGCTATGAAGGAATTCCCCATTTAATTGCGCCAATTATCACCAGCCCAAAGAAAGCAGCAGATGTTCTTGCTTGGGTAGTGCGTGAGATGGATATGCGCTATGACGATCTTTCAGCTTTCGGATTTAGGCATATAGATGACTTTAATAAAGCAGTGAAGGCTGGAAAGGTCGCACTACCTGCGGGAAGCGATCGCCAACTTGAGCCATATCCATACTTGCTTGTAATCATTGATGAACTTGCAGATCTGATGATGATCTCAGCAAAGGAAGTCGAAGAGAGCATTGTTCGAATTACTCAACTTGCCAGAGCGGCCGGTATTCACCTTGTTATTGCCACCCAGCGTCCTAGTGTTGACATTGTTACCGGTTTGATCAAAGCCAATGTGCCATCGAGACTCTCATTTGCGACTTCGAGCTTGGCTGACTCCCGAGTTATTTTGGATACTCCGGGGGCTGAGAAGTTAGTTGGTCAAGGCGATGGTTTGTTCTTGCCAATGGGCGCAAGTAAGGCAATTCGAATTCAAGGAGCTTATGTTTCAGAACGTGAGACTGAAGCAATTGTTAAGCATGTAAAGGGACAACTACAGCCGGTTTATCGTTTAGATATAACCGCCCCACCAAAACCAATGCTTATTGAAAACGAAATTGGCGACGACCTAGATTTGTTATTACAAGCAGTACAACTTGTAGTGCAAACACAATTTGGTTCAACTTCAATGCTGCAAAGAAAATTACGTGTTGGTTTTGCAAAAGCTGGGCGACTAATGGATTTAATGGAGAGTCGTGGAATTGTTGGCCCTTCTGAAGGTTCTAAGGCCAGAACCGTTTTGATTACGGCTGAGCAGCTGCCAGATGTTTTGGACCAACTCCAGGGGATGAGCGAATAACCCAAAACTTGTAATTCAGCGTGACGTAGGCAATCTAGGGGTCAGGTCAAAGGGTTATTTCTACTGCGGAATTGATGTTTTACTACCTGTCGTTTTAGACTCTGAACCTCGGATTCCCCGTCTTGAGATTTGATTTATAAGAGGTAAAAATGAGTTTAGAAAATCTAACTCTCGGTTCAGAGTTACGCACTGCGCGTAAGGCTGCCGGCTATACCACTGCGCAAATTGCTGAGATTACTCGCATTCGCGAAAGTTTAATTAAAGATCTTGAGTCTGATAATTTCGAATCTTGTGGTGGCCATGCATATGCGCGTCTAAATATTCGCGCGATGGCAAAGGTAATAAATCTAAATTCAGATTCACTTATGTCTAAATTTGAAGAAGTCACTGGTGAATTTGATCGCCCAATGATCGACTTACTTACTGAAAATAATGTGACGATTGCAAAGCCTGAAGGCAAAAAGATTTCTTCTAAGACTTTGGCTTCCATAGCAGCTGGAGTAATTGCCGTAATGGTTGCCGTTCCAACCATCGGCGGTATGTTCTCCTCAAAGCCAGCGGCAAAACCAAGTGTTGCTAAAGTTTCATCTCCAGCCCAAACAACAACCGTTGCAACAGCAGCAAGTGGTGTAACCGTGGTTGTGACCGGAACTTCTGGAAAATCATGGGTAGGAATACAAGATAGTTCTGGCGCTCAAGTTTTTAGTGGCTCAATTAAGGCCGGGGATTCGAAGACTTTTACTGACTCCCAAAACCTTGCGGTAACAGTTGGAAATGCCGGTGCGGTTAACCTCAATGTTAACGGCAAGGACCTTGGCACCCCAGGTCTAGTTGGGGAAGTAGTTCATCTCTCCTTTGATCAAAACAGTTCATCACAGGGTTAATTTAAGTTAACTAGTAGAGTGGCCCCCCATGGGCGCCTCAATTGAAGAAAAGAAATCCAGAACTGTTGCTCTGGTAACTCTTGGCTGCGCCAGAAATGATGTTGACTCTGAGGAGCTTGCTGGTCGATTAGCAGCTGATGGTTGGACGCTAGTTGATGATCCAGTACTTGCTGAAGTAGCGGTAGTTAATACTTGTGGCTTTATTGAAAGTGCTAAAAAAGATTCAGTAGATGCGCTATTAGAAGCGCATTCCTTAAAAGGTAATGGCACTACTCAAGCCGTTGTTGCAGTTGGCTGTATGGCTGAGCGTTATGGCAAGGAACTCTCTGAAGCGCTCCCAGAAGCCGATGCGATTTTAGGTTTTGACGATTACAAAGATATTTCAAGCCGACTTCGCACAATTATTGCTGGTGGTTCTATCCAGGCCCACACTCCTAAGGATCGACGAACCTTATTGCCCCTTGCTCCAGCAGATCGCCAATCTGCGGTAGTGCATGAAACTAGATTTAGAAAACGCCTAGAGAAAACTCCTATCGCATCGCTAAAGATCGCATCTGGGTGCGATCGTAGGTGCTCCTTCTGTGCAATTCCAATGTTTAGAGGCTCATTTGTTTCCCGCCGACCGACTGAAATTATCGAAGAAGCCAAGTGGCTAGCAAGTGAAGAAGTTTCTGAGATATTCCTAGTTAGTGAGAACACAACTTCCTACGGCAAGGACTTTAAAGATCTACAGGCACTTGAAAATATGTTGCCAGAGTTAGCTCGCATCGAGGGAATTGAAAGAATCCGCCTTTCCTACCTGCAGCCAGCTGAGATGCGTCCATCCCTACTTCAAGCCATGATCTCTGTGCCAAAGGTGATGCCTTACTTTGATCTCTCATTCCAGCACTCAAGTGGCACGGTGCTTCGAAGAATGCGCCGCTTTGGTGATTCCCAATCCTTCCTGCATCTTTTATCGCAAATCAGAGCGCTCTCACCACAGGCTGGAATTCGCTCTAATTTCATCGTTGGTTTTCCAGGTGAAACACAAGAAGAGTATGAAGAACTTGTCTCCTTTATCTCCCAGGCTCGTTTAGATGCAATTGGAATCTTTGGCTATTCCGATGAGGATAAGACTGAAGCGCTAACCCTAGAAAATAAAGTAGAGCAAGACATTATTAACTCCAGAGTTGAGCAGCTTTCATCACTAGTTGATGAGCTCTTGATGCAGCGCTCAGAAGAGCGCATTGGCGAGCGGGTTCGAGTATTAATTGAAGTTGCCGAACTCCAAGAAGGTCGCGCCGAGCACCAAGGACCAGAGGTCGATAGCTCTACGTTTATTGTTGGTCGGGCAAAATATAAGGTCGGAGAATATGTCGATGCCGTGGTTAGCGATGTGGCAGGCGTAGATTTGATTGCAACACCACTTTAAAAAAATTATGAAAACACCTAACCTGCCAAACTCGCTGACCATCCTTAGGGTTTTGGCCACGCCACTTGGTGCTTATGCACTATTTAAAAATGGTGGCGATGACAACACTTGGCGAATCATCGCCTGGACAATCTTCTTTACTATTGGGCTAACTGATATCGCTGATGGCAAGATTGCCAGAGCTAGAAAGCAAGTAACTAGCTTTGGCACATTCCTAGATCCAGTTGCCGATAAATTGGCTATTGGCACCGCAATGGTCGGACTTTCACTGCAAGGCAAATTATGGTGGTGGGTCACAATATTGATCTTGGTTCGAGAAATTGCCGTGACCTTACTTCGCATCTTAGTAATTAAAGGCGGAGTAATAGCAGCTAGCAAAGGCGGAAAGATTAAGACCATGTTCCAGGGATTTGGCGTTGGCTTCTATATTCTTCCGCTACCTAGCTCGTTACATATTGCGCGCGATGGTTTTATGGCAATCGCCATCGCCCTGACAGTTCTAACTGGAATTGACTACTTCTATAAGGTGATGAAGCGATGAGGGGCAATAAGCAAGATGATCTAGCACTTGAGATTGTTAAGGCTTTAAAGAAAAACGGCAAGACACTTAGCGTTGCTGAATCGATTACTGGCGGAGGGCTTGCTGCAGCGATTACAGATATTGCCGGTTGCTCGCAAGTATTCCTAGGTGGACTTGTTACTTATTCTGATGCCAGTAAAACAAAGTTCTTAGATATCCCAAAGCGCATTTTCACAAAACATACTGCAGTCTCAGAAGAGGTGGCCAAGGAGATGGCCCAGTCAGTACGAAAAGAATTCAAGAGTGACTATGCAATTGCAACTACTGGCGTAGCGGGTCCGGGCAAGGCCTATGGGCAAGTGGCTGGAACTGTGTGGATTGCAATCGCATCCAAAAAAGCTACGGTCACCGTAGCCCTAGCCCTATCGGGAGATCGCGCCACGATAAGAAAAGACACAATTCAAAGCGCACTTGCCACATTTTCGCGTATCCTTATCCCGTGACTCTTCTTCGTACCCATATCGGCAGCACCCTGCGCAGCGCCCGCGTTGCCCAAGGTCGCACCCTGCGTGATGTCGCTAAAGGCGCTCGCGTTTCATTGGGTTATTTATCTGAAGTAGAACGTGGTCAAAAAGAAGCCTCTTCTGAATTATTGAATTCAATCTGTGCTGCGCTAGAACTACAGCTCTCTGCAGTAATCGCAGATATCTCACTACAACTTAAGGCCAGCGAGGCCCCAACACTTTCTGTAGTAGAAGACGCCGCTTAGCTCTTCGCTAGCGGTGGTTATTAAGTAAATGGCACCCGAACAACGATCTAGAAATGCAATCCTTTCTGGGGCAAAGTTAGTTATTGCCCAAGTGGGTACCTATGAATCTAATATGGTGGATATTTCAGCCCGTGCCCAGGTTTCAAGGGCCACGGTTTATAACCACTTCGCCGATAAAGAAGAGATGATGCTTTCCCTCTTGGAATCTGAGCTAAATCGTCTGGCTGCTTTGGCCAAGAAACAAGCCACACCAAGAGATGGCCTTTATGCGATCTCACGAGATATCTCCACTGACCCAGCCCTAGCCAAGATGGTCCAAACCGATCCAGAAGATATTGCTCATTTTGTTACTAAGAGTGATCATCCACTTTGGAAACTAGCCATCGATTTGTCTAATAAAGTCTTTGGTCAACAAAACGGAGATTTAGTTTTGCACTGGCTAATCTCCCAAATTGGATCACCCCTTAGCGAAGTGCAGTCTGGCCATCAGGCGGACCAACTGGCTAGAGTCCTTTCCTAGCAAATGCGGATTACCGAACTTCGCGCTCGCATCAAAGATTACTTTCCAGACCCAGAGACTTTTTCCCAAGATACGGTTCTTGCCGAACTCGGGGGAATTAGCGTTAATCAAGCACTTGAAATTGGCCAAGAGCCAGGAGATATCTGGCGGGGGATTGTTAAACACCACCCGGAGATGCCACTTAAATTTCGATAGGCCGAGCGAAGAAGAATTCGGCGTGTCTTTTGGCGATAGTTGCGATTCGAACACCTGTTCGGGTAACCTACACCTATTCACCTAACCGGGTGGATATGCCCAACCTGAGCGGTTCCACACTTCCGCTAGAGCGAGAGCTCAGCCGTCGGTGGTATTCCGTACCTTCAGGACCGTAACTAACGATCGATGAGAGGTCATAACAATGGCTAAAGAGCCGACAGAAAAACAAACCGAGAAAGCTAGCTCGGACCGCACAAAAGCACTTGATAGTGCACTCGCCCAAATCGAACGTCAGTTCGGCAAGGGGTCAGTAATGAAAATGGGCGATCGTGGCCCAGTAATCCAAGAAGTTATTCCAACCGGTTCAGTTGCACTAGATATTGCACTTGGAATTGGTGGTCTACCTCGTGGTCGCATTGTTGAAATTTATGGGCCTGAATCCTCAGGTAAGACAACTGTTGCTTTGCATGCAATTGCAAATGCCCAGCGCGCCGGTGGCATCGCAGCATTTATTGATGCTGAACACGCTCTAGATCCAGAGTATGCCCGCAAACTCGGCGTTGATATCGACGCTCTCTTAGTTTCTCAACCAGATACTGGTGAACAAGCACTTGAGATCATGGATATGTTGGTTCGCTCTGGCGCACTAGACATCATCGTAGTTGACTCAGTTGCTGCACTAACCCCACGTGCTGAAATCGAAGGCGAGATGGGCGATTCCCATATGGGTCTGCAAGCTCGTTTAATGTCACAAGCACTTCGTAAGATGACTGGCGCGCTGCACCAATCAAATACAACTGCAATCTTTATCAACCAGCTTCGTGACAAGATCGGTGTCTTCTTTGGAACTCCAGAGACGACTACTGGCGGTAAGGCACTTAAGTTCTATGCCTCTATTCGCCTAGATGTGCGCCGTATTGAAACTCTTAAAGATGGCCAAGACGCGGTTGGAAACCGTACGCGCGTTAAGGTAGTTAAGAACAAGATGGCCCCACCATTTAAGCAAGCTGAATTCGACATTATCTATGGCACCGGTATTTCACGTGAAGGATCATTAATTGACCTTGGCGTTGAGATCGGAATCGTTAATAAGTCTGGCGCTTGGTATACCTACAATGGTGACCAACTAGGTCAAGGAAAAGAGAACTCTCGTAACTTCTTGATCGACAACCCCGACCTAGCAAACGATATTGAGACCAAGATTCGCGAGCATTATGTTCCAGTCGTGGTTGATGCCGAGCTAGTTGCAGCAATTGATGAGGCAACTGCAGAGGTTGATTTCTAATTAGTAAAGAAAAAGTAGTAGAAGCTGATCCCTACTCTTATGCCAAGGATGTTGCGTTTTACGCACTTGCTCCTCGGGCAAAGAGTAGGGCTGAGCTCCACGCCCACCTCAAAAAGCGTGGCGTGGAAGATGATGTGGCAAGCGCGGTATTAGATGAGCTGGAATTACAAGGTTTATTAAATGATCTTGAGTTTGCCCAGATCTGGTCGGAATCACGCCAGCGTCAAAAGAAATTATCAAAGCGAGTAATTGCCCAAGAACTTCGAGTTAAGGGCGTATCCCAAGACATTATTGAAGAGACAATTGAAAAAATCGATGATGAAGATGAATATCAAATGGCGTATAACTTAGCCGAACGAAAGTATCGATCTTGTGCTCATTTAGAGCAAGAAGTAATTTATCGCCGAGTATCTGGCCTGCTATCTCGAAAGGGCTTTAGCCATTCGATAACGGGACGTATTATGCGCGAATTGCTCGCTTCCTGAGCAGACTAAGATTGGGCTGTGAGTAGCCAAATATCCATCGAGCCGCGTTCATTCGTGGTTGAAACTTATGGCTGTCAGATGAATGCCCATGACACTGAGAGAATTTCTGGGTTATTACTTGAAGCTGGCTATGTCCAGGCGCTGGCAGGATCTGAACCAGATCTAGTTGTTTTTAATACCTGCGCAGTTCGCGAAAATGCTGACAATAAACTTTATGGAAATCTATCGTTCTTAGCTCCGCGCAAGAAGAGTGATCCAAATTTCCAAATCGCAGTTGGCGGCTGTATGGCGCAGAAGGATCAAGATTCAATAATCAAGCGTGCACCATATGTTGATGTAGTTTTTGGAACTCACAATATTGGCTCCCTGCCTACCCTTTTGGAACGAGCTCGTATTGAAGAAGAGTCACAAGTTGAGATTAAAGAAGCACTCGAACACTTCCCATCAACTCTTCCAGCCAGGCGTCACTCAGCCTTTAGTGCGTGGGTGTCGGTTTCAGTTGGCTGTAATAACACTTGCACATTTTGCATAGTTCCCTCACTTCGCGGAATAGAGAAGGATCGCCCAGCGGCCGATATTATGAGTGAAGTACGCGCACTTGTTGATCAAGGCGTAATTGAAATTACCTTACTAGGTCAAAATGTAAACGCATACGGTGTTGAATTTGGTGACCGCGGAGCCTTTGCCAAATTACTTCGCGAATGTGGCAAAGTCGATGGCCTAGAGCGCGTTCGCTTTATGTCACCCCATCCAAGAGATTTCACTGATGATGTGATTGAAGCGATGGCACAAACCCCAAATGTTATGCCTCATCTGCACATGCCATTGCAGTCAGGCTCTGATCGCATCTTGCAGGCGATGCGCCGTTCCTACCGAGCTGATCGATATCTAGGAATTATTGAAAAGGTTCGCGCTGCTATGCCAAATTCCACGATTACTACCGACATCATTGTTGGCTTTCCTGGGGAAAGTGATGATGATTTTCAAGCAACCATGGAGCTGGCAAAACAAGTTAAATTCTTAGCTGCCTACACCTTCCAGTATTCAAAGCGGCCAGGAACCCCGGCGGCATCGATGGATGGCCAAATCTCTGATGCAGTTATGAAAGAGCGATATGACGCTTTGCATAAACTTCAGCAAGAAATTTCTCATGAAGTAAATAACCAAGTTCTAGGGACAGATCAAGAAATATTGGTCGCAGATTATGAAGGACGACATGATGGCGATCAATCTCGCATGACTGGAAGAACTAAAGATTTTCGCCTGGCTCACTTTAAAGTTGATCCAGCATATGCTCCGCGTCCAGGAGATGCCGTAATTTCTAAGATCACAAAGGCTTCACCCAACTTTGTCTTGGCCCAAGACCTACCGATCGATATTCGTAAAACCAAAGGTGGTCAGGCAAGCGCAGCGCGCAGCCTTGAATCTGGCACAAGTGCAATTATGGTTGGAATGCCAACCCTGGCCCAACTAAAGGCCCGTTCATAAGTGAGAGCAAATCTAATTGTTGTTTGCGGGGCGACGGCAACTGGTAAGAGCGATATAGCAGTTGCAATTGCTAAGGAAATTGGCGCAGAGATAGTTAATGCAGATTCAATGCAACTTTATAAAGGCATGGATATTGGGACAGCTAAATTAAATACCCAAGAGCAGGCGGGCATCACCCACCATCTTTTAGACATGGTAACTGTCAGCCAGGATGTGACTGTTTCTTGGTATCAAGAACTAGCCCGAGCAAAAATAGATGAAATTAATTCCCGGGGGATACCAGCAGTTGTTGTTGGAGGAACTGGTCTATATATCAAGTCGATTCTAGATGATTTAGTTTTTCCAGAGACTGACCCTGATGTGAGACAGAAAATTACTGATGAAGCAGAAAAACTAGGCAATGATGAGATGCACTCTCGCCTTTCGAAGTTAGATCCAGCTGCTGGACTTGCAATCCCTAAAGAGAATATTCGACGGGTAATTCGCGCGCTAGAAGTAATTGAAATAACCGGTCAGCCCTTTACGGCGACCTTGCCCCGTAAAGATTCAACTAGATATCCCAAGGCGTTGCAATTTGGCTTGGTTATGGATCGTGCGAGTTTAGATACGCGAATTTTGCTGCGGGTAGAAAAAATGTGGCAGGCCGGCTTTGTTGATGAAGTTGAAGAGCTAATTAATCAGGGGCTACTTGAAGGAAAAACTGCTCAAGCTGCAATTGGCTATGCCCAAATAGTTCGAATGAAGCATGGTGAATTAACCCAAGACCAAGCCATGGAAGATACGGCTAGAGCAACTAGACAATATGCCCGCCGGCAAGAGACCTGGTTTAGTCGCGATGAGCGAATAACTTGGTTAAAGCCCGGATCAATTTCACAGCGCATGGCGACCCTTCTTCCCACTATTCTCAAAGCATGAGCGAGAAGTTAATTGGCACATATGGCCATGGCACAGAAAATGACTTTGTCATAACGTTCGATCCAAGTAACGAGAATGAATTAACCCCGCAGCAAATCCTAAGAATTTGTAATCGCCAGACTGGAATTGGCGCCGATGGAACTATTCGAATTACAAAAGTTGATGGCAAATGGTTTATGGATTATCGAAATGCCGATGGCTCGGTTGCTGAAATGTGTGGCAATGGGATTCGAGTGATGGCTAGATATCTAGTTGAGCGGGGCCACCAACCTGCTGGAATCTTTCCAATAAATACCAGAGATGGCATGAAGTATTTGGCAGTTCCTGAAAAAGAAGATATTTCAGTCAATCTAGGCAAAGTTCAAGAGAATTATGGTGAAATAACAGCAACTGCAAATGGAAAAACCTGGACCGGTTACAACATCAGTACCGGAAATCCACACGCTGTAGTTTTTGTTGATGACGTAGAAGATGTTGGTGATTTAAAGAGCCCGCCACAAGTTGCGCCCGCTGATGAGTATCTAGATGGTGTGAATGTTGAATTTGTTCAATTCTTGGAAAATGGCGAACTAAAGATGCGAGTACATGAGCGTGGTTCGGGGGAGACCAGATCATGTGGCACAGGAACTTGCGCAGTTGCACTTGCCGCAACTTTGAAGAAAGGTAAGTCACTTCCAATTAAGTGGGTTATTAACCCGCCAGGTGGTCGTTTAGTTGTTGATATTGATGGTCATAGCAATGCCACGCTTACAGGTCCAGCAGTTCTAATTGCTGATCACGATTTGAGTAAGTATCTGTGAGTCAAGAAGAAGATAATTTCGATAAGTTTGATATCGATCAACTAATTGCTGATTCAGCCCAGGCAGCAGCAGACTTTGATGCCGCTGAAAGTCACAAAGAAGATTGGGAAGCCAATCAGGCTGATTTGCAAGATCGCCAAGCGCTTCGAAGAGTTGCTGGACTTTCAACTGAGCTAGAAGATATTTCAGATGCGGAATATCGCCAATTACGCCTTGAGAAAGTAATTCTAGTTGGGGTGTGGACCGAGGGGAGCGCCCTTGATGCTGAAAATTCCCTAAAGGAATTGGCAGCTCTGGCCGAGACTGCTGGCTCTGAAGTTATGGATGGTTTGATTCAACGGCGCGATAGGCCAGACCCGGCTACCTTTATTGGATCTGGAAAAGTTGAAGAACTTCGTAGATCAGTTGTTGCAACTGGAGCTGACACAGTTGTTTGTGATGGCGAGCTTTCACCAGCCCAGCTTCGAAACCTAGAACAAAAAAGCAAAGTAAAGGTAATTGATCGAACAGCTTTGATCTTGGATATTTTTGCTCAGCACGCCAAGAGCCGTGAAGGTAAGGCACAAGTTGAGTTAGCACAGATGAGCTACCTACTTCCAAGACTTCGCGGTTGGGGTGATTCACTTTCCCGTCAGGCTGGTGGAATTGGCGGGCGCGGTCCCGGTGAAACAAAAATTGAAACTGATCGCCGGCGAATTAATGACAAGATGGCAAAGCTTCGCCGAGAGATTAAAGAGATGAAGACTTCTCGTGATACTAAACGCCAAGAGCGCAGACGAAATAACATTCCATCAGTTGCTATTGCGGGCTATACCAATGCTGGTAAATCTTCACTAATGAATCGTTTAACTGATGCTGGTGTATTAGTTGAAAACGCGCTTTTTGCTACTTTGGATCCAACGGTTAGAAAATCCACGACCAGCGATGGGCGGATATTCACACTTTCAGACACTGTTGGATTTGTTCGCCACCTGCCGCATCAATTAGTTGAAGCTTTCAAATCAACACTTGAAGAAGTCTCTGAATCAGATCTAATTGTTCACGTGGTCGATGGTTCCCACCCTGATCCAATGGGGCAGATCAGCGCGGTGCGGGAAGTAATAAATGAAATTGGTGGTGGGGATATCCCAGAAATAATTGCAATCAATAAAGCCGATGTGGCACCACCTGAGACGATTATGCAATTGCTGAGACTAGAGCCAAATAGTTTTGCCTTTTCAGCTCGAACTGGATATGGAATTGAAACCCTAATCAAAGCGATCGAGAGTTCACTTCCAAGGCCCAGAGTGGAAATAAGGACCGTGATTCCTTTTAGTCGTGGCGATCTTGTCAGCGCCATTCATGAGCGTGGGGAAATCATTTCTGAAGAGTATTTGCCTGAGGGCACGGCCATTCATGCCATGGTTGATGGGGTAATTGCCAAGGCAATTGAAAAGTTATAGTTAACCCATGCCGCAAGTAATTGAATTATTAAAGCTCTCACCACAAGAGCTAGAGGCGGCAATTGATCAGACCGTTGAGACCTTGGCTTTGGGTGAAGTAATCGTTGCGCCACTAGAACACAGTTATGCCTATATTTGCGATGCTTTTAACAAAGAGGCGGTAATGCGCCTGCACGAGCTGCGTGGAAATCCAGTTGGAGTAGCTGCGCAAGTAATAATTCCAAGTGCCTCTATGTTGGCCGGACTTTCACAACCGGTTATCGGAGTCTTAAAAGATATAACCGATAAATTTTGGCCTGGACTACTCACACTAAATCTGACTCAGAGTATGTCCCTAAGTTGGGATTTAGGTGATGGGGGAGAATTAACAGAGTTTGCAGTTAGGTGTCCAGCACAAGATTTTATTTTAAAGGTAATGGAACAAAGCGGCGCGCTTTGTATTACCTCTGCATCAGCTGTGGGAAATCCACCAGCCAGAAAGATTGAAGAAACAACCGCGCTCTTTGCATATGTTGCACTAACTATCGATGGTGGCCAATTGCCAGAAGGTCAGGCATCGACTGTCCTTTCTCTAAGTCGTGAGGGTCAGGCAACGCTCTTACGTGAGGCGGCAATCACTTTGGCCCAACTTTCGGAAGTAATTCCCGAATTATCCGCTCCCGCAGAATAGGCTTGAGCCATGTCTAACCAAACTTATTACGGCCCAGATTTTGGAGCCCTTCAAGCACAAGATCCAGAAATAGCTTCAGTTCTCCTAAGTGAACTTGAGCGCCAGCGCAATGGATTGCAACTGATCGCAAGTGAAAACTTCACATCACCTTCAGTATTAGCCGCTATGGGTTCGACGCTTTCAAATAAGTATGCCGAGGGTTATCCAGGCAAGCGTTATTACGGTGGTTGTGAAGAGGTCGACAAAGTTGAAGTAATTGGAAATGAACGAGCGAAGTCACTCTTTGGCGCTGAGCATGCAAACTTGCAGGCGCACTCAGGAGCTTCAGCAAATGTCGCGGTTTATCAAGCATTTACCAAGCCAGGTGACACCGTTCTAGCCATGTCACTTCCTCATGGTGGTCACTTAACTCATGGATCTAAAGTTAACTTTTCTGGCAAGTGGTTCAATATTGTTTCATATGGAGTTCGCCAAGATAACGAATTAATTGATTATGACGAACTGCGTGATTTGGCAATTGCAAATAAGCCAAAGATGATTTGTTCTGGCGCAACTGCCTATCCAAGCCTGATTGACTTTGAGAAAGTTCGCTCAATTTGTGATGAAGTTGGCGCAATCATGTGGGTCGATGCCGCGCACTTTATTGGCCTAGTTGCTGGTAAGGCGATCCCATCACCGGTTCCGTATGCTGATGTTGTTTCTTTCACTACTCACAAAGTATTGCGTGGTCCTCGTGGCGGAATGATTCTTTCTAAGGCAGAGCATGCTGCGGCTATTGATAAAGCAGTATTTCCAGGAATGCAGGGTGGTCCAATCATGAGCAACGTTGCCGCTAAGGCAGTTGCTCTAAAGGAAGCCGCCACCCCGGCCTACCAAAGCTATGCCAAGAAAGTTATTGAAAATGCCCAAGAACTTGCAGCCGGATTAACAGATCATGGAATGCGCGCAGTTTCTGGTGGAACACAGACCCACTTAGCGCTAATCGATATTCGTTCAACTGGTGTTAACGGCAAAGTTGCTGATGAGCGCTGTGGAAATTCTGGAATTACATTAAATAAGAATTCAATTCCATATGATCCAGAATCACCAGCCGTTACCAGTGGAATTAGAGTTGGTTCACCGGCTACTACCACTCAGGGAATGGGCAAGGCAGAGATGCGCCAAATTGCTGATCTAATTGCCCGCGCAATTAAAGATGGCGGGGAAGAAGCTAAGGCTGCTGCAATCCGTAGCGATGTTAAGGCTCTTTGCGCCAAGTTCCCGGTCTATCCAAACTAATTGAAGGCCATTAGCTAGTGCGCGAATACTTATTTACCATTGCATTAAGCGCCGCACTTTGCTTTCTAATTACGCCTTTCATAAAGAAATTGGCAATGAATGGTGGCGCCTTTATCCACCTTCGCAAGCGCGATGTCCACCAAGTAGTAACACCAAGGTGGGGTGGAGTTTCGATGTGGATTGCGATGTCGATTACTTTCCTGATCGTAAATCACCTACCACTTGTTGGAAAATCATTTGGTCGGGAAGCAACTGGAATTTTCTTAGCTGGAACTTTCATAATGCTCATGGGTGCGATCGATGATCGCTATGACTTGGATTCAATTACTAAATTTGCTGGACAGGCAGTAGCCGGTGGAATTTTGCTGCTACATGGTGTGCAAATACTTTGGTTACCGATAAATGGTATCTACACCTTGCCGCCAAATATAGGCCAACTTTTAACTATCTTGTTTGTAATGGTTGTTATTAATGCCGTGAACTTTGTTGATGGGCTAGATGGCTTGGCTACCGGCATAGTTGCCATTTGTGCTAGTTCATTTTTCGCCTACTCCTATCTTCTTGCGGTAATAAATGGTTTTAGCCGTGCTGGCGCTCCATCACTTATTACCGCAGTATTGATTGGAATGTGTTTGGGCTTCTTGCCACACAATTACCACCCTGCTCGAATCTTTATGGGCGATTCCGGCGCAATGTTTCTAGGGCTATTACTTTCTGCTGCTGCAATTACTTTGACCGGCCAAATAGATGCCAATGCGATAACTGATCGTGGATCTGGTTCAGCTCTCTTGCCGCTATTACTTCCATTCACAATTTTGGCCATTCCGCTAATTGACTTAACCATGGCAATAATTCGAAGAGTGCGAGCAGGGCGTTCGCCTTTTGCTGCAGATAGTGAGCACCTGCATCACCAGCTATTAAAGATGGGAAATACCCACAGGCGTACTACCTTTATTCTTTACATCTTCACCGCACTTTTTGCTATTCCCCCTGTCGTTGCTGCCTTTACCCCACTCTGGGTTGCTGGCATTGTTGGACTACTTATTTTTGGAATTGGATTTGTTATGGCTAAGGAAAATTGGGTCAGGGTATGAAAAATACTGAAGAGCAATTATGGAAAGGCGCACTTTTGCCGGCTAGCGTTGTCGCAACGATCTCGATCATTCTTTCAACAATTTTGGCTCACGTCCCTGGCCTATGGGGATCATTACTTGGATCAGTAACGGTAATTCTCTTTTTCTCAGTTCACTTGCTAGTTGCAAAAATCTCTAAAGATTTGGACCCAATGGCGACAATGGCACTAGCAATGTTCTCTTATTTTGCAAAAGTGGTTTTAATGGGAGCTTTCTTATTGATCGTAACCAAAACAACTTCTCCAGAGTCAGTAAATCGAATCTCTTTTGCGGCAAGCGCCCTTACGATCACCGCTGCTTGGCTCGGTGGGGAAATTCGTGCCTTTCTAAAGTTGCGTTTTAACCTCCCATTGCCCCAAAATGGCACCACTAGTTCTAATCCTCAAGGCAAGTAGATCGAGAAGGGCTTTCAAATGGCAGGTAATGAAGAGGGCGCACTTTGGTCGATATTTGGATATTTACTATCTGGGCTAATCATTTGGGGAGCAATTGGCTGGGCTGTAGATAAGTGGCTACACACCCACTTCTTTCTCCTAGGTGGCCTAGTACTGGGCGCAGGAGCCTCGCTATACCTAGTCTGGCTGCGCTTCGGGCGCGAATAAAGGCTGGGCCTTACAAGTAGTAGAAAGCACATTTTGGACTGCCCAAAGGGGCGCTGCCTGGTTTTGGATTTTGCCTTGCTCCTAATAGTGTTACGCCGTCTTCCCAAGGATCTTTAAGACTAGTTATATATAGGAGTATCTGTGCGCGGCTTTGCGTTCGCTGATGGTGAGGGTTTCGTCCCACCGAGCACTGCCGACTTCAATCTCCCGCCAGTTTTTGGCCATAACGAATACACCACAAAGCCAATTTTTCTAGTTTTACTTTCAGTAGTTCTTATTTCTTCCTTTTTTATCGTTGCATCACGTAAGGCCCTGGTTGTACCAACCAAGCTGCAATTTGCTGGCGAATCGGTCTATGGATTTGTTAGAAATAGCATTGGCGAAGAAATCATTGGCCACGAGTTCATGCGCTTTGTACCATTCCTCTTCACACTCTTTACCTTTATTTTGACCAACAACGTATTTGGAATTATTCCACTTTTACAATTTCCAGCGATGTCACACGTTTCATTCCCATATGTGTTGGCTATCTTTTCGTTTGTAATTTTCCACTGGGTTGGAATTAAGAAGCAGGGACTTGGCAAGTACCTAAAGGGCATTGCATTCATGCCTGGCGTTCCTAAGTTTGTTTACATCCTCTTGACGCCGATTGAAATAGCAACCTTCTTTTTGGTTCGTCCTTTAACACTTTCACTTCGATTGTTCGCAAATATGTTTGCGGGCCACTTGCTATTGCTCGTCTTTATTATGGGCGGGGATCACTTACTTAAGGGAGTTATTGGTCTAAAGATCATTGCACCTTTTGCATTTGCCTTTGGAATTGGAATGACCTTCTTCGAGTTCATGGTCCAATGTCTACAGGCTTATATCTTTACACTTTTGACGGCGCTCTTCATCGCAGGAGCACTTTCAGACGAGCACTAAAAGCTTTAACTAAGGACTTAATGACATCCGTCATCGAGTAAAACGAACAGAAAGGCAACAAAATGAAAGGCACACTCAACCTGGTCGGTTATGGCCTATCAGCAATCGGACCTGCAATTGCTACCGGAATGATCTTCGCCGCATATATCAGCGGTGTTGCTCGTCAACCAGAAGCTCGCAGCGTTCTACAACCAATCGCATTCCTTGGCTTCGCTCTTGCTGAAGCTTTGGCGCTATTCGGTCTCGTACTAGCTTTCGTTCTCTAACCATGAGCTTTCGTACAACAGCAGCGGAGGCAGCGGCTAACCCGCTAATCCCGCATACTGCCGAGCTAATTGTTGGCTTCATCGCCTTCTCTCTGCTCTTCCTTGTTCTTAAGTCCAAAGTTGTGCCAATGTTTGAAAAAGCATTTCAAGCACGCACCGAGGCAATTCAAGGTGGAATGGAAAAGGCTGAGAAAGCCCAACGAGATGCCGAGATTGCACTTGAGAAGTACACCGTGCAATTAACTGAAGCTCGCACTGAAGCACAAAAGATTCGTGAAGAAGCTCGTGTTCAAGGTGCTGCGATTATTGAAGATCTTCGTGGCAAAGCCCAAGAAGAGGCAGCGCGTATTACTGCAGCTGCTAGCGCTTCAATTGAAGCCGAGCGCCAACAGGCGATCGCTTCGCTTCGTAGTGAAGTTGGAACTCTTGCCACAAACCTTGCTTCAAAGATTGTTGGAGAAGCGTTAGATGACCAGGTTCGACAATCTCGAATTGTTGACCGCTTCTTAGATGACTTGGAGAAGAGCAAGTAATGATCATTCTTGGTGGAAGTAGTCGTCAGTCACTAGTCGGTGCTCGCATCGTGCTAGATGAAAAGCTCAAGGGCCTTTCTGCTGCCGACTGCTCTGCCATTTCAAATGATCTTTTTGCGGTGTTAGTTGCACTTGATTCATCTACTGGGCTTCGTCGAGCACTGACCGACCCAGCTCGCGATGGCTCAGCAAAGGCTGAGTTGCTTTCAGATCTATTTAAGAAATCAATTGGCGCCCCAGCCCTTTCAATCCTTGCCGCCGCAGTTGCCCTGCGTTGGTCAAACCCAGCCCAACTTGCAGATGCTGTTGAGCAATTGGCTGTTGAAGCAGAAGCATCTGCGGCAAACATTTCAGATTCGCTGGATCAAGTTCAAAGTGAGATCTTTACATTTTCAAAGCTAGTTCTAGAAAACCAAGAACTACGTCAGGCCCTTAGCACCACCCAAGATTCAGTTGCTCGTAAGCAAGAGCTACTTAAGGCAATCTTTGGCGCCAAGTTCACTACTTTTAGTAACGCCCTTCTTTCACATAGCGTTGAAGGTCGTCGCTCACGCAGTATTGAGAAGACAATTTCTGCCTACTCAAATGCTGTTACCGCTCGCCGAAACCGGGTTAATGCCCATGTTCGCTCTGGGGTGGCACTTACTGATGTTCAAAAGAAGAAGTTAACTGATTCGCTTACTAAGCAGATCGGTCAACCAGTTCATCTAAATATCGAGATTGATCCATCAGTACTAGGTGGCATTGCAATTCGATTTGGTGATGAAGTTATCGACGGAACAATTGTTAACAGATTGGCACAGGCAAGCCAAGCGCTTGTCGGTTAATTAATAGGTTTCAGAGTTCACATAACGTGGCTTTGAATTAGTTGAAGGAGAGAAAGATGGCGGAACTCACGATCCGGCCCGAAGAGATTCGCGACGCGCTAGCAAAGCATGTTGCTTCTTATAATCCGGGCGCCGCGGCACGCGATGAGATCGGCACCGTTACCCAAGCAGGCGATGGAATCGCCCGTGTTGAAGGACTTCCTTCAACAATGACCAACGAACTTCTTAAGTTCGAAAACGGTACTTTGGGATTGGCGCTAAACCTAGATGTGCGTGAGATCGGTGTGGTTATTCTTGGCGAGTACGGTGGAATTGAAGAAGGAACATCAGTTCGACGCACAGGTGAAATTCTCTCCGTACCTGTTGGCGATGGTTTCCTTGGTCGCGTTGTTGATCCACTTGGTCGTCCAATTGACGGTAAGGGTGAGATCAAAGCTGAAGCACAACGTGCTCTTGAAATTCAGGCACCTTCAGTAGTCCAACGCCAACCAGTTAAGGAACCACTTCAAACTGGTATCAAGGCAATTGATGCAATGACCGCTATTGGTCGCGGACAGCGTCAGCTAATTATTGGTGACCGCCAGACTGGTAAGACTGCTATTGCAATCGACACCATCATCAACCAGAAAGAAAACTGGAAGAGTGGAGATCCAAAGAAGCAAGTTAAATGTATTTATGTTGCTATCGGTCAAAAGGGTTCAACTATTGCCTCCGTTAAGGGTGCACTAGAAGAAGCAGGGGCAATGGAGTACACAACAATTGTTGCTTCTCCAGCATCTGACCCAGCAGGCTTTAAGTATCTAGCGCCGTATACCGGTTCTTCTATCGGTCAGCACTGGATGTATAAGGGCGAGCACGTTCTAATTATTTTTGATGATCTCTCAAAGCAAGCTGAGGCTTATCGTTCAGTATCGCTATTGCTACGTCGTCCACCGGGCCGCGAAGCATATCCAGGAGACGTTTTCTACTTACACTCACGTCTACTAGAGCGTTGTGCAAAACTTTCTGATGAATTAGGTGGCGGTTCTATGACTGGCCTACCAATTATCGAAACCAAGGGAAATGACGTTTCTGCCTTCATCCCTACCAACGTAATTTCTATTACTGATGGTCAGTGCTTCCTTGAAACCGATCTTTTCAACGCTGGTGTTCGCCCAGCTATCAACGTAGGTATTTCGGTATCACGCGTTGGTGGTTCTGCCCAGACCAAAGCGATCAAGAAGATTGCTGGACGCTTGCGTCTTGACTTAGCTCAGTATCGTGAACTCGAAGCATTCGCTGCATTCGGCTCCGATCTTGATGCTGCTTCAAAGGCTCAACTAGAGCGTGGTGCACGCATGGTTGAACTTCTAAAGCAAGGTCAGTACTCACCTTATTCAGTTGAACAAGAAGTAGTTTCAATCTGGGCTGGTACAACTGGCAAGATGGATTCAATTCCAGTTGCTGATATCCGTCGTTTTGAATCTGAATTCCTTGACTTCGTTAAGCGCGAACGCTCAAAGATCTTCGAAGTAATTTCTGCAACCAAGGAGCTAACAGATGACACTGTTGCCTCCCTTGATGAGGCAGTAAATACCTTTAAGACCCAGTTCAAGTCTTCTGGCCCAGCTGCTGTAAATGAAGCAAAGGCAGAGGCGCTTACCGGTGAAGATTCTGAATCAATTACTCGCCAGGTTCCAGCGGTAAAGAAGTAACCACATGGGTGCACAGCTACGCATATATCGCCGCCGAATGCGTTCGGTTAAGGCGACTAAGAAGATTACGAAAGCAATGGAGTTAATCTCTGCCTCTCGTATCGTCAAGGCACAACAACGCGTGGCTGCCTCATCACCTTATGCAAATGAACTGACTAGAGCAGTTACTGCAGTTGCATCATTCTCAAGTACTAATCATCCGCTAACCACACCTCATGAGTCCCCACGTCGTGCTGCCGTCTTAATCATTACAGCAGATCGTGGAATGGCTGGTGCATATTCAAATGCTGCGATCAAGGAAGGCGATCAATTGATTACCGCCCTAAGAGAGCGTGGACTTTCAACCGAGGCTTACCTAGTAGGACGCAAGGCCGTTAATTACTACCGTTTTCGAAACCGAGCTATCGCTGGTTCTTGGACCGGATTTTCAGATAACCCAACTTATGCAAATGCTAAGGAAGTCTCTGACTTACTTATAAATGCCTTTGTGGCTGATTCTTCCCAAGAATCACATGGCGTCGATGAACTACATATCGTTTATACGCAATTCAAATCTATGATCACCCAGATCCCAGAAGCTCGTCGCATGTTGCCTTTGGAAGTTGTCGAATCAACTGCCCCAACTGGCTTGCTTCCAATGTATGAATTCGAACCAAACGCTGGAGAGGTACTAAATGCACTACTACCTCGCTACGTTGAGGCTCGAGTATTTAACGCGATGTTGCAATCTGCTGCTTCTGAGCATGCAGCACGCCGTCGCGCCATGAAGTCAGCAACAGATAATGCTGATGAATTAATTAAGTCCTTAACCCGTCTTGCTAACGCAGCCCGTCAGGCAGAAATTACGCAAGAGATCAGTGAAATCGTCGGCGGCGCAGATGCGCTTGCCTCAGCTAGCGCAGGGAGCGAATGATGTCAGTAGCAACTAAAACAGGTAACGGTCGCGTAGCACGCGTTATCGGACCGGTCGTGGATATTGAATTCCCAGCCGATGCGATGCCAGCGATCTTTAATGCTCTTCACGTTGAGGTAACCCTCAGCGGTGAGAAGCGCACCCTGACTCTTGAGGTAGCCCAGCACATTGGTGACAACCTAGTGCGCGCGATCTCAATGCAGCCAACCGATGGAATGGTTCGCGGTGCATCAGTAGCTGACACTGGTTCTGCGATCTCAGTACCCGTTGGCGATGTAACAAAGGGTCACGTATTTAACACTCTTGGTGAATCACTAGATGTTCCAACATCCTCACTTGATATTAAAGAGCGTTGGCCAATCCACCGCACAGCCCCTGCTTTCGACCAACTTGAGTCAAAGACTGAGATGTTTGAAACTGGAATTAAGGTTATCGATCTACTAACACCATATGTTCGCGGTGGAAAGATCGGTCTATTTGGCGGCGCCGGTGTTGGAAAGACAGTTTTGATTCAGGAAATGATCTATCGCGTAGCTGAAAACTTCGGTGGTGTATCTGTATTCGCCGGTGTTGGTGAGCGTACTCGTGAAGGTAATGACTTGTTCTTGGAAATGACCGAGACTGGTGTTATCAATAAGACCGCGTTGGTCTTTGGTCAGATGGATGAACCACCTGGAACTCGTCTTCGCGTTGCTCTTTCAGCGCTAACCATGGCGGAGTATTTCCGCGATGTGCAAAAGCAAGATGTTCTTCTATTTATCGATAACATCTTCCGCTTTACCCAGGCAGGTTCTGAAGTATCAACTCTTCTAGGTCGTATGCCATCTGCAGTTGGTTACCAGCCAACTCTTGCTGATGAAATGGGCCAACTTCAGGAGCGCATTACTTCAACGCGCGGTCACTCAATTACTTCGATGCAGGCAATCTACGTTCCAGCTGACGATATTACTGACCCGGCTCCTCACACAACCTTCGCTCACTTGGATGCAACAACAGTTCTATCTCGTCCAATCTCAGAGCTTGGTATCTATCCTGCGGTAGACCCACTTGACTCAACATCTCGTATCTTGGATCCACGCTATATCGGTGAGCACCACTTCCGTGTTGCAAACCGAATTAAGCAAATCCTTCAGCGCTATAAAGATCTTCAAGACATCATTGCAATTCTTGGTATTGATGAACTTTCTGAAGAGGATCGTATTTTGGTTGGTCGCGCTCGTCGTATTCAGCGCTTCCTATCTCAGAACACTTTCGTTGCAAAGGTATTCACCGGCATCGAAGGTTCATTCGTTCCACTAACTGAAACAATCGCAGCATTTGAAGCACTTGCAGATGGAAAGTATGACCACGTTCCAGAGCAGGCATTCTTCATGTGTGGTGGCTTGGATGACGTTGAACGCCGCGCTGCAGAATTGGCTAAGGCATAATTTCAAATGGCTGAAAATCTAACCGTTGAAGTAGTTTCACCAGAAAAGCGGGTCTGGTCGGGAGAAGCCAAAATGGTTTCGGCTCGAACCCAAGAGGGAGATATTGGCGTATTGCCAAATCACGCTCCGCTTTTAGGTGTTTTAGTCGATGGAATTGTGAGTATCAAAGGCGCCGATGGCTCCACTCATGATTTCAACATTCACGGTGGGTTTATTTCTGTATCAAATAACCGAGTATCAGTACTCGGTGAATCTACTGACTAATTAAATTCGTTCTACCTGCGCGCCTAGAGCGCGTAGGGACTCGGCAAAGCCGGGGTAGCCACGATCAATATGGAAAGCATCTTCCACGGTCGTAACACCATCACTGACAAGGCCGGCAAGTACTAGACCCGCGCCGGCTCGAATATCAGTAGCTGCAACTGGTGCGCCAGATAATTCTTTCTTTCCAGTGATTGAAGCATGATGGCCATCGACATGGATATCTGCGCCAAGGCGCTGAAGTTCATTTACAAACATAAAGCGACCTTCAAATACATTCTCAGTTACTAGTGAGCTTCCTTCGGCAATTGAATTCATTGTAATTACAAATGGTTGCAAGTCAGTAGGAAAGCCGGGGTAGGGAAGGGTTGCAACATCAACAGCTGTTGGACGCCGATCCATCTTGACTCTAAATCCATCATCAGTGGAAGTTACAACTGCGCCTGCTTCTACAATTTTATCTAGTGGAACTTCTAGATGTTCGATTCTTCCACCATGCACGGTTATGTCACCTTGCGTCATTACTGCGGCAAATGCCCAAGTTCCAGCCACGATTCGATCTGGCAGGGTCGCATGGGTAGTTGGATTTAGTTTTGCTACTCCAGTTATTTTTATATTTGGTGAGCCAAGTCCTTCGATTTTTGCGCCCATTGAAATAAGAAATTCACCTAAATCCACAACGTCAGGTTCACGTGCGGCATTTTCTATTGTGGTTACTCCCTTAGCAAGCACGGCGGCCGTCATCAAATTTTCAGTTGCCCCAACACTTGGAAAATCAAGTGAGATAGTGGCTCCGGTTAATCCATTTGGCGCAGTTGCAATTACAAAACCATGTTCAGAGCGCGCAGTAGCGCCTAGATCTGTTAGACCCTTAATATGAAAATCGATGCCACGAGATCCGATTGCATCCCCGCCAGGCAGAGCTACTTCAACTTCACCAACCCGAGCAATAAGTGGACCTAATACATTAATTGAAGCGCGCATCTTTCGAACCAGATCGTAATCAGCGCGGTGTCCTGGAACGGCTGGGACATCAATTTCAAGGATTTTTGCTTCTCGGTCATAAGAGCACACACAACCAAGACGAGTTAAAAGTTCTTCCATAATGTGAACATCTGCAATATCTGGAACATTAGTAATGGTGCTCTTTCCTTGGGCAAGCAAGGTGGCGGCCATTAATTTAAGGGCTGAGTTCTTGGCACCTGAAATTGTGACCTGCCCAACAAGGCGCGAGCCGCCCGTGATGCGAAATGATCCCTTATTGCTTTCCATAGTGGTCGTATCGTAACGAACCTATTAAGGTTACGCCCATGGTTAACCTAACGCGTATTTACACAAAAACTGGCGATGATGGCACTACTTCACTGGGAGATATGAGCCGAACATCGAAAAATGACCCACGACTAGGGGCTTATGCCGACGTTGATGAAGCTAACTCATCGATCGGTGTAGTTCTCTCCCTTGGGCAAATAACTGATTCTGAAGTTATTAAGTTACTAGTTCGCGTCCAAAATGACCTCTTTGATGTTGGCGCCGACTTATGTACTCCAGTAATCGATGAACCAAAGATTGAACCACTTCGCGTTTTAGAATCACAAATAATTTTCTTAGAAGAGCAAATCGATAAGTACAACTCAACTTTGGAAGAATTACGTAGCTTTGTTCTACCATCTGGAACTCCAGCATCTTCACTTCTACATGTTGCAAGAACTGTTACCAGACGAGCTGAGCGCAGCACTTGGAATGCAATCCATGCTTTCGGAGGTGGAGTAAATCCACTTACTGCGAAATATCTAAATCGTTTATCAGACCTTCTTTTTGTGCTAGCGCGCCATGCAAATAAAGGAATTGGCGATGTTCTATGGGTTCCTGGAGCTAATCGCTAATCATTTGTTGCAACTGGAGTGTAAGTGTTCGAAGGAACCTTTCCACCAGGGCTGGTATTCCAGCACTTTGCGGTAATCCCGCCAGCGCTAACGCCATCCGTTAATGGCTGATCGCTAATCAATAAGATAGTTAAAATTTGTTTTGCCTTACTTCCATAGGTCAAAGTACGAAGTGAACCCAGGGGAGTCTTTACCTTCGGATCATCGGCACTTATCTTTGAAATAACCGAATCAACTTCCCAGTAATTGCAGCCAGATTCAGATGCCACAAAAACTGCGCCACAAGTGTGAATTTCACAGATCTTTAAATCAGCTGTGAGAGATAGAGAATTTGATGCAGCTCCCTTTAACTCTTCAGCCGTAGGGACCTTGGCATAAATAGTCCCACTATGGCTGAAGTTAGGAGGTGGCCATTTTGGCGAAGGTGAAGGAGTTACCTGTACTTGCTTTCGCACGATCCGCTTTTTTGGCACAACCTTCTTCTTAGCGACAGGTGTTTTATTTGTTAGGGAAGCTTTAAAAGTTGATTTAGTTGTTGGTTTAACAACCGGCTTGTTTGTAGTTGAGTTAGTTGCCTTGGGCGTTGGTTTGCTTGTAGCTGCGCTAGCTTGATTAAGAGGAAGAAGAAGTGCGATCAGAAGAACCAATAGGCCCAGTTTTTTCAACGATCTGACCATCTGAAAGTCTTGAGTGCCAGAGCGGTTCCAACAACTAGCCAGATCAATAGCGCAATTAGAATTCGACTTACTTCCCAGCTTGCAGCAACTTCTTTGACTGCGAAGGAATCAGGCAAGAAAACTGAACGCATTCCCTGGGTTAGCCACTTTAATGGGAAAAATGCGGCAAATTCTTGCATCCATTTTGGCAGAGTTGAGAATACGAAAAACACACCGCTAAAGAACTGCAAAACGATAACTATTGGGGAAACTACTGCCGATGCACCTCGACCACTCTTTGGCACGCAAGAAAATGCAATTCCTAAAACAGTAGAACAAATACTGCCTAGAAGAACTAGCCAGAAGAACCTAAACCACTTTTCAGAAGTTGAAGGAAGGTGCAAATTAAAGAACAAAACTCCAAAGAGTAGGAGTGCGCCAACTTGAACCAACATGGCGGTAAATACCAAGATGGCCTTTCCCATAAAGTAGGAAACTGGCGAGATTGGTGTTCCGCGAAGACGCTTAAGTGTTCCAAAATCACGTTCGATTGGGATCATGATGGCTAATTGCTGAAATCCGGTGTTGACCAAACCTGAGGCGATCATTCCAGAGATGAAATATTGGCTAAAGGTGACCCCTGGAGCCAGGGTGTCTTTAAACACTGATCCAAAGATAAAGAGCAACATAACTGGGAAAAGCATGGTGAAGACCACTGATTCACGTTGGCGGGTGAATTGTTTTATCTCTAAAGCACCGCGGTGGATTCCGATCTTTAAAACTCCATTACTCATGGGTTTCTCCGATCAGTGAAATATAGATTTCCTCAAGAGTTGGTCTGGTAACACTAAGTTCGGGAATCTCACCAGTAAATCTAGCGGTCAATTTCTTCACTTCATCAGTTGGGTTATCTGTCTGGATTGAGGTTTTCTTCCCATTTTCTAACCAAGAGACAAGGGCCTTTGCATTATTTCGCCCACCTAAAGTTTGCGGCGTTGATACTTCAATAATCTTTCCGTTATTTATTACTGCTACCCGATCAGCCAAAGCCTCGGCTTCATCGAGATAGTGAGTCGTCAGCAAGATCGTCACACCCTCGGCCTTTAGTTTAAGAATAAGCTCCCAAAATGCACGTCTAGCTTCAGGGTCAAAGCCAGTTGTTGGCTCATCTAGAAAAAGTATTTCTGGCCGACCGATAATGCCTAAGGCAACATCTAGTCGTCTTCGCTGACCACCAGAAAGGGTGTTAACGCGAGCGTTCATCTTTTCGCTAAGACCGACATCTGCAATTACTAAATCTGGATCTTTTGGATTCTGGTAATACTTTGCGAAGTGGTGAACGACTTCTTTTACCGACAAATCTTCGGCATCTTTAGTTGATTGAAGAACAATTCCGATTCGATTTCGCCATGCTGAACCGTGGATTCCCAGGTTGTTGGGATCTTGCCCGAGGACTGAAACCTGCCCACTATCGCGATCGCGGTAACCCTCAAGTATTTCTACAGTGGTTGTTTTGCCAGCGCCATTTGGCCCAAGGAGGGCAAATATCTCCCCACTCTTAACGCTTAGATCAATACCATCGACTGCAACTTTCTTGCCAGTTTTCTTGCCGGTATATGACTTAACCAGGCCTTTTACTTCAACGGCAAGGTTTGCTGAACTCATCTCTCTATTTTGCCCTAACAGCCTTTCGAATGGGAAATGAAGTCAGAAATAGTAAATAATGTAGGCATGAGCCCGCGTAGAAATCACCCGAAAGGCCCTAAGCGCGCTCCCAGAAATGATGAAGAACGAGACATATCTTTATCTACGCAAACATTTGAAGAGCACGCTGAAGGCTTATATATCGTTCGAAGAATTACTGGTTCTACTTCAACAAAGCCATATCGCTGCCCTGGCTGTGATCAACTAATCCCAACTGCTACGCCACACACAGTTGCTTGGTTAGAAGAAGATGTTGAATCACGCCGACATTGGCACACAGTTTGCTGGAACAAACGAAATGACCGAAAGCCAAGAACACTTAAATCTAAAAGCGCGCCTCGTTATTAGTTAGTTATTACCCAAGGCCTTTAGAGTGCAAAGTCTTGATAGCGCCTTTAATAAACTTATCGGCAAATTTGGTGCGGCCAAATGTTGTGAAATCAATTGGAATCCTAAATAGTGTCTTTACTACTGTGTGGGCATAAGTAAATTCAAGAAGACCTTCTGGTCCATGTATTCGACCATAACCACTATCTTTTACTCCGCCAAATGGAACCGAAGCAATTGCGGCAAAGGCAATAACTGAGTTCACACTGACCATGCCACATTGCAATTGCTCGGCAATCTTTCGTCCGTTTCGCTTTGAAAATACTGAGGCTGCCAAGCCATAGCTAGTGGCATTTGATAGTCGAATCGCTTCAGAAATATCGGCTACCCGATTAATAACCAAGGTTGGTCCAAAGGTCTCTTCAGTAACGGCAGTTGAGTTCTCCGGTACTCCTAGAATAATTACTGGCTCAACAAAAGGAGCTTTTACCGAATCGGTTCCACCAATTAGAAATCTACCGCCCTTGCTTGCAGCGTCATCAATGTGGCCCTGGATTACCTTTAATTGAGATGGCATGGTTGCTGGGCCGTAGTTTCCATCTGCGCCTGGATGAATTTGAAGTGCAAGCTCTTTAATCTTTGCCTCAAACTTATCGGCAACTTCATTTACTACATAAACTCTTTCAGCTCCGATACAGGTCTGGCCGGCGTTGGACATTGAAGACCAAAGTGCGTATTCGGCCGCTAAATCAACATCGGCATCACCAGCAACTATTACTGGATCCTTTCCGCCGCACTCAAGAACTACTGGAACCATTCGCGTTGCACAAGATGCTGCCACTTTTTTAGCAGTCCTAGTAGATCCAGTAAAAGAAACCTTGTCTACCGATGATTCAGTAAGTGCAACGCCGGTTTCTGGAAGTCCTGTTACCACCGCGAAAATATCGGCGAAAGGTGCAACTTGTGAGAATGATTCACCCAGCCAATGTCCAACACCTGGTGTGTATTCACTTGGCTTAAAGACAACGGTATTTCCAGCTGCCAAGGAATAAGCAATTGATCCCATCGGTGTAAAGATTGGGTAATTCCACGGTCCAATTACGCCAACTACGCCCATCGGTTTTCTAGAGACCGTTGCGCTCATGTTAAACATCAGTAATCCCGATGGACGATTTTGTTTAGATAATACTTTCTCTGCATTCTTAGCAGCCCAAGCTAAATGACCAATTGCCAAAGTTACTTCTAACGTTGCATCACTTATTGGCTTGCCAGTCTCTGCGCGAACAATTTGTGAAATCTCATCAATTCGTTTAGTTAGTTGACCACACCAAGCAAGTAATACTTTTTTACGTCCCTTATAGCCAAGGCCCTGCCAGGCTATGCAGGCCGTCTTTGCCCGAAGAACTGCATCTTGGACTTCTTGTGGTGAAGTGTTGCGATACTCGGCAATTACTTCACTTGTAACTGGGTTGTGGCTTGGAAAAGTCGCTAGGCTCATACGATAAGACTAAACTTATTTCGTGCCAGAGTTAATACGTCCAAGTACTGTGTTGCCGGCCAATAGGCGTGCATTCACGCTTCGCACCAGCGATGGACTCAATCTAATCGGGGAAGTTTCATCGCCACTTGGCCAAGTGGTGGTATCTCTGCTCTGCCTGCACCCAAACCCAGCTGGCGGGGGAATGATGGATAGCCATATTTATAAGAAGGCTGCTAATCGTTTACCAGAACTTGCCGGAATCGAAATAATTCGTTTTAACACTCGTGGAACAAAGAGCGAGGCCGGTCAAAGTGAAGGTCAATACGATGAGGGCAATAGCGAGAAGTTTGATGTGCAAGCGGCATTGAATTATTGTTTTGATGAACTCAAGATTGAAAAACTTTGGGTTACGGGATGGAGTTTTGGAACTGACTTAGCCCTTAAATACGCCAGAGATCCAAGAGTCATAGGTTTAATTCTTCTAAGCCCACCTTTAAAATATTCAGACCCTGAAGAATTAATTTTCTGGGCTAGGGATGGACGTCCAATTACTGCGTTAATTCCAGAGCATGATGACTATTTAAAGCCAGAGCAAGCGGCCAAGGCATTTTCGGTTATTCCCCAAATTAAGCTAATAAATGTTGAAGGTGCTAAACATCTTTGGGTAGGTGAGCCCATGGTTCACCGAGTATTAACAGAAATCGTAGGTCTCCTAGCACCACAGCGACTTCCGCTGCCTACTTTGATTTAGTTTGTGTCTGATCTTGGAAATACAACTTCATCTAAGATCAGAAGTACTGCCGCAGCAAGTGGAACAGAAACTATTCCACCGATTAGTCCCATAAGACTTGTTCCTAGAAGCACAGCCACAATTGTCACCAGTCCAGGTATTGACAGTGAGCGTTTCATAATTCTTGGCATAATTAGATAGTTCTCAATCTGCACATAAATTAAGTAAGCAATAAAGGAAATAATTGCTGCAGTTGGACTCTTGCTCAAAGCGATTAGTGTCACAACGGTGATTCCCAAGAAATGACCCACCAATGGAATTAGGCCACAGATTAGAACCACCATTGCCAGTGCGGTCTTATAGGGCAGGGCTAAGGCAAAGCCAAGAATTAAAGTGAAGAAGCCAGCGATAATTGCAACAGATACCTGACCGCCGACAAAGATTCCTATTCGATAAATGATTGCATCACTTAGTTTTGAAACGCGATCACGTCGAGTAGCTGGAACTAGCCGGTATGCGACTTTAGTTACTGAAGGCAGTGAAACTAAGAAATAAAGTGTCAAAATCAAGATCGTCAGGCCAGCTACGGCGCCAGAAACAACGGCCTTACCGACCCCAAGGACGCCACCAAATGCGCTAACCACCAATTGACCATCTTTAACAGAGGCAGCAACTTTTTTCTGTAGCGCATCAACAATTCCATAATGCTGATTTAAGTTATTGATTGTTGCGTTGTTCTTTAAATTATCAACAATAGTTGGAGCATTGTTTAGAAGTGAATTAACTTGATCAACTAGTGGTGGAATTGCCACCCAGATAAATAAACCAACAAATCCAATAACTAATCCAACAATTATCGCAACGGCGCCACTTCTTGAAATCTTTCTTTTTTGTAGAAATTGGACCGCCGGATTAAGTCCAGAGGCAAAGAAGAGGGAAATTATGATTAGCAAAATTGCCTGACTTGCCGATGCAAATGCTCGAAGTATGGTGATTGCCAATACACCGCCTAAGGCAGCGAAGAATCCAAAGTAAAAAGGGTGTGCTTTGTTAAGTGGCTCACCTCTAGATCCGAAGTCCTCGGGAGTCGCTTCCTTCTTTTTACGCCTAGGTGAGGATCTCTTGAGGATTGGTTTCAATTTAGCCATGTGTAGATTTTAACCTCGCGTTAATAATAATAGGAGAGAATTGCCTCGTGGCTGACCTAAGAATTACCGGACTAGCTGAAGAGATGTCTTCACTAGCCAGGTTGCCATGGGCCAAACCGCTGGAGGAGTGGGATGAAGAAGCAAACCTCACCGACATGCGAGGTATCTCACGACATATTGTTCGCTTAGTTCGAGCAACCGATGATCCAGAGTCAAAGATCTATGCCGTTAAGGAAACGGTTCCTGAGTTTGCAAACCGTGAATATGGCGTTCTTCGTGAATTAAATAACCGAGCCGCACCTTGTGTTGAGCCAGTAGCAGTATTAGAAAACAGAACAGATGCCGCTGGCCAAGAGCTGCCAGCAATATTAGTTACGCATTACCTGCCATTCTCACTTCCTTATCGGGTTATTTTGAGTGCAGAAATTACCCCGCATGAAATTAACAATATGGCTAACGCTCTTGCACTTCTTTTAGTACGCCTACATCTACTTGGATTTTGGTGGGGGGATTGCTCCCTTTCCAATACTTTATTTAGACGAGATGCAGATCAATTCGCTGCCTACTTAGTTGATGCCGAAACTGGCGAATTTCAATCAACTTTGACCGATGGCCAACGCGAACACGATTTAGAGATTTCACTTTTCAACGTTGCTGCCGAATTAGAAGACTTACAGATCGCAGGGGTATTACACCCAGAAGTTGATCCGATTCGCTCAAGTGAGAATGTTATTAAGCGCTATCGCAGGCTATGGAAGATGCTCAAAGAGCCACAGATTTTAAATCCAGATGATCGTCACGCCGTTGAAGGTGCGATGCGTACATTGCAGGATCTTGGTTTTGCGGTGGAAGAAGTTGAAGTTTCCATTAATGGCGATAAAGGTGAATTGAAATTCCAACCAAAGCTAGTTGCTGCTGGCTATCACCAAAATCGCTTAATGGAACTTCTTGGAATCCAGGCCGAGGAATTGCAGGCAAAGCGATTGCTCGCTTCATTTGATCGTTTCCGTGGCCGCGAACCTATGCCAAAGCCACCAATTCATGACAGTGCGCGCCGATGGCTTCGCGATACCTATCACCATGTAATGAATCAAGTGCCACAAGAGCTACGTGATCGAGTCGAGCAAGCCCAGATGTTCCATGAAATTCTGGAACATCGTTGGTATCTTGGAGAGCAAGCGGGCCACGATCTAGGTCTTGACTTTGCTACCAGTGATTACATTCTCAATGTTCTGCCGTTTAGACCGCAAACTGGCGTATCAATGCCCGGAATCCACGAGCCGTCTAGTAAATAACCAGATTGCCTTTCGAAGTAGGATTGCCACATGAGTTTGCCGCCGCTGCCTAAGAATTTTGCAAGTGCGGTGGATCTAAGCTCACTTGGTAAGCCAAAAGTTGATGCCGCAAAGATTCCTGGGATTGCCATCCGTGAAGAAAACTTTGCAAAAGATGTGCTTCCGATTTCCTCTAAAAAGGTCGTAATTGTTCTTTGTTGGTCACCTAGAAGCTCGCAGGCGATTGAACTACTAGAAGTAATGGATAAGTTCAATCAAAGTGATTTACTAGAAGATGGCGAACCGGCCTGGGTATTTGCCACCGTAAATGTGGATGAGGAGCCAAAAGTTTCCCAAGTCCTGCAAGTTAAATCAGTTCCACTTGTCATCGCCCTGATTCAAGAGCAACTGGTACCGCTCTTTGAATCAGTGCCAGCAAAAGATCAAATTAGATTAGTTATCGACAAAGTACTTTCCCTTGCTAGCGAACGCGGGGTGGGTAAGGCTCTTACTAACACGGGGCCAAGTGAAATCCCACTAGAGCCAGAAGAAATTGAAGCTATGGCCGCCATGGAAAAAGGTGACTATAGGTCAGCAAAGCTTTCCTATGAAAAACTTCTGGCAAGAAAACCTGGAGAGAATATGGCCAAGCTTGGCTTGGCTCAAACCCAATTACTTATTCGAATTGAAGGATTAAACCCACAAGATACATTGGCCAAAGCTAATGCAAATAAGAGTGATTTAGCCTTGGTTATTTCTGCAGCCGACATTGAAATTGCCACCGGGCAAAACAAAGCAGCCTTTGATCGATTGATTTCCTTTATTAAGGTTGCCGAAAGTGATGAAAAGAAATCTGCTCGCGAACACCTATTGGAACTATTTATTTTAGTAGATCCAGGTGATCCAGAACTTGCCAAGGCAAGACAAAATTTAGCGAGTGCACTCTTTTGAAAAGTAATTATTCAAAAACAGAACGCCGGGGCTATACCTTTCTCTTCGCACCTTTTGGCATTGGAGCCATGGCAACTGCGACCAGATTTCCCGAGATTCGAGATAACCTTCATTTAAATAACGGTACTTTTGGAACAATTCTTAGTCTTAGCTCCGTCGGTTCGTTATTAGCCTTCATGCTAGTTAGTCAGGCTGTAAATCGATACGGGGTTAGAAGAATTCTTTGGCTTGGCTCCTACGGCTGTTTTGGTTTGAGCGCTGTTGTGCCACACCTGCATTATGGATGGCAATTCTTGTTTGTAACTATCGGCCTTGGCTTTTCACTTACAACCTTGCACATCGCACAAAATGCGCAAGCAATTCATCGCCAAGAAGAGATCGGTAAAGTGATTTTGCCAAGACTTCACGGAACGTGGAGCTTGGGCGCTTTAATCACTTCAATTTTGGCTATAGCCGTAACACCTTTTACTACCCTTGCTTGGCATATCGATACTTTAATGGCGTTAATGATGCTTGCAACTGCCTATGGAATTAAAACCACTGGACCACATTTTATTGAAGCATCTGCTAAGTCGCAGGTAGTAGAAAAATCTTCAATTAAATCCACGCTACTTAGCGTCAAAACCTTCTGGGTAATCTCTTTTGCACAGATCTTGGCGATACAGATCGAGTTTTCAATTAATGATTGGTCAGCTATCTATTCCAAAGACACCATTAAAATGAGCGCAGCTCTTTCAATTATGAGCTATGCCTGCTTTATCTCGGCGATGATCGCACTAAGATTTAATGTTCATAGATTGCTCCAGCGCTACTCCGAGCGAGAGCTCATGAAAGTATTTCCAAGAGCTGGCGGCTTTGGCTTTATCGTCTTTCTAATAACGGGAACCGTGGTTTCAAGTCACCATAGAATTCTAGGGTTCGCTATTTCTCTGCTTGCCTTTATCTGCGCCGGCCTTGGTTCTTCGTTTCTGGGGCCAACTTTCTTCGGCATTGCTTTTAGAACAAGCAGCCTGCCAAGTAGCGTAGTTGTTGCCCAGATAGGTTTAATAAATGTGGTTGTAACCTTCATCGTGAAGGTAATTATTTCTTGGGTAGCACAAGTGACAAACGTTACGACTGGTCTGATGATTCCAGGAGTGATGTTGATTTGTACTTCAGCTTTTGCTTACTTAGGAAATGAGAAGAAGTAACTCAGCCTGAGCCTTCAGTATTTCCAGCATCAGCTGCGCTCACATCATCAATTCGATACTTATTGATAGCTTCTCGAACCAACTTAGACTTAACCTCACCTAGATCAGCTAGTTGAGCCAAGGCAGCAACAGTGATTGATTCGGCGTCGACCTTGAAGTGGCGACGTAGTGCCCCTCTTGTATCTGATAGACCAAAGCCATCAGTACCAAGTGTGTAATAAGGCAGTGGTACCCAAGGAGCGATCTGCTCTTGAACTGATCGCATAAAATCACTCACAGCAATAACTGGACCATTTTGGGTTTTAAGACGCTTTGTGACATATGAGGTGCGAGCATCATCTGGATTTAGCAAGTTATGTCGATCAGTTGCTAGACCATCGCGGCGCAATTCATTCCATGAAGTTACTGACCAAACATCGGCAGCAATTGCCCAATCATCGGCAAGTAGCTCTTGCGCCTTTAGCGCCCAGTTCATTGAGACACCAGAGGCAAGAAGTTGTACCCGCTTTTTTCCAGATTTAGCTGGTGCGTAGAGATACATTCCCTTTAGCAGGCCATCTACATCTAAGTTATCTGGCGCTGCAGGTTGGATATAAGGCTCGTTATAGATAGTTAGGTAATAGTAAATATTTTCACTGTTCTCGCCATACATCCGGCGCAAACCATCGCGAACAATATGTCCTACTTCATAAGCAAATGCTGGGTCATAGGCAACAACTGCAGGGTTTGTAGATGCAAGTAAAGGTGAATGTCCATCTTCATGTTGCAGGCCTTCACCATTTAGCGTTGTTCTTCCTGCGGTGGCGCCCAGTACAAAGCCACGAGTCATTTGATCTGCCGCTGCCCAAAAAGCATCACCAGTTCTTTGGAATCCAAACATTGAGTAGAAGATGTAGATCGGAATCATTGGCACATTGTGGGTGGCATAAGAACTACCTACGGCAGTAAATGAAGCTACAGAGCCCGCTTCATTAATACCTTCATGCAAGATCACACCAGAGGTTGATTCCTTATAGGAAAGCATCAAGTTGTGATCCACCGAGGTGTATTGCTGGCCGTGCGGTGAATAAATCTTTAAGCTTGGGAAAAGTGAATCCATTCCAAAGGTTCTTGCCTCATCAGGAATGATTGGCACAAAGTGCTTGCCAATACCCTCATCTTTTACTAAATCCTTAAATAAGCGAACAAAAGCCATTGTTGTGGCAACACCTTGCTGGCCAGAGCCTCGCATGACTGATTCATAGACTTCAATACCCGGTTGTGGCAGCGGAGTTGATTCCTTGCGCCGTGCCGGAATTGAACCGCCTAGAAAATCGCGGCGCTGCATCATATATTTGAATTCAGGAGAATCTTCTGCCGGACGATAGTAAGGCGGGGTGTAAGCATCGATTTGCTCATCAGAAATTGGAATTTGAAGGGTATCTCTAAATGCTTTTAGATCTTCTAAAGTCATCTTCTTCATTTGGTGGGTAGCATTTCGAGCTTCAAAGTGCGAGCCCAAAGTCCAACCCTTAATTGTCTTGGCCAAAATTACTGTTGGACGGCCCTTATGTTCAGTCGCTTCTTTGTAGGCAGCAAATAGCTTTCGGTAATCATGGCCACCACGCTTTAGCGCCCAGATCTTTTCATCTGACCAATCGGCAACCATTGCAGCTGTGCGTGGATCGCGACCAAAGAAGTGCTCACGAACATAGGCACCTGATTCCGCCTTAAAAGTTTGGTAATCACCATCGGTGGTCTTAGTCATTAAATCAACTAGTGCGCCTTCGGTGTCCTTAGCAAGAAGTTCATCCCACTCACGACCCCAAATAACTTTTATTACATTCCAGCCAGCACCACGGAAGATTGATTCAAGTTCTTGAATAATCTTTCCATTTCCACGAACTGGTCCATCTAGGCGTTGCAAGTTGCAGTTAACAACAAATGTTAAGTTATCTAAACCTTCACGAGCCGCTAGCGAAAGTGCACCAAGAGTTTCTGGCTCATCAGTTTCGCCATCTCCCAAAAATGCCCAAACTCTTTGATCACTTGTGTCTTTAATTCCTCGGCCATGCAAGTAACGATTGAAACGTGCTTGGTAGATGGCATTGATTGGACCTAGACCCATTGAAACTGTTGGGAACTCCCAAAAATCAGGCATAAGTCGTGGATGTGGGTATGAAGAAAGTCCGCCACCTTCGTGTGACAGCTCTTGGCGAAAGCCATCCATCTGATGTTCACTTAAACGACCTTCAACAAATGCACGGGCATACATTCCTGGTGATGCATGTCCTTGGAAAAATATTTGATCTCCGCCGCCAGCATGGTTCTTTCCGCGAAAGAAGTGGTTGAACCCAACTTCATATAGCGATGCTGAGGAAGCATATGTAGAGATATGTCCGCCAACGCCAATACCTGGACGTTGCGCACGATGGACCATGATCGCTGCATTCCAACGAATAAATGCACGGATGCGACGTTCGGTTGCTTCATCTCCTGGAAAATTTGGCTCTTGTGCTGGTGGAATTGAGTTGATGTAATCAGTTGCGCGAAGGGCTGGAACTCCAAGATTTTTTTCACCTGCGCGCTTTAACATCGCAAGCATTAAATATCTGGCACGAACTGGGCCGGCATTGGCAAGCACGGCATCTAGTGACTGGGTCCATTCAGAAGTCTCGAGCGGATCGGTATCAACCAGCTGATCGATCAGATGGTCTGGCACGTCAAATGGTTGGCTCATAGGCTTATCCTTACATAAATTGGCCACACCCCTTGCGCAAAGCCCGATTGGGGAGTGGACTTAGCCCAGTAGGTTCTAGCCAAGAATTAACTAGATCACATTTATCAGGTGAAAGCGCCTGGAAGGAGGCTAAACCCCGATGGGGGTCGAACAAAGCGTTGAACGCCTTTGCCTTGAGAAGGGTCAATTAATTTTAGAGATCGGCCATGATGGCGATTGTGACCAAGAACTTCGCGATGGCATTGAGAGCGTTACCGGAACCAAATTTATTGAAGAAGATGCAACTGAAGTCATAGATGCAGTAATTCTCTGGTGGCGGCAAGACGATGGTGATTTAGTCGATCAATTAGTAGATGCCCTCACATTTCTCTCTGAAACTGGTCCAATTTGGTTATTAACTCCCAAGATGGGTCGAGTTGGCTATGTGGAGCCAAGTGATATTCAAGATGGCGCACCAACTGCCGGTCTGTCTCAGACGGTATCTTTCTCCGCAGGGGCAGATTGGACCGCAACTAAATTGGTTGCCCGAAAAGCTAACCGCAAGTAACCATAACTACTTATAACCGAATGGAAACCATTTAATGTCATTAACAATCGGATCACCAGTCCCAGATTTCACCTTGAAAAATCAATTTGGTGAAGATGTAACCCTCTCCTCATTTAAGGGCAACAAAAATGTAGTAGTTCTTTTTTATCCATTCGCTTTTTCTGGTATCTGCACCGGTGAGTTATGTGGTCTGCGAGATGACCTAGCAGCATTCCAAAATGATGATGTGCAACTAGTTGCGATTTCTTGTGATCCAATGTATTCACTTAAAGCATTTGGCGAAGCCGAAGGATATAAGTTCCCATTGCTTGCAGACTTCTGGCCACATGGCGGGGTTGCTAAGGCATACGGCGTATTTGATGAGGCCCGAGGATGCGCAGTGCGCGGAACCTTTGTAATTGATAAGCAAGGAAATCTCACCTGGCAGGTAGTAAATGGCCTAGGCGATGCTCGTAACTTGGCTGATTACAAGGCAGCACTCGCCGCTCTATAAGGGCTAATTGCCGATAACAATCAAGATTTTTCTATCCTTCGCATCACCTGTAGAGTGGGGGATAGAAACAAGGGTGCTTAGCTCAGTGGTAGAGCGCTTCGTTTACACCGAAGATGTCGGGGGTTCGAAACCCTCAGCGCCCACCAGTACTACCGCAGAAGAGGGGTTGATGTGAAAGCCTCGGTATCAGACCAAAATAACCTAATCGAACTCCAAAGAATTGATACTGCTATTTCATCTGCCCAGCACCGCTTAAAAAACCTGCCTGAGCATGAGCTAATTGCGGCAGTAAAAAAGCGCGAAGAAGATAGCAAAGTTGCCCTCGCAGCCGCAGAGGCTGAACTTGCCGATGTGAAGATTGATCTACGCAGAAGTGAAGTCGAAGTCGAGACAGTTACCGACCGAATTGCAAAAGATGAATCCCGTCTTTCGGCCGGAAACGCATCGCCCAAAGAACTAGAACAGATCCAGCATGAAATTGCCACATTGCAAAAGCGCCAGAGTGAGTTAGAAGATGGCGAGTTAGAAATCATGATGCGAGTTGATGCCGCTAAGGCCATAGTTCAAACTATGCAAAGTGATTTAACCGGCCTAGAACAGATGGAACTTGAATTAAATGTTAGGTATGAAAATGCCAAAACCGAGATTGATCGCGAGATTGCGCTCAAGAAATCTGAGCGGACAATTCTGGTGCCAAAGATTTCTAGTGAACTTGTAAATCTCTATGAGAAGGTTTGCGGGCAAACTGGGGGAGTTGGCGCAGCGCTGCTACTTGGAAATATGTGTGATGGCTGTCGAATTCAAATGAATGCCATCGAATTAGATCGAGTACGGGCAATGGATTTAGAGGAAGTAGTTCGTTGCGAGGAGTGTCGCAGAATCTTGGTTCGAATCTAATGGCCCGTCACTTTGTGATATCTGCCGATGGTGGTTCCAGAGGAAACCCTGGCCCAGCGGCCTATGGCGCTGTAGTTAGTGAAAACAATAAAATCCTTTTTGAACTCTATGAAACTATTGGCATTGCCACAAATAACGTAGCCGAATACAACGGGTTACTTGCGGCACTACGCAAAGTAAATGAACTTGATCCAACGGCCACAGTTGAAGCCAAGATGGATTCAAAGTTAGTTGTTGAACAGATGTCTGGTCGCTGGCAGATAAAGCACCCAGATATGCGCCTGCTAGCAAAACATGCCAGAGAAGCCCATCCACAAAACCTTGTTACCTACAAGTGGATTCCAAGAGATGAAAATTCCCATGCTGATCGCTTGGCTAATAAAGCTCTAGACGGCGATGTCAGCACCCCAAATGCTCCAATGCAACTTAATTTTCTCTCAGAACGTTTAGTTTCTAATGAAAAACCAACGATGATCTATTTTATTCGACACGGTGAAACTCATTTAACTCCTGAACGTAGATTTTCTGGAAGTGATGGCTCTAATCCACCACTAAGTGAATCTGGCTTAAAACAAGCAGAAGCTGTGGCTAAGGAACTTGCCATCCGTAAGGCTGATCTTCTTATCTCCTCACCAATGCAGCGCACTACCCAGACTGCCCAGGCGATCTCAAAAGCAACTGGCTTGCCAATCACATTTGATAAGCAATGGTTGGAATGTGGATTTGGTGAGTGGGATGAGCTAAGTGTTAAAGAAATCCAAGAGCTCTATCCAAGTGAGTGGGAGCAGTGGGTTTCAAATGTTTCTTATCGTCCTGGCAAAACTGGCGAGTCTTATGTTGAACTTGCTGCGCGCATAGAACTTGCCCTTACAGATTTAGCTGTGGAGCATCCTGGAAAGACAATTATTGTCGTTGCTCACAACATTGTAATAAAGGCTTTAACTGGTTTGGCAACTGGGGCCCCAATTGAAACTCTTTTCCATGTTGATGCCGCCCCTTGCAGTATTACTTCTATAAGTATCTGGCCATCAGATGGGCTTCGAGCACTTCGCAGCCTAAATGAACGTGGCCACCTAATGCACCTTCACAAATAAGAGAGAAGTAGGATCTGCCAATGAGTCAAAAAGAGATTGCCGTTGTTAGCGGAGCTTCAAGTGGTATCGGCGCCGCCACAGCAAGACTCCTGGCCAAAAATGGCTATCACGTTATCGCTGCAGCACGCAGAGTAGATCGCCTAAAAGCTTTGGCTGGCGAAGATTCAAATATTGAAATCTTTGAATTGGATGTTACTAATCAAGGCCAAGTAGATTCACTTGCAGCGCACTTAAAGGGTAAGCCGGTTTCAATTTTGATCAATAATGCTGGTGGCGCTTTTGATTCTGCTGAGATTATGAACTCCGAGCCTAATTTGTGGCGCAAGACCTATGAAGTAAATGTAATTGGAACTGTTCGAATGGTTAAGGCTATTACCCCAATCATGCAAGCCTTTGGCCGCGGTCACATCGTTGTGATGTCATCTACTGCCGCTCATCGCACATATGAAACTGGTGGAAATTATGTTGCAGCAAAGCAAGCAGAGCGATCAATTGCCGAGACACTTCGCCTTGAGCTAAATGGCCAAGAAATTCGAATTACTGAAATAGCTCCAGGCATGGTTAAGACCGATGAGTTTGCCAAAGTTAGATTTGGTGGCGATCTAGAAAAGGCGGCAAAGGTTTATGAAGGAGTGGCTAAGCCACTTACTGACGCCGATATTGCTGAAACTATTCGCTGGTCAGTTATGTTGCCCCACCATATAAATATTGATTCAATGATTATTAGGCCAGTAGCCCAAGCGGCAAACCACAAGGTTCACCGCGTTAAGCCTTAATTATTTGGTGACTGTCCCAATTTGATCGGCAATAGTTAGCGCAGTTTCTAGATTTGTAAGTGAATCCGTGTGTGAATAAAGCGGAGCTTCAAGTAATCCGGCTTCAAGATATTGGGCAAAGGCGTGGACTTGGTGGACTAGCCCTAAGTGTTCTGGCATTCCTGACTCATCTACCCAAGTCTTACCTTTGTCATTGAATTCAGTTGTGTGCAAGGTAATTGATGAAGGAGTAAACCAAGGTGTGCCAAAAGAAAGAGCTCCCTTAGAGCCTGAGACTCCAGCTGTTATTGGTAGCGCGCTTCTAGCTGAATTCACAAAATTAGATCTAGAACCATCTTTAAATCGCATAAAGGCATGAACTTCTTCATCGATCTTATTTGGATGCAATTTAGCAAAAGCATGAATCTCATCTGGCTTTCCCAAGAATTGATGTGAAAGTGCAATTGGGTAGATACCCATATCAATGATTGGATTTCCACCACCCAGAGTGAACAAACGTGGCACCGCCAGGTTTGCTTGGCAGAAGGTTGAAACTACGAGCTCTGGTTTTCCAATTGACCCATCAGCAACCAATTGACGAGCAATATCCATTTGTGGCAAGAATCTGGTCCACATGGCCTCAACTGCCAAAACCTTTTTTTCTTTGGCTGCAGCATAAATTGCCTTGGCCTCTAAGAGGTCCATCGTGATTGGCTTTTCAATCAAGACATGCTTTCCAGCATTGATAGCAACTAAAGCAACTTCAAGTCGATCTGAAGGCAGGGTTGCAACATAAATCGCATCGATATCTTCACGAGCCGCTAACTCTTCATAAGAGTTGTGGAATGAATCCATTTTCCACTTGGTGGCAAATGCTTCTGCCTTGCCTGGCGTCCTAGATGCAACAGCGACGAAGTTTTGGTTTGAATTCAATTGAATGGTCTTAATCATTGCCTCAGCAATCCAACCTGCGCCAAAAATACCCCAGCGAAGTGGCTTGGAATCTTCTGGCTTAAAGATATTTGGCTTTGGCAGTTGATTTGTCATTAATTTATCTCCGATTTACTTATCTGGATTAGGAACTGTTACATCGCGAACAAAAGCCTCTAGGTCATTTACTGATTGCAAGAATCCACGCAGCGTGCGCTGATTTGCCCCAAAGTTTGAGAAATCTTCAACCTTAAGTCCATCTGGCTCATACATCTTTCTAAACTCTGCGATGTTATCGAGCATTGGGCTCAAGATTTTGGGATCTAGCGGCTCATTAATGCTATTTAGGTTTGGCTTTATGTTGGCCTTGTTGATCTTTACCTGCCAGGAATATGGAGGAGAGATCACGCTATCGCCACCTAAGATCCCACTCCAGTGCATGTGGTTACGAAATGCAGCAGAAAGTAGGCGAGTGCGATATCCGCGCTCTTGATAGATCTTGTGAGCATTTCTAAATACGGCAACACCAGCCCACTCCATGAGACCTGGATCAATTACAACTCCCGCCTTTTCAGCAGAGACTTTTGTCCAGTCATCAACTCGACCAACCATGATTGTGCAGACCGGCCCCATTTGAGAAATATCTAGACCTTCGGCTTCGCGGCGCTTTAGACCGCGTTCGATTGCTTCAGCAACTGCGATGGTTTGAGCCACAGAAAATGAAACGGTGGCATTTAGGCTCACACCTTGGTAGGTAGCTTCTTCAAATGCGCTTATCGCTTCAGTTGAAACCGGAATCTTTACGATGATGTTCTTGGCTAGTTTTGAGAATTCAACTGCTTGGGCAGTAAGTGCCTTTGGATCGCGAAATAAGCGCGGATCAGTTTGAATTGAAAGACGGCCGTTTCGACCATTCCACTTCTCAAATTCTGGTTCAAATAGTTTTGCAGCATTTATTGAAAGTTCTTTCACCATGGCCCAACCGATTTGATCATCAGTAGCTGTTGGGTTTGCTTTGGCATATTCCTTAATTCGACCAATCCAGTGGTCTTTATCTGCCTTGATAGCAGAAAGTGCAATTACTGGGTTGCAGGTGGCGCCAACAATTCCCCAGGTCAGGGCGTCTGCTAATTCTTTTGGATCTGCGGAGTCATTCCAAAGTACCGTCTTGGAATTTTCCTTCATATATAAGAAGGGTGACTGAGTCATTTTTCCTCCATTAAATTGCAATTAATTTAACTTTAGCCTAATAGTCCCCGTTTGATTAGTAAATTAACCTTGTCCAAAACTGCTTTATCTATCGTATTATTAGGCAACGAAGAGTCGCCCGGATCACCGCGTTATGAAAATACCGAGGAAAGTCCGGACTCCAAAGAGCAAAGTGGTGGCTAACAGCCACTCGGAGCAATCCGCAGGACAGTGCCACAGAAAATGACCGCCAATAGAAATATTGGTAAGGGTGAAACGGCGGTGTAAGAGACCACCGCATCTGCAGTGATGTAGATGGCAAGGTAAACCCCACTTGGAGCAAGACCAAAAAGGTGATGAGCTGCTCGCTCTATTCACCAGGTAGGTTGCTTGAATCTGTAAGTAATTGCAGATCTAGATGGATGGTGATCCCTCGCAAGAGGACAGGATCCGGCTTATAGGGCGACTCTTCTTTATTTTATTTACATTACGCTTAAAAGCGTGCGAGATATGCGTAAACATCTTGTC
>Ga0114964_10000015_pt1 | contig 116892 bp, 105 predicted proteins | sample C_131016_MF_Meta_FD_92638 | JGI IMG/M metagenome (GOLD analysis project Ga0114964, IMG submission 92638) | Freshwater microbial communities from Lake Croche, Canada to study carbon cycling - C_131016_MF_MetaG | ecosystem: Environmental > Aquatic > Freshwater > Lake | place: Lake Croche... | reverse complement strand
CTACACCGCCAGCGTGGCCAACAGCGTGAACAGTTTGACGGTGACGCCCACGGTAACGCAAGCCAATGCCACGGTGAAGGTGAACGGTGTGACGGTGGCTTCGACAGCGACGAGTGGTGCGATAGCTTTAGTCGTCGGGACCAACACGATCACAACCGTGGTGACTGCGCAAGACGGCACGACCACACAGACCTACACGGTGACGGTGACGCGGGCGGCTTCGAGTGAAGCGACCCTCTCGGCTTTGACGCTGTCGAGTGGCGCGTTGAGTCCCGCGTTTGCAAGTGGTACGGTGACCTACACCGCCAGCGTGGCCAACAGCGTGAACAGTTTGACGGTGACGCCCACGGTAACGCAAGCCAATGCCACGGTGAAGGTGAACGGTGTGACGGTGGCTTCGGCGACGACGAGTGGTGCGATAGCTTTAGTCGTCGGGACCAACACGTTCACAACCGTGGTGACTGCGCAAGACGGCACGACCACACAGACCTATACGTTGACGGTGACGCGGGCAGCTTCGATTGACGCGACCCTCTCGGCTTTGACGCTGTCGAGTGGCGCGTTGAGTCCCGCGTTTGCAACTGGCACGGTGACCTACACCGCCAGCGTGGCCAACAGCGTGAGCAGCTTGACGGTGACCCCCACGGTAACTCAAGCCAATGCCACGGTGAGGGTGAACGGTGCGACTGTGGCTTCGGCGACGGCAAGTGGTGCGATAGCATTAGTCGTTGGCACCAACACGATCACAACCGTGGTGACTGCGCAAGACGGCACGACCACACAGACCTATACGTTGACGGTGACGCGGGCGATTGGGATACCGCCGATAACTTCCGCGCCGCAGCCCTCACCAGAGCACACCGTTGAACTGACAGAACCACAACCCATTCCTACTATGGGCGGTTGGGTCACTCTACTGTTGATTGGGTTGATGGGGCGCCTTGCTATGCACTGCAGACGACTTCAGGCCAAATGAAAAACGACTGCCCCCTTCCCTTATAGATCAGGCGTTCCAAGCTTGGAGCATTGTGACGCTTATTTTTACTTAAAAATGACTCTCATCATCTCAAGACATTTAGAGTGCACAGCCGTAATCGTTTAGCTATCAACGGATCATTTTGATAGAGATTTTTTCCGAGCCTAGGTCTGCTCTAGCGTCGATCACTGCAGGATTACCCCGAAAGTGTGGAGTAACCGCTTTTCCTCGGAAACCCAAAGCTCTTAGTAGCTTTATTTACATTAATATTGCGGTAGAAATTTTGACTCAACTGGCTTCGCTGAAGAGGTCAATCGTCAAATCAGTCACCAACAAATTTAGACAAGCAGTCAAAAAAACAGACGGTTCCCCGCCCGGGCTTTTTTGTCTACTTCTCGAAGCGTTTACTTCTTGCTAGGCGGCAAGTCCGTGCAGCTACCGTGCGCCACTTCCGCCGCCATGCCGATGCTTTCGCCCAGCGTGGGGTGGGGATGGATGGTTTTGCCGATGTCCACAGCGTCTGCGCCCATCTCGATGGCCAGAGCGATCTCGCCAATCATGTCGCCCGCGTGCGTGCCCACCATGCCGCCGCCCAAGATCTTGCCATGGCCATGGGCCTCGGGTGAATCGTCAAACAGCAGTTTGGTCACGCCTTCGTCTCGGCCATTGGCAATGGCGCGGCCAGAAGCAGTCCAAGGGAACAAGCCCTTTTTCACCTTGATGCCTTGCGCTTTGGCTTGGTCTTCGGTCAAGCCCACCCATGCCACTTCGGGGTCGGTGTAGGCCACGCTGGGGATGACGCGTGCGTTAAACGCAGCGGCTGACAAGTCCTTGTTGCCTTGCAGTTCGCCCGCAATCACTTCGGCCGCCACGTGTGCTTCGTGCACCGCCTTGTGCGCCAACATGGGTTGACCCACGATGTCGCCAATGGCAAAGATATGCGGCACGTTGGTGCGCATTTGAATGTCGACGTTGATAAAGCCACGGTCGGTCACAGACACGCCTGCTTTTTCAGCAGCGAATTTTTTGCCGTTGGGCGTTCGGCCCACGGCTTGCAGCACCAAGTCGTACACCTGCGGCGCTGGGGCAGTGCCGCCGGGTTCGGCGCTCTCGAACGTGACTTCAATGCCTTCAGGCAAGGCGCGTGCGCCCACCGTCTTGGTCTTGAGCATGATGTTGTCAAAGCGCTTGGCGTTCATCTTTTGCCAGACTTTGACCAAATCGCGGTCCGCGCCTTGCATCAGGCCGTCCATCATTTCCACCACGTCCAGGCGTGCGCCCAGCGTGCTGTAAACCGTGCCCATCTCTAAACCGATGATGCCGCCGCCCAAGATGAGCATGCGCTTCGGAACACTCTGGAGTTCCAAAGCGCCTGTGCTGTCCACAACCCGAGGATCGTTGGGCATAAAGGGCAAACGCACGGCTTGCGAGCCTGCAGCGATGATGGCGCGCTTGAAAGAGATGACTTTTTTGCTTCCGGTTTGCGCTTGCGCACTGCCGCTGGTCTCCGCCACTTCGAGGTGGTTGGCACCCACGAACTGACCCAAACCGCGCACGGTGGTGACCTTGCGCATCTTGGCCATGGCGGCCAAGCCGCCTGTGAGTTTGCCAATGACTTTGTCTTTGTGGCCGCGCAGCTTGTCGATGTTGACCACGGGTGCACCGAAGTCCACACCGAGGTCGGCCATGTGCGCCACTTCGTCCATGACGGCAGCCACGTGCAGCAAGGCTTTGGAAGGGATGCAACCCACGTTCAAACACACGCCGCCCAAGGTGGCGTAGCGCTCAACGATGACCACGTTCAAGCCGAGGTCGGCCGCGCGGAACGCTGCTGAATAGCCGCCGGGGCCACCGCCCAACACGAGCACATCGCACTCGATGTCGGCAGAGCCGCCGAACGATGAGGCCGTGGGCGCGGCGACGCCTGCTGGACTGGATTGCCGCGCTGCGCTCGTCATGTCGGGCGAGGGGCTGGCAGAGGCCGGTGCAGCAGCAGGCGCTGGAGCCGGTGCGGCAGCCGCCGCAGCACCCTCGCCTTCCAGCACCAACACCACCGAGCCTTGCTTGACCTTGTCGCCGAGTTTGACCTTGAGTTCTTTGACCACGCCACCGTGGCTGCAAGGAATTTCCATGGAGGCTTTGTCGCTCTCCACGGTGATCAGACTTTGGTCAGATTTGACGGTATCGCCCACTTTGACCATCAGCTCGATCACGGTCACTTCGTCGAAGTCGCCAATGTCGGGAACTTGAATATCTATGAGTGCCATAGTCTTCTCAATGTGTTGGGGGCCGAGCAAAGCTGCGCTTTGGTCCGCCCCCAATGTTCAAAGTAATACGCGACGGAAGTCGCTGAGGATTTGACCCAAGAACGCGTTGAAGCGTGCCGCTGCGGCGCCGTCGATGACGCGGTGGTCCCATGTGAGCGACAGGGGCAGCATCAGGCGGGGCACAAACTGCTTGCCGTCCCACACCGGTTCCATGGTGCTTTTACACACACCCAAAATGGCCACTTCAGGCGCGTTGATGATGGGCGTGAAGTACTTGCCACCAATACCGCCCAGGCTGGAGATGGTGAAGGTAGCGCCGGTCATTTCTGCGGGGCCGAGTTTGCCGTCACGGGCTTTCTTGGCCAATTCGCCCATTTCTTGACTGATTTGCAAGACGCCTTTTTTGTCGCAATCGCGGATCACGGGCACCATCAAACCATTGGGCGTGTCAGCGGCAAAGCCGATGTGCCAGTAGTTTTTGTAGACCAGTGCATCACCATCCAGCGAGCTGTTGAACTCGGGGTATTTCTTGAGTGCAGCCACGCAAGCCTTGATCAAGAACGCCAGCATCGTCACCTTGATGCCTGACTTCTCGTTCTCTTTGTTGGTGGAGACGCGGAAGGCTTCCAGGTCGGTGATGTCGGCATCGTCGTGGTTGGTGACAGCCGGAATCATGATGGCGTTGCGGAGCAAATTCGCACCGCTGATCTTCCTGATGCGACCCATCTCTTTGCGCTCGATCGGGCCGAACTTGGCAAAGTCCACCTTGGGCCAAGGGATCAAGCCCAAGCCCGCACCATCACCACCCGAAGCCGCAGGGGCTTTGGCCGCTTGCGCTTTGGTTTGGGTTGCGCCCGACATGACCGCTTGGGTAAAGGCCTGCACATCGTCCGCCGTGATGCGGCCTTTGAGGCCATTGCCTTTGACTTCTTCGAGCGGCACGCCCAATTCGCGGGCGAACTTGCGCACCGAGGGCGACGCGTGGGGCAAGCCCACCGAATTGCCGCCGGGGGCGTGCGCTGGTGGTGCTGGCGCAGCGGCAGCTGCGGCCACAGGGGCTTGTGCGGCGGCCGGGGCCGAAGCCACAGCCTCAGGAGCCGCAACTGTTGCAGCGACTGTCGCCACTGTCGCAGCCACAGCCGCGGCGCCTTCCAGCACGGCCAGCAGGTCACCGATGTTGACCGTGTCGCCCACTTTGACTTTGAGCTCTTGGAGCACGCCTGCAGCCGAACACGGGATTTCCATCGAGGCTTTGTCGGACTCCACCGTGATCAGCGATTGCTCGACCTTGATGGTGTCGCCAGGCTTGACCATGATTTCGATGACCACCACGTCTTTGAAATCGCCAATGTCGGGCACAAACACTTGCACGGGGCCAGATGCCGCAGCGACAGGCGCAGCAGCCACGGCAGCGGGTGCGGGTGCGGGTGCGGGTGCAGCCACTGCAGCGGCGGGCGCAGCAGCTGGGGCCACAGCCGCACCAGCGGCTTCCACCACCAACACGATCGAGCCTTGCTTGACTTTGTCGCCCAAGGCCACCCGCATTTCCTTGACGACGCCAGCCGTGCTCGACGGGATTTCCATCGAGGCTTTGTCGGACTCCACCGTGATCAGCGATTGCTCGGCCTTCACGGTGTCGCCCACTTTGACCATCAACTCGATGACTGTGACTTCGTCAAAATCTCCGATGTCCGGGACTTGTACTTCTAGCAATGCCATGTGTGTCTCCCGGATTTAGGCGTAGAGCGGGTTGATTTTGTCGACATTGATGCCGTACTTTTGGATCGCCTCGGCCACCTGCGCAAGCGGCACTTTGCCCTCCTCACTCAGGGCCTTGAGGGCCGCGACCACGATGTAGTGGCGGTTGACCTCGAAATGCTCGCGCAGCTTGCTGCGAAAGTCCGAGCGGCCAAAACCGTCGGTACCCAGCACTTTGTAGGTGCGCCCAGTGCCATCCGCATTTTTGGGAATGAACGGACGAATCTGCTCGGCATAGGCCTTCATGTAATCGGTCGATGCGACCACGGGGCCGCTGTGCTGGGCCAACTGCTGGCCTACAAACGGTACGCGAGGTGTTTCCAGCGGGTGCAGCAGGTTGAAGCGCTCAGCGTCTTGGCCGTCGCGGGTCAGCTCGTTGAAACTCGGGCAGCTCCACACATCGGCCTGGATGCCCCAGTCGGTGGCCAGCAGAGTTTGCGCGGCAATCGATTCGCGCAGGATGGTGCCCGAGCCGAGCAGTTGCACCCGTTTTGCCGCAGCAGCGGATGCGCCCTTGGGTGGCACGGCACCGGGCTTGCACAGGTACATGCCCTTGATGATCTGCTCTTCGGTGCCGGGCGTCAGACCTGGCATGGCGTAGTTTTCGTTCAGCAGCGTCAGGTAATAAAAGACGTTGTCTTGCTTTTCGACCATGCGCTTCAAACCGTGGTGCAAGATGACACCGACTTCGTGTGCGAAGGTGGGGTCGTACGACACGCAATTGGGGATGGTGCCCGCCATGATGTGGCTGTGACCGTCTTCGTGCTGCAGGCCTTCGCCGTTCAGTGTGGTGCGGCCCGAAGTGCCACCCAACAAGAAACCGCGGGCTTGCATGTCGCCCGCCGCCCAAGCCAGGTCGCCAACGCGCTGGAAGCCGAACATCGAGTAGTACACGTAGAACGGAATCATGATCCGGTTGGATGTGCTGTAGCTGGTGGCCGCCGCAATCCAGCTGGACATGCCACCGGCTTCGTTGATGCCTTCTTGCAGAATCTGACCGGCCTTGTCTTCCTTGTAATACATCACTTGGTCTTTGTCGACCGGGGTGTATTGCTGACCTGCGGGGTTGTAAATACCGATTTGACGGAACAGACCTTCCATACCGAAGGTACGGGCCTCGTCCACCAAAATTGGCACCACGCGTGGACCCAGGGCTTGGTCGCGCAGCAACTGCGTCAAAAAGCGCACATAGGCTTGGGTGGTCGAGATTTCGCGGCCTTCAGCCGTGGGATCCATCACCGATTTGAAGATGTCCAGCGCTGGCACCGTGAAGCTTTCGTCGGCCTTGGTGCGGCGGTGTGGCAAGTAACCGCCCAGCGCTTTACGGCGCTCATGCAGGTACTTCATCTCTGGCGTGTCATCCGCAGGCTTGTAAAACGGAATATTGGCCAACTCGCTGTCAGGCACCGGGATGTTGAAGCGGTCTCGGAAGGCCTTGATGTCCTCGTCCGACAGCTTCTTGGTCTGGTGCACGTTGTTCTTGCCCTCGCCCGCTTTGCCCATGCCAAAACCCTTGACGGTTTTGATCAAAAGCACCGTGGGCTGGCCTGTGTGATTCACCGCTTTGTGGAAAGCGGCATACACCTTTTTCGAGTCGTGCCCACCACGGCGCAGGTCAAAGATCTCTTCGTCAGACATCTTGGACACCATCTCCAAGGTGCGGGGATCGCGACCAAAGAAATGCTTGCGCACATAAGCGCCGTCGTTCGCTTTCATGGCTTGGTAATCACCGTCCAGCGTATCCATCATGATTTTCTTGAGCGCACCTTCTTTGTCGCGGGCCAGCAGAGGGTCCCAGCCGGAGCCCCACAACAGCTTGATGACGTTCCAGCCGGAGCCACGGAACTCGCCCTCGAGCTCTTGCACGATCTTGCCGTTGCCACGCACCGGGCCGTCCAAGCGCTGCAAGTTGCAGTTGACGACAAAGATCAAGTTGTCGAGGTTTTCACGCGCGGCCAAGCCAATCGCACCCAAGGATTCGACTTCGTCCATCTCTCCGTCGCCGCAAAACACCCAGACCTTGCGGTTTTCGGTATTGGCAATGCCGCGGGCGTGCAGGTACTTCAAAAAGCGCGCTTGGTAAATCGCCATCAACGGCCCCAAGCCCATCGACACCGTGGGGAACTGCCAAAACTCGGGCATCAGCTTGGGGTGTGGGTAGCTGGACAAACCTTTGCCGTCCACCTCTTGGCGGAAGTTGAGCAACTGCTCCTCGGTCAGGCGGCCTTCGAGGAAGGCGCGGGCATACACGCCGGGCGACACGTGGCCCTGGATATAGAGGCAGTCGCCCCCATGGTTTTCGCTCTCTGCGTGCCAAAAGTGATTGAAGCCAGCGCCAAACAAGCTGGCCAAAGAAGCGAAAGAGCCAATGTGGCCCCCCAAATCACCGCCATCTGCGGGGTTGTGGCGGTTGGCTTTAACGACCATCGCCATGGCGTTCCAGCGCATGTAAGCGCGCAGGCGTTCTTCAATTTCGAGGTTACCTGGAGCACGCTCTTCTTCTTGCGGCTCGATGGTGTTGACGTAACCCGTGGTGGCCGAAAACGGCATGTCGATGCTGTGTTGGCGGGCATGTTCGAGCAACTGCTCCAAGAGGAAGTGGGCACGTTCGCCGCCTTCTTTTTCAATCACGGCGGACAAAGCGTCCATCCATTCACGCGTTTCTTGGACGTCCAGATCCAATCCCGTCTGATTTGAGGGTACGGCTGACATGGTTGTCTCCTTGTTTTGGGGCCGTTGAAAAATGTACTGACGAATTTTCACACAATTATTGAACAATTTCAAATAGTGCTTTTTAGTTTTGTATTATGAAATTTATTGTGCAAGCCTTCTTGATGACGGAATTTGGTTAAAACAGCATTCAACTACACTCACAAAATGATGTCACGCTTCGCCAAAGGTCTCAAAATCCAAATCAAACCCGTCGTTTTATGGCAACGCTGGTGGAAGCGCCAAGCGCCACAAAGTCAGGACCGATTTGCCACCTTGGCCCCCGTGGCAGCTGTGCTCTTGTTTTTGGCGGCCATTGTGTCGGCGTTTTGGTACTTGAGGGTTGAAGAAATTGACCGCGAACAAGAAGCCGTCAAACGCGACGTCGAGTATGGTCAACAACGCCTGAGGCTGCGCTTATTAGAAAGACAAGAACAAATCATGCGCTTGGCGCGTGACATTTCCAACCAAGAGTTGGACCGCGAAAAATTCATGTTGCGCGCGGAGTCCTTGGTGACACAAAACCCTGAATTGCAAGCACTCACCTGGATTGACAGCAAACGGCGCATCATCGCCAACAGGACGGCACCGAGGATGAACAACGCTCAATCGTGGTTGGTGGGCGAGAAACTCCAAATCGGTGAGACCGAAAACAGTTATGGCCTGGCCAGGGATCTCATGCAGCCGGTTTATGCCCAAACCGGATTGAAAAAATCAAAGGACGGAACCCCGCTTTCTGCCGTACTTCAACTTCACACGCCTTTGACAGATGAAAATGGCCGATTCAACGGGGTCGTGATGGGCGAGTACAGCATTGAAGGGCTGCTGCGCTACGGCGTTCCGACCGAGATCGTTGCCAAATATGCAGTCTCATTGCTCAACAGCGAGGGGCAAAAGCTGACGGGTCAATCCATCCCCAAAAGAACACAAATTTGGAATTTACAAACCTGGACGGGCCGCGAAGAAAATGAATATGAGGTCCCGGTTTCACCCGTCGGCAATGGTTTGGTTTTGCGTGCGCAAGCCTGGCGCACCTCGCAAGGCATTGTCGGCAGCGGTTTGTTCTGGTTGGTTTGCGCCCTGAGCGTGATGACCGCTTGGATGCTCATTGGCAATTGGCGTCATACACGCAGACGCATGCAGGCGCAGCAGGCCTTGGTCGCTGAAACCAACTTTCGGCGCGCGATGGAAAACTCCATGCTCACCGGCATGCGGGCTTTGGACATGCACGGACGCATCAGCTACGTGAATGCCGCCTTTTGCCAAATGACCGGATGGACAGAAAGCGAACTGGTTGGCAGCACCCCGCCCTTCGTCTATTGGCCTGATGATGACCGCGAGCATCTGATGGCCCGCTTGAACGAAGAAATCAGCGGGCACAGCATTCCTGGCGGCTTTCAGGTTCGGGTCAAACGAAAAGATGCAAGTATTTTTGATGCGCGCCTTTATGTCAGCCCCTTGATTGACGCCGTGGGCAAACAAAGCGGCTGGATGACTTCCATGACGGACATCACCGAGCCCAACCGAATTCGAGAACAACTGGCTGCAGCGCATGACCGGTTTACGATTGTGTTGGAAGCGCTGGACGCTGCTGTTTCCGTTGCGCCACTGGGTCGATCAGAATTATTGTTTGCCAACAAACTCTACCGTCAATGGTTTGGTGCCAATACGCAAGGGCACCTGAGTCTTGTGGCCGAGGCGGGCGTTATCGGTGTGAAAAAAGAAACACCCCAAGATGACGACGTCGACGCTTTTGCGGGGCTGCCCACCGAGAGTCTCACCGTGGCGCCTGCAGAGCGGGCGGAGTTGTTTATTCCAGCCTTGGGCAAGTGGTTGGAGGTTCGCTCCCGTTACATCAACTGGGCCGATGGTCGGCTGGCGCAAATGGTGATTGCCACCGACATCACGGCCAGGCGGCAGGCCGAAGAAGTGGCCGCACAACAAGCAGAACGGGCTCAGACCGCCAGCCGCCTCATCACCATGGGCGAGATGGCTTCCAGTGTGGCGCATGAGTTGAACCAACCGCTGACCGCCATCAGCAACTACTGCACCGGTTTGGTCAGTCGCATTCGCAGCCAAAACATCAATGAAAAAGACATGCTCTGGGCGTTGGAAAAAACGGCTCACCAAGCCCAAAGAGCAGGCCAAATCATTCAGCGCATACGTTCTTTTGTCAAACGCAGTGAGCCCAACAGGACCCCCTCCGATGTGATAACCATGGTCAACGAAGCCGTGGAGTTGGCCGAAATTGAATTGCGCCGCCGCAACGTGCGACTGTCGCATTACGTGGCCGCAAGGTTGCCTCAACTGATGGTCGATCCCATTCTGATCGAGCAGGTTTTGGTCAACTTGATGAAAAATGCAGCCGAGTCCATCGACAACGCACAGCGACCTTTGGGATCGAGACATGTGGAATTGCAAGTCGTTCCCAAAATGGTCAATGGCCATTCAGTCGTCCATTTTGCAGTGACTGACACGGGGAAAGGACTGCCGCCAGAGGTTCTGGCGCATTTGTACGAGGCTTTTTTCTCGACCAAGGTCGAGGGCATGGGCATCGGTCTGAATTTGTGCCGCAGCATCGTCGAATCCCACCAAGGAAGGATCGTTGCTGAGAACCTCTACAATGCCGACGAGGTACAAGGGTGCTGTTTCTCGTTTTGGATTCCCGTGTCCGGAACACCTTTACCAGAAATTGAAAAATTACCCGGGGTAACCGCATGAGTTTGATTCCGAAAAAAGGCACTGTGTACGTTGTGGATGACGACGAGGCCGTGCGTGATTCCTTGCAATGGTTGCTTGAGGGGAAAGACTACCGCGTTCGCTGTTTCGATTCAGCTGAAACTTTCATCAGCCGCTACGACCCGCGCGAAGTGGCTTGTTTGATCGCCGACATTCGCATGGGTGGCATGACCGGCCTGGAATTGCAAGACCGGTTGATCGAACGCAAATCGCCTTTGCCCATTGTCTTTATCACCGGTCATGGCGACGTGCCGATGGCGGTCAACACCATGAAAAAAGGCGCGATGGACTTCATCCAAAAGCCTTTCAAAGAAGATGACCTGGTGAATTTGGTCGAACGCATGCTCGACAACGCACGCGAATCCTTTGCAGACTTCCAACAAGCGGCCAGTCGCGACGCCCTGATGTCCAAACTGACAGGGCGTGAAGCCCAGGTCCTCGAGCGCATCGTGGCGGGTCGTTTGAACAAGCAAATTGCTGACGATCTGGGCATCAGCATCAAAACCGTGGAAGCACACCGAGCCAACATCATGGAAAAGCTGAATGCCAACACCGTGGCCGACCTGCTCAAAATTGCTTTGGGGCAAAACGCACCCAAGGCCTGAGCCCACGGCCCTGACAACAACGCCCGGGCCTGAGCCGGGCGTTTTGCTTTTTAATCCCCTTTTGATTCCTTTAAAGACACGCCATATGACCGCCCAACGCATCGACGGCAACCAACTTTCCAAAGAACTGCGCACCCAAGTCGCAGCGCGAGCGCAGGCCCTCAAAGCCAAAGGCATCACCCCGGGTCTGGCCGTAGTGCTGTTGGGCGACAACCCCGCCAGCCAAGTCTATGTGCGCAACAAGGTCAAGGCCTGCGAAGACGCCGGCCTGCACTCGGTGCTTGAGCATTACGATGCCAGCATGAGCGAGGCAGACTTGTTGGCCCGCGTCCATGCACTGAACAACGACGCCCGCATTCACGGCATCTTGGTGCAGCTGCCTTTGCCCGCACACATCGACGCGCAAAAAGTGATTGAGGCCATCAGCCCATCCAAAGACGTGGACGGCTTTCACATCGCCAGCGCAGGCGCCCTGATGACCGGCATGCCTGGCTTTTGGCCTTGCACACCTTACGGCTGCATGAAGATGCTGGACAGCATTGGCTACGACCTGAAAGGCAAACACGCGGTGGTGATTGGCCGCAGCAACATTGTCGGCAAACCCATGGCACTGATGCTGTTGCAAAAGAACGCGACCGTGACGATCTGCCACAGCGCCACCCCCGACCTGAAAGCCATGACCCTGCAAGCTGACGTGATCGTCGCCGCCGTGGGCAAGCGCAATGTGCTCACGGCCGACATGGTCAAACCCGGCGCCGTCGTGCTCGACGTGGGCATGAACCGCAACGACGAAGGCAAACTGTGCGGTGACGTGGATTTTGAGGGCGTGAAAGAAGTCGCCAGCTACATCACCCCGGTGCCCGGCGGCGTGGGCCCGATGACCATCACCATGCTGTTGGTCAACACCCTGGAAGCGGCCGAAAGCGCCTCCAGCTTCAACTGATCACATCTTTTTCAACCGCCGTTTCCATCCTCAGCACACCATGACCAATCCCCTGCTCGACTTCGCCGACTTACCCTTGTTTGATGCTGTGACGCCCGACCATGTGGAGGCGGCGGTTGACGCCTTGCTGGTGCAAGCCGAAACCGCGTTGGACAAAGTCACACAAGACAGTTTTCCAGCCGATTGGCAAGCCATTGCAAAGGTGCTGGACGTGGCCACCGAACGCCTGGGCCGTTCCTGGGGCGCGGTGAGTCACTTGAACAGCGTGGCCGACAGCCCCGAGCTGCGTGCCGCCTACAACGCTGCCTTGCCCAAGGTCACCGAGTTCTGGACCCGACTGGGGGCCGACGAGCGGCTGTATGCCAAATACAAAGCCATCGACACCGCGCGCTTGAATCCCGCGCAGCACAAAGCGCATCTGAACGCCATGCGCAACTTTGTCTTGGGCGGGGCTGAATTGACCGGTGCGGCCAAAGAGCGCTTTGCAGAAATTCAAGAACGCCAAGCCGAAGTGGGGCAAAAGTTCAGCGAAAACACCCTGGACGCCACCGACAGCTACGCCTTGTTGGTGAGCGCCGAAGAACTGTTGGGCGCACCCGATGACGTGCAGCAAGCGGCGCGCGCTGCGGCTGAAAAAGACGGCCAGCCCGGCTACAAACTCACGCTGAAAATGCCGTGCTACTTGCCGGTGATGCAATTTGCACACAGCAGCGCCCTGCGCGAAAAGCTGTACCGGGCCTATGTGACCCGCGCCTCTGACCAGGCCGAGGGGGACGCAAAGCGCTTTGACAACACCCCCCTGATTCAAGATATTCTGGCCCTGCGCCTGGAAGAAGCCCAGTTGCTGGGCTATGCCCATTTTGCCGAAGTTTCGCTGGTGCCCAAAATGGCCGAATCGCCCGACAAGGTGATCGCTTTCTTACGCGACTTGGCGGCACGTGCCAAGCCCTTTGCGCTCCAAGATGTGGCCGACTTGAAAGCCTTCGCCGCCGAGCACTTGGGCTTGGCCGAGCCACAGGCTTGGGACTGGCCTTACATTGGCGAAAAACTCAAAGAAGCCCGTTACAGCTTCAGCGAGCAAGAGGTGAAGCAGTATTTCACCGCGCCCAAGGTGCTGGCGGGCTTGTTCAAAATCATCGAAACCTTGTTTGAAGTCAGCATCCTGGCGGACACGGCGCCGGTGTGGCACCCGGCGGTGCAGTTTTACCGCATTGAACGTCAAGGCGACCTGGTCGGCCAGTTTTACCTGGACCAACCGGCCCGCAACGGCAAGCGCGGTGGCGCTTGGATGGACGATGTGCGCGCCCGCTGGCTGCGCCCAGACAACGGCCAGCTGCAAACGCCGGTGGCACATTTGGTGTGTAACTTTGCCGAAGGTGTGGACGGCAATCCCGCCCTGCTGACGCACGACGACGTGACCACCTTGTTCCACGAATTTGGCCACGGCTTGCACCACATGCTCACGCAGGTGAATGAACGCGACGTGTCTGGCATCAATGGTGTCGAGTGGGACGCGGTCGAGTTACCCAGTCAATTCATGGAAAACTTCTGCTGGGAATGGCAGGTGCTGCGCCACATGACCGCCCATGTCGATACCGGCGAACCCCTGCCCCGCGCCTTGTTCGACAAAATGGTGGCCGCCAAAAATTACCAAAGCGGTTTGCAAACGCTGCGGCAAATCGAGTTCGCGCTGTTCGACCTGTTGCTGCACTCGCGCCAAGACCCCGCACAAGACTTCATGCCCCTGCTCAATGCCGTGCGGGCCGAAGTGTCGGTCCTGCCCTCGCCCGCATTCAACCGTTCAGCACACACCTTCAGCCATATTTTTTCGGGCGGTTACGCCGCTGGTTACTACAGTTACAAATGGGCTGAGGTGCTGAGCGCGGATGCTTACGCCGCGTTTGAAGAAACCGTGCACAGTGACGGCAGCCACGACATTGAAACCGGCCGCCGCTACCGGCAAGCGATTTTGGAAGCTGGCGGCAGCCGCAGCGCACTGGAGTCGTTCAAAGCCTTCAGGGGCCGCGAACCGACTCTGGATGCTTTGCTAAGGCATCAAGGCATGAACGCGTAATCCACTGGCTTTTTAAACGTCAAACCGCACCGTCTTCACGCCGCCAGCAGTTCCCAGCAGGCACACCTGCGCTTTTTGGTAGGCAAACACCCCGACCGTCACCACGCCAGGCCATTGGCTGACCTGCGTTTCAAATGCCAAGGGATCGGTGATGTGAAGGCCAGTCACGTCCACAATGTGTTGGCCGTTGTCTGTCATCAGGGGCTGTCCATCGCTTTGCCGAATGCGCGCCAAGCCGCCCATGGCCGCAAATTGGCGCATGATGCGGGCGCTGGCCATGGGGATGACCTCGACCGGCAGCGCAAAAGCGCCCAAGGTTTTCACCCACTTGCTTTCATCCGCAATACAAACAAACTGGCGCGACTGCGCAGCGATGATTTTTTCACGGGTCAAGGCGGCACCGCCGCCTTTGACCATGTAACCCTGCGGGTCGATTTCGTCCGCACCGTCGATGTAAACCGACAACTTGCCCACCTCGTTGCAGTCAAACACCGGGATGCCCAGCGCCTTCAGACGAGCAGTGGATGCCTCAGAACTGGAAACCGCCCCTTTGATTTGATCTTTCATGCTGGCCAGCGCCTCGATGAACTTGTTGACGGTGGAGCCCGTACCCACGCCCACAATCTCGCCGGGGACCAGGTAATGCAGGGCCGCTTGGCCAACCAAAGCTTTGAGTTCGTCTTGTGTCATGTGAAATTCAAGGGTGCAAAAAACAGGCTCATTGGAAAGAACCCGGACAACAGCTGGAGGTTTGCGACAATCCTATCCATCGCACTACCTGCAAGCGCAAATTATCCAATGATTAACCTGTATCCCTGGGTCCGCCCCTTTTTATTTGGCATGGACGCCGAAGCCGCCCACGACTTGACCCTGAATGCGCTGGCCAAAACCCAAAACACATTTCTGGACGCGCTGTACCGCCAGCCTTTTGTGAGCGACCCCATCACTTTGGCCGGTTTGCAGTTTCCCAACCGAGTGGGCCTGGCTGCGGGTCTGGACAAAAACGCCCGCTGTATTGACGGTCTGGGTGCCATGGGCTTTGGCTTTGTCGAGGTGGGTACCGTCACGCCCAAGGCCCAGCCGGGCAATGACAAGCCGCGCATGTTTCGTTTGCCTCAGGCCCAGGCCCTGATCAACCGTTTGGGTTTCAACAACGAGGGGCTGGAGGCCTTTGTGGCCCATGTACAGCAAGCCCAGTTTCGCCAACAGGGCCGCCTGCTCGGTTTGAACATCGGCAAAAATGCGCTGACTCCGATTGAAAATGCCACCGAAGACTATTTGACAGCTTTGACAGGTGTCTACCCGCACGCCGACTATGTGGCGGTGAATATCTCCAGTCCCAACACCAAGAACCTGCGCGCCTTGCAAAGCGACGCGGCCTTGGACGGCTTGCTCGGTGCCTTGGTCGAACGCCGTGCTCAACTGCGCGCGCAACATGGCCGGCACGTGCCCTTGTTTTTGAAAATTGCGCCGGATCTGGACGAATCCCAAGTGCGTGTGATTGCCACGACTTTGCTTCAACATGGCATGGATGGCGTGATCGCCACCAACACCACCTTGGCGCGTGAAGCGGTGCAGGGCATGCCGCATGCGAACGAAACCGGCGGCTTGTCAGGCACGCCTGCTTTGGAGGCCAGCAACCGGGTGATTGCCCAGTTGCGTCAAGCCTTAGGCGCCGCTTTTCCCATCATCGGTGTTGGCGGCATTTTGAACGGTCAAGACGCCGTGGCCAAAATCAAGGCGGGCGCCGATGTGGTGCAGATTTACACAGGTTTGATTTACAAGGGCCCAGCGTTGGTCACTCAAGTGGCTAATGCGCTGCAAAAAACGCCGGTGCAACAAGACGCAAAAGCCGCTCCCCCAAACGCGCATTGATCTGAATCAGGCCCGGGTCTGTCTGTTCAGTTTGAGGTGGTCAAGAGGCGGCGTGTCATTTCTGCAATAGCCAAAGAACTTGTTAAACCCGGCGACTCAATACCGTGCAAATTGACCAGGCCTGCCACCCCATGCGTTGGGGGTCCTTGGACGGCAAAATCAGCCGCCGCATCATGGGGTCCGCTGATTTTGGGCCGTATGCCCGCATAACCTGCTTGCAAAGCACCGTCTGGCAAGTCGGGCCAGTATTTTCGGACTTCGGCATAAAAAACATCCCCCCGCTGGGGATCGACCACAAGGTCTTGCGGCGAATCAACCCATTGCACATCAGGGCCAAATTTGGCTTGCCCGCCCAGATCCAGGGTCAAGTGCACCCCCAAACCGGCCGCCTCGGGCACCGGGTAAATCAGGCGAGAGAATGGCGAACGACCTGCCAGTGTGAAGTAATTGCCCTTGGCGTAATACGCGCGGGGCTGAAATTGCGCCCCCACATCGGCCATGGTGCGGGTCAAGGCGGGTGCATGCAATCCAGCGGAATTGACCAGATAACGGCAAGCCAACTCGGTGCCGTCGCGCATGACTACGAGGTGCGGGTGGGCACTGGGTCCTCGGCCCACCTGCACAGACTGAACGGGCGAATTGAGCGCCAGCAAACCACCGGCATTTTCCAAATCACCCAAATAAGACAACATCAGGGCGTGGCTGTCGACAATGCCGGTGCTCGGTGAGTGCAAAGCCGCAACGCACTGCAGCGCTGGCTCCATGACCCAGGCTTGGTGATGGCTTAACAGGGCCAGATCATGCACCCCGTTGGCGCGGGCTTTGGCCTGGATCAGGCCCAGCTGCGCCACTTGATCGGGTGATGTGGCGACAATCAATTTTCCGCAGCGTTTGTGTCCCACCCCTCTGTCGTCGCAGTAGGCGTAAAGCATGTCTTTGCCTTGCACGCACAAGCGCGCTTTCAAGGAACCCGCCGGGTAATAAATCCCGGCATGGATCACCTCACTGTTACGAGAACTGGTGCCTGTACCGATGGCATTTTCAGATTCGAGCAGCAGCACTTCCTGGCCCTGCAAGGCCATCGCCCGAGCCACGGCCAGGCCCACCACCCCTGCGCCCACCACCACTGCGTCTACCGTGTCCATAGTGTCTTCGCCTTCAAACACAAAACCCGGCAAAGCCGGGTTTTGGAGTCGATCATCAAGGGCTTGAACTCAAGCGAAATTGGCTTCTGCAAAAGACCAGTTGACCAACTTGTCCAGGAATGTTTCAACAAACTTGGGGCGCATATTGCGGTAGTCGATGTAGTAAGCATGCTCCCACACGTCCACTGTCAACAATGCTGTGTCAGCGGTGGTCAGTGGTGTGCCGGCGGCACCCATGTTCACAATGTCCACAGAACCGTCTGCCTTTTTGACCAACCAAGTCCAGCCAGAGCCAAAATTGCCGACCGCGCTTTTGACAAACGCTTCCTTGAACGCAGCATAGCTGCCGAACTTGGCCGTGATGGCCGCAGCCAATGCACCGGAAGGCTCACCGCCACCATGGGGCTTCATGCAATTCCAGAAGAAGGTGTGGTTCCAGATTTGGGCTGAATTGTTGTAGATGCCACCGCTTGATTTTTTGATGATCTCTTCCAATCCCATGCCTTCAAACTCAGTGCCTTTCTGCAGGTTATTGAGGTTCACCACGTAGGCATTGTGGTGCTTTCCGTGGTGGAATTCGAGTGTTTCCTGGCTGTAGTTGGGGGCCAATGCATCGATGGCGTAAGGCAATGCGGGCAAAGTGTGTTCCATGAGATCCTCTTGAAGTGTAGAAAAACAATCCCCGCATTGTAGGTCGAGCCAGCGCAGCACGCCCGCCTGCCAGCAAAAGATCCTAGGGCTGAAGGGGTTGTCCTGTCACCACCACGGGCAAGCGACCATCCGCCAGCGTGGCCCAAAGCGGCTGCCCAGCCTGAATGTTGTTGACGGAGGTGACAGCCTGCCCATTTTCTTGGGTGAGCCAAGCGTAACCCCTGTGCAGGACCAGACCCGGATCGAGCAAGGTCAAACGCAGTTCGGCCCTTGCGAGCCTTTCACGGCGAGCCAGCAAATCACGGCTGACAATTTGCGGAATCTGCTGCGCCCAACGCATCAGCGCTTGACGATGTTCACGGGCTGCATGCATTCGGCCAAATTCAAGCTGTTGCGCCAGTCGGCTCAGTGTCAACTGGTGTCCCGCCATGCGGGATGACGGACGTCCCAAACGCGCTGCCAGGGCATCCACCCGCTGAGCCTGTCGGTCCAAATGCCTGTGCAAGGCCGCGTCTTGCCGGTCACGCAACAGCGCCAATGCCCCGCGCCAAACTTGCAAGGGCTGGGACGCCATTTCAGCCGCCGCCGTCGGCGTAGGGGCCCGGACATCCGCCACAAAATCAGCGATCGTGAAGTCGGTTTCGTGACCCACTCCGCAGATCAGGGGAACCGGACTGTCCGCGATGGTCAGCGCCAGTTGCTCGTCGTTGAAGGACCACAAATCTTCCAGCGAGCCGCCGCCACGAACCAGCAAAATCACATCGATCGGTTGTTGACCTGTCTCAATGAGCCCGTAAAGCGTGCGCAGCGCCGTGATCAAACTGGATGCGGCATTGGCCCCCTGGACGGCTGCCGGGGCGAGAATCACGGGCATGTGGGGCACCCGCCGCCGCAAAGCCGTGACCACGTCATGCCATGCGGCGGCGCCCAAAGAACTCACAACGCCGATGCTTCGTGGCATCACGGGTAGGCTGCGTTTGCGAGCAGGCTCAAACAAGCCTTGCGCATCCAATTTGGCTTTGAGGCGCAAAAACTGCTCAAACATCGCGCCTTGCCCCGCCCTTTGCATGGACTCCACAATCAACTGCAAGTCGCCTCGGGCTTCGTAAACACCCAAGCGGCCTCGAACCTCGACCAGTTCGCCATCCTTTGGCGAAAAATCGAGCAGGCTCGCCGATCGTTTGAACATGGCACAGCGGATCTGCCCTGCCGCATCCTTGAGCGAGAAATAACAATGACCACTCGCAGCCCGCGAAAAACCCGAAATCTCGCCGCGAACCGCGACAGGATTGAATCGTGCATCCAAAGCATCCGCAATTGCGCGGCACAGCGCGCCAACCGCCCAAACACGCGTTGAAATCAGCGTCTTGTCATCGTTCATGCCATATTCCAACGGGCTTGGGATCGGAACCCGTCAACCAAGAACGGTGCAGCCGCCTGCAGGTAGTCCACAAAATACGCCAAATGGATTACATGTTTCAAATTTCCCATAAAATACATCAATAAATCAATTTAAGACTATGATTTAATTCAATAATTAGATATTAATTTTTTCTGAGCAAGTGAAAAATCAAGACACTTCAATGCCTTTCGTGAGCCAGCGCCCAAGTTCTTCACAAAGTTATCCACAGAAATTGTGGGTAAGTGTACAGGCTTTACTTACATTTGAATACGCTGCAGGTTCATACATAATCGGGGCACGTTTGAAAGCAATGTGTTTGCTTTTTGTATACTGGAAATCATGGAAGGAATCGCACGTTGTTGTCCATCATACAAGCCGCCGGCTGGCCCATTTGGCCTTTGATCCTATGCTCCATATTGGCGGTGGCCTTGATCATTGAGCGTCTCATTCAATTGCGGGCCCATCGGGTATTGCCCCCGCAGACACTTGAAAAAGCCATTCAATTGACCCAAGATGGCTTGCCCAGTCGCGACCTCATTGTTCAAATCGCCCGCATGGGCACACTGGGCCCCATCTTGGCGAGCGGACTCCATACATTGGCACATTCCCCTTCGGCAACAGACGGAGAAGTTCGAGACACCATGGAAATGGCCGGACGTCTGGCCGCACGCGATTTGGAACGCTATCTGGCGGGTCTTGCCACCATTGCCTCGGCGGCCCCATTGTTGGGTCTGTTGGGGACGGTCATTGGCATGATTGAAATTTTTGGCGCACAGTCACCCTCCAACAACCAACCGGCTCAACTGGCACACGGCATTTCAGTGGCCTTGTACAACACCGCTTTGGGTCTTGTGATTGCCATTCCGGCGCTGATGTTTTGGCGATACTTTCGGGCGCTGGTTGACAACTACCTGTTGACCATGGAAGCTGGGGCCGACCGCTTCGCTCGTCATTTAGCGCGGTTGCGAAGCTGACTGGAGATTGAGCTTGAAATTTCGCAAAAGCGCCCACGTCGAACCAGAAATCAATCTGATTCCCTTCATTGACATTTTGTTGGTAGTGGTTATTTTTCTGATGCTCAGCACCACATGGTCCAAGCTCACTGAAATCAATTTGACGCTACCGGTTGCAAACGATCAACGGCAAACCGATAAACCACGCCAAATCATCTTGTCGGTCAATGCGCAGGGCTCCTACGCCGTCAATAAAGTTGTGGTGGGTGGACGCACTGTGGCAGCCTTGAGCGCTGCCTTGACCCCGCTTGCAGACAAAAACACCATCCTGGTGATCAGTGCCGACGCCGCCAGCAGCCACCAATCTGTTGTCAATGCCATGGAAGCGGCCCGGCAAAGCGGCTTGTCCCAATTGACATTTGCGACCCAATCCTCCGAAGGCGCGGAGTTCTAAAGCAGGGTATGCGCCTTGATTTCAAAACCCAATTGCCTGAAATCTGGCTGAAAAAAGCTTGGCTTTCCAACTTGCTGTGCCCCTTGTCTTGGCTTTTCGGGGCATTGGTTGGGTTGCGCCAAGTCCTGTACAAATGGGGTGTTTTCAAATCAGAAAAGGTCAATGCCTTGGTGATCGTCGTTGGCAACGCAGTGGCTGGGGGTGGCGGGAAAACCCCTTTGACCATGGCCATCGTTGAGCATTTGAAATCAGCAGGCTTTCAGGTCGGCGTCATCTCGCGTGGGTTTGGGCGCGTCAGTCGCAACCTGCGCGAAGTCCTGGCGCAGGATAGCCCCATGGACGTCGGCGACGAGCCCTTGATGATTCACCAGCGTTGCCAGGTGCCGGTTGTTGTTGCTCGGCAGCGCCTGGATGCCGCCAAAGCGCTGTTGAAAAACCATCCCGAGACTGACATTGTGGTTTGCGACGATGGGCTTCAGCACTACGCCCTGAAGCGCGACATTGAAATATGCGCATTGGACGCTCGCGGGATCGGCAATGGCCGGCTGCTGCCGTCAGGCCCCTTGAGAGAGCCATGGCCTCGCCAGGTGGATCTCTTGATTCACACCAGCATGCGATCCTTGGCCGATGGCTTTTCATCACAAAGGCAACTGTCAGACCAAGCGATCAATGCCAAAGGGGATGTTATTTCCTTGCAATCTTTGAAACACCAGCCGTTGAATGCGGTTGCGGCCATCGCTCAACCACAAGCCTTTTTTGACATGCTCAAAGCATCTGGATTGCAACTGGCTGGCCAATACAGCCTGCCTGACCACGACAGTTTTGAGGGATGGACGCCCCCAAACAGCGGCCTGATTTTGTTGTGTACAGAAAAGGATGCCGGTAAATTATGGGTCAGCTGTCCTCAAGCCTTTGCCGTTCGGCTGCTGTTTGAGCCGGAACCTGCTTTTTGGATGGCGCTAGACAAACAAGTCCATGCAGGGTTGACAACCTGAGGATGGCCAATCTCCCTTATCATGCCGGCATGGACTCCAAAATGTTAGAACTGCTTGTTTGCCCTGTCACCAAAGGGTACTTGGACTGGGACAAAGAACGACAAGAATTACGCTCCAGAAGTGCCAGATTGGCTTACCCGGTGCGTGATGGCTTGCCGGTGCTGCTCGAAAATGAGGCGCGCGTTTTAAGCGATGAAGAACTGGCCACAATCCCCGCCCGGACCCCCTTGCTCTAGCGGCAACTGCGCATGAGTTCCGTGTCACACAGCACGCCTTTCATGGTCGTGATCCCTGCACGATTGGCATCGAGCCGATTACCCCATAAACCATTGGCAGACATTGCTGGCCTGCCCATGGTGGTTCGTGTGGCCCAACGCGCCCAACAATCCCTGGCCGCCAGGGTGGTCGTCGCGGCCGATCACCAGAGCATCCTTGAAGCTTGCAAGGCACATGGCGTGTTGGCCCTGCTGACCCGGGATGACCACCCCAGTGGAAGCGACCGTTTAGCTGAAACTTGCCAACAGCTGGCCTGGGATGACAACACCATCGTTGTCAACGTCCAAGGCGACGAGCCCTTGATGAACCCTGAATTGATCAACCAAGTTGCCGATCTCCTCGCTCAAAGGCCTGAGGCCAGCATGAGCACTGCCGCACACACCATTGACACAGTGGACGAATTTGCAAACCCCAATGTGGTCAAAGTCATTTTGGATGCCCGCCAATTGGCGATGTATTTCAGCCGAGCGCCTATTCCTTGGTGGCGAGACGGCAACTTGCAGGGTTTAGCACTGCCCTGCCCCCCACCATTGCGCCACATTGGCATCTATGCTTACCGGGCCGGCTTTCTGAAACAATTCCCTCAATTGCCCCCAGCGCCTTTGGAGACCATTGAAGCGCTGGAGCAAATGCGGGCGCTGTGGCATGGCTACAAAATTGCCGTGCATGTGACTCAACAGGCCCCCGGCCCTGGCGTGGATACGCTGGCGGATTTGGAACGCGTCAGAGCCTTGTGGACACAAGCCAAACTGACTTAAATTAACTTCAAATGGAGGCTTGCAGGCACGCGCCCAAAGAGGGAAACGCGTGATATTCTCTAAGCGCTGGCATCGGTTTTTTTGCTTTGATCCCAGCGCTAGCACCGGCTATTGACACATAACAACTCTAAAGGACCCTCATGAGACTGATCCTATTGGGCGCTCCCGGCGCCGGCAAAGGCACACAAGCCACTTTCATTTGCAACAAGTTTGGCATTCCTCAAATTTCCACTGGTGACATGCTGCGCGCGGCCGTGAAGGCTGGCACGCCCCTGGGCTTGCAGGCCAAAACAGTCATGGATTCGGGTGGCCTGGTGAGTGATGACCTGATCATCAATTTGGTCAAAGAACGCATTGCGCAGTCCGACTGCGCCAATGGTTTCTTGTTTGACGGTTTTCCGCGAACCCTTCCGCAAGCAGACGCGATGAAGGCTGCAGGCGTCAAGTTAGATTACGTTTTGGAAATCGATGTTCCCTTTGAGGCCATCATCGATCGCATGAGTGGCCGCCGCTCGCATCCCGCATCGGGTCGAACTTACCATGTCACCTTCAACCCACCCCAAGTGGCGGGGCACGACGACATCACTGGAGAGCCCTTGGTTCAACGGGCGGATGACCAAGAAGAAACCGTCAAAAAACGATTGGATGTTTACAGTGCACAAACACGTCCCTTGGTTGACTATTATTCGGCTTGGGCTGCGCAAGACCCCTTGATAGCGCCCAAGTACCGGGCCATCAGTGGCATGGGCAGCGTGGAAGATATCACCGCAAAGGCTCTGACAGCACTTTCCAACTGATCAGCACAACAGCGTCATGAAAGCCCCGCAGCGCGGGGTTTTTTTATGCCTCTCAAAGATATCTTCAACAGTGCTCAAAGCTGCGTCAGATCATTTCATGAGAGACAAGATCAAGGCCACACGCGCTTTGACGGGACTTAAACCTTTCGAATCGGGCACCATTGCGTCCGACACAGGAATCACGCGCCCCAAGGCACATCTTGTCGAGCGAACCACCTTGACCCCTTTTGACATGGCCCTTTGCAAAGCAGCCATCAAGCCATTGGAAACTGTGCCGTTTCCGGTGCCCGCAACCACCAAGCCCTCAACCCCAGCGGTCAACAAAGCATCAACCACTGTGCCGTTGGCGCCGACATGGTTCAACACAATCTCCACCTGCGGCCAGGACCCACTTTCAGGCAATGTCAGCGCATCCCTGAGAGGCGACTTTTTGGGCATGGCGCTCAAAGACCAGCGAACCTGTCCCTCTTCAATCCAAGCCAATGGGCCAGCCTCGCCCGAGCTGAATGCATCCAGCCGGTAAGGATGCATTTTTTGTACATGCTCTGCCGCATGGACCACACCCGCGCACACCACGACCACGCCACTCGCCTTGGCATCCATGACCACCGACAAAGCATCCAGTAAGTTTTGAGGGCCGTCTGGACTCCGTGCGCTGGCGGGTCGCATGGCACAAGTCAAGACAACGGGTTTGTCTGAACGCAACACAGAATCAAGAAAAAACGCTGTTTCTTCGAGGGTATCGGTGCCATGCGTGATCACGATGCCTTGAACACTGGGTTCAACCAGCAGCATGGCAACGCGACAGGCCAAAGCCCTCCAAAGGGCGAAGTCCATGTCTTTGCTGTCCATTTGAGCCAATTGCTCACATGCCAAAATTTGGCCCTGCAGATGCTGCGAAAGACCCGGAATACCCTGCGCCAAAGCTTCGATGCCGATTTGCCCCGCCAGGTAGCCGATGTTGTCATTTACCAACGCTGAATGACCGGCAATGGTCCCACCCGTGCCCAAAACGACAATTTTTTGAGCTGAATTCGAATCAATCACTTGCAGAACCTCAAAAACTGGTTAAAAATACAGTTACTGGATAAGAAAACAGTACCACCAAGGAAAACCGGATGATCACGTCAATGACAGACCAGCCCAAACTGACAGCACGGCAGCAGCAAATTTTGGAACTGATCCAAAACAGCATAGCCGAAACCGGCGCACCGCCAACACGTGCCGAAATTGCGCACACTTTGGGATTTAAATCTGCCAATGCAGCCGAAGAACATTTGCAAGCTTTGGCGCGCAAAGGGGTGATTGATTTGGTCAGTGGAACTTCACGCGGGATCCGACTCAAAGGTGCTGCCCGCAGCCCATTGCGCAACAGCAGTGACTTCGCGAACGGCCTGGCTCTGGTCACACAATGGGCTTTGCCCCTTGTCGGGCGTGTTGCAGCAGGGTCACCGATTTTGGCGCAAGAGCATGTGGACACCACTTACCATGTAGAAAACAATCTTTTTCAAGAACGCCCCGACTATCTGTTGCGCGTCAGAGGCATGTCCATGCGCGACGCGGGCATCATGGACGGCGATTTGCTGGCTGTCAGGGCAACCAAAGAGGTACGCAACGGCCAAATTGTCGTGGCCAGACTGGGCGATGAAGTGACCGTCAAACGGCTGCGCCGAACGGGCCATTTGATCGAATTGCTGCCAGAAAACCCCGACTACAACATCATCGTGGTGGACCCCGAAGAACCGTTTGACATCGAAGGTCTGGCGGTCGGCCTGATTCGCAATACCTTGCTGATGTAAATCCCCCTTTTAACGCACCACTCCAGGTGGCGGGCGCTGACGGGTCATGCTGTCAGCCCTGGAGAAGTGCGTCCAATCGTCAATCCTGCCTGTGTTCAACCTCCTGCATCTCTGAAAGGTTTCACATGGGAATCGCACTTTTTTCTTTTTCTTCGGTACTGGCTCACATGAGCACCTGGGTCCACAAAACGCCCACCCAAGCGCCATGCAACCATCCTGCATGGCGCATCCAACGCCGGGTCACACCCCAAGCTTGGACGCGCAACACGGTCAATGCAGGCCCAAATGGTTTGTGCTTGAGCGACGCCATGCCCAAGCCCCTGCGGGTCGTTCGGCTGAGTGAAGCCGACTCGACATCCCAAGGCGCAGGGCGCATGAGAATTTCAGGTCGCATGGCCGACGTTTGTGCCGAACTCGATCGACTTGCTGCAAAAGAAGCGCAAATCTTGACACATTGAGGCGCTTGGCCCCTGACCGGGGCTGCCGTCAAGGCACAATGCGACTTATGAACATTGTGATCCTTGACGACTACCAAGACGTGGTCAGAAAACTCGACTGCGCGGCCAAACTGGATGCTTATTCAGCCAAGGTCTATACCAACACGGTCAAAGGCATCGGTCAACTTTCTGTTCGGCTCAAAGATGCCGATGTGATCGTACTGATCCGCGAGCGGACACCTTTGAATCGTCAATTGATTGAAAAATTACCCCGGCTGAAATTGATTTCACAAACGGGTCATGCAGGCACCCACATCGATATCGAAGCCTGCACAGAACGCGGCATTGCGCTAGCGCAAGGGACTGGATCCCCTTATGCGCCAGCCGAGTTGACTTGGGCACTCATCATGGCCGCAGCGCGTCGACTGCCGCAATACATCAGCAATTTAAAACATGGCGCTTGGCAACAATCTGGGTTGAAGTCGGCCGCCATGCCAGTCAACTTCAGCATGGGGACCGTCCTGCGCGGAAAAACCATGGGTATTTGGGGCTACGGCAAGATCGGACAACTCGTGGCGGGTTACGCCAAAGCTTTTGGCATGCAGGTGCTGGTTTGGGGAAGCGAAGCATCCCGCGCGCGTGCCGCGCAAGATGGATTTATGCCTGCATCAACACGCAATGCTTTTTTTGAAGAATGCGATGTCTTGTCACTTCATTTGCGTTTGAACGATCTGACGCGCGACATTGTCAAATTGGAAGACCTTTCGCGGATGAAGCCAACGGCCCTGATCGTCAATACATCGCGCTCGGAGTTGATTGAATCAGGTGCCTTGATCAGCGCCTTGAACCGAGGCCGCCCGGGCTTGGCCGCCATTGACGTCTTTGAAAACGAGCCGATTTTGCAAGGCCATGCCCTTTTGCGTTTGGAAAACTGCATTTGCACGCCTCACATTGGCTATGTTGAAAAAGACAATTACGAATTGTATTTCGGTGCGGCGTTTGACAATGTGGTGAACTTCATCAAAGGCACCCCAACCAACATCGTCAATCCGGGTGCTCTGCAAGTTCGACGCTGACCCGGCGAGTGTTCAGCGTCAACGGCCCCCTGCCGAAAGGCCGCCAAAGAGCAGGGATAATACTTTTTTAATCGTTTTACCCTTTCACAGTTATGACCCTTGCTTTCCAACATGTCGCCATCATAGGTGCCGGTGCCATGGGCCGCGGCATTGCCCAAATTGCCGCCCAAGCGGGCAGCCAAGTCTGGCTTTTTGATAGCCAACCCGCGGCCACCGAAAAAGCCCGAGAAGCCGTCTTCGGCCAATGGGACAAGATGCAAGAGAAAGGCCGCCTGAGCCCCGAGGCCGTCGCGGCGCTCAAAAGTCGGCTCTTGGCCGCCAGCCGGATGCAGGATCTTGCGCCATGTGACCTGGTCATTGAAGCCATCGTCGAACGCCTGGACATCAAGCGCAGTTTATTTTCAGAACTCGAAGACGTGGTCAAGGACCATTGCGTGCTGGTCACCAACACATCTTCATTGTCCGTGACGGCCATTGCGGCGACCTTGAAGCGACCTGCTCAATTTGCGGGTTACCACTTTTTCAACCCAGTCCCCCTGATGAAAGTCGTCGAGGTGATTGCGGGGATCAGAACATCCTCCGGTGTTTGCGATCAATTGACAGCCTACGCCAAGCAAATGGGGCATACCCCCGTGCTGGCGCAAGACACCCCAGGCTTTATCGTCAACCACGCCGGTCGTGGCTACGGCACCGAAGCGCTGCGCATTGTCAATGAAGGTGTGGCGGATTTTGCAACCATCGATCGCATCTTGAGAGACCAGGCCGGCTTCAAACTGGGGCCTTTTGAATTGTTTGATCTGACCGCCTTGGATGTCTCTCATCCTGTCATGGAGTCCATTTACAACCAGTACTACCAAGAACCGCGCTACCGTCCAAGCGTCCTGACAGCGCAGCGCCTGGCCGGGGGCCTCTTGGGTAAAAAAGTGGGCGAAGGTTTCTACAACTATGTGGACGGCAAAGCGCAAATCCCCGCAGAGCCCCCCGTACCCCAAGTGCAAGACATGCCGCCCGTTTGGGTCTCGCCCCGTGCGACACGCCGCTTGGCGTTGTTGCAACTGCTCAAGGACTTGGGCGCCACAATTGAAAGCGGCGCATCACCCTCGCCCGCTGCCCTGAGCCTTGTGGCCCCCTTGGGTTTTGACATCACCACCGTCGCTGTGGTGGAGCGTTTGGATCCAGCCCGCACCGTCGGCATAGACATGCTGATGGAAGATGCCGCCACCCAACGCCGCGTTGTGGCCACCAACCCGGCTACACGCCGCGACATGCGCGACGCAGCCCATGCCCTTTTTGCCCGAGATGGCAAAGCAGTCAGCGTCATCCGCGACAGTGGCGGCTTTGTCACCCAGCGCGTGGTGGGCCATATTGTGAACATTGCCTCAGACATGTGCCAGCAAAACGTATGCACACCGCAAGACCTTGAAACAGCAGTCACCTTGGGGCTGGGCTACCCTGTCGGGCCTTTGGCTTGGGGTGACAAATTAGGCCCAACCAATGTGCTGGAAGTGTTGTTGAACATGCAAACTGTGTACGGCGACACCCGCTACCGGCCCAGCCCGTGGCTGCGGCGTCGCGGAGCCCTTGGCCTGTCACTGATGCATATCGAGGCCTGAGAGATGACTGCACAATTGCGGGGCTCGTCGGACGGCGCGACTTTGGTTCTGACGATAAGCAACCCTGCGTTTCGCAACGCGCTTGGGCCTGAAATCTATGCCGCAGGTGTAGAAGCCTTGAATACAGCAGAGTCCAGCGCCGACGTGCGCAGCGTCATCATCACTGGCGAAGGCGGTCTGTTCAGCGCTGGCGGCAACTTGCAACGGCTTCAAGACAACCGTCAAAAATCACCCGAACACCAAGCGCAAAGCATTGAAGGCTTTCACAACTGGATCGAAGCCATCAGGGCATTCCCAAAGCCTGTGATTGCCGCAGTCGAAGGCCCCGCCGCCGGGGCGGGATTTTCATTGGCCTTGGCCTGCGACCTGATCGTAGCGGCTCGAAACAGCGTGTTTGTGATGGCTTACAGCAACATCGCTTTATCACCTGACGGTGGGGGTACCTGGAGTTTGACGCGCCTGTTGCCCCGCCAATTGGCCACAGAAATGCTCCTGTGTGGTGAACGGATTTCAGCTGAACGACTTCACGCCCTGGGCGTCATCAATCGCTTGAGCGAGCCTGGACAAGCCATGTCAATGGCTTTGGATTTGGCCGATAATTTAAACCAACGCGCGCCCAACATATTGACCAGCATCAAAGAATTGATCAGTGATGCGGATGGCAGCAACCTCAATCATCAACTCGCCCGAGAACGTGACCACTTTGTCAAAAACCTGCACCACCCCAACGCAGGCATTGGCATCGGCGCTTTTTTGAATCAACAAAAACCCACTTTCGAGTAAGTTGCCAGGTCCCCCAGGCGACAATTTTCACTTCGACAGTCACTCAAAAGACAGACTATGGACGAACCGATTCTGACAATGGAAGAAAGAGAAGCGATCAACCAAGGTCGCTGGTTTTCAAGCCTTTCACCCTCACTTAGACACGACATTCTTCGATGCGCATACGTCAAACGTTACAAAGACGGCGAACTGATCTGTGCCCGGGGCGAGCCGCCCGAGCAGTGGATTGCCTGCGTCAAGGGTGCCGTGCGCGTCAGCTCGACCTCGGTTTCTGGCAAGCTGATCACACTGACCTATGTCGAGCCAGGCATCTGGTTTGGGGATGTTTCGATTTTCGACGGGGACCGTCGCACGCACGATGCTTACGCCCATGGCGAGACCACCACACTGAATGTGGCCAAAGCGGACTTCAAAAAAATTCTGGCCCAACATGTCGAGTTTTACGAAGCCATGCTGCGCTTGCATGCCCGGCGAATCAGGCAGCTTTATGGTTTGGTGGAAGACCTCAACACCTTGCCCCTGCGCGCCAGACTGGCCAAGCAACTCAACCACTTGCTGCGCAGCTACGGTGTCCCCAGCCTGTCCGATGCGAAAGCCATTCGCATCAGTCTGCAACTGGCGCAAGAAGAGTTGGCGCAACTGCTGGGTGCATCACGCCAGCGCGTCAACCAGGAACTCAAACAAATGGAACGCGAGCAGGTCATCAAAATCGAACCCGGTGGTTTGTTGATTTTGGACCGAGCAGCTTTGTTGAAAATTGTGGACGCCGACCACTAGCCCTTTCTCCCTCTCTTCACGGCGGTAAGCACCCATGAGCCAATTTGATCATTTCGTGGGCACCCGCCCTGTCTCTGGGCAGCATGTCTTTGACGTACCCGATTTACAGGCTTGGTTAAGCCAAAACTTGCCGGGCTTTGTGGGGCCTTTGACGGTTGAATTGTTCAAAGGCGGTCAGTCAAACCCCACCTACAAACTGCTGACCCCTGGCAAAAACTATGTGATGCGGGCCAAACCTGGACCGGTTGCCAAGTTGCTGCCATCTGCCCATGCGATTGAGCGCGAGTTCACCGTCATGAAAGGCTTGGCGGGTACAGGCGTTCCCGTGCCTCAGATGCATGTGTTGTGCGAAGACGAATCCATCATCGGGCGTGCCTTTTATGTCATGCAGTGCATGGAAGGTCGGGTTCTGTGGGATCAATCCCTGCCCGGCATGAGCCCCACGCAGCGCGGTGAAATCTATGACGAAATGAACCGCGTCATTGCCGCACTGCACGCGGTCAATGTGCAAGCGCAAGGCTTGTCAAATTATGGAAAGCCGGGCAGTTACATTGAGCGCCAAATTGGCCGTTGGAGCAAACAGTTTGTGGCCTCCATGACCCAGCCGATCCCTGAAATGGACCAGCTGATGGCGTGGTTGCCTGAACACATTCCAGCCAGCGCCAAAGACTCCAGCTTGGTCAGTGTGGTGCATGGCGACTACCGTTTGGACAATCTCATGTTTCATCCAATCGAGCCCCGCGTGATTGCCGTGCTTGATTGGGAACTCTCAACCCTTGGCCATCCTCTGGCCGACTTCAGCTACCACTGTATGGCTTGGCATATTGCCCCTGGAACATTTCGTGGCATTGGCGGTCTGGATCACCATTCGCTCGGGATTCCCGATGAGGCCGAATACATTCGCCGATATTGCGAACGCACCGGTTTTACCACCCCAGACATATTGGCCAAAGACTGGAACTTCTACCTCGCCTACAACATGTTCCGCATAGCCGCCATTTTGCAAGGCATTGCCAAGCGGGTGGAAGACGGCACAGCCTCCAGCGAGCAAGCACGCACATCCGGCGCGGGCGCTCGCCCCATGGCTGAATTGGCTTGGCAATTTGCCAGCAAAGCCTGAACACTTTCAACCCTACCAGTTACACAACAGGAGATACTCCATGAATTTCGAATACAGCCCCAAAGTCAAAGATATGGAGGCTCGTTTATTGGCCTTCATGCATGAGCACATCTACCCCAATGAAGCGCGATTCTTTGCCGAGATTGCCGACAATCGCGCCAAAGGCAATGCCTGGGTGCCCACCAAAATCGTCGAAGAGCTCAAACCCAAGGCCTTGGCTGCTGGCTTGTGGAATTTGTTTCTACCCAAGTCCTCGCGCGCACCGCAAGGCCTGTCGAACCTGGAGTACGCACCCATGTGCGAAATCATGGGTCGCGTTCCATTTGCTGCCGAAGTCTTCAACTGCTCTGCGCCAGACACGGGCAACATGGAAACGCTGGAGCGCTATGCCAGTGAGGCCATCAAAGACGAATGGCTCGAACCTTTGCTCAAGGGCGAGATCCGCTCAGCCTTCTTGATGACTGAACCTGATGTCGCCTCATCCGATGCCACCAATATTCAGTGTGAAATTCGACGCGAAGGCGACGAATACGTCATCAACGGACGCAAGTGGTGGTCCTCCGGTGCCGGCGACCCACGCTGCGCTGTCTACATTGTCATGGGCAAAACAAACCCTGAAGCGGGCCGCCATGAACAACAATCGATGATCGTTGTTCCAGCCCACACCCAAGGCATCACCGTGCTGCGCGCTTTGAGCGTCTTTGGCTACGATGACGCGCCGCATGGTCACATGGAAGTCTTACTGGAAAACGTTCGCGTGCCCGTGGGCAACTTGTTACTCGGTGAAGGCCGTGGATTCGAAATCGCCCAAGGCCGCCTTGGCCCTGGCCGTATTCACCACTGCATGCGCAGCATCGGCGTGGCTGAGCGCGCCCTTGAATTGATGTGCAAGCGCTTGAACACCCGGGTGGCCTTTGGCCGCGAAGTTGCAAAGCAAACCGTTTGGCAAGAACGGGTGGCCGATGCGCGTTGCATGATCGAGCAAGCACGTTTGCTCACCCTCAAAGCCGCACACATGATGGACACCGTGGGCAACAAAGTGGCCAAAGCGGAAATCGCCATGATCAAAATCGTTGCGCCCAACATGGCATGCCAAATCATCGATTGGGCCATTCAAGCCCATGGCGGCGGTGGTGTATCGCAAGACTTTCCGCTCGCTTATGCCTACGCGCATCAACGCACCTTGCGTCTGGCCGACGGTCCCGATGAAGTTCACCGCAACTCATTGGCTAAATTGGAATTGGCCAAACACTTACTCATGCCTGGTCAGGTTGAAATGCCTGTCACACGAGGCAGTTGAAGCGCAATTCGGCAGAAAAAACAAGCTGCGACTGAGGATCTGCCGAATCACGCGTTACAATATCGGCTTGTCGGAGCGTAGCGCAGCCTGGTAGCGCATCTGCTTTGGGAGCAGAGGGTCGCGAGTTCGAATCCCGCCGCTCCGACCACCCTTTAAAAAAGCCCACTCGTGGGCTTTTTTTCTTGGTATTCTTCCCTTCTATCTGCCCGTAGCTCAACTGGATAGAGCAGTTGCCTTCTAAGCAACAGGTCGGGGGTTCGAGCCCCTCCGGGCAGACCATCTCTCCCACACCCAGCCGACAACATGCAAGCTTTGCTGAATGCCATTGCCACCCTGGCTTGGCCAATGGATGCTGAACGCATTTTTCATGGCCGTGGAGGCCTCTTTCCCGGCTGCGAGCATTGGGCCCTGGACGCATTTCCGCCGGTCCTGGTCTTGACCAGTTTCAAGCCCGTCACGCCAGAAGAATTGGAAACCGTGCAGGTGGCGCTGGCTGACAGGTGGAGGCAGATGGAGCCCAACGCACCCCTGAACTGGGTGTTCCAAAATCGACTTGAAGGAGAACCGCAAACTCGGCTGATGGCGGGCCATGTCCCTGAGCCCCATGAAGTGACCGAGCAAGGTGCCCGCTTTCGGGTCCATGTGCACAAAGGACAGAACCATGGCTTGTTCCTTGACATGGCTGAAGGCCGTCGCTGGGTCCGTGCACACGCCATGGGCCATCCCAATTTGAAGGTCCTGAATCTATTTGCATACACCTGTGCTTTTTCAGTGGTCGCCTTGCAGGCAGGCGCCAAACATGTGGTCAACGTGGACATGAGCCGAGGGGCGATGGCGATCGGACAGCAAAACCATCAGCTCAATGGTTTGACGCAAGGCGCGAGCTTCCTGGTTCACGACATTTTTAAAACATGGGGCAAGATCAGCCGAAGCGGGCCCTATGACCTGATCATCGTGGACCCGCCCAGCTTCCAAAAAGGCAGCTTCATCGCGTCCAAAGACTATGCCAAATTGATGCGCAGACTGCCTGATCTGCTGGTGCCGGGTGGACAGGCCATGCTCTGCTTGAATGCGCCCGAACTCAGCGCGGCCTTCTTGCAAGACCAAATGAAAGCTTCAGCGCCAGCGTTGGACTTTGTCCAAAGACTTCCGAATCCCGCCGCATTCAACGATGTTTCGACAGACCGATCACTCAAGGTGCTGATTTACAAGGCCCGGGCCTGATCAACCCGCGCTCAAATCAATAGATCCACAAATGCGCAAGCCCTACCGCACAGGCCAGCGTCAAGCCCGTCAGGATGGAAACAATGATGTTTTCAAAGGTGTTTTCAGACATGGACAACTTTCAATTGATCAGTTGACGCAGGTCTTGAATGGCATCCAATGCTCGGCGGGTATTGGCCATGGCACCGAGCAAATCCCCATCGTTGGCGCGGATGTGCTGCAAAGCAGTGACTAAATCATGTTGTGCCATGGCAAAGGCTTGGATTTTTTCACGCTCCGAGCTTTGCGCGTAAAGAAAGTGAACTTTGGGGGCCTCAGCGGCCTTGTACATGGCTTGACTCATGCTTTGAACTCCTGTGAATGAATGGAAGGCCGTTTTTGTAAACTCAAGGTATGGGCATTGCTTTTCAGAAGCACATTCTCAACCAAAATACCAATACTTTTGAATTCAACGTCCCCATCATATTCAAAAAAACAAATTCAAAACAAGTGCTAAAACCAATAAAGTGAAATAATTTGTATCATGGCCCAGCCACCGCGTTCTAACCCAGATAAAGCGCCAGCAGGTCATGCAAACGCCTTCGAAAGGCATGCGGCGCATGGTGAGCGCGACCGGCATAGACGCCGTTGGTCAAACAAGCCACCACACATTGACGGTCAGGATCAACCCAAAGCGTCGTGCCTGTAAAGCCCGTGTGACCGAAACTTTGCAAGCTGAAATGATCCCCTGCAGACGCATTTTGGTGAGACTTGATCACAAAACCCAAGCCCCGACGCTCATCCTGCGTGCAGGCCAGCTGCGTTTTGGCCAATGTTGCCAGGCTTGCATCTATGCCCATTTTTTGAGGTGCACTCAACCAGGCTTGGCCGAATACAGCCACCTCCATGGCGGTCGAAAAAAGGCCTGCATGACCTGCCACTCCGCCCAAAGCGCAGGCATTTTCGTCATGCACCTCGCCCCACACACGCCGCTGTCGCCAGCGCATGTCCAGCTCGGTGGGTGCGATGTCGTCCAAGTGCACCAATCCTTTTTGCACCGGATTGAACAGCGTGCGGCTCAAGCCCAAGGGGGCCAAAACCTGCACTTGTATGGCCTGCTCTAAGGCCATACCGGCGATTTCCTCCAAGGCCTGTCCAAGCAAGATCAAACCGATGTCGCTGTAGATGACCCGTCGACCCGGTTGATCGACAAAGGGGTATTGACAGAGCGCTGGCAAGGCCTGCGCCCAACGGGCCTTGGCTTCCAAGGGCCTGTGCCATTCAGGGGGGGGTGGCACCGGGCCTGCAACAGAAAAGACATCTCGCCATGCAGGCAATCCGGAGGTGTGGGTAAGCAAGTGACGAAAGGTCACAAGCGATGGGTCGACAGTTTGACCTTGCAAAGCAGCATCCAAGGCCAGTCGTTGCAAATTATGCGGATCTTGTCCACCCTCAATGGACCGAGCGCCATGCCTGCCGAAGTCTGGCAACACGGACACCAAAGGATCGTCCAATCCAATCTGGCCAAGACTGACATATCGCAGAAAGGCTGTGGTGGTGAACAATTTGGACAATGATGCGATATCGAACAATGTTTCTGGCTTGGCAGGCAATCCTTCGCATTGACCCCAAGCCTGATGAACAACGACCTGCCCTTGGTGCATGACCGCCAAAGCACACATTGGAAACGTCACGCCGGCGTGTGCATGAAAAAGCGCAGCAAGATCTTTGGCGAGTTCAGGAGAGGTGTTCATTTCTGCATTTCAAAATAGATTTTTTCAGCCTGTGGCGATCCGTGTGAATTTGGCGAAGGTGGATTCCTTATTATCTTGGCAGTTGGATTCGGTCCCTGACACAAATCGGCCTTCGCAAGGCCTGCCATCTCATGGGTGATATCCCTAATCTGAGCGCCTGCCAAGATGCAACATAATGCATACAACATCAGGAGCTCTCACATGAACCGATTACCTTCTTCACGCCGCGCAGTGCTCAAAGGGGCGTTGGCAGGTGCCACCGCCTCGGGCTTGGCCCTTCCAGAATGGGCTTTGGCCCAGCCCGGCAAAATCCGTGTCGGCCTCATGCTGCCTTATTCCGGCGCCTTTGCGCCCTTGGGCGTGGCCATTGAAAACGGTGTGCGCTTGGCCATCAATGAACAAGGCGGGAAATTGGGTGGTCGGGAAATTGAATGGTTCAAAGTCGATGACGAGTCCGACCCGTCCAAAGGCGTTGAAAACGCCAACAAACTGGTGCAACGCGATAAAGTCGACGTGTTGATCGGCACGGTCCACTCGGGTGTCCAAATGGGGATCCAGAAAGTCGCTCGTGACACCGGTGTGCTCACCCTCATTCCCAACGCCGGCGTGCATGCGGCCACTCGCGCTTTGTGCGCACCTAACGTGTTCCGCACCAGTTTCTCCAACAGCCAACCGACGCTGGCTTTGGGAGAAGCCATGGTCAAACGGGGCCATAAAAAAGCGGTCTGGATCACCTGGAAATACGCCGCAGGCGACGAAGCTTTTGAAGGCTTCAAAGAAAGCTACACCAAGGCCGGCGGCACCATCGTCAAGGAGTTGGGATTGCCCTTCCCTAACGTTGAATTTCAGGCTTTGCTGACCGAGATCGCCGCCCTCAAACCGGATGCAGTCGCCTGCTTTTTTGCCGGCCCATCGGGTGCCAAATTCATGAAGGATTTTGCAGCTGCAGGCCTGAAAGGCAAGATCGCCCTGTATGGCTCCGGGTTCCTGACCGAAGGTGTGCTTGAGGCTGCCGGCCCTGCCGCAGAGGGCGTGATGACCACCTTGCATTACAGCGACTCTTTGGACACTCCCCGCAACAAGGCCTTCCGCTTGGCCTATGCCAAAACCTTCCGCGCACAACCCGACGTGTACGCCGTTCAAGGCTACGATACCGGTCTGTTGTTGGCGCAAGGCATGAAAGCGGTCAATGGCGATGTGAATGCCAAACCTGCACTTTACAAAGCCATGGAAACCGCCGTGATCGACAGCCCACGCGGCAAATGGACGATGAGTAAATCCCATAACCCTGTGCAAGACATCTATCTGCGTGTCGCCGAAAATGGTGAAAACAAAGTCATCGGCGTGGCTGCCAAAGCCTTGGCCGATCCGGGCACAGGGTGCCGCATCGGCTGATGCTGGGCATTTTCGGGGATTGAAAGGCGGACAAGCTCCGCCTTTTTTCATTCCGACGTTTTGTAGTCAATGAAGTTCCGGCATGGATATCGTTAATTTTTTAATTCAACTGCTCAACAGCGTGCAATACGGCTTGCTGTTGTTCATGCTGGCGGCGGGCCTGACCTTGATCTTCGGCATCATGGGCGTGGTGAATTTGGCCCATGGCAGTTTTTACATGCTGGGCGCTTACCTCGCCTGGTCACTGGCCAACCTGACCGGCAGTTTCACCCTGGCCATCGTCGTGGGCACGGCATTGTCTGTGCTGTTCGGGCTGCTGCTGGAGTGGCTGCTTTTTAGCCATTTTTACCAGCGCGATCATCTGGACCAGGTATTGCTGACCTTTGGTCTGATTTATGTTTTTGAAGAAATGCGCTCGATTCTTTGGGGCGATGACGTGCATGGAGTCACCATTCCCGATGTGCTGAGTGCATCCCTACCGCTGACAGACACCCTTTCTTACCCGGTCTACCGTCTGTTCATGTCGGGGGTTTGTCTGGTGTTGGCCCTGGGACTTTATTTGCTCATCTCCAAAACCAGGCTGGGCATGAAGATTCGTGCCGGTGCGTTCAACCACGAAATGACCGAGGCCTTGGGCGTCAACATCAAACTGATCCATGCTGTCGTCTTCGCCCTGGGCGTAGGCTTGGCCACGGTGGCGGGCATGGTGGCCGCGCCGGTGTCCAGCGTCTACCCGAACATGGGCTCCCAGGTGTTGATCATGTGTTTTGTGGTGGTCGTGATTGGGGGTATCGGCTCAGTCAGGGGCGCACTGATTGCGGCCTTGTTGGTCGGGCTGGTCGATACATTTGGCAAAGTGCTGCTCCCCCAGGTGGCAGGCATGTTGGTCTATGTGTTGATGGCAGCGGTTCTGTTGTTCAAGCCTGAAGGCTTGTTTAAACATTAACTCAACCTGGATACTTGCCCCTGTGAGCGCGCCTGCATCCCATCTCGAAACCCTGCCACGCAGCCTGAATGTGTTGCTTGCTTTGGGCTTTGTCGCTCTGCTGCTGTTCCCTTTTGTGGGCACAGATTTTTATGTCCAAATGGTCTCGCGGATGATGATTTTGGCCATCTTTGCCATGAGCCTCGATTTGCTGCAAGGTGTCACCGGTTTGGTTTCGCTCGGGCATGCGGCTTATTTTGGCGTAGCCGGCTATGCGCTGGCTTTTCTCACACCTGCAGGTGAGCCCGTCAGCTTGTTCACCTCATTGCCCCTGGCCGTGGCAGCCTCAGCGCTGTTAGCACTGGTGATCGGTTTTCTGGTGGTGCGCACCCACGGCATTTATTTCATCATGGTCACCATGGCCTTTGCACAAATGGTTTTTTATCTCTTTTTCGACAACAAAGCCTTGGGCGGCTCGGACGGCATTTACATCAACTTCAAACCCGATGCAAAACTGTTCGACCTGGAAAACAAGCACGTCTTTTACTACTTCACCCTCGCTTGTCTTTTGAGCGTGTACAGCTTCTTGCGCCGTCTGCTGTGGAGCCCCTTTGGGCGCGCATTGGCCGGTATCCGGGTGAATGAACACCGCATGCGGGCACTGGGCTTTGGCACTTTCGCACACAAGCTTTGCGCCTTCACACTGGCCGGCGCTTTGGCCGGGCTGGCCGGTTATTTGTGGGGCGCACAAACGGGTTACATCAACCCGGAACTCATGGGCTTTCACATGAGCGCACACGCCATCATGATGGTGATCCTGGGCGGCATGGGTAATTTTGCAGGCGCCATCATCGGCGCGTTTTCTTTCGAGTATTTGCTGCACGTTTTCAAAGATCTGCCCGAAATTGGGGGCTTTCATCTGGGCAAACATTGGCAATTGTGGATGGGCTTGTTCATCGTCGCACTGGTGGTGTTTGCTCCGCGTGGCATTCTGGGCTTGCTGGCGCGGTTGTTCAAACGCCCTGGAGATGCGCCATGAGCAACACCGCCTTATCCCAACAAGAAGTACCTTTGCTCATTGCGCGAGAACTGACCAAACGCTTTGGCGGTTTGACTGCTGTCCACCAGGTCTCGGTGGATTTATGCCTCGGCCAGATTCACGCAGTCATCGGGCCCAATGGCGCTGGCAAATCCACCCTCACCAATTTATTGTCAGGCGATTTGCCTGCCACCTCTGGCAGCGTCGTCTTGCGGGGCCAAGACATCTCAGGCTGGTCGCCAGAGAAAATTTCCAGCCATGGCCTGGGCCGCAGCTACCAAAAAACCAATATTTTCCGCTCTTTCAGCGTGTGGGAAAACGTACGCTTGGCCGCGCAATCGCGCAGCCAGCCCAGCGCTTTCAACCCCTTGCAATGGTGGCGATCGGCTTTCAACATGCACGAAGTGAACGAACGTGCAGAACACGCCATGGAACTGGCCGGCCTGCACACGCGCCGTCACCATGTCGCTGGCCAAGCCAGTCACGGCGAACAACGCCAGCTTGAAATTGCCATGACCTTGGCTACCGCGCCGTCCGTATTGCTGCTCGATGAACCTTTGGCCGGCATGGGCTCAGCTGAAGCCGAAAGCATGGTGGAACTGTTGTTGCGACTCAAAAAAGACCATGCCATCATGCTGGTCGAACATGACATGGACGCGATTTTCACCTTATCGGATCGGCTCACTGTGATGGTCAATGGACAAGTCATCGCCAGCGGTTTGCCTGCCCAGGTTCGCGCCGACAAGGGCGTGCAGGCCGCTTATTTGGGCGAAGAACTGAGCGAAGCCCACTGATGTCCGACCCGATCATTCAAGCCCAGAGCCTGCACACCTACTATGGTGCCAGTCACATTTTGCGCGGCATCGATTTTGCTGTCGCGCGTGGTGAAACCATCGGCCTGATGGGCCGCAACGGCATGGGCAAGAGCACGCTGCTCAAAACACTCATGGGCATCGTGCCACCAAGGTCCGGCGAAGTTCGGATTCAAGGTCGGCTGATGAACAACCGACCCATTTTTGAAGTGGCGCAATTGGGCATTGCTTACGTCCCCGAAGGTCGTGGAATTTTCGGCAATCTGAGCGTGAAAGAAAACCTGGTGATGGCGGCCCGCGTGGGAAAAGCAAGATCGGATGGCCCCCGTGGCAAGGCTGCGGCCAACTGGACGTACGAACGCATTCTGGACACATTCCCGCGCTTGCAAGAACGCCTGAACCATGGCGGCCAACAACTCTCTGGGGGTGAGCAGCAAATGCTGACCATTGGCCGGGCACTCATGACCAACCCCGATGTCCTGATCCTGGACGAAGCCACCGAAGGTTTAGCACCCTTGATCGCCCGAGACATCTGGCGCATTTGCAGCCTCATCAAAGACAGTGGCATCAGCGCGATCATTGTGGACAAAAATTGGCGACACGTCACCCAAATCACCGACCGCAACGTCATTTTGGTCAAAGGTGAAATAGCTTATGAAGGCAGCTCAGAACAATTACGCCAGAACCCCAGTGTGCTCGCGCAGCACCTGGGCGTTTAAAGCAAGGGTCGCAAGGTGCGCGCCGCATCGAGCAACAAGGGCAGCCATTTGCGATGCACCGCTGCATCGGTCAACTGACCCGCGGTGCCCACCACATTGAGCGCCGCCAAGGTCTTGCCCTGCATGTTGCGCAAAGGCACAGCCAAAGCATGAATGCCCAGTTCATGGGCTTCCCGGGCCAGGCAATAATCGTCAAGCCTTACCTTGGCGATCAAGGCTTTAAAAGGCGTCACGCCGACTTCGGTTTGTGAAGTGATGCGGGCCAGCTCGCGCCCCTGGATCCAATGCGCAAAGTCGGCCTTGGACAATGTGGCCAACAAAACCCTGCCGGTCGATGTGGCATGCGCTGGCAAGCGCGCCCCCAGATGCAAGCCGTAAGCCAGATGCCGCGCCGGCTCGTCCACACCTGCACTGCGTGCCACGATCACCCCATCACCGCCATCGAGCACCACCGCAGAAAAAGAGGCCTGCGTTTGTTGCGACAACTGATGGAGCGTAGGCTGCAGAGTGCGCGGCAAACGCGAGGTCGCCATGAAGCTGCCTGCAAAGCGCAATACCCTTGCCGACAACCAGTAATAGCGCCCGTCGGTTTCCAAATACCCCAATTCGGCCAGTGTGAGCAAATGCCGCCGTGCCGCCGCGCGGGTAATGCCCGTGCGATTTGCGGTCAGCGTGGCATTCAGCCGCTGTCTTTCGGTGTCAAAGGCCTCCAGCACAGACAGGCCTTTGGCCAGCCCTTCGATGTAATCTGCTTTGGCAATGGTCATGTTGCGGGGTTTTCGGTATTTGCGCGATCATCGCACAAAAATACCATGCTACGCACAAACCTGCATCTGCTAAGCACCCAAGCCCTTCTTTCTACCTAAGCTAGTCACCATTGCTTTACCCCACATGCCCGGAGATTCTTCATGACCAAAGCCACCCGCACCCAAGTAGCCATCATTGGCGCAGGCCCCTCGGGCTTGCTGCTCGGGCAGCTGCTCTACAAAGCCGGCGTCGACGCCATCATCGTGGAGCGACAGACTGGCGACTATGTGCTCTCGCGCATTCGCGCTGGGGTGTTGGAGCAAGTCACCATGGATCTGCTCGACGAAGCCGGTGTGGGCCAGCGCATGCACGCCGAGGGTCTGGTGCACAGCGGCTTTGACTTGCTGTTCAAAGGCGCGCGCCACCGGATCGACATGACTCAACTTACCGATGGCAAAAAGGTCATTGTTTACGGCCAGACCGAAGTCACCCGCGACCTGATGGACGCCCGCCAAGCGGCAGGCTTGCCCACGGTTTACGAGGCAGGTGAGGTGCAAGTGCACGACTTTGAAAGCGCCAAGCCCCGGGTGACCTACGAAAAAAACGGCACCACGCACACCATCGAATGCGACTTCATCGCTGGATGCGACGGCTTTCATGGGGTTTGCCGCACCAGCGCGCCCAAAGACAAGATCCGCGAATACGAAAAGGCCTACCCTTTTGGCTGGCTGGGCGTGCTGTCCGACACGCCGCCGGTGCACCACGAGCTCATTTACGCCAACAGCACGCGCGGCTTTGCCCTGTGCTCGCAGCGCAGCGCCACCCGCAGCCGCTACTACCTGCAAGTGCCGCTGACCGACAAGGTCGAGAACTGGAGCGACGAAGCCTTCTGGGAAGAACTTCGCAAGCGGCTCGACCCCGAAGCCCGCGCTCACCTGGTGACTGGCCCCAGCATCGAAAAAAGCATCGCTCCGCTGCGCAGCTTTGTGACCGAGCCGATGCGTTTTGGCCGCATGTTCCTCGCCGGTGATGCGGCGCACATCGTGCCCCCAACAGGCGCCAAGGGCCTGAACCTGGCCGCAACGGATGTGAAGTACCTCTCCAGCGCCCTGATCGAGTACTACCACGACAAATCCGAAGCGGGCATCGACAGTTATTCCGAACGCTGCCTGCGCCGCATCTGGCGCGCCGAACGTTTCAGCTGGTGGTTCACCAGCTTGATGCACCACTTTCCCGAAAACGGCGAGATCGGTCAAAAGTTCCAAGACGCCGAGCTCGACTACCTCGTGCACAGCGAGGCGGGCTCGCGCACCATGGCCGAAAATTATGTAGGTTTGCCGATGAATTTTGGCGACTGATTTGCTCGCTTTCGCCGCATTGGCACCCACATGACAAGGCCGCGGATGCGGCCTTGCGCATAATACAAAGCTTGATGCATTAAGGCCCACCATGTCCCCTACCAAACCCCTGCGCGGCGTGCGCGTTGCCACCTTGGCCCTGAACCTGCCTGGCCCTGCGGCCATCATGCGACTGGCGCAAATGGGCGCTGCATGCACCAAGATCAACCCACCAGCGGGCGACCCGATGTTCAACTTCTCGCCTGAAGCCTATGCCATGTTTCACGCGGGCGTCAAAGGCAAAACGCTGGACCTCAAAACCACGGCAGGCCAAGCGGGCATCCATCAGCTGCTGGCCAAGACCGATGTGCTGCTGACTTCATTTCGTCCATCGGCTTTGCGCAAACTGGGTCTGAGTTGGACAAGCCTGCGCAAACAATACCCGGCGCTCAGCCTGATTGAAATCGTGGGCGCTCCAGGGCCTCTGGCCGAAATCCCCGGTCACGATTTGACCTACCAAGCCGAGGTGGGCTTGGTCAATGGCATGGACCTGCCGCCCAGCCTGTTTGCCGACATGGGCGGCGCACTCATGGCCAGCGAGGCCACGCTCAAAGCCGTGCTCTCACTCAAGGCCAGCGGCAAAGGCAGCCGCCACGAAGTCGCCTTGTCTGAAGCCGCAGCCTGGCTTGCCATGCCCCGCCGCTTGGGCATGACCACCGCCAAAGGCTCAGTGGGCGGCGCCCACGCGGGTTACCGGGTGTATGCCTGCAAGAACGGTCGCGTGGCCGTGGCCGCGCTGGAGCCCCACTTTGCCGCCAGCTTGTGCGAAGCCGCTGGCGTGCCAATCAGTCACTCTTACCAAGACATGTTCAAACTCAGCACGCACAAGGGCATCGAAAGCTTTTTGGCCAGCCAAACCCGTCAGCAACTTGACAAGCTGGCCACCGCCAAAGACATCCCCATGCTGCCGCTCAAATGATCCGCTTACAACGCTGACTTGCCGCGAGCCAAAAAGGCTCGTGTCGCAGGCTGCGCCAGCAGCTGCCGACTCCAGCGCTGCAGCACTTTTTCAAGGCGGGGTGCGGCGACACCCAGTTGCACCATGGCCACACCGCCGTTGACCGACTCGCTGTAGTCGCCAATCAGGCCGTCTCGCAATTCAAAACGACTCATGCCGTCAATCACCACTTGCCGTCCAGCAAACTCGGGCACCCGCGAGGTAAAGCTCGACAAACTCCTTGCATAGGCAATGCGGCCGTTACACACGGGCTCAAACATTTCCCAGCGGTAATCCGGGCCCGCATCCCGGTGAAAAAGCGCGCTCATCATGTGCGCGATATCTTTGCGTCCCGTGTGGTCGCCGTAGATGTAGTCGTGGTAGATGCCATCGGGTGTGAAGCAGTCGGCAAAAGCCTGCCCATCGCCGCGCTCTGCCGCTTGGGTAAAGCGCTGGAGCAAGGATTCAAATTCTGAGGGTGTCATGGCGGTCTCTTTTTCATTCGGCTAAAGGTTCAGGCAAACGGGAGAGCGTGCGCACCTTGGAGGCCGTGATCAGCAAAGCCTGAATGCTAAAGCCAGCCACCACCATCCACAAACTCACCGACACCGGAAAGCCCATCCCCACCACACCGCCCAAAGCCGCGCCCAGCGGCCGAGCGCCAGAGCTGGCCACGATGTTGATGGAAGTGACCCGACCGATCATGGCGCGCGGCGTCACCGTTTGCCGCAGCGTGGTGGAGGTGATGGCCCAGATGATCGGCCCGACACCAAAAAAGAAATACGACAAAGCCGCCATCCAGCCCGCAGGCCAATACAGCGACAGCGCCATGGTGGTCGCCGCCAGCACCGAGAAATAAGGACCGATCAAAATCGCCTGGCCGAACGGCAGCGCGGCCACCACCCGCGGAGCGATCAAAGAGCCCAGTATCATGCCCACGCCATAAAATGCCAGCGTGATACCCACGAACCCAGCATCCAGTCCAAGGTCGCGAATCGCATAGGGCACATACGCCGCCTGCAACATGAACCACGAAATGTTCCAGGCAACTGAGGTGAACATGATGGGCCGCAGCAAGTCGCTGCGCCAGACCCATTGGGCACCATCCTTGAGTTCCAACAAGGGATGACGCGCAGGCAAAGCCGCCCTCGCAGGCTCCATGATGCCGCGCAGCAACAGCACCGCCGCCACCGACAACATGCCTGAAAGCACAAACGCCACCGAGGCGCCCGTCCAGGCAATCAATGCCCCGGCCAAGGCCGGCCCTGCCGCAAAGGCCGAACTGCGGGCCAACTCCAAGCGACCATTGGCATGGGCCAAGCCCTCAACAGGCACCAGTGCAGGCACCAACGAAGGCGCTGCGACACTGAAGGCCACTGTCCCCACGGCCGCCAAAAAACCCAGGACCGCCAAAGCCGCAATGCTGGCTTGCCCTGACAACACCAAGCCAAACAAGGCCAGCAAAGCCAAGGCCCGCAAGGACTCCGCCCACACGATCAAACGCTTGCGCGAGGTGCGATCGGCCAACAAACCCAGGGGCATCGACAAAATCAAAAAAGGCAAAGACTGAATGGAGGCCAAAAAGCCGATTTCACCGGGGCCGGCCTGCAGCAGCAACACCGCCACAATGGGCACCGCCGCCAAACTGAGTTGTTCAGCCGACTGGGCCAACAAATTGGACCAAGCCAAACGACGAAAAGAGGCAGACAACATGGCAACCCATCAGTTAACACAGGCCATGCACCAGATGACCATTGCGCTTGATTTTGGGTCTGCAGCCCCGACTAACTTGTCGCCAAGGCGGCTACCGCCGAGTCAGCGGATCGGCAAGGTCTGCCCCCTGGCCAGCCCGCTGAGCCTTTTGCCGTCATTCGCGCTGTTACAAAAAATCAACAAATGAAAGAAGGCATCTTTATAGACTGCCGACCTCAACACCCAAAAAACCATGAACTTACTGAAGATCAGCAGCTTTTTATGTTCCGCCCTGCTGGCGGTTAGCAGCGGGAAGGCCAGCACCGTGCCTGGGACGCAAGCCTTGCGCATTGGCGGCGATGTCGATGCACAGGGCTGCAGGCCCGCTACAGGCTATGCTTGGCATGACGAGCTTGCGCAATGCGTGCGTCCTTGGCTCACCAGCGTGATCACCCTGGAAGTAGCCCCCAAGCGCTCCACCTGCAAAGGCTTGGTTGCAATGCAATGCCTCTTGGTGCGCGAGATCGAACCCAAGCAAGCCAAAGCCAAATCCAGATGGGAGCCCGTCAGCAACATCGCAGGATTCACGCACCGGCCTGGCAAACGCGTCCTCCTTCGGGTGCGCAAAGACAAGCCCGAAAATCCACCTGCTGACGCCTTCGATTTCAACTACACCTTGCTGAAGGTTTTGCCGTGACACGGCAACCAGAGCCCAATCGGGCTTGTGTTGAAGTACCGCACCGAATTGCAAGCGCCAGCGCGGCGTCAATCGGTTCTTTTCACCATCTCCAAAGAACCCATAGGAAACAAACCCAGCCCTGCAAACATCCGTCTTGTGCCTTGGCCTGCTGACACGCAGCGCAGTGCAGGCGCAAACGATCACCCAGCCTGACCAGAAAGCGGCCCAGTGCAAGTTTGGCAAAAACTGCGTTTGTGTTTCGCAGCTGCCCGTTTGACGGGCTTACAACCCGGTCTGCTGCGCGGCCACGCGGGCGCGCGCAGCATGCAGTTTTTGGTAGCTGTCGAGCAAGCGCTGGTGTCGCTCCAGGCCCTCCAGCTGGAGGCTGGTGGGCGTGAGGCCATGAAAGCGCACGCTGCCGTTCACCGAGCCGGTGGCCGCATCCATGCGCTCGTCGCCGAACATGCGCCGAAAGTTGATGGCGTAGTCTGCCAAGTCCAGGTCCTCGTCCAGCGTCACCTCCAGCACCACGTTCAAGGCCTGGTAAAACAAGCGGCGCTCCACCGTGTTGTCGTTGTATTGCAGGAAAGCACCGACCAATTCGTGGGCCTCTTGCAGTTGCTGCAAAGCCAGGTGAATCAACAGCTTGAGCTCCATCACCGTCAACTGGCCCCACACCGTGTTGTCGTCGAACGCGATGCCAATCAGGGTGGCGATGTCCAAGTAATCGTCCAGCTCGTTGTTCTCCAAGCGGTCCAGCAATGCCTCCAGCGCCTCATCGTCTAAGCGATGCAGGTTGAGCACCTCGGCGCGAAACAAGAGCGCTTTGTTGGTGTTGTCCCAAATCAGGTCATCGACCGGGTACACCTCGGAGTAACCCGGCACCAAGATGCGGCAAGCGGTGGCGCCCAGTTGGTCGTGCACCGCCACATAAGCTGTTTTGCCCATGGCCTGCAAGATACCAAACAGCGTGGCGGCTTCTTGGGCGGTGGCGTCTTCGCCCTGCCCGGCAAAGTCCCAGGCCACAAAGTCGTGGTCCGCTTGGGCGCTGAAAAACCGCCAGGACACCACGCCGCTGGAGTCGATGAAGTGCTCGACAAAGTTGTTCGGCTCGGTCACCGCGTTGCTGATGAAGGTGGGCGCAGGCAGGTCGTTCAGGCCCTCAAAACTGCGGCCCTGCAGCAACTCGGTCAGGCTGCGCTCCAGCGCAACCTCTAGGCGAGGGTGTGCGCCAAAGGACGCGAACACACCGCCAGTACGCGGGTTCATCAGGGTCACGCACATCACCGGGTAGACACCGCCGAGCGATGCGTCTTTGACCAGGACCGGGAAGCCCTGTGCCTCCAAGGCCTCGATGCCGGCCACGATGCCGGGGTATTGGGCCAGCACGGCTGGCGGTACGTCGGGCAAGGCCATTTCACTTTCAATGATCTCGCGCTTGACGGCGCGTTCAAAAATTTCAGACAGGCACTGCACCTGCGCTTCCACCAGGGTGTTGCCCGCGCTCATGCCGTTGCTCACAAACAGGTTTTCCACCAGATTGGACGGGAAGTACACCACCTCACCGTCGGACTGGCGCACATAGGGCAGCGCACAAATGCCGCGCTGGGTGTTGCCCGAGTTGGTGTCGAACAAGTGCGAGGCCTTGAGCTCGCCGTCGGGGTTGTAAAGCCTCAGGCAGTGCGCATCCAACAAGCCTTTGGGCAGCGCGTCGCGCTTGCCCGGCTGGAACCAGCGCTCTTGCGGGTCGTGTACAAAATCGGCCTTGGCCATGTCTTCGCCAAAAAACACGCCGGCGTAAAAGTGGTTGTTGTTCAGCCGCTCGATGTATTCACCCAGCGCCGAGGCCAAGGCGCTTTCTTTGGTCGAACCCTTGCCGTTGGTGAAGCACATGGGCGAATGCGCGTCGCGGATGTGCAGCGACCACACGTTGGGCACCAGGTTGCGCCAAGACGCGATCTCGATCTTGATGCCCAAGTCGGCCAAGACCCGGGTCATGTTGGCGATGGTCTGCTCCAGTGGCAAGTCCTTGCCCGCAATGAAGGTCTGAGCTTGCGCATCGGGCTTGAGGGTGAGCAAGGCCTGCGCATCGGCGTCCAGGCTGTCCACCGCTTCAACGATGAAAGTCGGGCCCGCTTGAATCGCCTTTTTAACCGTGCAACGGTCAATCGACCGCAAAATGCCCAGGCGGTCTTTGTCAGACATGTCGGCCGGCAACTCCACCTGGATCTTGATGGTCTGCAGGTAGCGGTTGTCGGGGTCCACGATGTTGTTTTGCGACAGGCGAATATGCTCGGTGGAGATACCGCGCGTCTCGCAATACAACTTCACAAAATACGCCGCGCACAAAGCCGACGAAGCCAAAAAATAATCAAACGGCCCCGGCGCCGAGCCATCGCCCTTGTAGCGAATCGGCTGATCGGCCACCACGGTGAAGTCGTCAAACTTGGCCTCCAGGCGCAGTTTGTCGAGAAAGTTGACTTTGATTTCCATGTGGTGGTTCCAGGCTTGGGGCATCTCAGCGGGTGACAAAAGGTTGATCAGCGGCTGGAGAGGTAAACGAAGGAGGGTAGTTTGCCTGAGTGACGCACGCCAGCGGTTTTTGGTGAAGTTCCAACCGGTCAAAAAATCAAATTTGTTACTTAATAATCCACTTTTGATGTCATATGTTGCTACTTTTAAACCAATGCTATCCGCAGAAGACTTGCGAAGTGTGAACAACTGATTACAATCACCATGTACACGATCAAACGCATGCCCGAATTTGATGAGTGGCTGGCCAACCTCAGGGACGGCATGACACGCATCCGACTGACCCGACGGCTCGAAAAAGTCCAGCGCGGTTTGCTGGGCGATGTGGCCCCTGTGGGCGAAGGCGTCAACGAAATGCGCGAGTTCTTTGGACCCGGCTGGCGCATGTATTACGTCGAGCTGGACGGCATGCTGATCGTGATGCTGGGCGGTGGGGACAAGTCCACGCAGTCTGACGACATCGCCCGCGCCATTGCATTGAGCCGAACCATCACGGAGTGATTGACCATGACCCGAAAAATCAAAGCCGCCGACCTGCCCGACTTCGACATGGCCGAATACCTCAAGACCGACGAGGATGTGGCCAACTACCTCACGCTGGTGCTGGAAGAAAACAACCCCGCCGAGCTGACCCACGCGCTGGGCACCATCGCCCGCGCACGCGGCATGACCGAAGTGGCCCGCGCCTCAGGCCTGACCCGCGAAGCCCTCTACAAAGCCCTGCGCCCCACATCGCATCCGCGCTTTGACACGATTGCCCGTGTTTGCACGGCGCTCGGAGTGAAGCTGGTGGTGCAGCCGGTGCAGGCTAGAACTGTCCACAAGATCAACAGTGATGCTTGAAGGCGCTGCACAAGCCATCGGTTTGAGCGTCAACAACTATGACGAGATGGACACGCGGCGCGACTGGCGCAACCGCAAATACCCAGCAGGTTACGCCGTGCTGCCAGAAGAATTAACGGAGGCTATTGAACTGGTCACGTCATTTTTGGGCGCTTTGGCGTTCTGCCCCTCCATCAGCAACAGATCAAATCAACCCGCTTGCAAAATCGCCTCGGGTGACTTCAGGGCAATGCGCAGCAATGTGCGCGCCGCGCCGGATGGCTCTCGGCGGCCCTGCTCCCATTCTTGCAAGGTACGAACAGAAACGCCGAGCAATTGGGCAAAAACGGATTGAGACACGCCCAGTTTCAGGCGCGCTTCGCTTGCCGCAGTCACCGCCACCTGGGTGACACGTCCTTCGCCTCGTTTGGACTGGCGGATGGACTCCAGCAAGTCTTTTTCAAACTCTGTCATTTCCGACTCGGCAGCGACTGAGATTTTGGACATGGTTTATTCCTCGTCAAGTTGCGCCATGCTGCGCAAACCGCCAGTGGCGGCGATCACATCGCCTGCGTCGGGGTGTTCAGCCAGCCATGCGATGAAATCATCTCGCTCTGCGTCATCCCACACCTTCGCGGCGTAGCGCAAAAACATGGGTGTTTCAATCACAGTCAGCATCAAACGACCATACGTCATTGACGTACTTCAGGCAACCCGCTCCCCCTTTCGCCCCCCTTTCAATGGTTCAACTGCCCCCAAGCCTTCTCCAGCCGCTTGATGCTCACCGGCTGCGGGGTGCGCAGCTCTTGTGCGAAAAAGCTCACGCGCAGCTCTTCCAGTAGCCAGCGGAACTCCAGCATGCGGGCGTCTTGGGCGCCTTTGCGTTCGGCCACCAGACGCCAGTAGCGTTGCTCTTGGGGTTTGAGCTCGGTCAGGCGCAGCGCGTCGCGGGCGGGGTCGGCGCGGTATTTGTCCAAGCGCAGGGTAACGGCTTTGAGGTAGCGGGCATAGTGCTGCAGCTGCGGCCACGGTGTGGCGGCCATGAAGTTTTTGGGCATCAGGCGTTGCAGTTGCTGCGTGCAGTCTGCCGTCGCGTCGGGAGCGTTTTTGGTGTCCTTGATCTTGCGGGTGGCTGCGCCAAACTCCAACAAGATGGTGCCCGCCAGCCGGGCCACTTCGTTGGCGATCAGTGTCAAGCGACCTCGGCCTTCTTCGATGCGGCGCTTGAAGGTGATCTCGTCGTTGGGCAGCGGGTCAAGCAAGAAGGCGCGGTCCAGCGCCACGTCGATGATTTGGGCTTTGAGCTCGTCGGCCGTGCCCAGCGGCATGAACGCCACGGCCATTTTTTGCAGGTCCGGGATGTTTTTCTCAAGGTACTTGAGCGCGTCTTTGATTTGTAGCGCAAACAGGCGGCGCAGGCCCGCGCGGTTTTTGCTGGCGGCCACGTCGGGCTCGTCAAACACTTCGATGGTCACGGCGTCGCCCATGTCCACCAAAGCCGGGAAGCCGATCAAGGTTTGGCCGCCTTTGCTGATTTCCATCAGCTCGGGGAGTTCGCCGAAGGTCCAGGCGGTGTAACGCTGCGGCGTCAGGAGGGCCGGGGGGGCTTGTTTGGCAGGGGTGGCTTTGCCGGGTGCTGTGCCTGTGCGGGCATGGATACCCGCGTTCGCGGGTATGACATCTTCTTTTGTCACACCCGACTTGATCGGGTGTCCATGGGGGCCATCGATGCCCGCGTTGGCGGGCATGACAGGAGAGGCAGGCATGACCGATGAAGCCACTTTCAGCTGCGCCAGCGCCTGAAACGCGCCACGCGCTTTGGCGCCCAGCTCACCTTTCAGCGCGCCCAGGTTGCGGCCCATGCCCATTTGGCGGCCATGTTCGTCCACCACCAGCAGGTTCATGAACAGGTGCGGGCTGAGCATCTCGTGTTTGAAGTCGGTGCGTTGGATGTCGAGGCTGGTTTCGTCACGGGCTTTTTGGAGCAGCACGTCGGTCAGCGACCCGGCTCCAAACAGCTCGGGCGCCGACAACTCGGCGGCCAGGCGCGTGGCCGATTCGGGCAGCGGCACAAAGCGGCTGCGCGGGCGCTGCGGCAGGCTCTTGAGCAAGGCCTGGATTTTGTCTTTGAGCAAACCGGGCACCAGCCATTCGCAGCGGTCTTCGCTCACTTGGTTCAGCACAAACAAGGGCACGGAGACGGTGACGCCATCGCGGGCGTCGCCCGGTTCGTGCAGATATGTGGCCTGGCAATCGGTGCCACCCAAGCGGATGTGTTTGGGGAAGGCCTGCGTGGTGATGCCTGCCGCTTCGTGGCGCATCAGCTCTTCGCGGCTCAGCATCAACAGACGCGGCTGCTTGGCGCTCTCGGCGCGGTACCAGTTTTCCAGCAAGCGGCCGCTGCACACCTCGGGCGGAATCTGCTGGTCATAAAAAGCGTAGATCAGCTCCTCATGCACCAGCACGTCTTGGCGGCGCGACTTGTGTTCCAGCTCTTGGACCTTGGCGATCATCTTGTGGTTGGCAGCCAAAAACGGCAGTTTGGTCTCCCAGTGGTCGCCCACCAGCGCTTCGCGGATGAAAATCTCGCGTGCGCCGTGCAGGTCCACCCGGCTGTAGGGCGTGCGGCGTCCACTGTAGACCACCAAGCCATACAGCGTGGCCCGCTCCAGCGCCACCACTTCGGCGGACTTCTTTTCCCAATGCGGGTCGAGCAGTTGTGTCTTGAGCAAATGCGCGCCGACTTGCTCCAGCCACTGCGGCTCGATCGCCGCAATGCCCCGGCCAAACAGGCGCGTGGTTTCCACCAGCTCGGCCACCACGATCCAGCGGCCCGGCTTTTTGGAGAGGTGCGCGCCCGGGTGCTTGTGGAACTTGATGCCGCGTGCGCCCAGATACTCCCCCGAAGCCTGTCCCGCGCCTGACGCGGGATCTTCCAGTTTGTAGCCCACGTTGCCTAACAGGCCCGCCAGCATCGACAAGTGAAGCCGCTCATAGCTCGCAGGCTGCGTGTTGATGCGCCACTTGTGCTCGGCCACCACGGTGAGCAGCTGGGTGTGCGTGTCGCGCCACTCGCGCACGCGGCGGATGTTGATGAAGTTCTGGCGCAGCAGTTGTTCGTACTGACGGTTGCTGAGTTTGTGGGTCGATGCGGGGGCATGGATACCCGCCTTCGCGGGTATGACAGCGTTTTTTGTCACACCCGACTTGATCGGGTGTCCATGGGCCAATGGGCCGCCACGGGCGTCGTGAATCCACTTCCACAGCTTGAGGTAACCGGTGAACTCGCTTTTATCGTCGTCAAACTTGGCGTGGGCCTGATCGGCTTGGGCTTGCGCGTCCATGGGGCGGTCGCGCACATCTTGCACACTCATGGCGCTGGCGATCACCAGCACTTCGTCGAGCGCTTCGCGGCCACGGGCTTCCAAAATCATGCGGCCCACGCGGGGGTCCAGCGGCAGGCGGGCCAGTTCTTGGCCAATCGGGGTCAGCTCGTTGTCGTCGTCCACTGCGCCCAGCTCGGCCAGCAATTGGTAGCCATCGGTGATGGCCCGTTTGGACGGCGCTTCGATGAACGGAAAGTCTTCCACCACGCCCAGGTGCAGGCTCTTCATGCGCAAGATCACGCCCGCCAAAGACGAGCGCAAGATTTCCGGATCGGTAAAGCGCGGACGGCCCGCAAAATCTTTGTCGTCGTACAGGCGGATGCAAATGCCGTTGGCCACGCGGCCGCAACGGCCTGCGCGCTGGTTGGCCGCGGCCTGGCTGATGGGCTCGACCATCAGCTGCTCGACCTTGCTGCGCAGGCTGTAGCGCTTGACGCGGGCGGTGCCGGCGTCGATCACGTACCGAATGCCGGGCACCGTGAGTGAGGTTTCGGCCACGTTGGTGGCCAGCACGATGCGCCGGCCGTTGGACGCTTCAAAAATCTGGTCTTGCTCGGCCTGCGACAGGCGGGCAAACAGCGGCAGCACTTCGGCGTTGCGGGTGAGCGGCTGGTGCGCCAGGTGTTTACGCAGGTGATCGGCGGCTTCGCGGATCTCGCGCTCGCCCGGCAAAAAAATCAGGATGTCACCCCCTGCCCCGCCTTGCCAAAGTTCGTCCACGCCGTCGGCAATCGCGTCATTCAGGCCGTAGTCACGCGACTCTTCAAACGGTCGGTAGCGCTGCTCCACCGGGAAGGTGCGGCCCGAGACCATGATGACCGGGGCCGGGCCGTTGCGCGAGGCAAAGTGCTTGGCAAAACGGTCGGCGTCGATGGTGGCCGAGGTGACCACGATTTTGAGGTCCGGCCTGCGCGGCAGGATCTGGCGCAAATAGCCCAGCAAGAAGTCGATGTTCAGGCTGCGCTCGTGCGCCTCGTCGATGATGATGGTGTCGTAGGCCTGCAGCAGTGGGTCGGTCTGGGTTTCGGCCAGCAAAATGCCGTCGGTCATGAGTTTGACGGACGCGTTTTTGCTCAAACGGTCCTGAAACCGCACCTTGAAACCCACCACCTCGCCCAGCGGTGTCTTGAGTTCTTCGGCAATGCGTTTGGCCACCGAGCTGGCCGCAATGCGCCGGGGCTGGGTGTGGCCGATCATGCGAGCGCGTTCACCGGGCTTGGCATTGAGCTTGCCGCGCCCCAGCATCAGCGCGATTTTGGGCAGCTGCGTGGTCTTGCCTGAGCCGGTTTCACCGCAGACGATGATGACCTGGTGCTGGTCCATGGCGGCCATGATTTCGTCACGGCGGGCCGAGACCGGCAGGCCTTCGGGGAACTCGATTTGGAGGGGGGTGTCGGACAAGGCGGAAACTTCTGTGAAAATCAAGGTAAGAACAACCCGAATTATCCCAGCCCCCAGCATTGACCGCCCCAAACGCCCAACAGCCCATGTCCACAGTTTTCAATTTCACTTTCGTGCCCTGGTTCCGGTCGGTCGCGCCTTACATCCACATGCACCGGGGCAAGACCTTTGTGGTGGGCATTGCGGGCGAGGCCATTGCGGCGGGCAAGCTGCAAAACCTGGCGCAAGACTTGGCCCTGATCCAAAGCATGGGCGTGAAAATCGTGCTGGTCCATGGCTTTCGCCCCCAGGTCAACGAACAACTGGCCGCCAAAGGCCATACGCCCAAATATTCGCACGGCATCCGCATCACCGACAGCGTGGCACTGGACTGCGCCCAAGAGGCGGCGGGACAGTTGCGTTATGAGATCGAAGCGGCCTTCAGCCAGGGCTTGCCCAACACGCCCATGGCGGGCTCCACGGTGCGGGTGATTTCGGGCAACTTCATCACCGCACGGCCCGTGGGCATAGTGGACGGCGTGGATTTCATCCACTCGGGCTTGGTGCGCAAGGTCGATGTGGACGGCATCATGCGCACGCTGGACATGGGCGCGATGGTGCTGCTCTCGCCCTTTGGTTTTTCGCCCACGGGCGAGGCGTTCAACTTGTCCATGGAAGAAGTGGCCACCAGCGTGGCCGCCGAGTTGCAGGCCGATAAATTGATTTTTGTGACCGAGGTGCCAGGCATCCGCATCGAGCCCCACGCCCCAGCCAGCGAAGACAACCCCATCGACACCGAGCTGCCATTGGCCGCCGCCAAACAGCTGCTGGCTTCGCTCCCCACCCCCACCGAGCCGACCGACATCGGCTTTTATTTGCAGCACTGCGTGAAGGCTTGCGAAGAAGGCGTGGAGCGCTCGCACATCTTGCCCTTTGCGGTGGACGGCGCTTTGCTGCTCGAGGTGTATGTGCACGACGGCATCGGCACCATGGTGATCGACGAAAAACTCGAAGAACTGCGCGAGGCCACCGCCGACGATGTGGGCGGCATCTTGCAACTGATTGAGCCGTTCGAAAAAGACGGTACCCTGGTCAAGCGCAACCGCACCGAGATCGAGCGCGATGTGGACCACTACACCATCATCGACCATGACGGCGTGATCTTTGCCTGCGCCGCGCTCTACCCCTACCCCGAAGCCAAGACGGCCGAGATGGCAGCGCTTACCGTCTCGCCCCAGTCACAAGGCCAAGGCGACGGAGAAAAAGTCCTCAAGCGCATCGAGCAACGCGCCCGGGCGATGGGGGTCAAAAGCATCTTTGTGCTGACCACCCGCACCATGCACTGGTTCATCAAGCGCGGCTTCGTCCAACAAGACCCCGACTGGCTGCCCGAAGCGCGCAAACGCAAATACAACTGGGACCGCAAGAGCCAGGTGCTGGTCAAAAAGCTCTGAGACTGTTCAGCGCAGGCGAAACGCTTTGAAGGCTATCGCCAAACCCACACAGCTGTAAGCCACAAAGCAGATGAAGGACCAGTTGGCGATCGAGCCGCCTAAGAAGGTCCAGTCCACCTGGGTGCAGTCTCCGCTGCCCTTGAAAATCATGGGCACCAGGCGGTTGATGGGGAAATTTTCGACCATGCCGTAAAAGTCGCGACCGCAGGTCACGATCTCGGGGGGGTACCACTGCAACCAACTTTGCCTGGCCGCCACAAAAGCACCGAAACCCGACACGATGGTGACCAAACCGGCCACCGCCATGAAGCCGCCCATGCGTTTGAGGCGCCAGCCAGCCAGGGCCACGCCAGCCACACCCATCAAGGCGTAGCGTTGCACAATGCACATGGGACAAGGGTTCAAGCCCACCACATGCTGAAGATACAGCCCAAAGGCCAGCATGCCCAATGCGGACAAAGCAACCAAGCCAAAGATCTGGCGAAAAGGGGGCGGTTTTAAAAACATGCGCTGAGTTTAGCTTTCGGCAAAGGCCCGTTCGATTACAAAGGCGCCGGGCTTGGTGGTGTTGCCTTCGGACAATCCACTTTTTTCGCAGAGTATTTTCAAATCGCGCAACATCGCGGGGCTGCCGCAAATCATGACGCGGTCTTCTTCGGGGTTGAGCTTGGGCACGCCCAAGTCTTCAAAGAGTTTGCCGCTGTCCATCAAATCTGTGATGCGACCCTGGTTTTTAAAGGGTTCACGTGTGACGGTCGGGTAATACTGGAGTTGCTTGCTGACCATTTCACCCAAAAACTCGTTGTGCGGTAAGTCTTGGGTGATGAAGTCCTGGTAAGCCAATTCACTGACCTGACGCACACCGTGACACAAGATGACTTGCTCGAACCGCTCGTAGGTGTCGGGGTCGCGGATGATGCTCATGAAGGGCGCCAGACCGGTACCCGTGCCAATCAGGTACAGACGCTTGCCGGGCAGCAAGTAGTCGATCAGCAAAGTGCCCGTGGGCTTGCGGCCTACCACAATGGTGTCCCCGACTTGAATATGCTGCAGCTTGGAAGTCAAAGGGCCGTCGGGCACTTTGATGCTCAAAAACTCCAAATGCTCTTCGTAATTGGCGCTGGCGATACTGTAGGCACGCAGCAAAGGTTTGCCGTTCTCGCCCCGCAAGCCGATCATGGTGAAATGGCCATTGGAAAAGCGCAAGGCTTGATCCCGGGTTGTCGTGAAGCTGAACAAACGATCCGTCCAGTGGTGAACGCTTAAAACGCGCTCTTCGAGAAATGCACTCATGTCAATTGGTATGGAAGAAAAAGACAAGGTCTTGAGACCTTGAAGAAAATAAACGCCCAAAGCTTGCTAAAGTTACGCCCTGTTCAGGTGGACGTAGCGACCATTTGACGTGGTCGGTGGGCATTGCGATGTGCTTTATTCTGCCGCCTAATCCATAGCCTTGGAAATACCGATATTTTATATCCCTATAACCACAGCTTCTGAAGATACATCAAAGGACTCCACATGGCACGCATGGTCAACTGCATCAAACTGGGCACCGAGGCCGAAGGCATGGACTTTCCGCCCTATCCGGGCGATTTGGGCAAGCGCATTTGGGAAGGTGTCAGCAAACAAGCGTGGGCGGATTGGCTCAAACACCAAACCATGTTGGTCAATGAAAATCGCTTGAACTTGGCCGACCTGCGCGCTCGCCAGTACCTGGCACGCCAGATGGAAAACCATTTCTTTGGTGGCGGTGCAGACGCTGCGCAGGGCTATGTGCCACCCCCCAGCCCCTGAGTGCTGACGCCCCATCCGCCTGACGCACTGCACCGCCGTGTTGCGGTGCTCGGTGCTGGCATGGCCGGTGCCGCTGTGGCGGCCAGCTTGGCGCATGCCGGCTGGCTTGTCGAGGTTTTGGATGCGGCGCCCGCTTTGGGTGCAGGGGCCTCAGGACTGCCCGTGGGGCTGGCAGCGCCCCATGTGTCACCCGATGACAATGTGCTTTCTCGCCTCACCCGCTTGGGCGTTCAAGCCACCATCCATCGCGCAGGCCTGCTGACGGCTGAAGGACGGATGACCCCCGCAGATTGGGGGCTGAGCGGCGTGCTCGAACACCGGGTCAAAGGCAAGCGCGATGTACCCTCGGCCAAGGCCATGCCGCATCCAGGCGATCACTGGAGCTGCCGGGCCAGTCCGGCCCAAATTGAAGCTTGTGGGTTTGCTTCTGAGGTGCCTGCGCTGTGGCACAGCCAAGCAGCCTGGCTGCGCCCTCGCCCTTTTGTGGCTGCCCAATTGGCCACGGCGGGCATAACATTGCGCTTGGGCTGCTGCGTTCAGCGATTGAGCCAAAGTCAAGGCCAATGGCAGGCTTGGGATGCCGAAGGCCGACTTTTGACCCAAGTTCTGCATCTCGTTGTGGCCAGCGCCTTCGAAACACAAACCCTCTTGCAGACGCTGGCAGCGGACGCAGCGGGGACTGCTGTGCACTTGCCGCTCCACCCCTTGCGCGGGCAGGTCAGCTTTGGCGCTGTTGCACATTTGAGCGAAGCCACACGGCGTGTTTTGCCCCCCTTTCCGGTCCATGGACACGGCAGCTTCATCAGCGGGGTTGCCGCCCCCAATGACGCGGCGGCGCATTGGTTTGCAGGCTCGACCTTCGAGCGGGACTGCAGCCAAGCCCCTGTTCGCGCAGAAGACCATGTGGCCAATCAAACCAAGGTGAATACTTTGCTACCGCATTTGGCCCAAGGCATGGCGCAGGGGTTTTCACCTGCACAGATTCAGGGCTGGGCTGGCGTGCGCTGCACCCTGCCCGACCGTTTGCCGGTTGTCGGTGCAGTGGATCCAGCGCGCTGGCCGGGCTTGTGGGTTTGCACGGGTATGGGCGCGCGTGGCATCAGCCTGTCGGTGTTGTGCGGCGAGTTGCTTGCCGCTGAACTGGCGGGACAGGCCTGTGCGCTGCCTGCTGAATTGGCCAAGCACCTGGCCGCAAAGCGATTCAGGCAACCCAAACCAAGCGGCTCACGAGGCTGATCAGTTCATGGCCTCGGCTGGACGGCGCGTTTTCACATAGGCATCGGTGGGCTGGTAGTTTTTGCCATCGGCATAACGCCACTGCACCATGGTGCCTTGGTTGCCACGCAGATCGAGCTTGCCCACATAGGCACCCATGGTGGATTGCTGGTCAATGGCCCGAAATTGCGCCGGTCCAAAAGGCGTGCTGAAGTTCAAGCCGCGAAAGGCTTTGACCAGTTTTTCGTTGTCGGTGCTGCCCGCTTTTTGAATTGCCGCAAAAATGGCTTGCATGGTGGCGTACCCGACCACCGAGCCTACTTTGGGGTTCTCGCGGAACTTGGCAAAATAATTGGCGGCAAAGGAAGCGTGCTCTTTGTTGTCCAATTGATCCCAGGGGTAGCCGGTCACGATCCAGCCCTTGGGGGTTTCGTCTTTCAGCACTTCCAGGTATTCAGGCTCGCCCGACAGCAAAGAAACCACTGGCGTCTTGGGAAACACATTGCGCTGGTTGCCTTCGCGCACCAGTTTGGCCAAGTCGGCGCCAAAAGTGACATTGAAAATTGCATCCGGCTTGCTGGCCATGGTGGCCGTCAAGGTGCTGCCCGCATCGATTTTGCCTTGGGCTGGCCACTGCTCGTTCACAAACTCCACATCGGGCCGCTTGGCTTTGAGCAACTCCTTGAAACTGGCAACCGCACTTTGGCCGTATTCATAGTTGGGGGCGATCGTGGCCCAACGCTTGGCGGGGAGCTTGGCCGCTTCTTCAACCAGCATGGCCGCTTGCATGTAAGTGCTGGGGCGCAAACGGAAGGTGTAGCGGTTGCCTTTGTCCCAGACGATGGCATCGGTCAGAGGTTCACTGGCGACAAACACACGCCTGGTTTTGGCGGCATGGTCGGCCAAGGCCAAGCCCACGTTGGACAAAAAGCCACCGGCCAGCACATCCACTTTTTCTTTGGACGTCAGCTCGATCGCGTGGCGCAGGGCTTCTTCGGGTTTACCGGCATCGTCACGCGCAATGACTTCGACTTGGCGTCCCAACAAGCCCCCTTGCGCATTGATTTGCTCGACCGCCAGTTGCCAGCCTTGCTTGTAGGGCTGGGTGAACTGCGGAATCGCCGAATAGCTGTTGATTTCGCCAATTTTGATCGGCGTTTGGGCCAAGGCCAGGCCAGAAACCGCCCAACTCAAAGAAGCAAGGGTAAAGGCACGCGCGCTCGCCAGCAAGATCATGGGTTCTACTCCAAAAGCCGAAACTCTAGCACCAAAGCCATGTCATTTGCCCCTGCCAGCGCAGGTGTCACGCAAAAGCGGACCCTTCGCCCCATTTGCGAAACAATAGGGCCATGAAACAAACCGATTTATCCCGCCGTCAAATGGCCTTCATTTTGGGCGGCGCCGCCTTGATGCTGAGCTTGGCCATGGGCATGCGCCAAAGCTTTGGCTTGCTGCAACCTCACATGATTCGCGAAATTGGCATCACAGCGGCCGATTTTTCGTTGGCCATTGCGATACAAAACATCGTTTGGGGCGCCACCCAACCCTTCATGGGCATTGTTGCCGACCGCTATGGCGCGCGTCCTGTGACTTTGTTCGGGGTGGTCGTTTACGCCTTGGGTCTGGCCTTTGCCATGACCGCTACTTCGGCCTGGAGCGTGACGCTGGGCATGGGCTTGTGTGTGGGCCTGGCGCTGTCTTGCACGGCCTCCAATATCGCCATGAGTGTCACGGCCAAAGCGGTGTCTCCCGCTCGACGCAGCATGGCCATGGGCTCAGTCTCCGCATTGGGCTCCTTGGGTTTGACTTTGGCATCGCCCATGGCGCAGCACTTGATCACCAGCGCGGGTTGGCAAACGGCGCTGACAGGCTTTTTGGGCTTGGCCTGTGTCATGCTCCCGGCAGCCTGGATGGCGGGTCGTGCAGACCGCATTGAAGTCCCCGCCCCTTTGGGTGTGCCGCAAACCGTGACAGAGGCCATCCGGGAGGCCTTGGGACACCGCGGGTATGTGGTGCTGGCTATCGCCTTTTTTGTGTGCGGCTTGCAATTGGTCTTCATCACCACCCACTTACCGACGTACCTTGACATCTGCGGCATCGACCCCAGCGTCGGCAGCACGGCTTTGGCTTTGGTGGGCTTGTTCAACGTGATGGGCTCGTATTTGTTCGGTTGGCTGGGCGGTTTGTATTCCAAGCGGTTTTTGCTGGGTGGTATCTATGTGCTGCGCTCGGCTTTTATCGCGGCCTACTTTGTGGTGCCACCCACGCCCACCAGCACGTTGGTGTTTGCTGCAGCCATGGGCACTTTGTGGCTGGGGGTGGTGCCGCTGGTGTCAGGCTTGGTGATTCATTTGTTCGGTCTGCGGTACATGGCCACCTTGTCCGGCGTGGCCTTCATGAGCCATCAGATAGGCTCTTTCATCGGGGCTTGGGGGGGTGGACTCATTTACAGCCGATTGGGCAGTTATGACTTGGCTTGGCAGGGCTCAGTGGCCATAGGTCTGGCGGCCGGGCTGTTTCAAATGAGCATGAATATTGAGCCTTCTGCCCGAATTTTGGCCGAACGCAGGCCTTCAGTGGCGGCCTGACCCGCTCGCTTATGCACTGTAAGCATATAAGTACAACCAAAAAATCGTTTGTTTTGATATAAAGCGGCGTTAAAGTCGCGACCATGATTGATTTGGGCTTTGTCTTCGCGGGATTCTTTGTTGGCACCATCGTGGGCTTGACCGGGGTCGGCGGTGGCTCGTTGATGACGCCTTTGTTGATATTCTTTTTTGGCGTCAAACCCTACATGGCCGTTGGGACCGACCTGCTGTTTGCAGCCTTCACCAAGTTGGGCGGCACCGTGGGCTTCGCCCGCCAAGGCATCGTGCCTTGGCGTGTGGTCGGTTTACTCAGTGCAGGCAGCCTTCCGGCCAGCTTGGCGACCCTTGCCCTTTTGCGCTGGGCCGGTCCAGCGGACCCTTCAGTGCAGTCCTTGATGACCAGCACTTTGGGCGCTGCCTTGCTGTTGACAGCCGCCGCCATGCTCTACAAGGCGGTTCGTGGCAAACAAATCCCCCGTGATCTGACCGCTGCCGATGTACAGCGGGCCAGCACGCCGCGCCACTGGGGCTTGCCTGTTATGTTGGGCGCGCTGATCGGGGCCTTGGTCACCTTGACTTCGGTCGGTGCAGGCGCCATTGGCGTGACGGTCCTTCTGGTGTTGTATCCTCGGTTGCCTTTGCCACGGATTGTGGCCGCTGACATTGCCTATGCCGTTCCCCTGACCTTGTTGGCCGGCTTGGGCCATGCCTCTTTGGGTTCGGTCGATTGGCCGCTGCTGGCCAATTTGTTGACCGGCTCCTTACCGGGCATCTGGCTCGGCTCTCGGCTGGCTCAGCATACGCCTGACCGTGTGATCCGCTCCTTGCTTTCTGTCCTGCTGGCATGGGCCGGCACCAAACTTGTTTTGATTTAACGCCATGTACCAATACACCGAATTTGACAAGCAATTCGTGCACGCCCGCGCCGCACAACACCGTGACCAACTTGAACGTTGGCAAGCAGGCCAACTTTCAGATGATGAATTCAAGCCTTTGCGACTGCAAAACGGCTGGTACGTACAACGCTACGCACCCATGCTGCGTGTGGCCGTGCCTTACGGTGAAATCTCGGCGCCACAGCTGAAAGTGCTGGCCCAAATCGCCCGGGACTACGACACGCCCGACGCCGCCTTGCTGGCCGAGGCACAGGCCACGCAAGACAAGTTACCAGGCGCGGCCCCCCTGCTGAGCTCCAACTACGGACATTTCACCACCCGCCAGAACGTGCAATTCAACTGGATTCCCCTGTCCAAATCGGCTGACGTGATGGACCTGTTGGCCTCGGTGAACATGCATGGCATTCAGACCAGCGGCAATTGCATCCGCAACACCACCACCGACGAGTTGGCTGGTGTGGCGGTTGATGAAGTGGTGGATCCTCGCCCTTACGCCGAGTTGATCCGCCAGTGGAGCACACTGCACCCCGAGTTCGCCTTTTTGCCACGCAAATTCAAGATCGCTGTCACAGGCGCCACCGAAGATCGGGCGGCCACAGGCTGGCACGATGTGGGCCTGCAAATGGTCAAGAATGCAGCCGGCGAAGTCGGCTTCAAGGTGTTGGTTGGCGGCGGCATGGGCCGCACCCCAGTGGTGGGCTCGCAGATCCGAGCTTTTTTGCCTTGGCATCAGATCATGAACTACCTTGAAGCGGTCGTGCGCGTCTACAACCGCTGGGGCCGCCGCGACAACCTGTACAAGGCCCGCATCAAGATTTTGGTGAAAGCTGAAGGCCAACGGTATTTCGATGAAGTCGAGACCGAATACCAAGAAATTCTGAGCCAAGACGGCGGCATGCACACCATCGCCCAAAGCGAGTTTGATCGCATCAACGCCTGCTTTGTGACGCCCGCACTCGACTTGCCCAACATGACCGACGAATGGCTGGCCAAAGCAGAAGCCGACATCAGCATTGAAGCTGCTAAAAACAGCGCCTTTGCCCGGTGGATGGTGCAAAACGTGGTGCCACACCGCAATCCTGCGCTTCGCGCTGTCAAGCTGTCCTTCAAACGCGTGGGCCAAGCGCCCGGTGATGCCACCGCAGATCAGCTTGATGCCGCTGCCGCTTTGGTGGGCCAGTATTCCGCTGGCCAAGCGCGTGTGACCCACACCCAAAACCTGTTGCTGCCATGGGTGCGGCTGGATCGGTTGCATGCGCTTTGGCAAGAAGCCAAAGCCTTGGGTCTGGCCCAACCGAACATAGGCTTGTTAACGGACATGATCGCTTGCCCCGGCGGCGACTATTGCGCGCTGGCCAATGCCCGCTCGCTGCCTTTGGCGGCGGCCATCACTGAGCGCTACCAGGACTTGGACGAATTGAACGACCTGGGTCAAATTGATTTTCACATCAGTGGTTGCATCAACTCCTGCGGCCATCACCACAGCGGCCACATCGGGATTTTGGGGGTCGATAAAGACGGCAAAGAGTGGTACCAAGTCACTTTGGGTGGCTCGGACGGCAAGATCTTGGCAGGCGCTGCGGTGCCGGGCAAAGTCGTCGGCCCCTCGTTTTCATCCTTTGAAGTGCCCGATGTGATCGAAGCGATTTTGGACACCTACAAAGTGCTGCGCTTGCCGGCCCAAGGCCGCCATGAATACTTCATCGAAACCCTGCAGCGCGTGGGCCAAGACCCGTTCAAAGCCGCAGCCAACGGTGCGCGTCACCCCAGCGAATCACAAACCGCTTGAAATACCTGCTGGAAAAGCTGGTCTGCAAGGGATCGACTGCGCACAAGGCCCTCACTGACATCGCCAGCACGCTGGCGGCTACTTCCCACAAAAAGACCATGAAAATCATCTCCGCCCCAGAACACCAGATTGTTGAGTCGCCCGCTGTGCTGGCGGTTGCCAATGACATTGATCCGCGCACCCTGGACCTGCAGGGTGTGCACCGCATCGATCTGACTTTCCCCAAATTCACCGATGGCCGCGCCTACAGTCAGGCCTTTTTGCTGCGTCGCCGACTGGGCTTTCAAGGGGAGCTGCGTGCCACCGGCGATGTGCTGATCGATCAACTCGTGCAAATGCAACGCACAGGTTTTGATGTGGCGGTCTTGCGCGAAGGCGTTGATGCTTCTGCCGCCCAACGCCAATTCGACCGCTTTGCCGGTTTCTACCAAGGCTCTGCCGTTGACACCCAACCTCAGTTTTCAAAATCGGACTGAAAAAAATCCATTCGCCAATTGCCCCCAAGAACCGCCCTCTAGAACCACCCACTTACACCGTCCACTTACACCGTCCACTTACACCGCCCACTTACACCGCCCCCTGTCGTTGTCATTCCGGACTGGATCCGGAATCCATGACTCCTCGGGTCAAGCCCGAGGATGACTCCTCTCCACGAATCCATGGTTCCTCGGTTCAACAAGGGGTCAGCAATTCAACGCCCAGGCAGCCTGTCAACACATGAATTCCAGTCTCATCTCATCGCACAATCCACCGGCCAAAGCCCCAGACCTGCTGGCCAACGCCAGCGCTGAATTTGCCGCCAAACTCGCCGAAACGCAAGCCCTGCTGCAACGCGCTGCGGCCGACTATGCGCCCGCCACCCAGGCTTCCAGCCTGGGCGCGGAAGACGTGGTGATCACCCACCTCATCAACAGCCTGCAGCTGGACATACCGGTTTTTGTGCTGGAAACGGGCGCTTTGCACACCGAGACCCTGGCCCTGCTGGAGCGCACCCAAGCGCATTCGCGTGCGCCCATCCTGGTGTACAGGCCGGAACAGGCGTCAGTGATCCAGTTCGTGCGCAACCAGGGCCAGGACGCTATTTTTAAATCCATTGCATTGCGCAAGGAATGCTGCGGCGTTCGCAAAATGGCGCCACTGGCCCGCGCTTTGAAAGGCCAAAAGGCCTGGATCACCGGCTTGCGCCAAGAGCAGTCCAGCGCCCGCGCTGAGGTGCCTGTGCAAGACAACAGCGAAGTCGCAACAAAAGATCTGTACAAGTTCAACCCCTTGGCACGATGGACTTGGGGCGATGTGTGGCACTACATCGCCAGCAACCAAGTGGACTACAACCCCTTGCACGATCGGTTTTTTCCCAGCATTGGCTGCGCACCCTGCACCCGTGCCATCAGCCTGGGTGAAGCGTTTCGCGCCGGTCGCTGGTGGTGGGAAGACGAGGCGGCCAAGGAGTGTGGCTTGCACGTTAAGAATTGAACCCGAATAGTCCCAAACGGTCATCCCCGCGAAAGCGGGGATGACAAAGAAAATTGAATTTGCACCCAAAATGACCACCACAACAGCAACCGAACTGCACACCCTGAGCAACACCCACCTTGACGCGCTGGAAGAAGAAACCATTTTCATCCTGCGCGAAGTGGCCGCCGCATTTGAGCGCCCCACCCTCTTGTTCTCGGGGGGCAAGGACTCGCTGGTCATGCTCAAGTGCGCCGAAAAAGCCTTCGGCGTTGGGCGCATACCTTATCCTCTGCTCATGATTGACACAGGTCACAACTTCCAGGAAGTGACAGACTTGCGGGATGCACGGGCCGCAGAGCTGGGTGCTGAGCTGATCATTCGCAAAGTTGAGGACTCGATGAAAAAAGGCACCGTGCGGCTGGCCCATCCCGGTGAGAGCCGCAATGTGCACCAGTCGGTCACGCTGCTTGAAGCCATTGAAGAATTCCGCTTTGACGCGCTCATGGGCGGGGCACGTCGGGACGAAGAAAAAGCGCGCGCCAAAGAACGCATCTTCAGTCATCGCGACAGTTTTGGCCAATGGCAGCCCAAGGCGCAGCGCCCTGAGCTGTGGACCTTGTTCAATCACAAGTTGCAACCCGGTGAGCACTTTCGGGTGTTTCCCATCTCCAACTGGACCGAGCTGGACGTGTGGCAATACATTGCCCGCGAAAAAATCGCGCTGCCCTCGATTTACTACACCCACAAGCGTGAAGTGGTAGAGCGCCGTGGCCTGCTGGTGCCCGTGACCGAACTCACACCGCCCCAAGACGCAGAAGAAGTCGTCATCCGTGATGTGCGCTTTCGCACTGTGGGCGACATCACCTGCACCTGCCCCGTGGAGAGCACGGCGGCCACGGCGGAACAAATCGTTATCGAAACTTTGGCCGCAGACGTGAGTGAGCGCGGTGCCACACGCATGGACGACAAAACATCTGAGGCTTCGATGGAGAAGCGCAAAAAAGACGGGTATTTTTAATGAACGCACTTAAATTCATCACTTGCGGCTCGGTGGATGACGGCAAAAGCACCTTGATTGGCCGTCTGTTGGTCGACACCAAAGCCGTGCTGCAAGACCACTTGGCAGGTGTGCAGCGCTCTGGCCAACATGGCCAATACACCGACCTCGCTTTACTGACCGACGGCCTGAGCGCCGAGCGCGAACAAGGCATCACGATTGATGTGGCTTACCGTTATTTCAACACCGAAGCCCGCAAATTCATCATTGGTGACGCCCCCGGCCACGAGCAATACACCCGCAACATGGTGACCGCTGCCTCGAGCGCCGACGCTGCCGTGGTGTTGGTCGACGCGATCAAGCTCGACTGGACAAACCCTGCCCTCGAACTGCTGCCACAAACCCGTCGTCACTCGCTGCTGGTCAAGCTGCTGCGTGTGCCTTCTGTCGTGTTTGCAATCAACAAGCTCGACGCAGTGCCAAACCCAACGCTGGCCTACCAAAACATCGCAGCAGCCTTGCGCCAATTTGCCCAAGAAGCAGACATCACCATCACGGCCATGGTGCCCATCTCTGCCCTCCAAGGTTGGAACGTGGTCGACACCGCCAACGGCGACCAAGCCGCATGGTGCGGCTACACAGGCCCGAGCCTTTTGAGCCTCTTGGAATCCTTGCCCAACACCCCCGCTGAGACCGATGTGGCCTTCAGCTTTCCCGTGCAATGGGTCGAGAAGTTCCATGACTCCGGCGTCACCACCCAAGGCCGCCGCGTGTTCTGGGGCCGTGTGGCCACGGGCGCGGTCGCGCCAGGTCAAACCATCAAGGTCTTCCCCAGCGGCCAAACGGCTGTGGTGTCGCAAGTGCTCTGTGCCACGCGTCAGCCTCAAAACAAAGCAGCGGGCCACAGCGCGGGTATCGTGTTGGACCGCGAAGTTGACGTCTCGCGCGGGGACTGGCTGTTGGCAGAACAAGGCTCACCCGAAGGCCAACGCCAACTCAACACCACCATTGCTTGGATGGACGACGAGCCCCTGGTGGCTGGCCGAGTGTATTGGGCTTTGCATGGCCACCGCTGGGTCAAAGCCAAAGTGCAACGCGTGGTGCACCGCCTGAACGTCAACACCTTGGCTCAAGAAGAAGCCAGCGAACTGGCCCCCAACGCCATAGGCCTGGTCACTTTGGCCCTGCAAGAGCCCTTGGTGACCCTGCCTTTCAGCCAGTCGCGCATCCAGGGCGCCTTGGTGCTGGTAGACACGGCCTCCCACAAAACCTCTGGCGCAGTGTTGGTGAACTGAGCGGATTCCAGTCCCTTGTTTGGATCGCGTTTAAAATCACAGGCTGGCCATGGCACTCAATTGCTGCAAGGCCCTCTCCGTCCCCCATAGATTGAATTGTCATGACCCACGTTGTTTCAGAATCCTGTATCCAGTGCAAATACACAGACTGTGTGGATGTTTGCCCGGTAGATTGCTTTCGCGAAGGCCCTAACTTCCTGACGATTGATCCTGATGAGTGCATTGACTGCGCTGTCTGCATTCCGGAATGCCCTGTCAACGCCATTTATGCCGAAGAAGACTTGCCCGCTGACCAACAGCACATGATCAAACTCAATGCCGAGTTGGCATTGCTGCCCGGCTGGAAGAGCATCACCAAGCGCAAAATACCCCTGGCCGATGCAGACGCTTGGAAAGACAAGACCGGTAAGCTGTCAGAACTGATTCGTTGATCACCCGATGAATGCACCGATCGAAACCGATGCTTTGGTGATTGGTGCAGGCCCGGTGGGCTTGTTTCAGGTGTTTCAATTAGGCCTTCAAGGTATGGCCTGCCATGTGGTGGACAGTTTGCCTCATGTCGGTGGCCAGTGCACGGAGTTGTACGCTGACAAGCCGATTTATGACATCCCCGGCATTCCGGTCTGCACCGCAAGCGAGTTGATTGCCCAGCTGGTCCAGCAAATCAAACCCTTCGCCGCCTCTTTCCATCTTGGACAAACGGTGAACCAACTCGAGCGTGTGCCAGATGGGCGATGGAAGGTCATCACTTCAACCGGCACAGTTTTTTCTGTTCGATGTGTCTTTATTGCAGCCGGTGTGGGGGCTTTTTTGCCGCGCAAATTGGCTGTTGAAGGCCTCCACGTCTTTGAGGGCAGGCAGGTTTTTCACACGCTGGATGCGCATCTGAACTTAGCCGGTCAACACATTGTGGTGGCGGGCGACAACGACACCGCCTTGGCCGCAGCCATCCAATCGGCGCAATGGCGTCAAGGCCCACCGGCCAGCATCACCTTGATGCACCGCCGTGAGCGATTTCAAGCCAGCGATACGCATATCGCCGCCTTTCAGGCCCTGTGTGCCCAAAAACGGATGCGTTTTGTGGCGGCCCAACCCACGGCATGCCTTGTCAGCAACGACCGGCTAACGGGACTCGAAGTCTTGACCGCAGAGGGTCTGACCGAAATTTTGCCAACCGATTTGCTGATCACCAGTCTGGGCTTGTCGCCCCGGCTGGGCCCCCTGGCGGACTGGGGCTTGGCCCTAGAGCGCAAACAATTGCCCGTACAAACCGATACCTTTGCAACCCATGAAAGCGGCATTTTTGCAGTCGGCGACATCAACACCTACCCGGGCAAGAAAAAATTGATCTTGTGTGGCTTCCATGAAGCCACGCTGGCCGCCTACGGCGCTGCTGCATTGTTGAATCCTGCGCAAAAGACCCTGCTGCAATACACCACAACCTCGAGCCTGCTGCACCAACGCTTGGGCCTGAAGTAAACTACAACCGTCACTCCTTGATGAGTGGCATCCGCTAGGGGTGTTGCAGCTCGATCAGAGCTGCGACTGAGAAAGTCCCTTTGAACCTGATTGAGGTAATCCTCGCGCAGGGAAGCTTGTCTGATACAGCAACGCAGCCGGTCTCTTCAAACGGGGCTCGCGCTGTCGCTTTAGCAACCAGCCGACCTGCCATAACGTTAAAGGACAACGTCATGGCACACCAATCGCTCCATTGCCACTCGCCAATGGTCAAACCGACGCGCTCGCATCTGGCCGTTTTGCTGTGCATTGCCTCCATAGGCAGTGCGATGGCGCAAAGCACCGCGCCAGAGATCACCGTGACCAGCACTTTGCCGCAGCAGACCAGCAGCTTTGGGGATGTGCCCCTGTCTCAAGCGCCGTTCAGTGCCATCAGCATCGACAACGCCACACTGCGCGACATCGGGGCCACGCGCATCTCAGACGCTCTGCGAGTGGACGCCAGCGTGACGGACAGCTACAACTCGCCCGCCTACTGGGACATTTTGAATGTGCGTGGGTACACGCTGGACAACCGCTACAACTACCGCCGCGAAGGCTTGCCCATCAATGCCGAAACCATGATTCCCATGGAGAACAAAGAACGCATTGAACTGCTCAAAGGCACCAGCGGCATCCAGGCCGGCACCAGCTCGCCCGGCGGCTTGGCCAACTTCGTGGTCAAACGCGCACCCGGTGCCAACGACGACAGCATTCGCGACATCACCGCCAGTTATGGCTTTGGGAAAAGCAGCGGCATCGCGCTGGATTTAGGCAGTCGCTTGGGTGAAAACAAACAATTCGGCTACCGCTTGAACACCGCCTACGAAGACCTCAACCCCTACATCCAAAACACACAAGGCCACCGCAATTTGCTGGCACTGGCCATGGATTGGCGTCTGAGCGCGGACAGCAAAATAGAATTTGAATTCGAAAAAAGCGAGCGACAACAGATGGGTGTCAGCGCTCACAGTTTGCTGGCCAATGCGACCAACGCTGCGGGATTGCCCAGCCTGCCCCCGCCTGTCAACGGCACGCAAAACCTGACCCGTCAAACTTGGTCAGTCCCTGGTATCTTCGCGTCCACCACAGGCTCTTTGCGTTTCAAACAGAACTTGAGCGATGGCTGGCAATGGACCACCCAATACGGCGCACAGCGCCTGCGCACCGACGACCGCCTGTCATTTGCCTTTGGCGCGACCCTGCCCAATGGCGACTGGCTGAGCGACCGCTTTGCCAGCAACGGCAGCTTCGACCTGTACGATTACCGCAGCAACAATGAGCGACGCTTGACGGATGCCTTGCAAACGACAATCGATGGCATCACAGAGGTCGCGGGCATCAAACACCAGATGGATTTCAGCGTCATGCGCAGCCGTCAACTCGACCAACTTGAATCCACTCAGCTCTACAGTTACGCAGGCACCAGCACTGGTTTTGCAGGCGCTGTGCCCGCTCAGATCGCGAACCAAACTTACTTCAACACCAACCGCAGTGAGTACAGCACTGAAGTTTCCGCCAAAGATCGCATAGAACTCTCAGCGCGAACTTCGGCATGGGTCGGGCTGCGCCACACCCAGAGCGATCGCAGCACGGTGTCGCTTGACCCTGCAAACCCCAATCGCGTCCAACAGCAAGCAGCCTTCACCACGCCATGGTTGGCCCTGTCCCATCAATACACCTCAGGCCCCACGGTGTATGCCTCCTACGGCGAGGGGGTGGAATTGTTCGCAGCCCCCAACAATGCCAACTACAGCAATGCCGGCCAATTTCTGGGCGCTCAGCGCAGCAAACAAGTTGAAGTGGGCGTCAAGGGCAGAGCGAGCCCGCAATGGCGCTGGAGTGCCGCACTCTTTCAGATCGACAGACCCCTGGCTTATGACTTCGCCTCCGCCAGGGTGGTGGACGGCATACAAACCCACCAAGGCCTGGATGCAGGAATCCAATGGACACAGCAGCAATGGCTGCTCTCAGGCCAGGCCCAATGGCTCCATGCCCGCATTTCTGGCGCCTCGCTGAACACCGACTTGAACGGCAGCCAACCCGTCAACGTCCCCGCACTGACCCTGCGTGCGCTTGCACAGTATCGCTGGGCTGAAATCCCGGGCTTGCGCACCAGTTTGCGCATGGGTCATGAAGGCCAAAGAAGAGTTTTGGAAAACGGCGATCTCAACTTGCCCGCATGGACAACCTGGGATGCCGCAGCCCATTACGACATGCGTATTCAAGGCACACGAGCCGAATGGACTTTGGCCATCGACAATTTGACCGACCAGCGTTACTGGCGTGAATCACCCAAACAATTTGGCCACTATTACCTCTATCCCGGTGCCCCAAGAACCGCGCGATTGAGCGTTCACATGCGTTTTTAAAATGGGTTGCTGGTTTTGTAAAAAATCTCAGTCTCATTCGAGAAACGCCAAAGATTGACGCTATAATTTAAGCATTGTTCCTCGATAGCTCAGTCGGTAGAGCGCCGGACTGTTAATCCGTAGGTCCCTGGTTCGAGCCCAGGTCGAGGAGCCAAAAATTGCAAATCAAATGAAGGACTTAGAGCAATCTAAGTCCTTTTTCTTTGGGCGCTTAAAATTTCACAACGGAGTCGGCAACGTTTGTGATTTGCAAGGCATACAAAACTTGAAAAAAATCATCATCATTACAGGACCCAACGGCGCTGGCAAACCCACATTTGCCCGTGACTTCTTGCCTGCTGAAGCACAGACGCTGCGTTTCATCAACGCTGACTTGATTGCTGCTGGCTTGGCACTATTCAATCCAGAGTCAGCATCCTTCAAGGCAGGTTTAGAAAACTTTCATGAGCGTTACAGCAAAGTTGTCAATTCTTGGGCTCTATATGACAGCTACCTAGTAAAAATCACTATGGTCTTTTGAAAAGTATTGGACCTGCAAAATCCGCAGCGCAAAAATTTAGACCTGCAGGACCCATTTGGGCAGGTCACAAGCACCAACATCAGAATTCTTAATACAAACAATCACATCTAATAATTTGTACTCTAGCATGCGCTTGCTTAGGATAGTTGACGCCTACAACACATCGGATCCATGTCATGAGTACAAGCCATCCCCAACAAGAAGCCATTCATTTTTATGCTGATGGACTCAAAATAGCTGGGCACTTTACGCCAGCTGCAGGTGCCAAATCGGGCAGTCGCAGTCCTACTGTGGTTTGTATTCATGGTTATACAGGTCGCAAAGAAGTGTATATGCCGGGCTACATTCGTGAGCTTTCAGCTGCAGGCTACAACGCCCTGGAATTTTTTCACCGTGGATACGGGGACAGTGAAGGCGTCAAATTGCGTTGCAAGCCATGGGATCAAGTCACCGACATTCACAGCGCAGTGATCTACCTAAGACAAAGGTCTGATGTAGATCCTGATCGCATTGGCCTTTATGGAACAAGCTATGGCGGTTCAACTGGCATGGTGGCCACAGCGCTTGATGAAACGATTCGTTGCGCGGTAGCTGTAGGTTCATTCGGTGATGCTTTAAGAACCTCTTACGACCTCAGAACCTACTCTGACAGGCTCGATTTGGAAGAGGTCATGAAGATTGATCGTGTTGAGCGTGTGATGACTGGAAAATCACGCCGCATTCCCTATGGAGAGTTAGCACCTTCAGGTCGAGCGGAACGAGACTCCATTTCGACCATGTACAAGGTTGAAGAGAAATATCCCGAAGGCTACCCCATTGAAAATGCCGATCACTCAGTATCGTTTTCTCCAGAAAAATATGTTGATCGCATTTCACCTCGGCCCGTTCTTTTTTTGCACACAGAAAAGGACACCATGGTTGCGGTTTCAGAATCAAAACACTTTTACGAAAAGGCCAAAGAACCCAAGAAACTGATCATTATTCCTGAAGCGAATCATGTTGATGTTTATGAACCTCGCAACCCTGAAGTATTTAAAGTCGTTGTTGGACACATAGTTGATTTTTTCAATCTTCATTTGAAATAAATGAATGGATCAGGCTTTCTGATTAACGTCATCAAATCTAATAAGTTGCCATGGGAACACCTTAATCTTTTAAAGGAGACTCATGGAGCCGCAAGCCACTTTTCTGTTCGACCCCTTTGACCATCAATATGGGACCTTAGGCTGATGGGCTCATATGTATTGAGCCGTTTGCTGGCGCTGATCCCTACGTTACTGATTGCCAGCATCATCGTCTTTGTCACGATTCGGATGATTCCAGGTGACGTGATTGATCTGATGCTCAGCCAAAACGACATCGGAGCGGATAAGCGCAGCCGCGAACAACTGGTGCAAGCCTTGGGCCTCGACCGTTCAATGCCCGATCAGTACTTTCGTTGGGTTAGCGCGATTCTGCAGGGTGACTTGGGCAATTCGCTATGGCACTCTACGCCGGTGTTACGTGAAGTTCTCAACCGCTTGCCCGTCACCTTCGAGCTCGGCGCCATGGCGCTGGTCATCGGCTTGTTGATCGCATTACCGATAGGTGTTTACTCCGCGATGCGTCAAGACACACCGGGCGACTTGGCCGCGCGGTCCTTTGCCATTTTGCTGTTGGCCGTGCCCAGTTTTTGGATGGGCACGATGGTCATGGTGTTCCCGTCCATCTGGTGGGGTTGGTCACCCGAGATCAATTACGTCAAATTCAGTGAAGACCCCTGGCAAAACATCAAACAAATGATCTTGCCAGCGTTGGTGCTTGGCACTTCACTTTCGGCCGTGACGATGCGTATGACGCGCACGATGATGCTTGAGGTCCTGCGCCAAGACTACATCCGAACCGCTTTGGCCAAAGGATTATCAGAGCGCGTGGTGATCATGCGCCATGCAGTTCGCAACGCGCTGATTCCCGTGGTCACTTTGATTGGCTTGCAAGCGCCGCTGCTGATCGGTGGTGCGGTGATCATCGAGCAAATTTTCGTACTGCCCGGCATGGGCTTGATGATGCTTGAGGCGGTGAATCAGCGCGACTATCCCGTCATCACCGGCGTTTTCTTGGTTGTGGGGGTGACGGTCATGTTGATCAATCTCTTGGTGGACCTGACTTACGGTCTGCTGGATCCCCGGGTGAGGCACCAGTGAGTTCAAGCAGCATGACCGACACCGCCGAACTGCCGTCGGCTCGCAGCCCGACCCGACAGTTCTTTTCGCGTCTGATTCACGAAAAGCCCGTTGGCGCCGCTGCCGCTCTGGTATTCCTGCTGTTCGTGTTCTGCGGCGTCTTCGCCAACTTCCTGGCACCCTATGGTTTCAATGAAATCAATATGCTTGAAAGGCTCAAAGCCCCAAGTTGGAAACACCTGTTTGGCACCGACAACCTCGGCCGCGACATGTTTTCTCGTTGCCTTTACGGTGCGCAGCTGTCGGTGATCATCGGTTTGTCGGCTGCGGCGCTGGCCACCACCATCTCGGTGCTGATAGGCCTGCTGAGCGGGTACTTGGGCGGCAAAATAGACATGGTGGTGCAACGCATCGTCGATGCCTACATGTCGTTTCCTGAGCTGGTGATCTTGATCGCTGTCGTCTCGGTGGTGGGCCCTGGTATGTTGCAGATCATTGGTATTCTCAGCCTGGTGCTGGGCATTGGTGGCTCACGAATTATCCGCAGTGCAGTGATCACAGCGCGTGAGAATATGTACGTCCACGCCGCGCAGTCTATCGGCGCTTCAACCCCCCGGGTGCTGTGGCGCCACCTGTTGCCCAACATCATGCCCCCCATCATTGTGCTGTTCACCACCCGTGTTGGTGCGGCCATTTTGATTGAATCAGGCCTCTCCTTTCTGGGTCTGGGCGTGCCGCCACCAGCGCCCACTTGGGGTGGGCTGCTGTCGGGCAGTGGACGCACCTACATGTTCCAGGGGCCATGGCTGGCGCTCGCGCCGGGTCTTTGCCTGACTGCAGTGGTCTATGCCACCAACGTGTTTGGTGACGCACTGCGTGACCTGCTCGACCCCCGGATGCGAGGCTCGAAATGAACATCGTCCTCTCGATGCGATGCGAATGTGTTCAGCCCATTTTTTGGTATTTCAACTGATCAACAAGGAGACAACCCCATGAACCTCTCTCAAAGCAAGCAAGCCCTGCGTTCGATCGCACTGGCGGCCCTGCTCAGCGCCGCATCACTGGGCGCCACAGCGCAAGCCGAAAAACCGCAGTATGGAGGCACGCTGAACATAGGCATGGTCTACGTGACCCTGTCGCCGCTGTCTTGGGACCCGGCCGACTGGTCCTGGAAGTTTGGCCAAGATACTGGCTTGATGTACGAACGGTTGTTTGCGGCCGACCTGAACAAATCCATCCACAAGGGGGGCAAGCACGCCTTCATCGCGGACTCCTGGCTGCCCTCCGACGCCATCCGCGGTGAACTGGCGGAGAGCTGGAAGACGATGGACAACCCCTTCCGAGTGGAAGTCAAATTACGCAAAGGCGTCATGTTCCCTGAAAAGCCCGGTGTCATGCAAGCCAGGGAACTCGTGGCCGACGACGTGGTTTACAGCTTCACGCGCGTGGACAAAAGTCCCAAAAAGGTAAACATCTACTTCGACCATGTCGATAAGGTAGAGGCCAAAGACAAACACACCGTACTCTTTACTTTCAAAAACTACCACGCCGAATGGGACTACCGTTTTGGCTGGGGATACCACTCTGCAATCGTCCCCAAAGAAGTCACTGACGCAGGCGCCGGCAACTGGAAGAACGCTAATGGCACGGGTCCGTTCATGTTGAGCGACTACGTCCAAGGCAACGCCGTCACCTTCAACAAGAACAACCAGTACTGGGACAAAGAGCAAATCGCAGGTCAGCCCTACAAGATGCCCTTCGTCGACAAGATCGTGTACCGCACCATCAAGGACGAAGCCACCTACTTGACAGCGCTTCGCACAGCCAAATTGGATGTCCTGGAAAGCATTCGCTGGAGCGCTGTAGAAGAACTGAAGAAGAATGCCCCAGGCTTGAAGTGGAAGCGCTCCGTCGATACCGGCGGCACAGTCTTAGCGATGCGTGTGGATACCAAACCTTTCGACGACATCCGGGTACGCCAAGCTCTGAATATGGCGGTGAACAAGCCAGAAATTGTGCAGCAATACTACGGAGGCAACGCGGTGTTGTTTGGTTACCCGATGCACCCCGACTACACCGGTTACTACGAGACGCTGGACCAGATGCCGGTGGCCGCACAGGATCTTTTCAAATACAACCCTGACAAAGCCAAGGCGCTGCTGGCAGAGGCAGGCTTGGCCAAAGGCTTTAGCTTCAAGGTCCAGGTCTGCTCTTGCAGCCCTGACCACATGGACCTGTTGCCCCTGGTGGCTGCTTACCTCGAAAAGGTGAACGTCAAGATGGAAATCCAGCCGATGGAATTCGGCGCCTTCCTGTCAGCCATGACCACCAAGACCAATGCTGCTGGTTACCTGGCACGCATTGGACACACCAACCCGACCACCGCTATCACAAAGAGCTTTGTCTCCAAACAGGTCTGGAACCCCTCGCAGTACTCGGATCCAGAGTTGGACAAACGCATGGCAGCCACCTACTTGGAGCGTGATGAGTCCAAGCGCCAACTGCTGATCAAGCTGATGACGCGTGACATCGTCGAGAAGGCACCCTTCATCTGGTTGCCCACACCGATCAACTACAGCGCCTGGTGGCCATGGGTCAAAAACTACGATGGCGAACTGCGCGCCGGCTCTGAGCGGCCCGGCCCAATTCATGCCCGCATGTGGGTTGACCAGACCATGAAAAAGAAAATGGGTTTCTGAGTTTTCACACCACAACATTCCGCGCTTCCATGACTCAGCCCCTGCTCAGCGTTCGTAATCTGGTCACGCGATTTCGCACCAGCCGTGGCACCATTACGGCGGTCAACAAGGTGTCATTCGATGTGGCTGCCGGAGAAACAGTGGCCATTGTTGGAGAGTCTGGCTCGGGCAAAAGCGTCACGGCGCTGTCCATCTTGCGCCTGATCCCCGACCCGCCAGGCCATATCGAAAGCGGTGAAATATTTTTCAACGGCAAAGATCTTTTGAAGATGGACGATGCCGAGGTGCGTGCCGTGCGTGGCGACCGCATCGCGATGATTTTCCAAGAGCCGATGAGCAGTCTGAACCCCTCACTCACCGTCGGCTTGCAGGTGGGCGAACCGATCAACCTGCACCGCAAGGCGACTTGGAGCGTGGCGTTAGAAAAGGCACGTGATCTGCTCAATTTAGTGCGCATGTCCGACACGGCATCTCGGGTAGGCGCCTATCCACACCAGTTCTCGGGTGGCATGCGTCAACGGGCCATGATTGCCATGGCCTTGGCCTGCGAGCCGCAATTAATCATCGCCGACGAGCCGACCACAGCCCTCGACGTCACGGTGCAGGCTCAGATCCTCGACCTGCTCAAAGATCTGGCCGATCGCAACGGCTCAGCGCTGTTGCTGATCACCCATGATCTGGGCGTGGTTGCGCGCTATGCCGACCGGGTAGTGGTGATGTACGCCGGCCGAGTCGTCGAATCGGCGTCTGCAACTGAGCTCTATGCCCGTCCGCGACATCCCTATACCCGGGGCCTGATGGCCTCCGTACCCCGACTGGATGGCGACACCCGCATGCGCCTGGTCCCCATCGAGGGTCAGCCGCCCGACCTCGCAAGCATCCCGAGCGGCTGCGCCTTTGCACCGCGGTGCAGGCAGGCCATTGACGCCTGCCGCAACGTGCCACCGGTGCTTCGCGAGATTGACCAAGGGCACCATGTGGCCTGTATTTTGGATACCTGATCCATGGCCGAAACCCTGCTCCGCGTTGACAACCTCAAAGTGCACTTTCCGGTGATGCGGGGTGTGCTGTTGAAGAAGCAGGTCGGCACGGTACATGCCGTAGACGGCGTTTCGTTCACGCTGGCACGCGGTGAAACTTTGGGCTTGGTCGGCGAGAGCGGTTGCGGCAAATCCACCACCGGTTTGGCTGTATTGCGCATGCAAGCCGCGACTTCAGGACGCATCGAATTTGAGGGCCAGGACATTACCCATTACACCAAGGCGCAGATGCAACCCATCCGTCATCGTCTGCAGATGGTTTACCAAGACCCGTATGGCTCCCTGAATCCACGCATGAAAGTCAACGATATCATCGGCGAACCTCTGGTGGTACACGGCCTGGCCACTGACAAGGCAGCGTATGACAATCGAATTGCTGAACTGATGCGCTGCGTAGGCCTTCTGCCCGACATGGCAGACCGTTACCCGCACGAATTTTCTGGTGGGCAGCGCCAGCGCATTGGCATTGCCCGCGCCTTGGCATTGGAGCCCAGCCTGATCATCTGCGATGAGCCGGTCTCGGCCTTGGATGTATCGATCCAGGCCCAAGTCGTCAACGTACTGCAAGAGCTTCAGGAGCGCATGGGGCTGGCCTACCTGTTCATCGCACACGATTTGTCGGTGGTGCGCCACCTCAGTCACCGCGTCGCGGTGATGTACCTGGGCCGCATCGTTGAAATTGCTCCCCGCGACGCGCTCTATCAAGAGCCCATGCACCCCTACACCCAAGCTTTGATGTCGGCTGTACCGGTCGCCGACCCGGTGGTGGAGCGACTGCGCAAACGCATCATCGTGCAAGGCGAAGTACCAAGCGCCCTGAAACCCCCTTCAGGTTGCCGCTTTCACACGCGATGCCCAATGGCGATGGACCGCTGCAAAAGCGAAGACCCCTTGCTCGCTGACCTGGGCCAGGGACGTGCCGTAGCCTGTCATCTGCACTCGCAGGGCTAGGGTTAATAGATCATCTACCATCTCAATAAAAGGACGCCGCTCTGGCGATAAGACACCCATGACCCTACAGCTCTATCACTGCTCCCGCGCACGATCGATGCGGCAGCTTTGAATCCTGATCGAAATGGGGCTGCCCCATGAACTGATCAACATGCTTTCTGATTGTCATCATCAAATCTAATAATTTGCCATGGGAATTTCTTAAGCTTAGGATCAACGCGAAAAAAACTAGTGCGTACTCCTTTTGAACCATTCGAGGAGGGAACAATCGCAAAAGTTAATTCCCTAGACCGCACCCTGTCTGTCAACTCCCAAAAATAAGAATCAATAATTCGCACAATGACATTGGGATTTTGTTTGGTAAATCTCGCATAGGCCGGCGCCAGAACCGCTCTTGTCATGACAGGTGTCATGCCCACTTTGATTTCACTTTGCCGGCTTCCCTGAAAAGGCTCAACAGCTCGCAGTGTTCTTTTATGTGCTTTCAAAAGCTCAATGCAAGCAGAGTAATAAGCAGTGCCCGCCGAAGTCTGTTAATGGCTGCTGTTGAACTGGTTTAACTCATTGTTTGATTACTGGCGACGAAGCCTAACTTTCGCCTTTTTCAGTGGGTGCCCAAAACTTAACGCCTAACTTTTGGCGTGCTCGGTGACAGCGCTGAGCGCAAAATGTACTAAAGTGCTGGAAAAATTGTAATTTGCAATTTTTGCTCAATTACACGAAATATTACACGTTTGCTATTTTTATATATAAGTAATTGATTTATATAGATTTTTGACGAGCCTGGCTTTCTGTTAATCCGTAGGTCCCTGGTTCGAGCCCAGGTCGAGGAGCCACCTAAAAAAGCATCGCCTTACGCGATGCTTTTTGCTTTTTAACGCAACACATTGTTGCGCTGAGGGCTTCTGGGTGACTTTTTGCCCTCTCATTTCGTTGAGTTATAGCACGTATATTACACGGTCGACAACTAATGAGCACTCCCCTGCTCATCTCCTACGAACACCACAGTTAGCATCAAATGTGCATCGAAACCTTAAGTACCTCACCATCCCCCATTCGAAGGGCCTTGATTTCTTCATGAAACGAAACTTCCAAAGTAACTCCAATTAGGCTTTTGAGTACTTGCCTGTTAACTGGGGCGTCGTGCCCGTGAGTCCGCGTTGCTCACGCTCTAAGCGTGTTTCTCTGGACCATGTTCTCTTGAGTGCATCTTTCACGGAGATGGTGAGGCGCCCCATGCCTTCAACTTCCAACTCAACTTTGTCGCCATCTTGAAAAGAAGAAAGACCTCGGTGGTTGGTGCCGGTGGCAATGATATCGCCTGGCTCTAACTCATGAATGCCAGAGACCCATTCAATGCAACGTGGAATTTTGTGTGCCATGTCATCTGTGTTGAAGTTTTGCTTCATGACACCATTGACCCACAAGCGAACCTGTAACTTATGCGGGTCTTTGACCTCATCGGCCGTGACAATGTAGGGACCAATAGGCGCAAAAGTAGCGCGTGATTTCATCTGGTAAAAAGAATTGTTTTCAGGTTGAACACCTCTGGCAGAGCCATCGATGAAATTCACATAGCCAAAGATATGCTCCATGGCTTTGGAAGCAGGAATAAAACTACCACCTTTGCCAATGATCAAAGCCAGTTCGGCCTCACCTTCAAAAATAGTGGAAGGAATATCGGGCAAGACCATGGTTTCACCATGACCAATGATGCAGCCAGGTGACTTGTGAAATGCATTGATCAAAGCAGGCTCTTTGCGCGTGCCATCTTCCATGTAATTCACAGCCATGCATTCGATGTTGACTGGCTTTGGCAAAGGCGCGCGAATTTTCACACCGGCTATCGGCACCGTTTTGCCTGTCTCAACAAATTTTTCTATTCGCTGTTTAACTTGATCAAATGAACCAATCAGGCCATTCATCAAGTCCCCAATGCCATTGTGAGGAATAGTTGCCACGACCGATGTAATGTCGACCAAACCCTCCCCTTTGATAATGCCAATTCGGTAGTCGTTGAAAAGCATAATTTTCATAATGAGCCCTCTTAAATGAGTCGGGTTAAATGCGATTTAAGAGAATCATCATAGGTCTGCAGCTCAGAGTAATCAATGGGTTTCAGTCTCAAATGACTGCTGTTTTCCCTAATCGACTCCAATTTCTTTTAGGATCAATATGGACCCATCTAAGGAGTCCTTCATGAACTTGAATCAAGCTGAGCAGAGAAGAAATTTCATCAAATTGGCATTTGGCGTCAGTTCGGCGGCTTGGGCTACATCGAGTTCGGCAAATTCCACGGCTTCAACGTTCAAAGGCTCATCTTTAGAAACACAATTGCTGAGGCTGCCGCCCAACACAGAACCCATGGTGGTTTCCGGAAGAGTCACAGGCCCACAAAATAAGCCCTGTTGCGACCAGTCTGTCATGACCAATTCGCAACAAATCGACACTGATGCAGATGGTCGTTTTTGGCTAGAAACAAACACAACAGAATTGCAAAGCTCTCATATTCCGAGCAGCGACCGCATTGTGAAGCACCAACTCACACAAGATTCAGCCGGTGTATGGCGGCTTTATCTTGAATTAAGTGCTTAAAAATAAGCTGGCAAAAACTTGGCCGCAATGGCCCAACGCTCTTCCATCCAATGCCACGCCACGTGGGCAATCAGGGCTGAAATGACAATAGTCAAAGTACGCGCATAAGTTTGAGAAGAAATCCAGATTGCAACTGGGACGCCTAAAAGCAATACCAAGAGTTGCCCCGCTTCAACACCGAGGTTAAAAGAAAGCAAAGACAGCACATGGTGGGTGCCTGCGAATTGCATGCTTTCATAGAGGGCAAATGAAAATCCAAATCCGTGGATTAGGCCAAAAAGTGTGCAAACGAGCCACCTGCGGTAGATATCGGATTGCCAGATATTTTCCAAGGCCATGAACAAGATGGAAAAAGCGATGGCCAATTCGACCCAAGGCATGAACCACAAACCGGATGGTGCATAACCCATCGCAGCAGCAATGAGTGTTAGGGAGTGCGCCACAGTGAAACTGGTAATGACGCCTACCAAACTAAGCCATTGTGTCGCTGTCAAAATTAAGCATGCGATGAAAAGCAGGTGATCCGTGCCACTCAAAATATGCTTGAAGCCCATTTGCATAAATCGCCAAGAGGCTTGCCAAGCACTTGGATTTAAAACAACAGCGCCCTCCCTGGCATTGAATTCAAACGCCATCTCCTCAGCATTCAGCAATTGAAATCTCAAATCAATGGCTACCCTTTGAGCAAGCCTCTGAAGCCCAAAATCAATTTCAATACGCGATGCATTTTTCTGGGCACTCACTTCAAGTTCAACATCCAAATACTGCTGATTCCAAACCAATTGAGGTGGCAGGTCCCAATTTTCCGATCTCACATGCGCAAGTGCCTGTTCGTAATTCGCAAATGAACGGTTTGAGGGTAAGCTGATCCTTGCGCTTCTGATATTCACCCGACCTAAAGATTGCTCGCCTTGAACAATTTTGAGGTTGTCTGCAAACCATAACTCAGCCGCCTGAAGCAAAGCAGGTTTGACATTGGGTATATCGAGGTACAGGTTTTTAACCAAAGGAAATTCAACTTCCTTCAGGGCGCTTAAAGGAACGCGAATGAACAACCTAAGGCCCTGCTCGTCTTGTTTCAGAAAAGACTGTACTTGTACATCGTTGGGTATTTCATGCGCACTGGCGCCACCAAGCAGCCCCAAATAGGCCAGCGTGACGGCCCATACAAAACGCCACACGATGCGCCCTGTCGAACTAGGGGTTTTCGAGAGTCTCATTCAAATATGTCTTAAAGCGATTGTTTTATGCAAAAGCCTATGCTAGCCTTAAAGTCAGCAACATGATTCGTGCTTTGACTTTAATCACAAAAAAGAGGTCGACTTTATGCTTACACGCTCACGCTTCTCTTACCTTGCTTCAGCCCTATTTGCGGCCATCGGCCTCACTGTTTTGGCCATCAGTATCGTCGATCAGCCGGTCAACGCCAAATCCGACACGGTCAAGGCACCCATCTTTGAAGTCGATCCTTTGTGGCCCAAACCCCTGCCAAACCATTGGTTGCTCGGCATGGCCATTGGTGTTTGGGTTGACGAAAAAGACCATGTCTGGATCATTCACCGCGGCGCAGACACACTCAATGCCAATGAACTGGCCCTGACCAAAAATGTTGGGGAATGCTGCGCTTCTGCCCCTCCGGTTCTCGAGTTTGACCCCGCTGGCAGGTTGGTTCAAGCTTGGGGTGGCCCAGGCCCTGGATACGAGTGGCCCGATTCGAATCACGGCATTCACATTGATCACAAAGGCAATGTATGGATTGGTGGCAACGGTGAAAACGATGCACACATTTTGAAATTCACGCGCGACGGCAAATTCTTAATGCAAATGGGCAAGCACAAAGGCAACAAGGGCAGTAACGACACTGAAAATTTTGGCCGTGTTGCCAAAATATGGGTAGACCCGAAAACCAATGAAGCCTACGTGGCCGATGGCTATAAAAACAAGCGCGTCGCTGTATTAGATGCCGACACAGGCGTCATGAAACGTTATTGGGGTGCCTACGGCAACAAACCCGATGACGCCGACTTGGGCAAATATGACCCGTCTGCTGAACCACCCAAACAATTTAGAAACCCTGTGCATTGCGTTGAAAGAAGTAACGATGGTATGGTCTATGTTTGCGACAGACAAGCCAACCGCATCCAAGTCTTCAAACCAGACGGCACCTATGTGAAAGAAGCCCATTTTGCAAGGCAGACCTTGGGGTCAGGTTCAACTTGGGATTTGGCTTTCTCTAAAGATCCGCAGCAACGTTTCATTTTTCTAGCAGATGGTACGAATGAAAAAATTCGCGTCATTGTGAGAGAGACCATGATGGAACTTACCAATTTTGGCGACGGCGGCAGGCAACCAGGCCAGTTTTTTGGCGTGCACAGTATAGCTACCGACTCCAAGGGCAACATCTACACCACAGAAACATACGAAGGCAAACGTTTGCAAAAATTTGTCTACAAAGGAATGGCTGAAGTACAGCGAACCCAGGGCACTGTCTGGCCTAAACGTTAATGTCCGACTTCAGCAAGTGTGTTACAAAATTGGGCACTTGATTAAAGGAGGATTTTGGTTCATCTTTCAACTTAAGGAGCGAAGATGAAAATGAAATCCAATCAATCCAGCGCCGTGCCGAGCATATGGTCAAAGAAGAAGGGATCCATCCAAAACGAAGCGGATTCGTAAAATGCGAGTTATGACTAATTTTTTGCCGCATGTTGAAATTGAATCTGGCCCAAATCCGACAGCTGCCGTTATTTGGTTGCATGGGCTTGGGGCCGACGGGAATGATTTTGCAACTGTTGTGCCACAGCTCCAATTAAATGGATGCCAAGCCATTCGATTTGTATTTCCTCATGCACCTGTCATGCCGGTCACAGTCAATGGTGGGTATGTGATGCCCGCTTGGTATGACATTTTGGGAGCCAACTTACTAAGTCAACAAGACGCGGTTGGCATCAAGCGTTCAGAACATGCCATTGCTGCCTTGTTAGATCGAGAGCTTGACCGCGGTATCTCGCATGAAAATATTGTTCTAGCCGGATTTTCGCAAGGCTGTGCAATGGCTTTGCATACAGGTTTGCGGTACAAGCAAAAATTGGCCGGTATCGTTGCACTGTCTGGTTATTTGCCCTTGGCCGATACCTTGGCGCATGAGCGCAGCCAAGCCAATTTGAATACACCCATATTCATAGCGCATGGAACGCAAGATCCAGTCGTGGTGATGGACAGAGGCGAAGTGTCTAAAAATGCTTTGATTGCCTTGGGTTATTCAGTGCAATGGAAGACCTATGTCATGGGCCATTCGGTACATCCTGATGAATTAGCCGATATTTCAAAGTTTTTAAGAGATGTTTTGACAGCTTGATTTGATCATGTGGGATCAACATGGGCTGTCACTTGAGCCAATCACGCCGTCCCAATCGTATGCAGCCAAAGGATTTACTATGATGAAATTCTAGGTTCAAAATAGGTGTATGGTTTTCCTGAAGGCAGGCCTTGGAATTGATGGTGAAAAGGATCGCCCCGGAAATCAAGGAAATTGTCGATGCGACAAACCACGCGGCGGGTAAGCAGCCGTTTTACCCAAGCTATGAGTAGACCTATGAGAAATCGACTGTCCCAGGAAACCTCCCCAACCATCGCAACGCTCGACGAGCTTGCAAAGTTGGCAAACTACTCGCTTACGGACACGCTCAACTGCGATCCTGAGGCGAAAGCAGACGGAGCCGACCACGCGCCGCGACAAGTTTTTTCGGGCCACTATGTCCCCGTCAATCCCACGCCAATCAAAGACCCCGAGTACGTTGCTCACAGCAAAAACTTTTTCCACGAACTTGGCTTCGCCGACAGCATGGCACAGTCGGCCGACTTCGTCCGCATGTTCTCCGGCGACATCTCGCACGCTCCAAAGCCGATGCGCAAGGTGGGTTGGCCAGCAACGGCGCGTATAGTAAAAGTAGTCCAAGTTATAGTCACCCTGAACTCGCTCTTACGCTGTCAATTTTCGGTCGGCGTCAACAGGACTGAATCCATCAGGTGTCAGTTTCGATACTGACGCCATGCCTGTGAAGTTTTCAGTGGATAACTTTTTAGAGACAAATTCAGAAAATAGCGCCTGATCGGAGGTTAAGGAGACGGCATCACTTCCTGCAAAAGCCAATTTTCAAATTCAATGATTTTTTTTGATTTTTCTTTTGTATCTGAAAAAGAAATGTAATAACCACCCTTTGTAGCCACGCTGAAATCAAATGGAGCGGCCAATAATCCACTGGTCAAGTCCTCTTGTACAAAAGCTAGCAAACCCATCATCACCCCCAGTCCGTTGGCTGCGGCCTGGTAAGCCAAGGCCGCATTTTCAAACTTAAGCCCTTCGTGCACATCGATACAGTCAACCTTAGCTTCACGCAACCAGGTTGACCAATCATGGGGACGGTTCATAGAGCACAAGCGATCATGAAACCGCAGATCATCGGGCTTGTTCAATGGCTTTTTGCCATTCAACAGTCCCGGAGAACATACAGGAATTAAGGTTTCCTCAAACAACAATTTAAATCCTGAATGCTCGGGGGGCACGGGTTCAGAATGGATGCTGATGTCAATATCTTCAGTACGGTAATTCACCCGCTGATGGGATGTCGTTATTTGAACTTCTGTATCAGGATACCGGGCATGAAATTTTGCCAATCGCGGCATCAACCATCGAATCGCGAATGTAGGGGGCAATTTGATCCGAAGAAGTCGATCTTCTTTTCTTGGCATCAATTGCCGTGTGCTGCGATCAATGCCATCAAAGATGTCACGCATAGCGACGAAATAAGTTTGCCCCAGAGTAGTCAATTCAATGCTGTGCCGACCTCTCGAAAATAACTTCAAACCCAGCCAAGCTTCTAAATTTGCGATTTGACGACTGACGGCCCCTTGAGTCACAAACAATTCCTCTGCCGCTTTGGTAAAGCTCAGAGAGCGAGACACGGCTTCGAAAGCACGCAGGGCGTTCAAAGGGGGAATTTTACGGGTCACAGTATTAAGGAATGATTTTTTCTCATTTCATTATGCGTTAATTTGAATTGCAACTTTATGCGCTCTTGCAATAATGCGAAAGACAAACACCACTGGAGACGAGAGATGAATAAACGGCATATCTTTGCAATTTTGGCCCTGCTCTGCATGTCAGCGGGCACTTCGGCGCAAACCAGCAGCAACTACCCGAATCAACCTATTCGACTGATGGTACCTTGGCCCGCAGGCGGCGGCGTCGACACCACGGCCCGCATGATTGCTGAACCCTTGGGCAAACGCTTGGGCCAATCCATCGTGATTGAGAACCGGGGCGGCGCAGGCGGGAACATCGGGACTGAAATCGCAGCACGCGCAAAACCAGATGGCTACAACTTACTGATGGGCTCCATCACACCCAATGCGATCAATGTTCACCTTTACCCCAAGCTTCCCTTCGATTTGATCAAGGACTTTACACCCATCACTTTCATTTCATCTTTGCCCATATTTTTGGTTGTTCCTGCCAATTCCCCGATCAAATCGGTGGCAGATTTACTGACATTCGCCAAGGCCAACCCCGGCAAGATGACTTACGGCTCAGCAGGCGTCGGATCCTCTCAACATTTGGCGGCGGTGCAATTTATGAGTGCCACAAAAATTGACATGTTGCACGTGCCCTACAAAGGCACCGCACCAGCAGAGGCCGATTTGATGGCCGGTCACATTTCAGTGATGTTTGACACCGCCACAGCCATCCCCTTCATCAATGGCGGCAAGCTCAAGGCCTTGGGCGTGATGTCCAAAAAACGCAATCCCGCACTGCCCAACGTACCGACGTTGGATGAAGCCGGCTTAACCGATCTGTATGCGTCCTCCTGGTACGGACTCATGGGGCCAGCAGGAATGCCTGCAAGCGTTGTGAACAAACTCAATGCGGAATTGAATGATGCCCTGAATTCGCCTGAAGTACAAAAACGCATGTACGACTTGGGTGCAGAAATCGGCGGGGGTACACCCGCAGAATTTGCTAACTTCATTCAATCTGAAATTGCCCGTTATGCCGAAATCGTTAAGCGGTCCGGCGCAAAATTCGAGTAAAACCCATGCAACCAACCCAATCCAAGGCTCAATCCCTGACCTTGTTTGAAAAAATTTGGCAAACCCATGTGGTGATGCAGCGTGACGATGGGGCCTGCCTGATGTATGTCGATCGGCATTTGATTCAGGACGGATCAGCCCCAGCATTTGAAATGCTGCACCAACGTCAACTCAAGACACGCGTACCTTCCAAGGCATTTGGAACCCCAGACCATTACATACCAACGCTCGGAAGGGACCTAACGACCATCCAAGACCCCGAAAAAAGAGCCATGGCGCAGGCCTTGGAAGACGACTGTGCAAGCCACGAGATTCCTTTTTTTGGACTTCAGGATCCTAGGCAAGGCATTATTCATGTGATCGCACCCGAGCAGGGTCTAAGCCAGCCGGGTCAGTTGCTCGTGTGCGGCGACAGCCACACCGCCACACACGGCGCATTTGGCGCTCTCGCCTTTGGCATTGGCGCTTCCGAAGTTGCACATGTTCTTGCGACACAAACTGTCTGGCAAAGAAAACCCTTAACGCTGCGCATCAACATCGAAGGCAAATTAGGGAAAGGCGTATCTGCCAAAGACATCATTCTCGCCATCATCGGCAAGATCGGTGCAGCGGGAGCTGTGGGGCATGTCATCGAATACACAGGTGAGACCGTTCGCAATCTGTCGATGCAGGAACGCATGACCGTTTGCAATATGTCCATTGAAGCGGGTGGGCGGGCGGGCATGATCGCCCCCGATGCAAAAACAATTGAATGGCTTAAGGACAAACCTTATGCACCGGCAGGCCTCGAATGGGACTTGGCATTGAAAAAATGGAGTGGGCTTTTCAGTGATCCTAAAGCTGTTTTCGACAAAGTGGTGGAAATGCGGGCCGAGGCTATTTCACCCATGGTGACATGGGGCAACAGTCCAGAAGATGTGTTGCCGATCACTGGCGCTGTCCCGTTTCCGGCTGATGCCTTAAGCACTGGCAAGCGCCAAGCAATAGAAAACACGCAGTTGTATATGAACCTGACTCCAGGTCAAAAATTAACTGAGATTGCAATTGACCATGTGTTCATTGGCTCTTGTACCAATGGCCGTATTGAAGATCTTCGATCAGCCGCCGCAGTTGCAAAAAACCGCCATGTAGCCAAGGGCGTGCAAGCATGGGTGGTAGCCGGCTCAGGATTGGTTAAAAGACAAGCGGAACAAGAAGGGTTGGATCAGGTTTTTATAAACGCAGGATTTCAATGGCGAGAACCAGGATGCTCGATGTGCCTTGGCACCAATGGTGACCAAGTGCCGACCGGACAAAGATGTGCTTCAACGTCCAATCGTAATTTTGTAGGACGCCAAGGACCTGGTTCAAGAACGCACCTGATGAGCCCCGCGATGGCCGCTGCTGCCGCAGTGACCGGTCGATTAACAGATGTGCGCGATCTGATCTGAGGTGTACTTTATGGAAAAATTCAAAACGCTTCAAAGTGTGATGATGCCCTTGGACAAAGTCAACATTGATACCGATCAAATTTTGCCTGCCAGGTATCTACAAAAACCCCGAGCCAACAACTTTGGGGAGTATTTGTTCAAGATGTTCGTCACGACGGTAATGGGTCACTCCAACCCGAATTTGTGCTGAATCAAGCCCAATACGTCAATGCCAAAATCATGCTTGCCAAGGACAACTTTGGATGTGGCTCTTCACGCGAGCATGCGGTATGGGCTATTTATGACGCAGGCTTTAGAGCCGTGATTGCACCCAGTTTTGGTGATATCTTTTTCAACAATGCCCTCAAAAATGGACTGCTTCCGATCCGACTTAGCGCATCCGATGTTGTGACACTGTTCAACTTAACCCAACATAACTCTACGATTCCTATTGTCATAGATCTGGCTGCACAAACTGTCTTGGCCAACCCTGATTTCAGCGCTTCCTTTGAGATCGATTCGTTCTCCAAGCAATGTTTTCTTGAGGGACTTGATGAATTGGGCTACACACTGAGCCTGCTACCCCAAATTGAGGCTTTTGAAAAAAAGCTGACTTCCTAATTTATCCACTCATCACAAAGCAGCACCATGAAAATTGCAGTCATGCCCGGAGACGGTATAGGCCAAGAAGTCACAGACCAAGCCGTCAAGGTCCTCAAAGCGGTTGTCGGAAATCATCCGATGGAGTTGGTTTACGCCCCTGTGGGTCAAGCAGGTGTTGATGCAGCAGGTGATCCATTGCCTCTCCAAACCCGTGAAATTGCCAACAAAGCTGAAGCCATTTTGTTTGGCTCCGCTGGGGTTCCCGGAGATGAGGCCATTGAGTACAACATGCGACCTGGGGCCAGTTTATTGAGACTGAGAAAGCAGCTCAATCTATTTGCCAATTTTCGTCCTGCGTTCTTATTTCCAGAACTGATTGGGGCATCCACCCTTAAACCCGAAGTGGTGGAGGGTTTGGACATCATGATCTTGAGAGAACTCACAGGCGATATCTACTTTGGCGAACCAAGAGGCGTTCATACCTTACCCAGTGGCGAACGAGAGGCCTTCAACACAATGCGGTACAGCGAATCAGAAATTCGCAGGATAGGCCATGTGGCATTCCAAACGGCTCGCCTTCGTAACCACAAGGTGTGCTCTGTGGACAAGGCCAATGTGTTGGAAACCATGCAATTGTGGCGCGAAGTCATGACCGAGGTAGGACATGAATACCCCGATGTGGAACTCAGTCACCTTTTTGTAGATGCGGCTGCAATGCAACTTATGCGTGCGCCCAAACAATTTGATGTGATGGTGACAGGAAATATTTTTGGAGACATTCTCTCCGATGCCGCTGCCATGCTGACCGGCTCTATTGGCATGCTGCCTTCGGCCTCTTTATCAACGGGGCACAAAGGACTTTACGAACCGGTCCATGGCACGGCACCTGATATTGCGGGTCAGAATTCGGCCAATCCATTGGCTTCCATTTTGTCCATGGCGATGATGCTTCGCCTGAGCTTTCACCTGCCTGAATTGGCACTCAAAGTTGAACGCTCAGTTCAACGTGTTCTGGCCGAAGGCTTGAGAACTGGGGACATCTACCAGCCCGGATGCGAAAAAGTCGGTACCCAAGAAATGGGAAATGCTGTCGTGAAGGCGCTCACGCAATTGCCGGACTGAATTTGAAGCTTGTACAGCAGGCTGAACCAAGATGTCCAGCACATGCACCTCTTGATCTACTGCACGCTATAGGGTACGGCACAGTACGTTGATCTTCAAATAGACTTCATACAAGTGCCAGGCAGCACCCATGCGTACACGATGATGTCGGATCTTTCGCACTTACTGGCGACCAAACTTTTCACACCAGGATTTTTTCCGCCGACGGCAAATTGGCCACACATATCGACCTTAATGGCCAGGGACAGAGACCTGAAACCTGCATAGACAATTGGATTTTCAGCTTCAAGGCTGGTCATCGGTTTTCGCCACACTTAGTCAAATCAGCGTCGACGCCAACAACCAATCTTGGCGTCTAACTTTTCGCGTGCAAAGTGACAACGCTGAATGCAAAATGTACTAAGGTGCTGGAAAAATTGTAATTTACAATTTTTCGTCAATTACACGAAATATTACACGCTCTCCATTTTTAGATATAAGTCATTGATTTATATAGGTTTTTGAGGAGCCTGGCTTTCTGTTAATCCGTAGGTCCCTGGTTCGAGCCCAGGTCGAGGAGCCACTCTAAAAAGCACTGATTTATTCAGTGCTTTTTTGTTTTCTGGACAGTTTTCTGTCGCCCAACGAGCCAGGGAGCGACTTTTGGCTCGTTGTTATTGCACATTTATTGCACGTCAAATCCAATTTTTAGTCAAGCAAGGCACTGCAAATATCCCTAACAACTAAGCCCCTAAGAGTTCGAGAGTCGACGTCAAACTGCGTGTGAAAAGTGTCCACAGGTTTGGGGGAATGCCGCCCTGCAAAAGTTCACAACGTGCAAGGCTAAAGAGTTCGCCAGCGAAAAAAAATAGGTTGGGTTAAATTTATGAATAGGAACCACTCGCGCCAGTTGTTCTCAGATAGATGGCATACAAAGATCTGGTCCCGCAAATAAATAGTCGGTTTAACTTTGCCCCTCCGAAACAGATGTTGGCCACCACTTCAGGGACCCGGATCTTTCCCAGCAATTCGCCTTGGGGGCTCAGGCAGTGAACACCGTCGCCAGCGCCCAGCCAGAGGTTGCCATGCACATCGACACGCAAACCGTCAAATAAACCAACGGTCGCTTGAGCAAACAGCTCACCATGGGCTTGCAAAGACTTGCCATCCGCGCTTACGGTGTAACGCCTGACAGTGCGCGGACCATCTGATCGATGAGAGATGCCCGTATCAACAACGTAAAGGTATTTTTCGTCTGGAGAAAAAGCCAAACCATTAGGTTTTTCCATGTCCTGAATGACGACACTGATCTCACCCGTTTTTCCATCGATGCGATAGACCTGCGATGCGCCAATTTCTGAATGTGCGAAATCACCTTCGTAATCGGAGTCGATGCCATATGTTGGGTCTGTGAACCAAATGCTGTCGTCGGATTTCACCACCACGTCATTGGGTGAATTCAATCGCGCACCATTGACATGCGTAGCGAGCAAAGTTCTACGGCCATCGTGTTCGGTCCTGGAAACACAACGACCGCGGTGCTCACAGGAGATGACTCTACCTTGTCGATCGAGCGTATGTCCATTGGCATTCCAGGCCGGAGACTGAAAAACCGACACGGAACCGTCTGTTTCGTCCCATCGCATGACTCGATCATTTGGAATGTCAGACCACAGCAGATAGCGACCAGCTGGCACATAGACCGGACCTTCTGACCATCTACATCCAGTGTAGAGCGTTTCCAAATGTACATTGCCCAGAACAAGTTGGTTAAACCTGTTGTCAATGATTTCAATGGAGTTGGTCAGCATGAAGCTCCCTTTCAAAATAGTCTGGATGTCGATCGGCAATTTTTTGAACCAGAATTGCGTTGTGTTTCAAATGACTTTCTAATTTGCGAATTACCAATGAGCAGTCATTCCGACGAAGGGCCAAAACAATGGCACGATGATCTTTTAAAGCTTGTTCTCCACTGAGAAGCTCCGGTACCGCAATGGCACGAACTCGTTGATGCATATCTCTGGCCTGCGCAACGATAGGCCACACAGCGCCCATTCCACTCAATTCCAGCAAGGTTCTATGGAATGTGGCATCCGCTTGCATGATGGCTTCCAAATCTTGGGCATTCAATGCGATTTTTTGAGCTTGTATGCATTGCTCAAGTGAAGACCAATCCGTATTATCAGGATGACGATCAAATAAACGTCGAACACCGTGAGTTTCCACTGCTTCACGAACAAAGAGGGCTTCTTCAATCCGTTGCATGCTCAAGAGGGATACTCTGGTGCCCCTTTGAGGTAAGACATGCACCCAGCCTTCTCTGACCAAGCGCTGAACAGCTTCTCGAACAGGCGTTCGGCTGACACCCAAACGCATTGCTTGTTGGTTTTCTGAAAGTAATTCGCCAGGCCTCAAGCGAGCGTGCACAATATCTGAACGCAGACGCGCATGCACTTGGTCTGCCAGCGAGCGGTCTGTTGAGGCATCAGTTAATCGACTCAATTGGCGCCTCTGTCGCGCAGATATTGCGCTAGCAATCCCAGCTTCTTATCACTCAGATAGCCATACCGATTGATCCAAATTCGACCTGAACCACTGACTGAGGTCACCACTTGGGCCGCCAATTTAAATCGGTGCATGAAATCTTCCGCCGGTCCATAACTGTGCGTAAAAGCGATGACCGGAACAGCCCCTGCTTGTGATTGCGCTGTTTGCAGTTTTTCAACTTGAGCTTCATCACCCACGGGATGTGGCGTGTCAGGCGGGGGATAACTTAACTGCGAAGCATTGTTACCCGGCCCCATGCCCATCCATTGATACAACGCCTGAGTCAATTGATCTGCTGCATGTCCTTCAGAGGTTCCTAGCAGGTCCCGTGCCCAGTAACGGGCAATCATGGGCCAATGCATGGTGTAAATCTTGAGTCCTACGGCGTCACATGATGGGGACAAACTTTCCCAAGCAAAGCCTGACCAAGTGCTCATGGGTTGAGGAAAGACCTGAGGTTCTAACAATCGATAAGGGCCGGATACCTGGTCCAGCGCTTGCCTGTAGGTCTGGATCATTTGATGGACGCTCGCCCTTTTGCTGGCCCACAATCCTTTTGCAGGGCCTTGCGCACTCATCCATTCTTCCCAGCCTGCCTCGCGAAGTCTATTCATGACTTGCAAGGACCCCAATTCGCTTGCGCCCTTGGCAACGAGTTGCCACTCTGTGAGCTTTTGGCTGAGTTGGTTTCCCAGAAGAACAGGGTCCACACCTTGAGCAGCCATGGCTTGTTGACCATGAAGACTGAAGTCGAACAATGCACTGCGCAAATCGTAGGGCGGGTATTCAGGCCAATCAATTCTAAAACCCACAACTTGGGGATAGCGCTGCGCCAGTTCTGCCAGCAAAGCTGCACCGTAAGCGTGAACGTGTGGACTGGCCAGGCTGGCATTTCGATCCACACGATTCGGATGCAACAGTCCATCCGGCCCCTTGCACTGATCCTCTTCAACTGCACCTGAAAACTGAACGCGATAGCCTGGAGGACTGGCCGCCATGACTTGCAGATAGACCTTGATGCCACGCGCAGATGCTTTTTCAATGACGCGGTCCATGAAGTCAGGTTCTGTCTGAGTCAGTGAGCCTGGCGGACTCGGCTGGTAGCGTAAACCGGCGTAACGTTCGATCTCGTGAGTCAGGCTGGGTGCTGTTTTGACCCAAGTTTCTCGATGCCCCCACAGAGCGCGGTCAAGGGGACGCACCCGTCCCGCCTCACCGTCTGGAGGCGGCTCTCTGGCCCCCTCGCCTGTATTTGCTAAGCTGAGCAAGTATGGGCTGGTGACTAAAGATGTGGCACCGATCTTTTGCAGATTGTCCAGAACGGTTTCAATGCCCTCCGACTGAAACCACTCGGGCATGACGGTGACGCCCAACTGCAGATGCTTTGATGTGTTGTGCATTAAACTCAATACAAGTTAACTTGTATACAAGTATACTTTGAGCAGTTTTTCTTCTGAAGGATCGCATATGTTTTTTTTAAGAACTATTCTTATCCTGAATATTTGGATGGCCGGGCTGACTGTCCATGCGCAGTCCAGTTTCCCCGATAGACCCATCAAGCTGATCGTGCCCGTAGCAGCAGGTGGAGGTGTCGATACTGCTTTCCGCACCTTGGCGCCCTTTTGGGGTGAGTTGCTGGGTCAACCCGTGGTGGTTGAAAATCGTCCTGGCGCTGGACAAGTCATTGGTATCGATGCCGTGGCCAAAGCCAAACCCGATGGGTATACGCTGGCAGGTGTAGGGGTGCCGATTGCCTTCAACAGTGCCTTGGGTAAAAAGCTGCCTTATGACCCGGTCAAGGATTTAACCCCCATTTGTGAAGTCGTGACTCAACCGCTGCTGGTCGTGTCACATCCATCATTCAATGCCAAAAATTTCAAAGATTTATTGAACTCTACCAAGCAAAACTCCGATGCTTTGTCTTATACAAGTGGTGGGCCAGGGAGTTATGGTCACCTTTGGTTTGAAATGGTGGCCTCGCAGTACAAATTGAATCGACAACACATTGGTTACAACGGCGTAGCCCCAGCTTTAAGGGATGTAATGGGTGGACAAGTGCCCGTGTTGATCGACGCCCTTGTTCCAACGGGTACCCAGGTGAAGGCGGGCAAGTTGAATGGATTGGCCATTGTGCGCAGCAAGCGTTCGCCCATGCTCCCTGATGTTGCGACGCTTCTGGAGCAAGGGGTGAACATGCCAAACGCCGCACCCTTTTACGGTGTACTGGGACCTGCTGGACTGCCACAAGATGTATTGGCCAAGTTGAATGACACTTTAGTTCGTGCTCTCAAATCTCCGGCTTTGCAAGCCAAACTGACCGACATGGGCTTTGATGTAGTAGCCAGCAGTTCAGAGGACTATGGTAAAAAAATCCGTTCAGAAATTGATTTATGGAGCAGGATCGTGAAGGAAAATCAAATCAAGGTGGACTGATCAGGTGAGTGAGACTGTTCAGAGAAACTTAAATACATTCCGCGGCAGTATTTGTGTTTACCTACTACCTTGGAGAACTGCCTGATAGGCTTGAGAAAAATTGCCAGATTAAAGATGTTGCGTTAACGCGAGAGATATTGGGGCCCATGACTGATTCAGGTAGGCCGGAGTCTTTACCGCCTGGCCAAGCATGGCCCTGACCTTTCAGATACCAAATTGTGTATTGGGCATCGTCGCGGCATTGATTGAAACGTTCTACGGTCACCTGGTCATCGTCGCGCTCGAGGACTGCTGGAGTTAAGCAATTCAAACTTTGAGACCACGCTTTGATACCCTGTGCAATTGATGGCACCGTGCTTTTGCCCCATGGGAGTTGACGCTCACCACCCTGCATCGGATTGAGCGGATCGCTCGTACCGATGATCATCAAGGTTGGCAACGCTTTCGTTGGTTGTGCACCCTCACTGGTATTCAATCCCATGACGGTGGCAATCCCAGCAAAATGGCTGGAAAGTTCTGCGCCAATCTTGAATGTCATTCCGGCTCCATTTGAATGCCCGGTGGCATAGATACGATTTTTGTCAACAGATGTTCGTTGGGCAATATCGTCTAGGAGTGCTTTCACAAAAGACATGTCGTTGACCTTTGCCCGTGGCATATGGGCATTGAGTTGGCCGCTGTTCCAAAGGCGAGGGTTCATGCGAAAGTTGGCTGGCAATCGGGGCAAGGCCGCCAGGCCATCGGGTGCCGCTACCACAAACCCTTCTTGTTCACTGAGGGCTGCCCAACCATTTTTGGAAAGGTAGTCCCTTCCATTGCCGCCTGCACCGTGAAAAACCAAGACCAGAGGCGCACTACCTGAGCGAGCTTTAGGTGGGATATGCAGATGGTAGGTCCAACTATGTCCATCAACTTTGATTGCCAATTCCTGCACTGTATTGGCCCATGCTGCACCACCCATTACGCCAAGAGTAAGATTTAAAAAAAATGACTTGAGGCTGACATTCATAACTCAATGATGCGAAAGCTATTGGAAATGGATTTCTTTGTAACACCTTATCAAATGGAATGCTTTAAAGATGACTCGCGTGCGCTGTCTTTGAGACACCCCAAGAATACGCTTTGCGGAGTATTTAACTGCACCTGCCTCAGCCTGAAACAGCACATGGGTCCTTTGAGCATTTCTTCAGGCCGCCTAAGGGCACGCACCTTCGTGCGGTCTTCAAATTGCTTCGCTTGTTGATGAGCGATGGCCCAGAGCATTCTCCGTGCTGCACGTCGTCTACAAACGCGGGTTCAAGTACGCAAAAGCGGGTGTGATGCTGATGGAGTTGCAGCCTGTGAGCCGTCACCAATTCACGTTGAACTTGGAGCACGACGAGCCCACCAACAATCCGAACCGAATCCGATTGATGCACGCCTTGGACAGCGTGAACGGTCGCTTCGGCCCTGGCACCCTCAATCTTGCCAGCGCCGGAACCGCAGGTGAACATCGGTTGTGGCAAATGAAACAGCAACGTAAGACGCCTGTTGACACGACGAGATGAAATGGGTTGGCAGAAGTAAGGTGATTTGGTTCATCTGGACTTATCGTAAGAGACACTCAATTGGGTAACTTTTGCAAACCATACCAAGCTAAAAGTAGATCAATGCAAATCAATTAGCCTTGCAGTGCGATTCCCGTTTTCACTAACTCTTGAATATCGAAAGCACTGTAGCCATACTCATTCAATACCTCAGACGTATGCTGCCCCAAAACTGGGGCGCCTCTATTGCTAGCAGGCGAAGCTCCAGAAAACTTAATGGGGCAGCCAATGGCTTTAATTTGACCAGCAATCAAGTGATCAACATCCATCACCATTTGTCGATGAATCACTTGCGGGTTTTGTTGCATTTGAAGTACGTTGAGTACAGGACCAGAAGGCACGCCAGCTTGATCCAATAACGTCATCCACTCGGCAGTACTTTTTAAAATAAATTTAGTTGAAAGAATTTCAATTAATTCAACCAGGTGGCCCATGCGAGAAGCGTTATCAATGAATCTTGAATCTTTTGATAACTCATCTTCTTTTAGAACATCCAACAACCTTAACCATAAGGCTTGTGTAGAACATCCAATGGTGATCCAACCATCTTTTGTTTGCAGCGCCTGATAAGGTGCGGCCAAATGATGAGCCGAACCCATCGGTACAGAGAATTTTTCAGTTGCGAATGAAATTGCGCTTGCCCAATAGGTATGAATGATAGATGCCTCTAACAATGAAGTATCGACATAATCACCTTTGCCTGTTTTGAGCTGTTTAATGTAAGCCGCCAATATGCCATTAGCAGCCAAGATGCCTGCGGTGATATCAGCAATAGGGACACCAGCTTTGACAGGCGGTCTCCCGACGCCCTCACCCGTCACACTCATCAGACCTGACATCGCTTGCGCAATCAAATCTAATCCTGCCCGATTGGCATATGGGCCCGTATTGCCAAAACCAGTAATTTGGCAATAAATAAGTTTGGGATTCAGTACTTTTAAAACATCCCATCCCAATCCCAATTTATCCATCGTACCAGGGCGAAAATTTTCAAGAACAACATCGGCTTCAGAAAGTATTTTTAAAAGTACTGACTTGCCCTGAGGACTTTTAATATCCAAAGCAACACCACGCTTACCTCGATTCAAAATCATGAACGACGCAGGTTCGCCATTGATAGCGGGCGGAATCAGTTTTCGAGTGTCATCGCCACCTTTTGGTTTTTCAAGCTTGATAACATCTGCCCCCATATCTGACAACAATAGTCCTGCAGTGGGCCCCGCCATCATATGAGCGAGTTCAACTACTTTCATTCCTTCTAACGGCTTATTCATTAAGCACCTTTAAATATGGGTTGTTTTTTATTATTAAATGCGTCTACCCCGATTCGATAGTCATCAGTTCCAAAACAGTCATGCGCTTCATCGATTTCTGCTTCGCTCAGAGGTTTAGGGTCTAGTAAGCGATGGATAAATTTTTTATGCCATCTCGCAACAAGCGGCGCTCCCTTGACAATGTTTTCCGCGATTTGATTAACTTCACTTTCAACGTTTTCATCATCAGTGAGATGGGTGATCAAACCCTTGTCAAGCGCTTGATCAGCTTTGTAGATTTTCCCTTCTAGCAAAACTTCTTTTAAAAACGCAGGACCGCATTTGCGCAAAATGCCGCGCATTTCAGCATGAGCCATTACCAAACCCAGCCGATTAACAGGAACGCCAAATTTAGACGATCGACCCGCAACCTGGTAATCACAAAAAGATGCAACTGCAAGACCGCCACCGACGCAAATGCCATTTATTTTTGCAATCATTGGTACATGACAAGACTCCAATGCATTGAGAGCATCAGATACAACTTTCCCATACACGCGAGCTTGCTCAACATTCGATCGATTTGATTTAAATTCTGTGATGTCTGAACCCGCTGCAAAAGACTTTTTGTCAGCACCACTGAAAATGATGCAACGAACGCCAGAGTCTACTTTGCCTAATTGACTCATAATTTGCGTTAATTGTTGCCACATTGGAACACTGAAGCTATTTAGCTTGCCGGGATTGCTAAATGAGATTGCCGCTATGTGGGTGGAGAGACGTTGCTCAGTGACTGAGCCTGTCGATGTATCGCTCATAGGAAATTTGGTTTTCAATTTTTTTAAAAAACAATCACTTAACTCACCATGATCATCGCTCTTGTTTCTTGCGGTGTTGCAACCTCACGCCCCATTTGACGGGATAGTGTTGCAAACGCATTGGCCAGTTGGCCGTTATCGGGATTGCCTAGTTCAGCATAACCATAATCGCCCAAGCCAGGAGACAAATGACCACCGAGCTGAATGGCCATAGCTGCAGTACTCATGAGGTTGCCCTCTTTAGCGCATACAAACCATTCAATCTTTTTATCCAAAGGCATGTTCTCATACATAGATAACATGCCTTGGGGTGTATTGGGATGACCACCCAAAATCCCGCCATCGCACAAAACAATTTGCAATGTTGCAGGAACTGCCAATACACCACAATCAATGAGTGCATCTGCTGTTCGTAAAAAAGGAATAGTCCAACACGAAATGGATGGCTGAACCCCCAATGATTGCATTTTATTAATCAGGTGAATACAAGTATCAACCGAATTGACATATGCACGATGCGTTGATTTGAATTCTTTTTTGACATAGTCGTAGGCGTCCACATTGGTACTACCTGTATCAACCGCTGCAAAATCAGGCTTTGTTTTTTCAGACGTTGCCATAAATTCAATATGGGCGAGTCGTTTGTCATCCCCTGCAACATTGACTTGCCCAAGCGTCACATCAATTAGGATATCAGACTTCTCTCTAATTTTTGCAGCGCACTCAGCATAAACCTCAGGAGAAAAACAAGCTGCACCGTCATTTTCTCTGGCATGAAAATGAACAATAGATGCCCCTGCTTTTCGAGATTCAAAAGCGGCCTCTGCAATTTCGTCTGGAGTGTAGGGGATATTGACATTGGCGCTTTTGAGTTTGTACTCATTGAGCCGCATTTCTAGAATCAATTTTTTCATCAAATTTTTATTCTGCTTTGATATTAGCCACACGAGCTAAATTTTTTGCTTTAGCTAAATCATTTTTAATAAAGTTACCAAAATCATTAGCGCTTCTTCCAACAGGCTCGATACCGTTACTCAACATTTTTTCTCGAACATCCGGCATTGCCAAGATTTTCGCAATGTCTTCGTTGTATTGATTTACCAATACTGCGGGCGTTCCAGCGGCTGCGAAAACACCCCACCACAAATCGTATTCGTAGCCTGCAACACCTCCTTCTGCAATTGTGGGAAATTCTGGTGCAAGAGGCGAGCGTTTTGCACTAGTTATCCCTAAAACCTTGAGCTTGCCAGCCTTTACAAAAGGCAATGCAGAACTCATGGAACCGAACACAATAGGGACCTGTCCTGCTACAGCATCTGCCATTGCTGGGCCTGCACCTTTGTATGCGATGTGAAGAATATCAACGCCAGTTAAATGTTTGAGCAATTCGCCCTGTATATGCCCAGGGTTTCCAATTCCACCACTTCCATAACTATAAGTATTTGGTTTTGCTTTTGTAATAGCTATAAGTTCTTGAATCGTATTGATTTTTGTTGACGGATGAACAGCCAAAACACTCGGACCTTGGCCCACTTGAATAATGGGAACAAAATCTTTTTCCGGATCGTAGGGAACCTTTGCATAGATCACAGGATTCACATTGTGATTATTTGCCGTGATGAGCAATGTATTGCCGTCAGGCGCAGAACGCGCAACATACTCACTAGCAACATTACCGCCGGCACCCACTCTGTTTTCTACAACATAGGTGCGGCCAGTCATAACTCCTAGTTTTTCAGCGATCACACGGCCAATTAAGTCAGCGGATCCGCCTGGAGATGTTATGACTTGTATTTTGACTGGACGTGTGTCTTTGTAGTTGTTGACTTGCGCAAACGAAATACTAGAACTAAATAATGTAACTGCAAGTATAAAAGAAAGGATTTTCATAGGTTTGAATCGTGTTTAAAGTTACAGATAACTTACGATTTTATTTTTACCTAATTTCATCAATACGTATCCTAGGGTAAACATCTAACTTTTCCCTTTTGATGTGAATATCCGTTGAAGCAAGCTGCATCGGTCAAAGTCAACGTGAACGGCAGCACAGCTAATTTCTACATCACGATTCGTACTTTACGTGCCACCGCCCTAAGAGTTCATGCGATGACAGTTTTTTCAAAATCCAAAATTGGCAACCGAAACACTCAAGCTTGTGTGTAGAAATTTGCGAACGCCAGTTTGTGGAATTGAACTGTCTCCTTGACTGGTTCGAGCCCCAAGGCTGCATCTAACTTTTTCACGTGAACAGTGACAACGATGGGTGGAAAATGTACGAAAGTGCTGGAAAAAATTGTAGTTTGCAATTTTTGGCCTCTTACAAAAAATATTACACGTTTGCTATTTTTAGATGTAAGTCCTTGATTTAAAACGGCTTTTGACGAGCCTGGCTTTCTGTTAAACCTCGGCATAAAAAGGCACTTTCATGGTTTTGATCAGTAGTTGAGCTTTCCTCTACTTCCTTGAGCGGCCTCTTGAAAAGCCTTGGTTATAAGTCCGGTGGTTGTGCTTGCAAAGTAACGAGCACCCCAAGCGCCATATCGATCTTCCTCTTCTGGTGTCAATGCCAAAATACCAGGGCATTTACCTGCTGCAGCCACAGCTTTTATCGTGCTTTCAATTGCCGCCTGAACAGAAGGCTCGCTCCATCGGTTTTCACATCCCATGCTGTGAGCCAAATCATTGGGTCCAATAAACACACTGTCAACGCCGGACACTGCAGCAATAGCAGCCGCGTTCGCAACGGCTTGTGGTGTTTCTATCATCACAATCAACGCAATCCCGTCGTTACTGCGCTGAGTATGACTAGGACCTCCAAACGCTCCATATCCGGCGGCTCGACTGCTGAAGGCGCTGCCTCTTGAACCCCGGATGCCCGAGCGCTCTGGTGGCAATGTGTATTTGATACGTTGCACCAAAGAAGCCGCATGCTCTGGTGTATTGACCATGGGAATTTTTAAGGCACCGGCTCCTGCATCTAATATGCGAGGAATGTCATGTTCTAAGCACCTCACTGCCATAGGGATACCACTTGCACGACCTGCGCGAAGCATGTTTTCAGTCATCTGGAGATCTGCTATGCCGTGTTCATTGTCTAGAACCACAAAGTCAAAACCTGCATAGGCGCACATCTCTACGATCGCTGGTGAAGCCAGTCCATTGAAAACACCTCTTAATTTTTTGCCGCTGTGTAGCGCTTCTTTAAGGCGTACGTCGAGTGGATGAATTCCATGTGTATGTGTTGTCATGACCAAAGCTCCTTAGATGCCATGGCTGCACCTTCGGCCATGGACTTTAGTTTTGCGTAACCAATTGAAGGGTGAATGGCCCCATACCCGGCAAAGGTTCCAAAGCCACAATCCGTGCCTGCCATGACTCTCTCGCGGCCCACAATATTTGCATAAGTCATGAGCCTTTGCGCGATCAATCGCGGATGCTCGATGAAATTGTTGACGGAGTCCAGGACACCCGGGCAGAGAATTTTGTTTTCTGGAAGTTGTCCTTTTTTCTGAACATCGGCCCAAACTTCCCATTCATGAGCATGACGTGGGTTAGCGCCTTCAAACAAAATTGTGGCCGGCTTGGCTTTGCAAACGAGCCCAATGATGCGGTCCAGTCCGATATCATGATGGTGCGGCCCTTCATAATTCCCCCAGCAAACATGCATGCGCACTCGTTCTGCGGGCACATTACGTAAGGCATGGTTCAGAGCGTCTACCTGTTGCTCGGCAGCCTTGAGGAATTCAGCTTCATTCGAATCACGAAACCGGATGTGCCTTCCCATGGCTAAATCAGGGGCGTCAATTTGCAAATCCAAACCGGAGTCCACAATGGCTTCATATTCGGCTGCCATGGCATCGGCCAGAGCGCCTAGGTACTTTTCGTGACTGGTGTAGTATTGATTTGGCTGGAACACTGCGATAACACCTGGTGAAGCACTGTTCATGAAGCCGCGTTGAACGCCGGAAGCATTGCACGCAGTCTTTAAATTTTGAATATCTTTGTGCAGGCCACTTAAGTCTTTGACTGCAATCGGACCAGTACAAATGGGCCGGTGGTATTTGGGCGTGGCACCCAATTTTGCAAGCCGCTCTTTGAAGTCTGGAAAATCATCAAGGTCCTTAGGGACTGCGCGCGGCATTTCGCCAATCTCAAAACCCGTCAGCCTATGGCGAATGTAGGTGGCATAACTGATCTTACTCATCTCGCCGTCGCTCACGACGTCGACACCTGAGGCCTTCTGTTTTGCCACCACATTGAGCACTTCAATTTGCATAAGTGCGTCAAAATTTTGCTCGTTGTAGTTAAGACCACTGTCCTGCGCAAACAGTTGTTCAACTACTGCTTCGGGTCTTGGCAGGCTGCCCACGAGTGTCGTTAGGATGCGATTGGTAGATTTCATCGTTGTGACCTGTCTGTAAATCGTTTTAATGCAACATAGCCGTTGGCGTCCATGGAATACCCAGCCTCAGCTGCGGCGACCACCACTTCAGGTGCCCAGGTGATGCGCTTGCGAGCATCACCTGGCGTCATTACCAGCAAAGTCGCTGGGCCATTACCCACATTGCGTAGACAACGCCAAACCTGTGAAGGCATGGCATAACTGTCCCAAGCATCTTGCATTCCGTGTGCAATGCACACAGGATTGGCTGAGACCAATTCGGAGGTGGTCTGTATTTCATTGGCAATATGGATGGCCACAGAGCCCTGATAAACCGACAGCACCTGTTTTTCTGATAACAAATGGGCTGAAACATGTCCCCCTACGGGTATGCGTAACCATTCGATGGAGAACCCGTGTGAGTTGTTAATCGGCGCACTGTGATCCCTTGATTCACTCATGCCCAGGCCGATCACTGGGGCCATTTGTGCGCCACCACCTGGTATCACGGCATCCAGCAGTGCATCAGCTTGCCATTCCAAGTCTGTATGGCGCACGACCCTCTGGATCATTTGAGCAGGGAGCCAGTGTTTCAATTGGTTAATTTGGGAACTCGTCATCGGTTCAAGGTGTTTCATTGATGTTGGATCCCAAATTTGTCCTGCGTTTTCATCAATGATTCGGTAGTCTTCTGTCAGATGGACCCCATGTGTGCGTGCCGCCGCAAGAGTTTGCGGACCCCACAAAATACCGCCTGTGTCGTCTTGCCCTAAAGCGGTGAACATAAATCCCTCATCCTGCCCCATATTTTGAAAGCCACGGTAAATCCAGGTGGGAACGCTTGCAATGTCGCCAGGGCCGAGACGCGCCTTCAAGGGATCAGGATTGAAGCCCCAATGAAAATCCCACTGGCCTTTGGTACACATAAATACTTCTGCTGTGAAATGCATGTGAGGCGGGTTGATCTTGCCCGGTGGCATGGCTACCCCACCTACTTGAAAGCCATGCTTTTCACGCAGACTTACAGGTTGTTTAGGATTTTGAGAAACCCCAGACCCGATCAGAGCGAAATTTTTCTTGGGTGAGCATTCAGGAATGCAGTAATCGATAAAAGCCTCGGTGGAGTAACGAAGGCTAGAGAAAGGTATAAAACGATCTTTTAATTGCGATGGTGTCAGCATGGGTGTCTTTTAGGGAAAGAGGGGCAGTTGATGAAGTCAGCAGCTATGCGACGCCGGGATTCTATTGCCGGAGTCGTTGTCAAACCAGTACAAGTGAGATTCGTCAAATCGAACACCCACTTGATCGCCAAATTGCAGCCGAATATTTTTATCCCCTTTCACTGCAACACTCTGGAGACCTAATTTGAAAGTAATCATCGTGGAGTCGCCCAGTAACTCGAATGCGTAGACTTCAGCAGTGAAAGCAGCATCAATCCCAGATGTCAGTTGCATGTCTTCGGCGCGAAGGCCCATGGTCATGGGGCCAAGCCGTGGTGGTGTCACAGCGATGCGTAAACCATTGACCGTTTCCACATAACCCGCATGGGCGACGACAGTAATCAGATTCATCGCTGGGCTGCCGATGAATCCAGCAACATAAAGATTGATGGGATCGCTGTAAATGACTTCAGGAGGCGCCAGTTGCATGATCACGCCATCCTTCATGATGGCCACACGATTGGCCAGCGTCATGGCCTCCACTTGATCGTGAGTGACATAAATAGTGGTCACTTGAAGTTCATGGGCCAAATGCTTAATCTCCGCACGCATGGCCACGCGCAACTTGGCATCCAGGTTGCTCAAAGGTTCATCCATCAAGAAAACCTTGGGCTTTCGAACGATGCTACGGGCTAAGGCAACCCGTTGCCGCTGACCGCCAGAAAGCTCTCGGGGTAAGCGCTGCAAATACGGGCTTAGACCAACCCTTTCTGCAGCTTTTTTGACTTCCTCGTCCCGCTGCGATGTGGTGAAACCCCGCAGTTTAAGAGGATAGGCGATATTTTCTGCAACAGTCATATGGGGATAGAGGCCATAATTTTGAAAAACCATGGCCACGTCACGCTGCTGGGTTGGTACCTCATTCATACGTTGCCCATCAAAACAAATTTCGCCGTGGGTGGCTTGTTCTAGACCGGCCACCATGCGCATGGTTGTGGTTTTTCCGCAGCCTGAAGGACCGAGTAAAACCAAAAACTCCCTGTCCTCAATGTCCAGGTTCAAATCTCGCACAACGTGTGTTGAACTGAAAAATTTATGCAGTCCGCGAAGTGAAATTTGAGTCATGCTTGAAACTACCGTACGGAGCCTGCTGTGAGGCTTTGAATAAATTGTTTTTGCACCAGCAATGAAATCAAAAACATAGGCGCTGTGATGAGGATGCCGCCTGCCGCCATAAGTTCCCACAGATCGCCCCTCTCAGTTCGAAAGCCTATTAAGCCAATCGGTAGCGTTAATGCATCTTGCTTGCCGATGATCAATGCAAAAAGAAATTCGTTCCAGGTCAGCGTAAAGCTGAATACTGCAGCGGTGATGATGCCGGGCAGAGCGGCGGGCACCACGATTTCCCAAATGACACGCGTGCGATGGGCTCCGTCCACCATGGCAGACTCTTCTATCTCCAGGGGGACGGCGTCAATAAATCCCTTCATCATCCAAACTGCGTAGGGCAACACAATGGACATATTAATCAATACCAGTGCCGAACGTGTGTCCAGCATACCGAGTTGCTTGAACATCAAAAAATAAGGTAGCACGATGACCGCAGCCGGTATGAACTGCGATGCAATGACCAAGAGAAAGATGGTTTTTTTGAAACGAAACTCAAACCGGGAAAACGCATAGGCAGCCATGGTAGCCATAGGAATGGCGAGTATGACGGTGCCGCTTGCGACCGCGAAGCTATTCCAAATTTTGTTGCCTAGATTCCAAGGGTGCTCGAAAATCGTTTGTAGATTTTCAAGCGTCGGTGTGAAATGGAAAGCCGTTTCAATGGCATACACGTCTCGGGGAAGTTTAAAAGCAGTCAAAAACAGCCACGCAATAGGCAGCAGGATGACGCAAATACCAATGAAGACCATCATTTGCGAACCCCAAAGTCGAAAATGATCACCCGCTGTGTCGACGTACCCTGGGGTCAAGGCCTGGTCATTTGCGTGATGGGTGGTGTTGGTCATTTGGCTCGATCTTTTGCGAAAATCAACCGCAAATAAAATCCAGCCATCACCAGAAGCACTGCCGTTAGGACATAAGCAGATGCCGCCGCGTAGCCCATGTCGTAATAGTTAAAGCCTTGCTCATAAACAAAATAGGCCAGTGTCTTGGTGGAATTGCCTGGACCGCCATTGGTGAGCGTGAAGATGGTGTCAAAAGCCTTCAATGCAAAAACAGTTTTAAGCACTACAACCACGCTGATGACAGGAAGAAGCTGCGGCCAGGTGATATCGAAAAAAACACGCCAACTGGAGGCACCGTCCACGCGCGCGGCTTCAATTGATTCGGAAGGAATTGAAGCCAAGCCGCCCAACATCAGCAGCGTCATGTAAGGGGCCCAGTGCCAAACATCGGAGGAGATGATTGCGACCATCGAAAGGGAAGCGTCCGCAAGCCAAACCGTGTCTTTCATAGCTGGCACCAGCAAGCCCAGTACATGGGCCACAACCCCATACTCGGCATTGAGGAAAAATCTAAATGAAATGCCAATGAGGGCAGGACTCATGACAAATGGCAATATCAGCAATGTGCGTGCAAGCGAGTTCAAACGACCTGCTCGATGCAGCAGCAGGGCAGCTGCCAGCGATATGGCCACAGTCACAATGACATCTGCGGTCACGAAGATACCGGTCACTCGAACCGCTTCCACAAAGTCTGGATCATCGGTTAACAAGTTGACGTAATTAGACAGGCCGACAAAATCACCTGCGACAGGAATGCGGGCTAATTTCCAATCTCTAAAACTGAGCACCAAAGAGTAGCCCAGAGGGAAAATGGCCATGGCCCCTACAAACAACAATGCGGGTGCTAAAAGCAACCAATGAACGGGCAGTCGCATCACCCGCGCATAACCCTGCGCACGCGCGCAGCCGCATCGTCCAGTGTCGCTTTGACTTGAGTTTTACCCGAGACCAACTCACTGATACTGGCTTCCAGCACGTCACTGACTTGTGGCCACTGAGGAAACAAAGGCGTACCTTTTGCACCTTTGAGCGCCTGAGCCCCAAACACATGCATGCCGTTGTAACGCAGATTCACGTCGGCATCGATAAGGTTTTTGGTTTGCATAGCCACCACTTCGTTCATGCTCTTGTCCAGCAGCACGCTGCGCTCGATTTCAGGGTTAGACAGCCAAGTCAGAAACTCCATCGCTGCCGCTTTCTTTTTTGAGTTCTTATTGATGCCGTAAAACCAGGTGTTGGTGTAAGTGGTATTCGGTTTCCCTGGCATGCTGGGCAGCGGCGCGAATGCAATCTGCTCAGGTTTGAGCGTAGAGACTTTGGGGTCCACAAGGCTGGCATAGCGCCACCACCAAACTGGCACCATGGCGCTTTTGCCCTGAGCGACCGAATTGACCGCATCTGTTTCGTTGAATGATGCCGAGGCAGCAGGCGCAGCTTTGTGTTTGAGCAACACATCGATATAGGCCTGTGTTGCGGCGATGCCGGCTGGACTGTTGAATGCGGGCTGACCCTTCGCATCCAGCAGATCCCCACCTGCGCCCCACAAGTAATTGAACCAAATCATCAGGTTTTGTCCGGCTGTTTTACCGTAGTACATGGCCACACCTGAAAGATCTGTTTTGGCCGATATCAATTTACCGTGCTCAACCATTTCGTCCCACGTGTTGGGCGCCTTCAAGCCCAGCTTGTCAAAAATATCTTTTCGGTAGAACATCAGCTGAACATGGCCTCGAATGGGAAATCCAAGGACGTTTTTTCCCTGACCATTTCCGTCGCGAGAAGCGCGAAGGTGGGCATAGGGGTAACGGGATTCCATGTCGATTTTTTTTTCTTCCAACATGGCATTCAATGGTTCAAACAAGTTGTAGAGCGATGGACCCCAGACATCCATGGTGCTCAAGACGTCGTACTGGGAACTTTGACCGACAAGCTCCGCGGTGAGTTTCTCACGTGTATTGGCGAACGGCACATACTGATATTTCACTTTGATACCCGTGAGGGCTTCGAACTCGGCCAGTTTTGCTTCATGGGCCTTAAATTGAGGGGCAACCACTGTCAACAGATTGATCTCGGTGCCGGCATACGGTTTACCGGGTTTGACTGAGCCTATGCCTTGGGATACCGCCCAACTGGGCATTGCGCCGCTGAAGCCGGCTGCAGTGGCTTGAAGAATTTCACGACGTTTCATATTAGTCTCCTAGAAATTGAATTCGAATTCATTGCGAGTTGGGTTTTACAAATATGATTACACTGAAAAAACTTCAATGTAGCAATTAAATATCGGGAATACCCTGTTATGAATTCGATTTCACGATGAGACGAAAACTCAACGCGCCGACCTCTTACGACGTTGCCCGCCACGCTGGCGTTTCACAAGCAGTGGTGTCGCGCGCCTATCAAGTCGACTCGCCCATATCAGCTCAATCACGGGCCAAAGTTCTCTTGTCGGCTCAAGCCTTGGGCTATCAACCGAATGCGGTTGCTCGAAGCCTAATCACCAAACGGTCTGGACTGGCTGCAGTTTTATTAACCGAGGCCACGCAACGTGACACGCCAGAAGTGCTGATTCATCTCTCGCAAACCCTACTCGAGCAGGGATTTCAGCCATTGCTGTTTTCATGTGCGTATGAAAAGCAGTCCAGCAGCGCTTTAGAGAAAGCACTTGCATTCGGTGTCGATGGGATCATTTCATGTGTAAGTTTGTCAGGTGAAGACCTGGTTCGAGCACGTTTGCGTCAGCGGCCAGTAGTGCTGTTCAACAGACACAGCACAGACCACCTAGCGCTGAGCGTAGCCTGTGACCACGGTAGTGCTTCCAGGCTGCTAGCATCCCGTCTTTTTGCGGCCGGACATCGGAGTTTTGCTGTGGTAACTGGCCCCTCAGAGGCTCCAGTTTCAAACCTGCGGATCCAGAATTTTGTCCAACGTCTTCAAGAACTGGGGATTAAAAGTGTCCAAACTTTCGAAGGCGATTACCACTACGAATCTGGTCATGAAGCGGGTATTGTTTTGCTCGGATCCTCTCGCAATAAGCAAAAGCATAAACGGGCAGAAGTCATTTTTTGTGCCAATGATGCCATGGCCCTAGGCGTATTAGATGCAGCACGCTTTGCATTGATGATGCGCGTGCCGAGAGATGTCTCAGTGTTGGGATTCGATGACATTCCAGCAGGTCGCCGACCGGCTTATCTGCTTTCTACAGTGCGGCAACCCACTCAAGAAATGGCAAGTGAGGCAGCTAGGTTGTTCCGAGCAAGTGTTGACGAGGAATCCATACCAACAAGGCAGTTGCTTTTACCAGGCACCCTGATTGAACGTGGCTCTGCTCAATTGTTCCCTTTGGCATAGCCACCCCTTATGGTTGGGAGTGAGACACTATGTTGGCTACCCATTTTTTCAAGCCAAAAAGTATTAAGGTTGGCTTTAACGCAAACACTCTGGCGCAAACGTTTGCCCTGCCCTAGCCCGAACCTCATCTGATTTCGAAACTCCTAAGAAAGGACTAGTTCAAGCTCGGCTTAAAAGTCGAACTTTCGCCCCAACTGGTTCGAGCCCAAAGGCTAGCGTCTAACTTTTCGCGTGCTCAGTGACATCGCTGAGTGCAAAATCTACGAAAGTGCTGGAAAAATTGTAAATTGCAATTTTTGGCCAATTACACGAAATATTACACGTTCAATATTTTCACTCATAAGTTATTGATTTATAAGATTTTTTTACGAGCCTGGATTTCTGTTAATCCGTAGGTCCCTGGTTCGAGCCCAGGTTGAGGAGCCACTCTAAAAAGCACTGATTCATTCAGTGCTTTTTTATTTTCTGGACAGTTTTCTGTCACCCAACGAACCAGAGAGCGACTTTTAGCTCGTTGTTATTGAACGCGTATTGCACGTCAAATGCAATTTGTAGTCAAGCAAGGGGTCACACATGGATGATGGCCTGATTCAGGATTCACTGGCATTCAGCAACCTATCAATGAACGATTTGGAAGTCAGTCGTTTTATCCACCACATCAAAGCGCGGCCATTTTCACCAGCTCGCCAGGCCAGGCTGCTTTGACTTGGGGGCCGCGGCGTTTCAACATCGAGCAAAACGATCAAACCTTTACGCACCAGGGGGGTTGCCACGTGGGACGTTAAAAAACCGCAACCCAAGCCCATCAAAATGGCTTCAAGCTTGGCAGCTGGATCTGGTACGGACAATCGCAGCCTGTTGTCCTGTAGGCCATAAGGCAGCAATGGCATGGCGCGCGTAGTGTCGCCCACAAGGATGGCCCGATATAAGGCCAGTTGCTCATGGGACAACGGACCTTGGTGTAAAGCCAAAGGGTGCTGAACCGAAACCGCCAACACAAAATGAGTTTCAAACATCAAAGTTGACTCATAACCCTCACCGAAATGGACGGCAACAGGTGCTCCCACAATCAAATCCGCACGGCCCGAGGCCAGTGCATCCCAGGAACCCGCGGCGGCTTCTCGGCGAATATTTAAAGAAGTTTGAGGTGCGACTTCTAAAAAATCCTTGACTTGTTGCATCAAGGGCTGAATCGGCACTACTTGGTCGACAGTTATGGTCAGTCGCGGCTCCCAACCTGTCGCAATGCTTTGCACCTCATCGTCAAAAGCATCGGCCCTGGCCAACAAATGGCGGCCGCTTTCTAAGAGTGTGCGTCCTTTGGTAGTAAACCGTGCCCTCTGACCAGAGCGGTCAAACAACGTCAAGCCCAAATTTTCTTCAAGATTGCGTATCGCATGGGTAATTGATGAGGTGACAACGCACAGTTCTTGTGCAGCATTGGAAAAGGACCCCTGTCTGTCAATGGCATCGAGCAGTCGCAAACTTTCCAAAGAAATTCGTTGTTGACGTTTGGTCATTGTTCAGTTCTGTGCAAGACAGACTCCAAAAACATTCATTAGACGCAGGTGCTCGGGCTCGATAAGCTCATCTGCAAACAGCTTGGGATTGACCTAAGTCAATCTATCTTCGACACCCTGGCGCTGTGAAAGGTCTCATTGTCATGTTAACGGATCCGTCTTTACAAAACAAAAAACCAATCCCGCTCGACAGGCGCTCAGCATTGGCAGCCATCGCTTGCCTCACGACATTTCCAATGCTGGCCAGGGCGCAAAGCTTTCCTTCGAAAGCGGTTCGACTTGTAGTCCCAGCACCCGCAGGGTCCGGCCCGGATATTGACATCCGGCAAATCAGTAGCGCCCTCAGCGCCATACTGGGCCAACCTGTCTTGGTGGAGAACCGACCTGGTGCTGGTGGCCGCTTGGCCATTGATGCTGTTTTGAAATCCACGGATGGGCATACCTTTTATGTGGGAACCCCGGGTGTGACCACCATGGCAACGCTTTACCCTAAATTGGGCTTCGATCCACGCCGCGATCTTTTACCCGTCAGTTTGATTTCAGTTACCAATTTCACACTGACTATCCACGCACAGCTGCCTGCTTTGCGTTTGGTCGACTACGTCAAATTGGCCCAATCGGATTCCAAATATGCAAACTTTGGGACATTCGGTTCAGCCTCCATCAACCATCTGCGTGCCGCGCAATTTGTACACCTCACAGGCATTTCAGCCCATTACATCCACTACAGCACCAGCAGCCCGTTTACCGACCTGGCTTCTGGTCAAATTTCCGCCATGTTTTGCGCCATGATGCCGGTGGCTGCCCAAGTCAAAGCGGGCAGATTGCGCACACTGGCCACATCCGGAAAATCCCGCCACGCCATGATGCCCGAGGTGCCCACCTTCAGGGAACTGGGCTTGACAGACTTTGACCCGCAAGTCTGGGTTGGCCTCTTGGCCCCACAGCAAACACCGACCGATACAGTCAAGAAAATGAGTTCAGCCATGGCCCAAGTAGCCCGAATGGCAGAAACCATTGCGCAACGCCAAGCGGTAGGCAGTGAATCGATCGGATCAACGCCGCAAGAGTTCGAAGGCTTTTTGGAGGCTGAACGAACTCAGTTGACGGCCACGATTCAAAAGCTGGGTTTGACCCTGGAATAAATCATGCAATCCCTTGAAATTCCTGTTTTGATTGTTGGGGGAGGCCCCGTCGGCATACTGGGGGCGATCATGCTCTCGAAGCGCGGCGTGTCCTGCCTGGTCGCTGAAAAATACCCCAGCAAGCTGGACGCACCCAAAGCGCACGCATTGAATCCTCGTTCGTTAGAAATTTGCGCTGCAGCAGGTCTACCGATGGAAGCACTACATGCTGCTGCTACGCCTAAGCAAGAAGGGGGATATGTGCGCATGGTCACCTCTTTGATCGGACCTCAAATTGGTTGCCTGCCCTATGAACGCCAAGACGAAGCCGTCCGCGCACTGACCCCATGGCCTTTGATCAACATTTCTCAACCGGCATTTGAACAAGTGCTAGAGGATTCCCTTAAGCAAAACAAGCAGGTCACATTACGCAAGGGACTGCAATGGCTTGCATGCGAACAACTGCAGGATCGTGTGATCTCGACACTGTTAGACAGTGGAACCGGTGAAAAATTGCAAGTCAGCAGCCATTACCTGATCGCTGCCGATGGTGCCAACAGCAATGTGCGTGAGCATTTGGGCATCCCCATGCTGGGCCCTTACGCGCTTCAATTCAACATGATGATCCATTTTGAAGCGGACCTGCGTGATTTGCTCAAAGAACGGCCCGCCATTTTGTATTTCCTGTTTGGTCCGGGATCAAGCCGGGTGTTGATTGCCTATGACATTGGCAAAACTTGGGTCTTGATGCACCGCTGCGAAGAACATGAAACCGTGGCTGATTTTGGAAACGAAATTTGCGAACGACTGATCAGACAGGCCATCGGATCCGACAAGCCCCCCATTCAAATCAAGAACGTACGCCCCTGGGTGATGTCGGCCCAGGTCGCACAACGCTATACGCAAGACCGTGTCTTTCTGGCTGGTGATGCAGGGCACCGTTTTCCGCCGTCAGGGGGTCTGGGCCTGAACACCGGTATAGCGGACATGGACAACCTAACTTGGAAGTTGGCTGCCGTCGAAAAAGGCCTTGCTGCGCCAGACTTGTTGGCGAGCTACGAGTCCGAACGTCAGAGCATTGCACAAACCAATATGCGGCAAAGCCTGAGCAATTCACAGCGCATGAAAGTGCTAATGGATGCTTTGGACTACAACCCCAATGTGCCAGAAACTGACAATCACATTGCACAACGACTGGCCGACTCCGAATACCACACCGTCATTGCCAATGCGGTGGAATACCAGCGCGAACATTTCGACAGCCTGCGTTTGCAGTTGGGCTACGCCTATGGCGGCACTTTGGTTCAAGAGGAAGCCCTGCCCATCAGCGAATACCGGCCACAAGTCGTTGCTGGCGCCCGACTACCGCACTTCACCCTGGCAGATAAACGATCCACTCTGGACTTGATTCATTTCACAAAAATGACCTTGTTGTGCGGTCAAGACTCCTCCTGGATCTCACATAGTCACCGGCTGGGCTCCTTTGTGCAATGCGTGGCACAAGGCCGGGATTATGAAATGTCAGGTCACTTACCTCTCTTGATGAGACTGTCTGAAAGCGGTGCGATCTTGGTCCGACCCGATGGTCACATCATGGCCATTGCAGATTCCTTCTCGGAAGACACCTTGCAAGAATTTCAAATCACTTTACAAGCCTACCTGCATCGTTCAACTTTGACAGCCCTGGTCACGACTTAGCCCCCTGAACCACCCTAAGAGGAGACAAACGCCATGCGAAATTTCAGACTCACCATTCGTACACTCATCTACGGATTTTTAATTTACTTGTCCTGGCTCAGTAGCTTGGCCATGGCCCAAGACTGGCCAAACAGACCAATCAAATTCATAGTGCCGGTACCGGCAGGTAGTGGACCGGATGTGGACATCAGGCAAATCGGGAAACACTTAAGCACCATACTCGGTCAATCCATTGTGATTGAAAACCGCCCTGGTGCTGCCGCACGCATTGGTGTTGAAGCGGCCATCCGCTCTGCTCCAGATGGCCACACCTTTTTGGTCGGCACACCCAGCTTGACCACGATGCAAGCGCTGTATCCCAAACTCAGTTTCGATCCCAAAAAAGACCTGACTCCCGTGAGCTTGGCCTCCATCACCAACTACACCTTGTCAGTCAACGCCCAAGTCCCTGCCAAAACTTTGGGTGAATACGTCAAGCTGGCGAAGTCTGAACCCAAATACGCCAGCATCGGCACCCTGGGCATGGGTGCAATCAACCACTTGGCAGCTGCTTGGTTCAGCAACCTGGTCGGTCTGGATGCCAATTACATTCACTACAGCACCACTGGCCCCTTCGCTGATTTGGCCTCGGGACAGATTCCGGTAGTGTTTGATGCCATGCTGCCTGTCGTCGGTCAAGTCAAAGCAGGCCGGGTTCGCACACTGGCCATTTCGGGCAAAACCCGTCATCCCCTCATGCCCGATGTGCCGACATTTGCCGAAGCCGGCCTGCCCACATTCGAACCCTTGGTCTGGATAGGCATCCTGGCCCCGGCAGGTACGCCCGCCACCATCGTGAACAAAATGAGCGCTGCAGTTTCTCAAGTGGCCAAAATGCCAGAGACAGTGGCATTACGCAAGGATGTAGGCAGTGAATCGATTGGCTCCAGCCCCGAAGAGTTTGCCGCCTTTCTGGAGACCGAGCGCACCAAATGGAGTGGCGTTATCAAGAAGAACAATATCGTGGTGGAATAAGTTTCAATCTAAAAACGGGAAACATCATGGACCTGGGCATTCAAGGTAAAAAAGCGTTATTGGCTGCGTCATCAAGTGGGTTGGGTCTGGCCTGCGCCACGGCCTTGGCCCGCGAAGGTTGTGTCGTTTACATCAACGGACGAGATGCCGAGCGGCTGCAAAAAGCGCAGCAACATATTTATCATGCGACGGAGGCCCAGGCCATTCTCGTTCAAGCTGATATCAATACCCCTGAAGGTCGGGACATCTTGATTCAGGCCTGTCCGGATGCCGACATCCTTGTCAATAACAATGCTGGCCCGCCGCCTGGCACCCTGGCCGACTGGGACCATACAGCATGGATCAGTGCGCTCGAAGCCAATTTACTGGCCCCGGTCCTGTTAATCCGGGCGCTGATGCCGGGCATGCGCAATCGGCGTTTCGGCCGCATCGTCAATATCACCTCCGCGATGGTCAAAAGCCCAAGGGCAGCCATGTCCCTGTCAACCACTGCGCGGACTGGTCTGACTGCTTTTTCCAAAGCCATGTCCTTTGAGGCGGCGGCCGACAACGTCACGCTCAATAATTTATTGCCAGAACGCATCGACACGCCACGACAAGCGTTCATGGCGCAAAAAATGGTTAAAGATCAAGGTATCGATTTGGCTGAAGCCCGTCGTCGAATTGCTCAGACAGTGGCCGCGAAACGCTTTGGAACCCCGCAAGAGTTTGCCGACGCCTGCGCTTTTTTGTGTAGCGCCCAAGCCGGTTTCATTTCAGGACAAAACCTGCAACTGGACGGCGGCTCCTATCCCGGCCTGATTTGACCTATGTCCGCCTACTTTCGTGACCATCTGCGCCCGCCCGACGACCCTCGGATCGCAAATCTTGCCGAACTGGATGCGTATTCACATGCCGACAGGATGTTGAATCACCCCGTCGCCCACAAGCTCTTTTACAGCTGGCGTGCGCTGTACGAGCAGACCGAATTTAAAGGCATCACCACCCATGGGGAATGCGTACCAGGACTGTTCACTTTGCAAGACGAACAAGCCCCGGTGCAAGCCAGTATCCGGGCCGTTGAACATATGCTTCAAGGTTTGACTACAGCGCAAACTGCGATCGTCCAACATGCCCATGACGCCAAGCAGTGGCGCGCTTGGATGAATCCAGAGGTGTACATGATGCGCTTTGGCTTGCGTTTGGATGAACTGCGAGCACAAACCCGCGAAGACATTTTGGCGGTCTTGCGTGCCAGTTTGAGTGCGCAAGGATTTGAACGCGCGCGCCAACTGATGAAGATCAACCATTTTCTCGGTGAACTCGTCAACGCCCCGCGTGTCTTGAACGAGTACAGCTACAACTTCAACTTGTTCGGAACGCCCTCGGCCACTGAACCTTGGGGCTGGAATTTTTATGGTCATCATCTTTGCTTGAACTGCCGTTTCATTGGCAACCAGATGGTCGTGACACCGGTTTTCATGGGTGCAGAGCCCCACGCGATCGATGTCGGGCCGCTCGCTGGCATCCCGGTATTCGACCGGGAGGAGCGTGCGGGCCTGGAACTCATGCAATCGCTGCCTTTACAGTTGCAGCAGCAGGCCCAGTTGTACTCTCAAAAGCGGGACCCGGCCATGCCAGCCGGCCGGGTTGCTTTTGGCGATGAGCTGACCCTAACAGGTGCCTTTCAAGATAACCGCATCGTCCCAGAAGAAGGTGTTTGTGCGATGGCCATGCCTGCCAAGCAGCAAGCGCAGTTGTTGGCCCTGATCGAAACTTATTTGGCCTACCTG
>Ga0114964_10000014_pt1 | contig 119184 bp, 122 predicted proteins | sample C_131016_MF_Meta_FD_92638 | JGI IMG/M metagenome (GOLD analysis project Ga0114964, IMG submission 92638) | Freshwater microbial communities from Lake Croche, Canada to study carbon cycling - C_131016_MF_MetaG | ecosystem: Environmental > Aquatic > Freshwater > Lake | place: Lake Croche... | reverse complement strand
TAATTCCTGCCTAAGAATTTCTTTATCAGGCCGTAATACGGCGCTCATTGAATCGACTAAAGGGCTCTGCTAGGTTCGCCCCACCTGATAGAAAAGCCAGATTCTCCCCGCTGGTCTAAATATTTTTAGCTATCTGCTCATTTCGGAACGTCCGTTGTGAGCTCCCTCGAGAGGAGATCCATGAAGAAGAGCTTTATCGCTGGAATCGCAGCTGTGTCACTTGCAGCCCTTGGTTTCGTAGCAGCTCCAGCAAACGCTGCAACAAATGATGATTCAAAGTGTGGAACTGTAGGAGTTATCTGTATCGGTGTTGTTACCGATATCGGACACGTCACAGACAAGTCTTTCAACCAAGCAGCATGGGAAGGCGCACAAGCTGGCGCTAAGGCTGTTGGCGGAATCGCTAACTACATCGAATCAAATGCAGCAACAGATACTGAGTACGGCAACAACATCGATCTATTCGCCGGAAAGAAGTACAACGTAATTGTTACAGTTGGTTTCCTTGAGGCAAATGCAACAGTAGCTGCAGCAGCAAAGTATCCAAACATTAAGTTCATCGGAGTTGATCAGTACCTTGATACAACAAAGACAACACCAAACCTTGCTGGCCTAAACTGGCATGAAGATCAAGCTGGCTTCATCGTTGGCTACCTTGCTGGTTATTTGACCAAGTCAGGTAAGACTGGTGCAGTTCTTGGTATGAACATTCCACCTGTTTATCGTTATGCAGCTGGCTTCCAAAATGGTGTTGCATTCGCAGGCAAGGAGCAGGGAAAGAAGTTCCCAGCTTCTAAGTTGATCTACCACCCAGCTGGAGACAATGCTTTCGGAGATCCAGCATTTGGTGCTTCAAACTCTGCACAACTTCTCTCACAAGGTTATGACGTAATCTTCGCTGCTGGTGGAGGTACCGGAAACGGTGGCCTTGCTCGTATTGCTAAGACCAAGGGTAAGTACTGCATCGGTGTAGACGTTGATCAATGGAACACCGTTCCAGAAGCTCAACCATGTCTAGTCACATCAGCCGAGAAGCTAATTGCTCCTGGAATCTCAGACCTAATTGGCAAGTACAAGGCTGGAACATTTGCTGGTGGAAATGTCTACGGAAACGTTGGTATTGCACCATTCCACACCTTCTCAAGCAAGATTCCAGCATCTGTTCAATCAAAGGTTGCTGCAATCACAAAGAAGATTCTTTCAGGATCTCTTGCAACTGGCGTCAAGTAACAAATAACTAACTGATTCGAGTAGTAGAAGAGTTCGCTCTTCTACTACTCGTTTCTTAATTAAATGTCTCAAAATATGTTAGAAAACTTTCTAACCATTCACCGGCGAATCGGACTCTAGATGAAGTTTAAAATCACTCGTGATGCCCTTGTCCCAATTGCATCAGTGTTGGTGGCCCTTGCCATCGGAGCCATTCTCATCGCCGCGCAAGGCCATAGTCCAATGCAGGCTTATCACGTTCTGATTGTTAAAGGTTTTCAATCTACTTCTGGTTTGCAGGCAACACTTAGTAAAGCTGGAATTCTCATCATCTCAGGTTTAGCAATCACTTTTGGCTTGCGGGCAGGACTATTTAATATCGGCGCCCAAGGTCAAGTTTTGAGCGGAGCACTTGCCTTTACATACATTGGTTATCGCTTGCATGGCATTCCAATGTGGATCCACATCCCCATTGCTCTAATTTTTGGAGCGGCGTGTGGAGCCCTAGTTGGTGGATTTGCCGGATTTCTAAAAGCTACCCGTGGAGTTCATGAAGTTATCTCAACGATCATGCTAAATAGCATCATGGCTGCAATCGTTGATTATTTAACTCAAAATCAGTTTCGTCTTCAAGGCCAGCCAAATACCAGAACACCTGACATACTCCATTCTGCGCGCCTGCCACACATATTTGGCTATCCCACAGGATTTATAATTGCAGTGCTATTAGCAGTAGTTATTAACTGGGTTTTCAAGCGAACAACTATTGGATTTGAATTAGATACAGTTGGTAGGAATAGAAGTGCATCTTGGTATGCCGGTATTTCGGTAAAGAAATCAATAGTTTTGGGAATGTTAGTAAGTGGCGCAATTGCAGGATTTACTGGAGGAATGTTTAGCTCAGAAACTACTGGCTATTTTGTCCCCGCATTTTATTCTGGAATCGGATTTGATGGAATTACGATTGCCTTACTTGGTAGAGCAAATCCAATCGCCCTAATTCCTGGTGCGATCTTTATTGGAGGAATGAGATCAGCGCAATCTGCCATTCAGTTTGAAGCTGGAGTTTCACCTGACATTATCAACCTACTTTTGGCCCTTGTACTTTTCTTTGCAACAGCGCCATTCCTCGCTAAGTTAATAAAGTCGAATGCAAAGACTTTAACCACAACATCGGGATGGGGCTCATAATGTTGAAACGTATTAACATCAAGCCTTGGCAATTGATCTTAGGTGTAGTGCTTCTAGGTGTCTGGATTTATTGCTATATAGCAAATACCGATATAACAAATTCTGTAGTTGCCTCAGGAATGCGTTTTGGTATGCCACTCGCACTTGCTGCGATGGTTGGAATCATGTGCGAACGTTCTGGAGTAATCAATATTGGCATTGAAGGAACCATGCTACTTTCTGGTTTTACTGGTTTCTATGTTGCATCTTGGAGCAAAAACATAGTTGCTGGTTTAATGATTGCAATTCTTACGGGAATTCTTACCTCTTTTGTCCATGCCATGATGACGATTCAATGGAAGATGGACCAGATTATTGCTGGAACAATTATTAATATTTTGGCCTCTGGATTGACTTCCTTTCTCTATAAGCAGGGTTCAACTATTCCAAATTCTTGGCCGATTTTTGATATTCCGATCTTGGGACAAATTCCATTTATTGGCCACGCCTTCTTTACTCAGCAAGGACCAATTCAGTATCTAGGTCTTATATTGATTCCGGCAATTTGGGTAATGATGTATAAAACTCGTTGGGGCTTACGCACTCGAGCAGTAGGAGAAAATCCAGGATCAGCAGATACCGCCGGAGTCTCTGTTATCAAAGTGCGGATGATTAACGTGATGTTTGGTGGCGCAATTGGTGGGTTTGTCGGCGGATTTATATGCCTTGAATTAGTTGGGTCATTTAGCAAAGAGTTCACAGCCGGTAGTGGTTTTACTGCTCTTGCACTAATGATTTTCGGTCGTTGGAATCCAATGGGAGCATTTGCAGCAGCAATTCTTTTTGGTTTAGCTCAAGCGCTCTCAACACAGCTTCAAATTTTTGGAGTAACAAATATCCCTAATCAATTTATAACGATGTTGCCCTATGTATTTACGATCGTAGTTTTAGCAGTTTCTGCTGGAAAAGTAAGACCGCCAGCGGCAGCTGGTAAAAGTTATGAGAAGGAACAGGCATAGTCATGGAGGCCCTTCTTCGTATTGAGCACTTAAGTAAGTCATTTCCAGGAGTAAAAGCAAACGATGATATTTCGATCGAAGTTCATAAAGGTGAGATTGTTGCGCTTTTAGGTGAAAATGGCGCCGGAAAATCAACCTTGGTTAAATCTGTATTCGGTTTGGTAAAGCCAGACTCTGGAACAATCACGATTAAGGGTGAGGAAATAGAGCCAGGAGATACGGCTGCAGCAATTCGTCACGGCGTGGGAATGGTTCACCAGCATTTTCAATTAGTACCAGTTATGAGCGTTGTTGAAAATATTGTCCTCGGCGATGAACCACACAAGGGCGTCTTTATTACGAAGAAAGCAGCGAGAGAGGAAGTAATTGCTCTTTCAGCACGATATGGCCTGGAAGTTGACCCAGATGCTTTTGTCGAGGATTTGCCTGTTGGAATTCAACAGCGTATCGAAATTCTAAAAGCACTTCGCAAAGATATTGATCTATTAATTCTTGATGAGCCAAGCGCGGTTTTAACACCTCACGAAATCGATGAATTACTTGAAGTTATTCGCAAACTTGCTGCAAGTGGCGTTGGAATACTATTTATTACTCATAAACTCCATGAAGTTATGGCTGTAGCTGATCGAGTAGTTGTATTGCGAAATGGAAAGTTGGTAGGAACCACAACTCCAAAGGAAACTAATGAAGAGGGTTTGGCTCAAATGATGGTTGGTCGCAATGTAGTTTTGAGCGTTGAAAAGGGTCCAGCTAGAGCAAAAGAAGTTGCCCTTGAAATTAAAGATCTCTCAGTAAAAGATGATCGTCATTTAGATGCAGTAACGCATTTTTCACTTGAAGTTCGCGCTGGTGAAATTTTAGGAATTGCTGGAGTAGAAGGAAATGGACAACGTGAGCTAGTTGAAGCAATTTGTGGCATGCGCCACCGTCAAACTGGAACCGTAAACGTTTCAGGCAAGGAATCTCCCGATATGGATCCACGAGGAGTCCATTTAATGGGTGTTTCACATATCCCGGAGGATCGAGAAAAAGATGGGCTGGTCTCTTCGTATTCAATTGCTGATAACTTAACTCTTAATCAATTCAATCTAAAGCCTTTCTCAGTTAAGGGGATTAGAGATTTCAATGCTCGCGATGAATACGCCGATCGATTAGTCAAGGAATTTGATATTAGAACTCCAAGTTATCAGAACTCTGCGAGTTCCTTATCTGGTGGAAACAAGCAAAAAGTCGTAGTAGCAAGAGAGTTGACTCAGAATTCACATGTAATCGTGGCATCACAACCAACACGTGGTGTTGATGTTGGGTCGATTGAATTTATTCATAAGCAATTGATTAGTGCGCGCGATGGTGGAGCGGCAGTTTTGCTTGTGTCAGCTGAACTTGATGAAATTCTCTCACTCTCGGATCGAATAGCAGTCATGTTCGGCGGCAAGATTGTGGCAATTATTGATGGTCAGGACGCCGATCGCCAATATGTTGGAAGACTAATGGCAGGTCTCTCCGGATGACCGAAATTAATTGGGAAGCACTTCATTCTGAAGCAAAAAAAATAATGAAGAATGCTTACGCTCCCTATTCAAAGTTTCCAGTTGGTGTTGCCGCACTAGTAGATGACGGTCGAATGATCAGCGGGTGTAATGTTGAAAATGCTAGCTTGGGTGTAACACTTTGTGCTGAATGTGGTTTGGTATCGACACTTCATGCAACAGGTGGTGGGCGTTTGATCGCAGCAGTGTGTGTTGATGGATCCGGTAATTATCTTTCACCTTGTGGTCGATGCCGACAACTGCTCTTTGAACATGGCGGAGAAGAAATGTTGTTCATGACGCCAGATGGGCCAGTAAAGCTTTCTGAGCTCTTGCCTTGGGCATTTGGACCAGGACATCTTAAGTAATGGCTGAATTATTTGCCGCAGTAGAAATTATTTCCGCAAAGAGAGATAAGCAAGAGCTAACAGATCCACAAATTGATTGGGTAATAGACGCCTATACGCGGGGCACGGTTGCCGATGAGCAGATGTCAGCTCTTTTAATGGCTATCTTGTTAAATGGGATGAACTCCCGTGAAATATCTAGGTGGACTAACGCCATGATAAACAGTGGCGAGAAGATGGAATGGTCAGCCCTTGACCGAAAGACGGTGGATAAACATTCCACTGGCGGAGTTGGCGACAAAATCACATTGCCACTAGCCCCTTTAGTCGCAGCGTGTGGTGGCGCAGTTCCACAATTATCTGGACGCGGACTTGGTCACACAGGTGGAACTTTAGATAAGTTGGAATCAATTCCTGGTTGGCGTGCTGCACTTTCAAATGATGAAATGCTTCAAGTTTTAAAGGACACTGGCGCAGTAATTTGTGCCGCAGGAGCAGGACTAGCACCTGCCGATAAAAAACTTTATGCCTTACGTGATGTAACAGCAACAGTGCAAGCAATTCCACTCATAGCTTCAAGCATCATGAGTAAAAAGATCGCCGAGGGAACTAGTGCATTGGTACTTGATGTAAAAACTGGTGTGGGAGCTTTTATGGCTGATCCAGAGAAAGCCAAAGAACTAGCGCGAGTTATGGTTGATTTAGGAACTCGCGCAGGAGTTAAAACGCGAGCACTTGTAACTGCAATGGATGTACCACTTGGCTTAACTGCCGGGAATGCTCTTGAAGTGCGTGAATCAGTAGAAGTACTTGCAGGTGGTGGACCAAGTGATGTTGTTGAATTGACCCTAATTTTGGCTCGAGAAATGCTAGATGCAGCTGGCATCAAACCACTTATGGATCCGGCAGACGCATTGAAAAATGGCGCCGCAATGGATCATTGGCGACGGATGATTAAAGCTCAAGGTGGTGATCCAGACGGCGCACTTCCGGTTGCAAAAGAAAAAATTGAAGTTAAGGCGGAGAAGGGTGGCACTCTTTCTTCGATGGATGCCATGAAGGTAGGAATTAGTGCCTGGCGTTTAGGTGCTGGAAGATCTCGTCAAGGTGAGAAGCTTTCACTTGGAGCTGGAATTGAGATTCATGCAAAGCCAGGGGAGAAAGTTGTTGCTGGGCAACCACTCTTTACCCTCCATGCGGATGAATCTGCAAGATTTGAAAGAGCGCTAGAAGCTCTAAATGGAGCAATTGAAATAAGTGAGAATGGATTTGTGGCAGATCGATTGCCATTGATAATTGAAAAGATTGAAGGATAGATGTCACTAGATAAAAAGCCGACCCCGGATCAGATTAAACGTTTACCTAAAGCAGTAATTCATGATCACCTCGATGGAGCCCTTCGCCCTGAAACAATTATTGAATTAGCAGATCAGATTGGCTACGCGCTTCCAACAAATGATCCGTCAAAACTGGCCGACTGGTTTGAAGAGTCCTGTAATTCCGGGTCGTTAGTAAAGTATCTAGAAACCTTTGCAATCACCGTTGCCGTAATGCAAACACGCGAATCAATCATTAGAGTTGCAAAGGAATCGACAATTGATTTAGCCAGAGATGGCGTTGTTTATGCCGAAGTTCGTGGAGCACCAGAACTATTTAGCGAAAAAGGACTTTCGCTAGATGAAGTAATCGAGGCCACAATCGAGGGATATCGTCTTGGAGAAAAAGAGGCAAAAGCAGAAGGATTTAATATTAGAGTTGAATCAATCCTCTGCTCACTGCGCCACTTACCGCATGCTCAAGCGGTTGCAGAAAAGGTTATTAAGTATCGAGATTCCGGTGTTGTTGGTTTTGATATTGCTGGACCAGAAGATGGCTTTCCACCAACTAATCAACTAGATACATTTAATTATTTACGCCAAGAAGATGCTCACTTCACGATTCACGCAGGTGAGGCATATGGACTTCCGTCCATCTGGCAGGCTATTCAGATGTGCGGGGCAGAAAGACTTGGTCACGGAGTACGAATTATTGAAGATATTGATCTAACTGGTCCAACCCCAAAGCTTGGCCGCCTTGCTGCATACGTTAGAGATCGGCGTATTCCTCTTGAGCTATGCCCAACATCTAATCTTCAAACGGGCGCAGTTAAAGATATTAAATCTCATCCAATAGGAATTCTTAACAAGCTTCGATTTAGAGTCACGTTAAATACTGATAATCGTCTAATGAGTCGTACTTCTATGTCCAACGAAATGCAGGCAGTTGTAAATGCCTTTGATTGGACCTTTGCAGACCTTCAACGCGTGACAATAAATGCATTAAAGAGTTCTTTTATCCCTTTCGATGAGCGACTTGCCATCATCGAAAAGGTCGTCAAACCAGGCTATCAAGGGATCTCTCAGGAGTAATTAAATACCAACTGGGTGCCAGACAGTTTTACTCTCCATAAAACTAGTGATTCGAAGCGGTGAACGCTTTGAATCAAAAGAGTGAATACGCTTTAAATTCTCAGAGCCAAGTTCTTTTACTTCTCGCAGTTGCTTAGAGGAAAGTCCAGAAGCATCAATTCCATCAATATCCATATGTGATCCGGTCCAAGAAACCAATTCTGCTGTCTTACCGGTAATAATATTTATAACTCCGGCCGGAAGATCACTTGTCGCAAGAACTTCTGAGAGGGTAATCGCACTTAGTGGATACTTCTCATGCGCCAATAGAATTGCTGAGTTCCCACTGGCAATTACTGGGGCTAATCCGTTTACGAGATTTAGCAGCGAAGGCTTCCCATCAGCAAATACGGCCACTACACCTAGAGCTTCTGGAATTGTGAAGTTGTAATATGGACCAGCAACTGGATTTGTTGAACCACTTATAGCTGAAATCTTGTCAGTCCAACCGGCATACCAAACCCAAGTATCAATTGCTTGCTCTACTTGCTTCTTAGCAGCTGATGGATTGAGTCCCTCTTGCGCAATTAGTTCAGCAATAAATTGCTCACTGCGCCCCTCCATAATTTCTGCAACTCGGTAGAGGATTTGGCCACGGTTATATGCGGTCGCTTTGCTCCACGCAGGTTGGGCGGCGCGGGCAGCAACAACGCTATCGCGAAGATCTTTTCTAGATCCATGAGCAGGATTAGCTAAGAACTTTCCCTTTGAATCGGTAATTTCATAAACCCGACCTGATTCCGATCGTGGGAATTGACCATTAATAAATAGTTTGTATGTTTTCATTACATCAATACGCATCTTAATTACCTGCCTTCAAATAACCAGCTAAGCCATGTCGGCCACCTTCTCGACCCCAGCCAGATTCTTTGTAACCGCCGAATGGACTTGTTGGATCAAACTTATTGAAGGTATTAGCCCAGATTACTCCTGCGCGAAGACGCTGCGCAGTCCAAAGAATCTTGGAACCCTTGTCAGTCCAAACACCGGCGGAAAGACCATATTGCGTGTTATTGGCTTTTTCAATTGCCTCTGCTGGAGTTCTGAAAGTTAGTACTGAAAGAACTGGTCCAAAGATTTCTTCTTTTGCGACGCGATGAGATTGTGAGACCCCAGTAAATATTGTCGGCGGGTACCAAAATCCCTTTGTCGGTAGATTGCAAGCAGGACTCCACCGCTGGGCTCCTTCAAGGTCGCCCGAATCTGCAATTTCCTTAATTCGAGCCAATTGTGAAGCACTATTAATTGCGCCCAAATCAGTATTTTTATCCAATGGATTTCCAACTCTAATTAAGGACATTCTGCGCTTTAGCTTTTCAATTAACTCATCTTGAATGTTTTCCTGGACCAGCAAGCGAGATCCGGCGCAGCAAACATGGCCCTGATTAAAAAATATGCCGTTAACAATTCCTTCTACGGCTTCATCTATTGGGGCATCTTCATAAACAATATTTGCAGCCTTGCCACCTAATTCAAGAGTCACACTCTTCTTAGTCCCGGCAACTGCTTTAGCAATTGCTTTGCCGACCCCAGTTGATCCAGTAAATGCAATCTTGTCAATCCCAGGATGGTTAACAATAAAAGAGCCTGTCGTTCCATCGCCGGTAACTATATTCACAACACCGGCAGGCAAATCTGCTTGTTGGCAGACTTCGGCAAATAGCAGAGCAGTTAGCGGTGTAGTTTCTGCAGGTTTCAATACAACAGTATTTCCTGTTGCAAGAGCTGGTGCAATTTTCCACGCTAACATCAGCATTGGGAAATTCCAAGGAATTATTTGGCCCGCAACACCATAAGGTTTTGGATTGTTACCTACACCTGCATGTTCAAGCTTGTCAGCCCAACCAGCGTGATAAAAGAAATGTGCAGCAGCAAGTGGAATATCAGTATCCCTTGACTCACGAATTGGTTTGCCGTTATCAAGAGTCTCCAAAACAGCGAATTCACGCGCACGTTCCTGCAAAATTCGAGCAATTCTAAAAAGATATTTCCCACGTTCAGCTGCCGGCATCTTGGACCATGTCTTTGTGAATGCATTACGCGCAGCGCTAACTGCGAGATTTACATCAGATTCATTTGCATAGGCAACCTTTGCTAGGACTTCTTGGGTTGCTGGATTAATAGTCTCAAAACGCTTTCCCGACTTTGGTGCAACAAACTTTCCGTTAATGAAAAGACCGTACTCAGATTTTATATCAACTATTGCAGTTGATTCTGGGGCTGGGGCGTATTCGAAGTTATTCATTATTTTTCACCAGTGGTCTCATCAATCTAGGGTCACGTAGTTAGGGCTAGGGTAGTACCCATCGCGCATCTTCATGCGCTGCATGAGTAGGTCATTTAATAACGCACTGGCACCGATCCTAAAGAGGGAGGGATCTAACCATTGCGGTCCAGCAACTTCATTTACTAAAACTAGTTGTTTGATGGCATCTTTGGTTGTTCTAATACCTCCAGCTGGCTTTACGCCAATTTTGGTACCGGTTAAGGCATAAAAGTCTCGAACTGCTTCAAGCATTACATATACAACCGGAGCCGTGGCTGCAGGAGCAACCTTTCCAGTACTGGTCTTAATGAAATCCCCACCCGCTAGCATCGCCAGATAGGAAGCCTTACGAACGTTATCTAAAGTAACTAACTCGCCCGTTTCTAAAATAACCTTCAGGTGGGCCTTTTCACCACAGAGGTCTTTTATTGTCCGGATCTCATCAAAAACTTCACCAAGATGGCCAGATAGGAATGCTCCACGATCGATCACCATATCTATTTCACTAGCACCATTTGCAATCGCATCTTTAGTGTCCTGAATCTTTACTTCCATACTTGCTCGACCTGAAGGAAAAGCAGTTGCAACCGCAGCAACTGGAATGTTCTTTCCACCATTTTCATCCAGAGCTGTACGTGCAACTTTGACCATATCGTTATAAACACAAATGGCACCTACCGAAGGAACGCTCGGGTCGGTGGGATCTGGACGAACGGCTTTTGCGGCTAGTGCTTTAACTTTTCCTGGAGTATCTGCACCTTCCAAGGTGGTGAGATCAACCATACGTATTGCAAGATCAATCGCCCAATTCTTGCTCTCGTTCTTAATGCTTCGAGTAGCTAAAGTTGCAGCACGAGATTCAGCCCCAATTTGGTCGACCGGTGGAAGATTACTGAGGAATTTTCTAAGTGATACCTCACTGCCATCGATCAAATTAGTCATTGAAGGATTCCCATAAGTTCGATCTTCAAAGCTGAAATCATTTGATCGGCAATTGATTTATCTTCAGCAGATCCGGAAGGGCGCACTACTTCAATGTAACACTTAAGTTTTGGCTCAGTACCACTTGGGCGAATAATTATTCGCACATCTTCTTCTAGCCAGACTCGGAGTCCGTTTGTCGGTGCTAGTCCGTTCGTTGGCTTAAGAAGATCTTCGACTTTTAGAACTTTCTTGCCACAAACTTGCACCGGCGGGTTATTTCTAATTCCAGAGAGGATAACTTCGGTCTGCTTTATATCGGAAACACGGATTGAAATCTGTTCTGTGCGGTGATAGCCAATTTCATCCCAAATTTTATCTATATAGTCGAATAGGTTCACACCTTTAGCCTTTAAAGAAGCTACGCATTCAGTAATTTTAATTGCAGCAGAAATACCATCTTTATCATTAGCTGTTTTTGGTTCGACGCAGTAACCGATTGCCTCTTCATAGGCGAAAGATAAATTATTAATTTTTGCCAAATACTTAAAGCCCGTAAGCGTCTCATGGAATTCAATTTCGTATTTCTTGGCTATTTTTCCAAGGGCAGAAGATGAAACAATTGAATTTGCAAATGCTTTACCGGAATTATCTCGAGTAGTCGCGATGTAATATCCCAGTAAGGTTCCTAGTTCATCGCCTCTAAGCATTCTCCAACCAAGGATTGGATCTTTAGCTGCCATAGCACAACGGTCAGCATCGGGATCATTAGCAATTACAAGATCAGCTCCATGATTAATGGCATATTCAATGGAAAGGTCAATAGCTCCCGGCTCTTCTGGGTTTGGAAATGCCACGGTTGGAAAATCTGGATCAGGCGTGCACTGTTCGGTTACCAAAATAGGTGATTGGTAGCCAGATTTCTGAAACACATGAGCAAGGGTTGCAGTTCCAACACCATGCATAGCAGTGTAGACAACCTTAATATCTTTTGGATTGCTGACTATTGATGAGACAACCGTGACGTAATTATGAATAATTTCCTCAGGAACAACTTCCCATTTAGACCCACGTGGTTGGACTGAATCTATTTTTGCGATGTGGGCTGCAATTTGGGTATCTGCTGGAGAAATAATCTGTGACCCATTGAAATTAATGCCATCTATGACTCCACCGAGGTAAACCTTGTAACCATTGTCAGCGGCAGGATTGTGACTAGCGGTAACCATGACTCCACAATCCATACCCATCTTATTTACAGCAAATGCAAGAACTGGTGTTGGAAGTTCGCGGGGCATAATGTGAACTTCAATTCCAGCGCCACTAAAAATCTCAGCACTTTCTTCCAAAAATTCTTTCGATCCATGCCTGGCATCTCGACCAATAACCACGCTTCTTAGGCCACGTTGCTTCATATAAGCAGCAATTCCAGCAGCAGCCCTTCCGACAACAGCACGGTTCATTCCCGACGGTCCAGGTCTAACTGGTCCACGAAGTCCGGCAGTACCAAATTCTAGAAAGCCATTAAATGATTTCTGAATTTCAACCAAATTATCTGAATCTAGCCAAGCCTGTAATTGCATAGCAGTAACTGGATCTGGATCAAGGGCAATCCAATCCTGTACTTCTTTGCGCAGACTATTTTCAATCACAGGTTATTTAAAACCTTTCGAAGTAATTCACCCATACGCCCGGCTGCAGCTGCGCCAGCCTCCATTACTTCTGTGTGGCTGAGTTTTTCACCGGTAACACCAGCAGCCGCATTTGTGACAAGAGAAATTCCTAGAATTTCGGCACCAAGAGCATGTGCTGCAATTGCTTCTGGGACCGTGGACATTCCAACTAAATCGGCGCCAAGAGTTCTTAACATTTTGATTTCAGCGGGAGTTTCATATGCCGGACCGCGCCAATGGGCATACACGCCTTCGGCAAGAGTTGGATCCTCGTTCTTTATTAAATCACGCAGGCGCTTTGAGTAAAGATCAGTTAGGTCAACAAAATCAGCGCCGATCAGCGGGCTAGTTGCCGTCATTGAAATGTGGTCTCGAATAATTACTGGTTGACCAACTTTGTAATCTAAGCTAATTCCACCGCAAGCATTGGTTAATACAATAACTTTGCAGCCTGCCTTTACCGCAGTTCTTGCCCCATGTACTACTGGTTCTAGACCTTTACCTTCATAAAGGTGTGTTCTGCCAAGAAATACCAATACATTTTGCTTTCCATGTGCACCATCTAATGTGTATGAGCGAATAACACCGCCATGTCCGGCAACAGTTGGTGCGAGGAAACCTGGAAGATCAGTTGCGGCAAATTCATGAGTTGCTTGACCGAGTGCTTGTGTTGCTGAAATCCAACCCGAGCCCATTACTAGGGCCACATCGTGCTTGTCCTTACCCGTGATTAATGCGAGCTTGTCTGCCGCTTCTTGCGCTGTAGCTATTGGGTCTTTATATAAGTCGGCCATAGGCCTAACTTACTCCAGCCAGTGCTCTAGGGGAAAAGGGTATTAATCCTCAATTACGCAGAGGGTGGAACCGCTTGCAACAGTTTCACCGACGCTAACTTGCAATTTAGCAATCGTTCCAGCCTTATGGGCAATAAGTGGTTGCTCCATCTTCATGGCTTCAAGCACAACTATCAAATCGCCAGGTTCGACTCGATCGCCGTTAGATTTAACAATTTTAACTACCGTTCCCTGCATTGGGCTATTTAGTGAATCACCTGATGCTTGGCCGATTGCATTGCTCTTAACTCGGTGCCTTTTTTGAATTGGCTCAGGAGTGTGGATTAAGACTTCAAAGCGATGGCCGTTTACCTCTGCAACAACTTTTTGTGATGCCGCTTTGGAATCAGCAACACCTTGTTTAAATGAGAAAGCTGGAATCTCATTATTAAATTCATTTTCGATATAACTCGTGTATACCTTGAAATCCTTTGCAAAATTAGGGTCATTTATGATCGCTCGGTGGAAGGGTAATGCTGTTGCAAGGCCACCGATTTCAAACTCACGAAGGGCGCGCCTAGCTCGAGATAGCGCCTCGTCTCTGGTAGCACCGGTAACAATTAACTTTGCAAGAAGGGAATCAAAGTGAGTTCCGATAGTGTGACCATAGTCAAAACCAGCATCAATTCGAACTCCAGGACCGAATGGAACTTCCCACTTTGTAATTGTGCCAAGAGATGGCAAGAAACCATTACCTGGATCTTCGCCATTAATTCGAAATTCAATACTGTGACCACGAATAATTGGATCAACCGGATTTATCTTTTCACCGTCAGCAATTCTAAATTGCTCACGAACAAGATCAATTCCAGTGACTTCTTCAGAAACCGGATGCTCTACTTGAAGGCGGGTATTTACTTCTAGGAATGAAATTGTTCCATCTGAACCAATTAGGAACTCGCAGGTACCAGCTCCGATATAGCCAGCCTTTTTCATAATTGCTTTACTTGATGAGTAAAGTTGTTCGATCTGCGCCTCGGTAAGAAAGGGTGCCGGCGCCTCTTCTACTAACTTTTGGTGGCGACGCTGAAGTGAACAGTCGCGGGTACTAACAACTACGGCGTTTCCGTGTGAATCAACTAAACATTGAGTTTCCACATGTCGCGGTTTATTTAGATAGCGCTCTACGAAACATTCTCCGCGGCCAAAGCCAGTAATTGCTTCGCGCACAGCTGATGCGAAGAGTTCAGGGATTTCTTCAATATTGTGAGCAACCTTTAGGCCGCGGCCACCGCCACCGTGAGCAGCTTTGATCGCCACTGGCAAACCATGTTCTTTAGCAAAGGCAATAACCTCATCAGGTGAATCAACTGGATCAGTTGTTCCAGCAACAAGAGGAGCACCAACGGCAGCAGCAATTTTGCGCGCTGACACTTTATCGCCGAGTAATCGTATTGCAGCCGGTGGTGGCCCAATCCAGATTAAACCAGCAGCAATAACTCGATCGGCAAAATCAGCATTCTCTGAAAGAAAGCCATAGCCCGGATGAACGGCGTCGGCGCCAGATTTCTTAGCTATTTCAATTATTTTGTTTTGATCTAAATAGGTTTCTGCTGCAGAAAGCCCATTTAGGGCAAATGCCTCATCAGCTGTTGCTACGTGAAGGGACGCGCGATCTTCATCAGAATAGATAGCAATTGATTTAATTCCATGGTCACGTGCAGCGCGTGCAACGCGAACCGCAATCTCACCACGGTTGGCAATTAATACAGCCTTCATGCGTTCACCACCGTTTTTATAATATTTGACCAGTGCAGACCCAATGAATTCACGGCAAGTCTTAGGTGTGGCAATGAAAGACCAATGATTCCAGTTGCATCGCCTTCGATACGAGAAATGAATGGTGCGCTTAGACCATCAAGAGTAAAACCACCGGCAACATTTAGCGGCTCTCCAGTTGCTACATAAGACTCAATTTCTTCATCACTCATTTGGGCGAAATAGACTTTAGAAGTCGAGATATCGGAAACTTCAATTTCTTGTTTGGTATCTATCACGCATTGGCCGGTATGCAGATAGCCAAAGTTGCTACGCAGTTCTTTGCATCGAGCAATTGCAGTCTTTGCATCAAGTGGTTTTCCAAGTGATTTCCCATTGAATTCAAATGTGGAATCGCATCCAATGATTAAGTGATTATTTCCAACTTTAGCTTTTACGGTATGAGCCTTAAGAATGGCAAGAGCAAGAACCATCTCCTTTGGTGGCAATGAAGTCAGTTTAGGATCCTCTTCATCTACGCCACTTACTATTACTTCAAATTCAACTCCACTTGCTTCAAGTAAACGCTTACGTGAAGGTGAAGCTGAGGCAAGTACAACATTACGATGGGATGACATTAGAAAGTTTGTCCCCATTTTCTTGGAAGTGGTTGGCGAATTTGTGACTTACGCCAAAGGCTTGCGGTATTTACCTTCTTCACAACGGGAGTTGGGAGCGCTTTTTCCAACGCTGCTAATTCCTCGGGAGTTGGGTTTCCACTTAGTACGGTAAATCTTTTTTTCATTACAGCGGAATATTTCCGTGCTTACGTGGTGGAAGTGCTACTCGCTTATTGCGAAGGGCACGTAGAGCCTTGGCAATTTGATGACGAGTCTCTTGTGGCTCAATTACTTGATCGATAAACCCGCGATCAGCAGCAATATATGGATTCAAAAGCGTATCTTCGTAGGTGTCGATTAACTCCTTACGAGTCTTTTCAACATCCTTTGCATCGGCAATCTCTTTACGGTGCAAAATATTTACAGCACCTTGAGCTCCCATAACTGCAATTTGTGCCGTTGGCCAAGCAAGGTTCACATCAGCACCGAGATGCTTTGAACCCATAACGATGTAAGCACCACCAAATGCCTTGCGAGTTATAACGGTAATGAGTGGGACAGTAGCCTCACCGTAGGCGTAAAGAAGCTTAGCTCCGCGGCGAATAATTCCATTCCACTCCTGCTCGGTTCCAGGCAAGAAGCCAGGTACATCTACAAGTGTGATTACTGGGATGCCAAAAGCATCACAGGTTCGCACAAAACGAGCCGCCTTTTCGGAGGCATTGATATCCAAGGTTCCAGCGAATTGCTGAGGCTGGTTTGCAACTATGCCAACTGAGTGACCTTCTACTCGGCCAAAACCAACAATCATATTTGGGGCGAAGAGTGTGTGAACTTCTAGGAAGTCCGCCTCATCCACAATGGCTTCAATCAAAACCTTCATGTCATATGGCTTATTTGGATTATCAGGAATTAAAGAGTCTAGGGCGCGATCTGATGGTGCAACGTCATTACTTTCAGTTGCCGGCAAAACTAAAGTTTCATCCATGTTGTTGCTTGGCAAGTATGACAAGAGCGCTTTTACAAAGTCAAGAGCATCATCTTCACTATCTGCTAGGTAGTGAGAGTTTCCAGTCTTTGTATTGTGGGTTAAGCCGCCACCAAGCTCTTCCATTCCGACCTCTTCGCCAGTTACAGCCTTTATTACATCAGGGCCAGTAATAAACATTTGTGAAGTTTCATTTACCATGACGATGAAGTCGGTAATAGCTGGGGAGTAGACCGCACCGCCTGCGGTTGGTCCCATGATTAGCGAAATCTGTGGAATTACACCCGATGCTCGAACATTTCGTTTAAAGATTTCGCCATATTGGCTAAGTGAGGCAACGCCTTCTTGAATTCTGGCGCCACCTGAGTCGTTAATCCCAACAATTGGAATTCCACTCTTAAGCGCAAAATCCATAACTTTTACAATCTTTTGCCCGACTACTTCGCCAAGAGAACCGCCATAAATTAAGAAATCTTGAGAGTAGATAGCGATTGCACGCCCATCTACGGTGGCATGGCCAGTAATTACACCTTCATGAATAAGTGAATCCATCTCAACAAAGGAACCAGCATCAACTAAGCGTTCAATTCGCTCGCGAGCAGTTAGTTTGCCCTTAGCATGGCGCTTATCGACAGATTCCTGTGGGCTAGTCTGCGCCTCTAGACGACGGCGACGAAGATCAGCGATCTTTCCGGCGGTTGTGCGAATATCATCAGTCACGGACATAAGGTACTAGTTAAGCGTCAGTAAATGAATCGAGTGCTTGAAGTGAATCTTGAATTACTCAGTGAGCAAGCCATAACAAGCGCGCTTGCCACCCCTTACTGGCGAGTATCAGTGATTGAAGAAACATCTTCAACTCAGAGCCTAATTCGTGAAAAATCCCCAACTCCAGGTGATGTCATAGCTACCGAATATCAAAGTGCTGGCCGTGGAAGATTAGACCGAAGCTTTGAGGCGAAGAAATCAACTGCTCTTCTATTTTCATTTTATATTGAACCAAAAATTAGTTTAGATAAATATGGATTCATTCCTCTTATTGCTGGAATTGCGACCGCAAGATCCATTCAAGACCTTACAAATATAAAAGATTTTAAATGTAAATGGCCGAATGATATTTTGTTTGATCACCTTAAGGTAGCGGGACTTCTTACAGAGGTTTGTGGAGATGGGATAATCGTAGGAATTGGAATAAATGTTTCTTCAGATTTAGCAGATTTACCAGTGCCGACTGCAACTTCTATAAAACTTGCAACCGGTGCGATATTGGATAGAAATCTCTTACTCGCAACTATCTTAAATACTTTCCTAACCCTCATTTCCAGATTTGAAGAAGGTGCAGAATTGACTCCAGAGTATTTGGAACTTTGTGCCACCATTGGTAAGTCTGTAGTGGCTAAATTGCCAGGCGGAGTGGATATTCAAGGAGTTGCGACTTCAATTGACGCAAGTGGCGCACTAATTCTTGCCTCTGGCCAATTGATAACCGTGGGTGATTTAATTCATCTACGCGAAAGCAAGTAACCTATAGCAGTGAGCTTTCCAAGAGTTGGAGTTATCGGAGCGGGCCAACTTGCCCGAATGATGGCAGTGCCTGCCAATGACCTGGGCATTACACTCAAAGTTTTTGCAGCCAACGCTAATGACTCAGCAGCTCAAGTGTGTGAATTCGTAGTGGGTGATTACACAAGCGCCACAGATGTGATTTCCTTTTCTAAGGACTGCGACATAATTACTTTTGAGCACGAGCTAGTTCCTCAACGTGTTATAAAAGCTTTAGAACAATCAGGTGTCAAGGTTTATCCAGGCTCTGACTCATTTACCTATTCGCAAGACAAGTTAGTAATGCGAGCCAAGATTGCTGAAATAGGCCTACCAAATCCAAAATGGGAACGTTATGAAGGTGGCCCAACTCAGATTAGTTATCCGCTGATCGCAAAATCACCAGTAGGTGGTTATGACGGTCGAGGTGTTTGGGTTATTAATTCTGGCAATGAGCTAGCAGAGTTGTATAAGAACACCGGAGTACTTTTACTTGAAGAAAAGTTAAATTTTGATTATGAAATTTCAGTCATGGTGGCGCGCTCTGCGCATGATCAGGCAGCGACCTGGCCAGCAACTCTCACAGTGCAAAAAGATGGAATCTGTACCCAGACCATTACTCCAGCACCAGAAATTTCTAAAGAATTAGCGGTTAAAGTCCAAAGTGCTGCCCTGGAAATTGCTCAGGCTATTGGCTTAATAGGCGTGATGGCGGTGGAAATATTTATCGTTGGTAGTGATTTTTATATAAATGAATTAGCTCTTCGGCCGCACAATTCAGGACACTGGAGTATTGAAGGTTGTAAGACCAGCCAATTTGAACAACATCTACGAGCGATCTTAGATCTACCGCTAGGTAGCACTGAACTTCGAGCTAAGTATTCAGTTATGGGAAATGTTTTGGGCGGGGAGAAGAGTGATATGTATCGGCCATACTTGCACCTAATGGCCCGAACACCAAGCCTTAAGTTCCACCAATATGGCAAAGAGGTTCGCCCCGGTCGAAAGATTGGCCATGTAACGCTTTGTGGTGAAAACCTTCTAGAATTACAACAGGAAGTTGAGCACGCAGTTGACTACATGAGTGGAGTGATCGATGAGTAAATCTGTAGCAATCGTTATGGGTTCTGATTCTGATTGGCCAGTAATGCAAGATGCTGCAACGATCCTAGATAGTGTTGGAATTGAATACGAAGTAAGTGTTGTAAGTGCTCATAGAACTCCAGAAGAGATGTTGGACTTCGCCAAGAGCGCAGTAGGTAATGGTTTTAAAGTAATTATCGCGGGTGCAGGCGGAGCAGCTCATCTGCCAGGAATGATCGCTGCAGCAACGACTTTGCCAGTAATCGGGGTGCCCGTCCCACTAAAAGTTTTAGATGGAATGGATTCATTGCTTTCGATCGTTCAAATGCCGGCCGGAATTCCCGTAGCAACGGTCGGTATTGGAAATGCTAAAAATGCTGGATTACTTGCCGCTCGAATCTTGGGAACCCATGATCTTGCAGTTGCTAAAAAAGTTGGCGACCTCATGGAAAGTGCGCGAAGTGAATCCCTTGAAAAGAGCAAAAACCTTAACTCAAAGCGAAATCAGCGCACGGGCTTTTAATTGCGTGAAGCTCTTCCAAGTGCTCTAAATTTCCAACCAGCAGCAATCCATTTATCTCTATCAAGGGCATTTCTACCGTCGATCATAATTGCTCCTGCCACAAGGGCTTTAGCCTTTGCTGGATCAATTTCGCGATAAATCTTCCACTCAGTTAGGTGAAGAACTAGATCTGCACCAGTTAAAGTATTTTCAATTTCAGATTCAAAAGCCAAAGCCGGGAATCGCATTTGGGCATTTTCAATCGCTTTTGGATCGTGGACAACTACGCGCGCTCCTGCTGCTTGAATTTGGGCTGCGATGTCAAGGGCGGGGGAGTCGCGAACATCATCACTATCAGGTTTGAAAGCAGCGCCAAGAACAGCAATCTTCTTGCCTTGTAAGTCATCAGAAAGATCACTTCGTACCAATTCAATTACACGTTGACGCGCCCGAAGATTGATCGAATCAATTTCGCGCAAAAATTCAAGTGCTTGTTCTGCCCCCAATTCACCGGCTCGAGCCATGAACGCACGGATATCTTTTGGTAGGCATCCGCCACCAAATCCAATACCTGCTTGAAGGAATCTATTTCCGATTCTAGGGTCATACCCGATTGCCTTTGCAAGGACTGTTACATCCCCACCAGCAGCTTCACAAACCTCAGCCATCGCGTTGATAAATGAAATCTTGGTGGCAAGAAATGAGTTTGCTGCAACTTTTACTAGTTCGGCTGTTGGAAGATCTGCTCTAACCCAAGGAGTTCCAGCATCAAGATTTGATTTATATAGTTCTTTTAATTTATTTTCAGCCGCATCGCTTGTAACACCTACAACTAATCTATTTGGACGAAGTGTGTCTTCAACTGCGAATCCTTCACGCAAGAACTCAGGGTTCCATGCAAGTTCTACTCCGGGATTTACTGCAGAGAGTCTTTGGCGCAAGCGCTCAGCCGTTCCCACTGGGACGGTTGACTTACCAACAATTAGTGAACCGGTTTTAGCTAATGGAGCTATTGCATCTAAGGCAGCGTCTACAAAGCGCATATCTGCCGCCAAGCTATTGGCTTGCTGGGGCGTGCCAACGCAAATGAAGTGAATATCAGCATCAGCAATGGTTCCAAAGTCATTTGAGAATGTAAGTCGCCCAGATTGAATTTCAGCCGCTAGAAGTTCTTCCAGATCTGGTTCATAGAACGGAACTTTGCCCTTGGAAAGTAGTTCTATCTTTTTTGGGTCGACATCGACGCCAATCACCTGAAAACCAAGTGAAGAGATGCAAGCAGCATGGGTCGCACCTAGGTACCCAGTACCAATTACGGAAACTCTAAGCGTCATTGAACCGATACTAGTGCGAGGTAACGGTAGCGTGGGCCTTTATGAATGAGGTTTTGCCCGGCGTATCTGTGGTCTTGCCGATCCTAAACGAGGAGCGAGATTTAGATCAGAGCATCTCGGCCATTCTTAAGCAGGATTATCCGAGCCAGTTTGAAGTCATCCTTGCCCTTGGTCCCTCTAAGGACCGAACTAATGAAATAGCTTCGGCGCTAGCTGCTCGCGATAGCCGAGTCATATTGGTTGATAACCCTTCGGGTCGAACAGCGAATGGATTAAATAGCGCAATTGCTAAATCTCGTTACCCAATTATTTCTAGAATTGACGGTCACTCGGAAATATCAAATTCATATTTAAAAGATGCGGTGACCATCTTGCTTCAGACCAAAGCGGTAAACGTGGGTGGAGTTATGGCTGCGGTAGGAAAAAATAGTTTTGAAAAAGCTGTGGCACGGGCCATGCGCTCGCCATTAGGAGTTGGGGCATCAAGATTTCACACTGGTGGGAGTGCGGGGCCATCTGACACGGTTTATCTCGGAACGTTTCTTAAAAGTGCACTAGTTGAAGCTGGTGGCTATGACGAACGCTTCACTCGCGCACAAGATTGGGAGTTAAATTTTCGCCTAAGACAGAAAGGCGGAATAGTTTGGTTTGATCCATCACTCGTAGTTACTTATAGGCCACGTTCAAGTCTGAAAGCATTGGCTAAACAGTATTTCCAATATGGAACTTGGCGCAGAGCTGTTGTGCGCAATCACAGGGGAACTGTGAACTATCGCTATTTAGCACCTCCAACAGCCCTAGTATTAATAATAATTTCAATTCTACTTTCGGCATTCGTTAGTCCAGCATTCATAAGTCTCACCCTTGCGTATCTTTTTGTAGTTATTTTGGGCAGTTTGTTCATTGGAAAATCTTCGCTTGAAAGATTAATTCTTCCAGTTGTGATTCTCACGATGCACCTTGTTTGGGGTGCTGGATTTTTGCTTTCACCAAAAGGGTTGATCGCAGAGGAAGAATGAAAAAGCTGACCTTCCTCGCAATACTTTTCTCACTCATCTTGCCCATGAATGCTTTTGCTGCCAGCATTCCAGACTCCTTTACATTAAAGGGTTCTGGATATGGACACGGTGTTGGGTTAAGTCAGATTGGTGCTAAAGGCCAGGCTTTAGAAGGAAAAAGCTCTACTGAGATTATTAATTATTACTTTCCTAACGCCCAGGTAGCTCCAGTAGAGGACACTCAAACTATTCGAGTTAACACCGGACATCAGATATCGGCAGTCTCATTTTCAATAACTTCAGAGGGCCAATTCAATTTATCAAGTGAAACAAATACCTCTGTGAGTTTTGAAACTTCTACTATTCTTTCCTTTACAATATCTGGAAAAGAAATTGTGGCTAATTCAAGGATAAATAAGTCGCCAGTAGTTTCCCAAGGAATATCCAAGCTTTGGACCGTTGGCTGGATTGGAGAATCAGCGACAGTTACACAAAAAATTGGGGCAGCCACCTTTAAAATGAAGTATGGATTTATCCAACTTAGAGCTGTGCCAATTACTGGAATTGGGTATCGGATAGAAGTAACTGAAAATCTTCGATTACATGATCAATATCTTTATGGAATAAGTGAAGTGCCATCCTCCTGGCCGATGGCTGCAATGGCTAGTCAGGTAATTGCTTCTCGTACCTATGCAATTAGTCGGATGAGTAAGATCCGAAAAGATTGTGATTGCCACGTTTACAACACTAAGTATGATCAAAATTTTTCGGGGGCAACTAAAGAAGCTGAAGTCAAATATGGCTTACTTTGGAAGGCGGCAGTCGATAGCACTCTTAGCGATGCGAGCCACGGCTATGCAATTACTTATTCGGGCATACCAATTAATGTTTACTTCTTCTCATCTAGTGGTGGGGCAACCCAGAAAGCAATTGACGTTTGGGGAAGTGAAATTCCTTATCTAGTAAGTGTCGCAGACCCGTGGAGCTTAGATCCATTACTAAATCCAAAATATGCCAACTGGGAGCGAACAATTTCGCAATCGGATATGGCAAAAGCTTTCGGACTTCCAGATGTGGTTAAGTATGTTGTAAAAGGTCGCACCTTGACTGGAAGTGTTTTGAATGTAATTGCCTATTCAAGTTCAGGAGCAAAGAAAACATTGCCAGTTGGAACATTTAAAACTACTTTAAAAATTCCGTCATCTTGGTTTGATTTACCAGTTGCAATCACCTTGCCAGACACATCTACGGTAGTTGGGACCACCGCTGCAAATTAATTTGCGTGGAGAATTGAGTTAAGTTCGCCCCAGTCACCAGTTTTAGGCATTGCCTCAAGTGCGCCATTTTGTGAATTTCGGCGGAATAACAAATTGTTCGCACCGGATAATTCACGTGCTTTAACGGTTGTTCCATCTGGAAGTGTAATCTTCGATCCAGCTGTTATATAAGTTCCTGATTCGACTACGCAATCATTGCCAAGTGAAATTCCAAGACCAGCATTCGCGCCGAGTAAAGATCTTTGTCCAATAGAGATAACTTCTTTTCCACCACCGCTAAGTGTTCCCATGATTGATGCGCCGCCTCCGATGTCACTTCCATCGCCAACCACGACGCCTGCACTTATACGACCCTCCACCATTGACTTACCAAGGGTTCCGGCGTTGAAGTTAACAAACCCCTCATGCATGATTGTTGTGCCAGAAGCCAAGTGAGCACCTAGTCGGACCCGATCGGCATCAGCGATGCGAACACCTTCTGGGACAACATAATCAACCATACGTGGAAACTTATCTACGCCATAAACCGTCACTGAGCCATACTTTGCCCGAAGCTTTGGTGAAACCTTATTAAATGTTGCCACCGAGCACGGCCCAACCGAAGTCCAGACGACATTATTTAGAATTCCAAATATTCCATCAAGGTTTAAGCCATGAGGTTTAACAATTCGATGAGATAGCAAGTGCAATCTTAAATAAGCATCGCTTACATTTGCTGGTGGCACATCAAGATCAATTTCAATTCCAACTTTACTTTTCACAATTCCACGCAGCTCATCATTACCGAGGTATTCATCGAGAGCTGGAGAAGTTGCATCTTTTAATGCGCCAATTCCAAGGTCTAGGTACCAGGTATCGAGTACCTCACCAGAATTGGTAGTGGTTGCGACCCCAAAGCCATATGCACTTCTCATGAGAGAACGCTATCAAATGCCTTGAATTTCCCTGGCAACATAAAAGGTAACTAGACTTATATCTATGCGTATCTCGGTTTATTGCTCTTCAGCGCCAAGTATTGAACAGAAATATCTAGATCTTGCCTTTGATGTGGGAACCGCGATAGCTCTGGCAAAGGCTGATTTAGTCTGGGGCGCTGGCCAAGTATCAATGATGGGGGCAGTAGCCAAAGGTGCAAGAGCCGAGGGTGCCAAAACTTTTGGTGTAATACCAGAAAAATTAACTTCTGTTGAATTCGTTGATAATGAGTGCACGGAATTGTTTCTTGTATCGGATATGAGAACTCGAAAAGCAAAATTGGAAGAACTTGCAGATGCATTTATTGTGCTGCCTGGAGGAATTGGAACACTTGAAGAGTTCTTTGAAATCTGGGTTGGCCGCTATTTGGGTTTCCACAATAAGCCAATTGCAGTATGTGATCCTTATGGGGCCTTTACAAAGCTGCAAGAGTCGCTGGAGCATCTAACCGAAATTCGGATGATGAAGAGTGGTCAGAGTGAACTGGTTAAGTGGTGCACCGATATTCCAAGCGCGATCGAAGCCTGTTACCTTTAAATGCGCTGAGAGTATTTAGCCCTACGCGTGGGCTGGGCTTCACCACCCCTCTATTGACAGGTAATCTCTACTCATGACCGCAATCACGCAGCTACTTGATAGCCTGCCAGAGGAAGAGCGGATCATTCTGACTATGCATTACATCCGCTCACTTTCAAATAGCGAGATTGCCGCAGCCTTGGGAGTTCCAGAACGGGCCGTAGAAAGCGTTATCACTACTGGCAAATCTCGTCTACTTTCCGCGCTAAATCAGGGGTAATTCTCGGCGTATCTTCGATTTCACTATGAACCCAATTGTGCGAGATACTTAGCCCTTGAAGTTTTAAGACCCCAGAAACTTACAATTAGAGGAGTTACACATGGCAGCCATGAAACCGCGTACTGGTGATGGACCCATGGAAGTTACCAAGGAAGCCAGAAGCCTTGTGATGCGAATCCCACTCGAAGGTGGCGGACGCCTAGTAGTTGAATTAAATGTTGAGGAAGCGACCAATCTTGGTAACGCTCTTCAGGCAGCGGTTTCCCTAGTCAAGAAGTAATTTTTAATTGAGTACTGCAGTTTCGGCCAGGACCGTAAACCTCTTGCCAGCAGTAACTTTGTTTGATCTTTCAAATCTAATATTTTCTAAGTTTGATGCTGTGGCAATTCCAGTTATTTCAGGTGATGCAGTAAAAATCCCATCAAATAAAACAGTGGCTGCGGTTGAAAAATATTTAACAGTCAAGTTTTCCGAACTCTTAAAGCAATGGCCAGATTCGACTGGTAAAGCTGGGGAACTAATTGAGATACCAACCGCAGATAAAAAATTAAGTCGAATTTACTTTATTGGAGTAGGCAGCCAGTCAACAGATGAACTAAGAAAGGCAGGTGTTGCACTTGCCCGAAAAGTTAAGAATTCTGGTTCAACCGTTTTAGATTTACTTTTGGATGATTCAAAATCTGCAACTTCCCATACTGCTGCTTTAATTCTCGCCAGCTACTCATGGAACCAAAAAACTGTTTTAAAGGGATCAAAGGCGCAAAAGCCGGCCCAATTTATGGTCTCTAATAAATACGAAGTAGAAGTTAACTTTGCCAAAGTAATCGCAACAGGAACTTGGCTAGCTCGAGATTTAATCCACACTCCCGCAAATATAAAGAACCCACTTTGGATGGCAAATCAAGCCAAAGCGATAGTGACAAGGACTAAATCTTCAGCCCTTACAATAAAAGTCTTGAGTGGAAGCGCCCTTAAAGAATTTGGTGGGTTACTTGCAGTTGGCAACTCAGCACCTAAGCCGGGCCCAAGGATGATTCAAGTTTCTTATGCACCTAAAGGCTCATCGAATTGGCCACATGTTGTCATCGTGGGTAAAGGAATTACTTTTGATACAGGTGGCGTTTCTCTCAAGCGACCATACGACACAATGGTTGGAATGAAGAGCGATATGTCTGGCGCTGCCGCAGCACTTGCTACCGTAATCAATATTGCCGAATTTGGGAAAGACGCACCAAAAGTAAGAGTGACTGCGCTCTTGATGTGTGCTGAGAATTCTCTTTCTGGAACTGCTCAACGACCATCCGATGTAATTAAACATTTTGGTGGAACAACGGTGGAAGTGATTAATACCGATGCCGAGGGAAGACTGGTTTTAGCTGATGGATTAGCTTATGCCGATAAGAAATTAAACCCTGATTATCTAATAGACATAGCCACACTTACAGGCGCAGCAACACTTGGCTTAGGCCGGCAATATGGAGCGATGTATACCCGAAATGAGAAGTTAGCAAAGAAGCTTTATGAAGTTGGCGAAGAAATTGGCGAAAGACTTTGGCATATGCCACTTGTTGATGACTACAAGATCTCACTTGCAAGTTCAGTTGCAGACTTTAATCACACCGCGGAAAAGCCAGATTTCTCTGGTGGTTCAGTTACTGCGGCGCTTTTTCTAGAACATTTTGCTGGAAGGCGAAATTGGGTTCATTTAGATATCGCCGGGCCAGCAAGATCCGAGAGTGATTCTGGTGAAAATCCAAAAGGCGGTACCGGTTTTGGCGTAAGAGTTCTGACGAAATGGTTAACTTCGCTATGACCTCAACACCTCGCGGAGATATTTTCGCCTTTTCCGAGGGCTATCCTCATGAAGATTTTTTCATGCAGCAGGCAAGAAAGAATGGCGCTGAAGTTGGAAGTATTGATCCAACCATCGGTGTCGGCGGTGTGATCTCTTTTATCGCAGGACTTGTTTCTGCGAGGTCGATAGTTGAAATTGGAACTGGTTCGGGGGTAAGCGGCCTCTGGGCTTTTCGCGGAGCACCAAGCGAATCCACTATTACTTCTATCGATTCTGAACGTGAGCATGCGACAAGTGCGCGAACTATTTTTGAAGAGGCGGGCATTTCAGCCCAGCGTTTTCGCCTTATAACAGGTAACGTCCTTGAGGTAGTAGGCAAGTTAGCAGATGACAATTACGACTTGATGATTGTTAGGTCGCCAAAGGATATGGTCGATGTTGTTCAGGAAAGTTTCAGACTTCTCAAAGGTACAGGTGTTTTACTTATCGATAATGCCCTTGATGGAGGAAAGGTCGCGGATCCTACTCAACGTGATTTTGAAACTATTGCGCGGAGAGATTCGATCAAGGCGATAAAAGAAGATTCCAGATGGCGATCTACTTTGCTCCCAATCGGTGGCGGAGTTTTGATTGCAAATAAGATTTAAGTAGGAGAGCTAAATGAGTATTGACAACGATAAGACACCACCGTCAGATTCTCCATGGTGGATTTCAAATGATCCCGCACTTGATCGAGCGATTACTACCCCTAAAGCAAGAACGGTTGGCTTTAAATCAGCGATCGTTATGGCTTTGATTGCCGGATTTATAGGTGCATTCTTTGGTCATGGATTCTCAATAGTTAATCACCAAACAAATTTAGTAACAACTGCAAGCACTATTGAGCGCAAACCTGACTCAATTGCAGGAATTGCCGCACGTGTATCTCCTTCGGTGGTTTCAATAAGTGTTCGAACAGACAATGGCGGTGACACAGGTTCTGGCTTCTTTATTGATACCAATGGTTATATCCTCACAAATAATCACGTGATCGAAGCCGCTGCAACTTCAGGAAAAATTACTGTGAATTTAGCCAATGGAAAGAATTTCCCAGCTACATTAATTGGTCGCGACACTGCGTATGACCTAGCTGTAATTAAAATTGATGTTACAGATTCTCCAGCGCTTCAATTAGGCGATAGTGATAAAGTCGAGGTTGGTGATGGGGTAATAGCCATTGGTTCGCCACTTGGTTTAGCAGGCACTGTTACCTCGGGAATTATTTCGGCAAAGAATCGTGCAGTAACTTCAAGTGGCGGTAGCTCAGAAAGTGCATTTATTAATGCGCTCCAAACTGATGCTGCAATTAATCCGGGAAATTCTGGCGGACCGCTAGTTGATTTATCTGGTGCAGTAATTGGTGTGAATTCGGCTATTGCTTCACTTGGTAGCGGCTTTGGTTCACAATCTGGTTCGATTGGGCTTGGCTTTGCAATTCCAATCAACCAAGCAAGAAAGACTGCTGATGAATTAATCAAATCTGGCAAATCTAGTCACCCAATTATGGGAATCTCACTTGATTCTAGATACATCGGAGTCGGTGCACTTGTTGCGCAAGAGCCTGGATCAGTTCGTCAGGGATTACCGGCGGCTAAAGCTGGAATTAAGCCTGGCGACATAATTATTTCAATTGATGGGCAAACAATTCATAATTCCAACGAAGCAATCGTTGCAGTCCGCTCTCATAGTGTGGGCGACAAACTGATGGTTAATTTCACACGTGATGGCCAGATCCATAAAGTGACGCTGACCCTAGTTGCCGCAACTAATTAACAGTAGGATAAAACTATGTTTGGTATTGGCGGCGGCGAGTTATTGACTCTATTGCTCGTTGCAGTTTTTCTAATTGGACCGGACAAGCTCCCACAATTTACCGTGGATGCTGCTCGCTTTATAAAAAAAGTTAAGGCCCTAGCGCAGAGTGCAACAACTGAATTGCGAGAAAATCTTGGGCCTGGTTTTGAAGATTTGCAGGTTCAAGATCTTCATCCAAAGAAGTTCATCTCAAAGCACCTAAATGATGCGATGGAAGAACCAAAAGAAGAATTAAAAGATATCGCTGAGATTGCAAAGATTGATCCTGACTTATTGTGAGCCAATCTTTAGTTCAAGCAATCCACGACGCCCTTGCAACGGTAATTGATCCAGAACTCCATCGTCCCCTGCCAGAACTAGGAATGGTTGATTCGGTAGTTTTTGAATCTGGTGTGGCCAAGTTAAAGATATTGTTAACTATTTCTGGTTGCCCAATGCGCGATCGCCTTCAAAAAGATATAGGTGATGCAGTTTCTAAGATTGACGGTGTTAATTCATTAGATCTCGAATTTGGGGTTATGAATGATGAGCAGCGCGGCAATGTCAAAAAGTTATTAAAGGGTGGCAAAGAAAAATTTATTCCATTTGCACAACCTGATTCCTTAACAAGAGTAATCGGAATTGCTTCTGGAAAAGGTGGAGTTGGAAAATCTTCCGTTACGGTAAATCTTGCAGTAGCTGCTGCGGCGAAAGGTTTAAAAGTTGGAATCCTAGACGCAGACGTCTACGGTCACTCGATTCCGCGTCTTATGAATCTTCTTGGACAACGCCCAACTGCAATTGACCAAACTTTCATTCCACTTGAAGCCTACGGCGTAAAAGTAGTTTCTATGGAAATGTTTAAGCCAGAGAGATCAGATCCAGTGGCCTATCGCGGCCCCATGCTTCACAAAGTGCTCGAGCAACTTTTGAGCGATGCCTATTGGGGTGATCTGGATTTACTTCTCTTAGATCTACCTCCAGGAACTGGGGATATCGCTATCTCACTTGGCCAATTACTTCCGAGTTCAGAAATAATTGTTGTTACAACTCCACAGGTTGCCGCAGCTGAAGTTTCAGAAAGAGCCGGTCGAATTGCCCATCAATTAAAGCAACACATTATTGGAGTTGTAGAAAATATGTCAGACAGCAGCTGCCCAAAGTGTGGGGAGCCTATTTCAGTCTTTGGTCGCGGTGGTGGAATCGAAACCTCAAAGAGACTCTCAACACTTGTTGGAGCAGATGTTCCATTAATTGGTTCCATCCCATTCACGCCAGAACTTCGCGAGGGTGGCGATGCAGGAAATCCAATCGTTATTTCTGATCCAAATAGCCCTGCGAGCGTAGCTTTTAATGAAGTCGTAGAGAAATTAATACTCCGTTCAAAGTCTCTGGTGGGTGTAAGGCTAGGTCTCGCCTAAGATTTGGGTATGAAAAAGCCACCAGTTTCGGGAATCAACACAGTGGCTAAGCGGTTAGTTGGTCGCCGCGATTCAGTCCTTGAACGTAAGAATATTAGAGAAGCGCTGGTTTCTTTTGCCGGTTTAGTCAACCGTCCAGTAAAAGATAAAGACGGAAAACTTATAGGAAAATTAGTAGACATTGTTGTTCGCCATGGTGAGGAAAATTATCCACCTGTTTCTGGCTTGATTGTAAAAGTAGGTCAACATAAGTCCTTTATTGATGGTGCAAGAATCTCAGCGCTTACGCATAATGAAATCAGACTTTCCTCGGCACAAATTAATTTAGAAGATTACAAACGTCGCCCCGGAGAATCACTTTTAGATGCAGATGTTTTGGACCACCAAATTGTTGATGTAAATGGCCTGCGCGTTGTTCGCTCTTCAGATCTATATCTAGCACCACTAGACAAAGAAATCCGTGTTGTCGGAGTAGATATTTCATTTAGATCATTTATCCGTAGAATTTTTCCTGGAGCTCTAAGCCGTCGCCCAACACCTGAGCATGTAGTTGATTGGGCCAGTGTTGCTTCTTTGGCGGACACTTCAGGAGTGGTTAGGTCAAGTGAATCTAAGGCAGTTCTAAGTCAATTGCGTCCTGCAGACTTAGCGGACTTAATAGAAGACTTAGCTGGTCGTGAACAAAATGCACTTATCGAACTTCTTGATCCAGAACTTGCTGCTGATGCGCTGGAGGAAATGGAAGATGAAGAGCTGCAAGGTCTTTTAAGAGGTTTGCCATCTGGAAGAGCCGCAGAATTAATCTCGCGAATGGAACCAGATGAATCTGCTGAAGTTCTTCGCGATCTAGCTGATGATCATAGAGAAAGTATTTTTGAAGAAATGGATGTCCAGGTCGCAAAGTCCTTGCGCAAACTGGTTTCATTTGATGAAACCCTTGCTGGTGGAATTATGACAACTCACATATTGATAACTCATGAGGGAGATACCGTCGCACACGCATTAAAGCTGCTAGTTGAACATCGCGAACGTGACGTGTCTGATGGTGTTGTAGTCGTAGATTCTAAAGGCAAGTTACTCGATCACATTCAAGTTATTGAATTAGTGGCAGCAAAATCCACCGCGCTTTTATCATCCCTAATTGCACAGCCATTCCCGACGGCAATTAGAGAAGACACCCCTCTGAAAGATGTCATAGAAGAATTTGCAAATAACCGCGGCTCTTCGGTAATTGTTGTCGATGAAAAGAACAAGCCGGTAGGAAGAATTCTTGCCGATGACTTAGTCGACGCACTTTCAGCTGAAAAAGATGCACATGGCTTCCCACAAGGAAGCGGTGCGTTCTAATGGTCGAGACTAAGAAAACTCTTATCTCGCCAAAGAAGATTCGAATCGCAGCATTGTTGTCAGTAATGGGCCCAGGCATGATCGCTGGACTTTCAGATGATGATCCAGCTGGCATCACAACTTATTCAGTTGTTGGCTCGAAATATGGTTACCAACTACTTTGGGTATTAGTTGCTTCAACTTTTGCTCTAATCGTATTCCAAGATTTAGGAGCGCGAATTGGAGTAGTAACTCGCCAAGGAATGATTGGACTGGTTCGCCAAAAATATGGTGCAAGATCTGGAACGCTTAGTGCAACGGCATTAATTCTTGCCAACATTGGAACAATGACTGCAGAGTTTGCTGGAATTGCAGCGGCTGGAGAACTTTTTGGATTATCTAGATATGTCTCGGTTCCGCTAGCAGCTTTATTGGTTTCATTCTTGGTTCTTCGTGGCTCTTTTGCTCGCGTTGAAAAAGTTTTCTTTGTAATTTCAGCAGTCTTTATTGCATATGTAATTGCGGGGTTTATGTCTCATCCAGATTGGGGCCAAGCACTTAGAGGTGTTGTAGTTCCGTCGCTACCGTTTAATCATGATGCGATCTATCTTGCCACTGCAACACTTGGAACAACTTTGGCACCTTGGGGACTGGCATTTATTCAGTCCTATGCAGTTGATAAACGTCTTACTCGCGATGATTTAAAGCTTTTAAGAGTCGATGTTTGGACTGGCTCATTACTGACTGGAATCATTGGTTTCTTCGTAGTTGTAACTTGTGCTGCAACCCTACACAAGGAAGGCATCACAATTAATGATGCTTCTGACGCTGCTCGGGCGCTACAGCCATTAGCCGGAACCCTTGCTAAAGACCTTTTTGCGTTTGGTTTGATCGGCGCAGCTCTATTAGCTGCTTCAATTCTGCCGCTCTCTACTGCCTACTCAGTTAGCGATTTAACGGGTCGGCCCGCAGCATTAGATGACTCACCAAAGGAGGCGCCGCTTTTCTATGCAACTTTTGGTGCAATAACAACAATTAGTGCGGTCTTAATTTTAATTCCGGGCGCTCCTCTTATCAAAATTTTAGTTTTAACTCAGATTTTAAATGCGGTGCTGCTCCTTCCTTTGTTGCTCTACATGTTTGGTATTGCAAAAGATGAGCGACTTATGGGTGAGTATGTTGCAAGTAAAAATATGCGGCGCCTGTATCTAGTTATTATTTCTGTTGTGGCTTTTGCAATCGGTTGCATGCTTTGGTTCACCGTCTTTCCATGACCAATTCGGATAAATCTCACCACACAAAACTCCCTGAGGGCCGAGATATTGCCCTACTCTCAGTTGGAGTGTTAGGAATTGGCAGTTCGGGGCCGGTTATTGCTGCAAGTTTGATGCCTGTACCAACCTTGATTTTCTGGCGAAACCTTGGTGGGGCACTCACGATGGCGCCTTTCGCTCTTGCAAAGCGAGAATGGAAAACTCTAGAACAACGCACGGCAATCAAGCTTTCTACACTTGCTGGAGTTTTCTTAGCTTTTCACTTCTTGGGTTTTTTCCTGGCAATGAGACTCACAACTGTCGCTGCTGGAACTGCAATTACTTCGCTTCAACCAATATTTACTGCTATTTATCTAAGAGCAAAAGGTCATGAAATTCCAAAGCGCGCATGGAGTGGAATGGTCATTGCATTTCTATCTGTCTTATTAATTACTGGGGTTGACATCCAAATTAGCTTTAGGAGTTTTCTCGGGGATTTGGCTGCAATAATCTGTGCGTCCCTGTCAGCTGGTTATGTTTTAATAGGAGCAAAGGCCCAAAAACAACTTTCAACTTCTACCTATACAACATTTTGCTATTTAACGTGCGCCCTAACAGTTTTACCATTTTCGCTAATCGGCAAACTTAATCTTTTCCATTTTGCTGCAAGGCAATGGTGGTTACTTCTAGCTCTAATAATTGGGGCTCAAGTTCTTGGTCACACTATGTTTAACCTTTCACTCAAGCGAGTTTCTCCTGCTGTTGTATCTTTGATCGTTTTCTTTGAAGTACCAGTAAGTGCGATAATTGCCTTTTTCTGGCTAGGCCAAAAGCCACCTGCTGGAATTATTCCAGGTATTTTTGGTTTGCTAATTGGCTGCGGCTTATTTGTATTTAAGAGTAGCGAAAAGCAATTGCGATGATTGATTTACACACTCACTCATCAGCTTCAGATGGAACGGATTTACCTGGAGATTTAGTTAATAAAGCCTTGGCTAATGGATTAACAACTATTGCCATAACTGACCATGACACCGTTTCTGGCTGGGATGAAGCAATTAAATATCTGCGACCTGGCCTAGATTTAGTATTGGGATCTGAAATTTCTTGCCAAACAAGTGATGGCATTAGCGTTCATATGCTGGGCTTACTTTTTGATCGTGAAAATATAGAGTTATCAAATGTTCTAGAGCAGACTCGAGAGAACCGAGTTGGACGAATGGAAAGAATCATCGCTCGGATGAATGAAGCTGGAATTGAGATAACGATGGCGGAAGTAAGGGCTCAAATGGCAGAGGGAGCGACGCTAGGGCGTCCTCACTTGGCAGATGCCCTTATTGCAAAGAAAGTAGTGAAGAGCCGTGAAGAAGCTTTTGAACAATTGCTTCACAACAATTCTAAATATTACATTCCACATTATTCGCCCACCCCAGAAGAAGTAATCGGATATATCAAGGCAGCAGGGGGAGTAGCGGTAATTGCTCATCCTTTAGCCTCACTTCGTGGCAGAACTGTTTCAATAGATAGTTTTGCCACGATGATTTCAGCTGGGTTAGATGGAATTGAGATTTCACATCGCGATCACACGCCTGAACAGCGCGATCTACTCCATAATGTAGTTAAAGAGTTCGATATTATCGCTACGGGTTCAAGTGATTACCATGGAAACGGTAAACTAAATCAATTAGCAGAGTTCACAACCGAGCCTGCCGCATTTGAAGCCCTTGAGGCTAAGGCCAACGCGCGAAGGGTGGTAAGGATATGAAAGATATAATTGCTATTTCAGCCGTAACATTTGGCTTCCAAGCTTTCATTACTTTGTTTGTAATTATGGATCCACCTGGAGCAACACCAATTTTCTTGTCCTTGATTGCAAATGAATCTCCACGCAAGCGAATTCGAATGGCCTGGCAAGGCGCAGCTGTTTCACTTATGGTTATTGTTGCATTCGCACTTTTTGGTAAGTTAATTCTTGATTATTTACATGTATCTGTTGAGGCACTTCAAGGCGCCGGTGGGTTACTTATGCTTTTGATTTCGTTAGAACTTCTAACTGGAAAGAATGATTCCTCATCTGATAGCAAAAAAGATGTGAATGTGGCTTTGGTTCCGCTAGGAACCCCGCTACTTGCGGGTCCTGGTGCGATCGTTACGACGATTGTTTATGTTCAGCATGCCTATTCAACCGAGATGAAGATTGCACTTGGCTTAGCGATTGTTGCAGTTCACGTGCTTATCGGTTTGACTTTGATGTTCTCAACCAAGGTTTTGGGCATTATTAAAGAATCTGGCGTAACACTTTTAGCTCGAATTGCCGGACTGCTCCTCGCGGCTATCGCTGTCGAGATGATTGTTCAGTCAATAAAAGGTTTTTTTAATCTTTAAGCTGTAGCAAACCCAACGCGACGTTCAGCTGTTTCGCCAACTTCAACAAAAGAAATTTTGCTATGGGCGATTACAGTCTTACGACCACGGATATCAGTTAGTGTAAGGGCTTTTCCAGAATCCAAAGCCGCAGTAACTTCTGCTAGAACTGCATCAGCAGACAGTTCGCTTTCAATATTTAACTCTTGAGAGGAATCAGAGATTCCAATTCGAATATCGGTGTGCGCGCTAGATGATTTTTTAGTAGCCATATATTTATCCTATTGCTTATCTATTTAATTTGCGACTTATGTTTAGGCTTGTTGGCCAGATTTTGGGAACCCAGAAATTCCTCGCCAGATTAGGTTTGATACCAATTCACCCGCCGTATTTCGGTCAATTTTGCCATCTCGTTCTAGCCAATGCCTGGCAGAAGTTTGTACCGTACCAATTAGACCAACAGCTAACATCATTGAGGATTCTTTGGTTAATCCGGTATCTAGTGAGATAACAGCAGAGAACGCAGCCGCACAGTCATATGTCATTCGATTTAAACGCTCACGAACCTGAGGCTCAACGCTCATATCGCTTTCGAAGAGCAATCTAAATGCTTCCCCTTCACGATTGATAAAGTCAAAGTAGGCATCAGTTGTGGCTCGAACTCGCTCGGCATTGTCAGTAGTAGAGGCAACTGCCTTTTGAATATCAAAGATTAAAGAGTCGATGTGAAGATCAAGGACTGCTAGATAGAGATCAAGCTTTGATGGGAAGTGCTGATAGAGAACTGGCTTACTAACCTTTGCTCGGTCAGCAATCTCATCCATAGCTGCAGCGTGATATCCAGCGGCAGTGAATACTTCTAAAGCAGCAGATAGAAGTTGCGCACGGCGCTCATCTCTTGGCAGACGGCCTTTATTGGCAGTCGAAGTGTCTGTACTCATTCTCCGTATCGTAGGGTTTTTTGGCCATATGAGCGAGTTTTATGCAACTACTTCGCAACAACTTCGAAAAAAGGTTCTATAAATCGTTGATTTAGTCCTCAATTTTGCGTTGACCGGAATATCAGAGAAAATTAGCGCGTTACTTAAGTAACTAATAGTTTAGAGATGAGCAAAAGTGTCGGCCACGTTAAAGCCACTTGTAGAACCAGGACCAGAGTTAACCGTCGATGAAGTCCGTCGGTATAGCCGCCATTTGATTATCCCTGATGTGGGAATGTTGGGTCAACGCCGCTTGATGAACGCAAAAGTTCTATGTGTAGGTGCCGGTGGACTTGGCTCACCAGCATTGATGTATTTAGCTGCAGCAGGTGTTGGAACTCTTGGAATAGTTGAATTCGACACTGTTGATGAATCCAATTTACAACGTCAAATAATTCATGGTCAATCTGATATTGGCAGAAGTAAGGCCGAAAGTGCAAAAGACTCAATAGCTGAAATTAATCCATATGTAAAAGTTAAGATTCATAATGTTCGATTAGATGTAGATAATGTTATGGAAATCTTTTCCCAATATGACTTGATTGTAGATGGCACAGATAATTTTGCAACACGATATTTAGTTAATGATGCTGCAGTTTTACTTAAGAAACCTTATGTATGGGGTTCAATCTATAGATTCGATGGTCAAGCAAGTGTGTTCTGGGCCGAGCATGGACCTTGCTACCGATGCCTTTATCCAGAGCCACCACCACCCGGCATGGTTCCAAGTTGCGCCGAAGGCGGTGTCCTCGGAGTTCTCTGTGCCTCAATAGGGTCTATACAAACCACTGAAGCAATAAAGTTAATTGCTGGAATTGGTGAGTCACTTATTGGAGAATTGATTGTTTATGATGCTCTTGAACTTAGTTATCGAAAAGTAAAAATTCGCAAAGATCCAAAATGTCCTATCTGTTCTGCCAATCCTTCTCAGACTGAGTTATTGCCCGATTATGAATCATTCTGTGGAATGCTTTCAGATGGCGCGGCACAGGCATCAGCTGGCTCAACCATTTCCGTTACGGAATTGAAAGAGAAGATGGATAAGAAGGAAAAGTTCATGCTGATTGATGTTCGCGAACCTGGAGAATATGAAATCGTGAAAATTCCAGGCTCAACTTTGATTCCAAAGCAAGAATTTCTTAATGGCTCTGCCCTTGAAAAATTGCCACAGGATATTCCGATCATTTTGCACTGCAAATCTGGCGTTCGTTCTGCTGAATGCCTTGCGGTATTAAAGCAAGCAGGATTTTCTGATGCAACACATGTTTCCGGTGGTGTTATCGCTTGGGCAAAGCAGATCGACCCGTCACTTGCCATCTACTAAACTAAATTACCTATTGGAGAATTATGACTGAGCACCGTTTATTATTAGTTCACGCTCACCCAGATGATGAAACCATCAACAATGGAAGCACGATGGCGAAATACATTAGCGAAGGAGCACAAGTCACTCTCATTACCTGCACTCGCGGGGAAGAGGGAGAAGTCCTAATTCCTGAATTGTCACACTTGGCAAGTAATCAAAAAGATGAACTCGGAAGCCATCGAGAGATTGAATTAGCAAATGCCATGGCTGCACTTGGAGTAACTGACTACAGATTCTTAGGTGCTCCAGAAAAGAAATGGCGCGATAGCGGGATGATGGATACTGAACCGAATAAACGAAGTGATGTGTTCTGGCAGGCAGATTTAGATGAAGCCGCTTCCTATCTTGTGAAAGTAATCCGTGAAATTAAGCCACAAGTTTTAATTACCTATGATGAAATTGGAGGTTATGGCCATCCAGATCATATTCAGGCACATCGTGTGGCCATGCGTGGAGCCGAGTTGGCTGCAGACCCTTCATTCGGCGAAGGTGAACCTTGGGACATTTCTAAAATTTATTGGAACACCATGCCCCGATCAGTTTTGGCTGAAGGAATGGCCAAGATGAAAGAAATCGGTTCAGATTTTTTTGGCGCAGAAAGTGTCGATGATTTACCTTTCGCGAAGCCTGATGAAGTTGTTACCACGATGATTGATGGAACCGCTTTTATAGATCAAAAGATGGCAGCAATGAAGGCGCACCCAACCCAAATTGAACTAGATGGACCTTTTTTCGCTCTTTCAAATCAATTAGGAAATCAAGTTTGGGGTAATGAGTACTACACCTTGGTCAAAGGCGAGCGAAGCTCAAAGTTTGATGTAAATGGAAGAGAGATTGACTTCTTTGCTTAAGTATTTGTGGGCTGCCCTTTCGGGGTTAGTTCTTGGACTATGCGCCGTTCTACTTCATAACACGCTTGTTCCAGTTGGTTTAGTTCTAACTTTTTTCTCAGAGGCCATCGGAATTTGGTATCTCGGAAGAGTATTTGGCGCTAAACGTTTTAAGTTGATCGGGGCAATTGCCTGGTTTGGCATTGTTTTGCGCGCAGGCACTCCGGGGGCAGGAAATGAGATTTTAGTAATGGGAGATTCACTTGGAACTATCTTCTTGTTGGGCTCAATGGCAATCGCTGTGATAACAGTTATGAAGCGAATCTAAAGCCAATTCCATTCTTGACCACTTGGCGTATCTTTAACTTCGATTCCCGCAGATTGCAATTTATCTCTCAACTCATCACTCAATTTAAAGTCCTTATTTGTCCGAGCATTAGCCCTAGCAAGAAGTAATTCTTGTATATTTGAATCTACGGCCTTTTTGCTCATGACTTTAGTTAGCTCAAGTCCAATAATTTCGTCAATCTTTAATGCGATAGCGTGCTTGGTAGCAGGCGATAACGTCGAATCTTTTTCTACCTTCCGAAGTTTTTGAAGAGCGCGAGGCGTGTCTAAGTCCAAGTTAATATCCAGAGCCATTTGTGCCACGTTAGTCGCTACTTGCTCCAGATCTATTTCACCACTTTTATCGCTAAATCGTTCGCGCCATTTTGCCAAAGTGCTATCTGCAGTTTTAATAGAATCCCAAGTAAGGTCCATTTGACTGCGATACCTGTTCTCTAGAAAACAAAGTCGCAGTGCTAGGGGATCAATACCTTTGGCAATTAAATCTTTAAGCAAAACAACATTGCCAGCACTTTTAGACATCTTGCGACCTTCAAAAAGTAGGTGTTCACCGTGTAGCCAGAGATCTACAACCTCAGATCCATCGGCTGCGTTGGATTGTGCCCGTTCATTTTCATGATGTGGGAAGCGAAGGTCAATACCTCCAATATGAAGATCCACATGGCCACTAAGGAGTTTTAGAGACATAGCTGAACATTCAATGTGCCATCCGGGAAATCCAGCGCCCCAAGGCGATTCCCAGACCATCTGGGTTCTACTTCCAGCGTTTTTCCAAAGCGCCCAGTCAGCATGAAATCTTTTTGCACCATCATCTGTGTATTCAAATCTGTGTCCAGGTTTTAGGGCATCCAATCTATTTCCTGAAATTGCACCATAACTTTCAAATGTTTGCGCGGAGAAATAAACCGAAGCATCAGTTCCAACATAAGCATTGCCTTTTTCGATTAATTTTGAAATTAGCTCAATCATTAAATCGATAGTTTCACTTGCCCGCGGGTAGCCACCTGCTGGTTTAACGCCCAACAGGGCTAAGTCTTGATGAAATTTGCGTTCATAGTCGCGAGCGATTTCAAAAGGGTCTCGATTTTCTTTGCTGGATTGAGCCAACATCTTGTCTTCATCAGGCACATCTTCATTCATATGCCCGACATCTGTAATGTTTTGAATCAACTTGGTTTTATATCCAGAAAAATTGAGAGTTCTAGTCACTAAATCTGCGAGTAAGAAAGTTCGAAGGTTGCCTACATGCGCATCGCGGTAGACAGTTGGGCCACAGCAGTAAATTCTTACCTCAGCCCCATTGCTTATAAAAACTGCTTTCGTTTCTTTATTTTTGGTGTCATAAAGCTGTAGCCCAGTTTTTACGCCACTCATGATTCTCTCTTAATTCGCATTGTGGTCTGGTTTGGAACAACTTTCCAGACTGCAATTTTGGCTGGATCAAACTGATGGACTGATCCATCCTTCTTTTCTACAGTTGTCAAAGTCACAAGAATCCCCAAGAAGTCGCGGAATCCTCCCTCAGGATCTTGAACTCGGATTGAAACCCGCTTTCCAATATCGCTTTCCTGTGGGCGAGTGGTGGACATAGGCACTATTATTCCCATATTGAAGGAAAGTGCCACTTATAGTTGGCGATTTAGCGAAAGGAAAGTCGTGACCTACATAATTGCCGAACCTTGTGTCGATGTTAAAGATAAGTCTTGCATCGAAGAGTGTCCAGTTGATTGCATCTATGAGGGTTCTCGAATGCTCTATATCCAACCTGATGAGTGCGTTGACTGTGGCGCCTGTGAACCAGTTTGCCCAGTAGAAGCTATTTACTATGAAGATGATGTTCCATCACAATGGAAAGAATTCGGTGGAATTAATGGCGAGTTCTTCGTTGAGATCGGTTCACCTGGTGGCGCTAGCAAAGTTGGCCCAACCGGTTCTGATCACGCAACGGTAAAAGAACTTCCTGCCAAGTCATAAGTAGCACCAACTGAAGCTTCCAGATTTTCCTTGGGACAAGTTGGCTCCATATGGAACCCGCGCTAAATCTCATGCCAAAGGAATAATCGATCTCTCTATTGGAACACCAGTAGATTCGACTCCGGAATTTATTCAGAGCGCACTAGTTGATTCAAGTAATTCTCCTGGTTACCCAGTAACCACTGGAACAGCAGAATTGCGTAAAGCTATGCGAAGCTGGGCTGAAAAAGTTTTAGGTGTAACTGGTGATTTTGATGTGCTCCCAACAATAGGTTCAAAAGAATTAGTGGCTTGGCTTCCAACACTGCTCGAATCTAAGACCATTCTCTATCCCAAGACGGCTTACCCAACTTATTTAGTTGGTTCAATAATCGGTAAGGCAGAGTCAATAGCCGTAGATATCGATTCTGCTAATTGGCCTAAATCAGATTTAGCTTGGATTAATTCACCATCCAATCCGACTGGCAGAGTTCATAGCGAGGCAGAATTAAAATCAGTTGTTGAATACTCACGAAGGACGGGTAGCGTTGTCGTGAGTGATGAGTGCTACTTGAGTTTTCCTGCAAATGAAAAAGTCCCGATTTCAATTCTCAAAGTTGCAGCGGGAGATAATAAGAATTTACTTGCCGTTCATTCCATGTCTAAGCGTTCAAACTTGGCAGGCTATCGGGCAGGATTAATTGTTGGAGATCCTGAATTGATAAAGCGAATTCTTGAAATTAGAAAGCATGCGGGGATGATGGTTCCCCTCCCGGTACAACGGGCTATGACAGCAGCACTAGGTGATGAAGAGCATGTGCAAGTACAGGCTAAGCGCTATCGGGCTCGGCGAAATATTTTACGTCCCGCACTTGAAGCCGCAGGATTCAAGATTGATTTCACTGAAGCAGGTCTATATATCTGGTGCACTCGCAATGAAAGTGATTGGGATTCAGTCTCTTGGCTTGCCGATCGAGGCATTCTTGCAACTCCTGGTAATTTTTATGGCGAAGCTGGAAAAAACCATATTCGAGTTGCACTAACGGCAACCGATGAGCAAATTTCAGAAGCCGCAGAACGTATTATGAAGTCGCTTTAGTTATGGCAATTTTACTTGAATCTGCATTTGTTAGCGCACAAGAACTATTTTCAAGAACTGAAAATTTAGTACGTGTTGTCCTCTCTGGGCGAAGACGAAATATGCAAACCGCTTTTGAGCGAATTGATATTCGCCCAGTTCTTATTAAAGGAACTCTAGCTATTCAAGTTATGGAAAATGATGGTCGAGTAACAACTGCAAAAAATTATGCTCTAGGACAGTTAGATTTCAAAGCATTGATTGAAAGTGGATATTCCAATATTTTGGTGGAGCACACTTCTGGTGCTCTATCTATTCGAATCACCAAGAAAGGTGAAGCACTAGTCCATGAGGATAAGGGCGCAAGGCAACAAAACTTAGAGCACGATCGCAAGAAAGAACGCCTACTAGATCCCTCCGACCCATTCTTAATTGAAGTGGGGATATCTGATACATCTGGAAAGATAAAACCCTCTAAGCAAGATAAGTACTTACAAGTCGAAGAGTTTCTACGTATTTTGGTGCCAACCTTAAATGGTGCTATGGAGGCTGGGCATATTGCCAAACCAACCGACAAAGAGCCACTTACTATCGCTGATCTAGGGTGTGGAAATGCTTATCTGACTTTCGCGGCACACCAGTATTTAAAGAGTATAGGAATGCCAGTCAAAGTTATTGGAATTGATATTCGAACACAGTCACTTAAGCGAAACAGCGAAATTGCAGCAAAGCTTGGAATTGAAGAAAGTTTAATCTTCAAAGCGGAAGCAATTGATCAAATGTCCATTCAAAGTGCCGACATCGCAATTGCATTACACGCATGTGATACTGCAACTGATGATGCAATTGCCTGGGGTGTAAATGGGGGTTCAAAAATTCTCTTAGTAGCTCCTTGTTGTCAACATGACTTACAGACGCAAATGAGTAATGTGCCGGAACCTTGGAATTTACTAACCCGGCATGGACTAATGAAAGAGCGACTTGGAGATTTGCTAACTGATGGCCTTCGGGCGCAATTATTGAAATTGCTCGGCTATAGAACTGATGTAATCGAATTTGTAGGCGGAGAACACACGCCCCGCAACATAATGATTCGCGCCGTGAAGACCGGTGCGAAAGCAGATCCACAAGATCGCAAGATTTATGATCAAATGCTAAGCCAGTGGCAGATTAGCCCAGCGCTAGAGGACCGTTTGCAGTTCTAGCCCGCTGATTTCACGTAGTCGATAAGTGCATTTCGCTCAACTGACAACTCTGAAATTTGATATTTAACTACGTCGCCAATTGAGATTATTGACACCAAGTTACCTTCTTTATCGACGATAGGAACGTGACGGATTTTCTTCTCTGTCATTAAGTTCATAATTTCATCAACTGTAGAATCTGGTGTACTTGTTGTAACTTGAACAGTCATTATGTCTCTGACGTGCAGCTCACTTAGTTTATGAAAATTAAGAGGAATAGCTTGAACCACATCTCGCTCGGAAACTATTCCCTGGATCTTGTGGCCATCAGTAGATACGACCAAGGCTCCTATGCGAAGAGCAGACAAGGCTTGGGTCAACTCTTTGAGAGTGGATTCAGGGGATATGGTCTCTACCATTTTGCTACCCAACAGACTTGAAACCTTCATACGCACCTCTGCCTTCGAATTCATGGAAGGTGTCCATAGTCCACCTAGGCTTCGTGCAAATCAATAGTCGGCAGAACTTTTCATAAATTATGAGCGTAGCCCCTTCAAAATCCCCCTTTATTTGCGGTGGCGCACCGCAGATACTCTCAAGTAAGCCCTTACCATTTTTTTAAGCTTCCCTACCCTCTAGAGCTAGTCGGAAGGAAATCAATGTCGCTTCTTTCTTGGAAACTACATGGAAATGGTAAGTCTGTAGGAGCTGGTGAAGTCGTTTCAACTGATGAACGCCTTGCTTGGCCTCTAACAATTGGTGTGGGAATTCAACATATCTGTGCGATGTTTGGTGCCACATTCTTGGTACCGATCATTACCCATTTCCCACCATCAACCACTCTCTTTTTCTCAGGAATTGGAACCATTCTCTTCTTGATCATCACTCAAAATAAGGTTCCAAGCTATCTAGGTTCCTCTTTTGCCTTCCTTGCACCAATTGGTGCTGCGATGACAAATGGTGGAATGGCTGTAGCTCTTGGTGGCATTCTTGCTACCGGTGTTCTTCTTGCCCTTGTTGGCTTGATCGTTAAGCAAGCAGGAATTGGCTGGGTCAACTGGCTATTGCCACCAGTGGTTACTGGTTCGATCGTAATGATTATCGGACTAAACCTAGCTGGCGCTGCAAAGAACAACTTTGTTACCGCTCCTGTAACAGCAATTGTTACTTTGGCTGGTGTCGCTATAGTCGGTGCAGCTACCAAAGGTTTCCTAAATCGGATTAGCATTTTTGCTGGCTTGGTTATCGGATACGCCTTTGCTTGGCTTCACGGGGATATGAACTTTGATGGCGTAAAGGCCGCTAAGTGGGTCGCAATGCCAAACTTCACAACTCCAACTTTCAAGATGAGCGCCATTGTGCTTTTCATTCCAGTGGTTCTTGTATTGATCGCAGAAAATGTTGGCCATGTTAAGGCCGTTTCAGCGATGACTGGCAAAGATCTTGATGACCAAATGGGTAATGCACTTTTGGCAGACGGTCTTGCTACAACACTTGCTGGTGCTGGTGGCGGTTCTGGAACAACGACTTATGCCGAAAACATTGGTGTAATGGCTGCAACCAGAATTTACTCAACTGCGGCTTATTGGATTGCCGCACTTGGCGCAATCATCTTGTCGCTATCACCAAAGTTTGGAGCTGTTCTTAGTGCAACTCCAGCCGGTGTTCTTGGCGGAATCGGCGTTGTTCTCTACGGCATGATCGGAATTCTTGGTGCCAAGATTTGGATCGAGAATAAGGTCAACTTCGGTGATTCAACAAATCTATTCATTGCCGCAACAACTGTGATTATCGGCATTGCTGATATGTCATGGCACCGTGGTAACTATTCCTTCAATGGAATTGTTAATGGAACCCTCGTTGCAGTAATTGGCTACCAATTACTACGTGCGCTTAATAAGGCCGTGGGTAAGTAAAAAGTTACCTAAAATGGCCCCGGGTTCGCTCGGGGCCATTTTCTTTTGACGATAAGGTTATGAAGTGAGTAAATCAAGAGGAGCAATTCTTCTCGTAGGCGGAATGGGGACCAGACTTCAACCCCTGACTTTGCAAACTCCAAAGCCAATGCTTGCCGTTGCAGGAGTTCCATTTACAGAGCACCAAATAATTAAAGCCAGAGAAGCTGGAATCTCGGAAATTGTTCTTGCCACATCGTTTAAAGCTGAATTATTTGAGCCTTATTTTGGTGATGGTTCTAAGTTTGGAATAAAGATCAAATATGCTGTGGAAAATCAGCCACTTGGCACAGGTGGAGCTATTGGAAATGCTGCCAAATCACTTGGAAATGTTGATCTAGTTGCTGTTTTTAACGGTGATGTTCTAAGTGGTCACAATTTAGATGCGCAGTTTAATTTTCACGAGGCAAATAAAGCAGATGTTACGCTTTTCTTGACCGAAGTAGCTGATGCCAGAGCTTTTGGGGCAGTTGAAATGACTGGTGATTTCAAAGTTACTGCCTTTAATGAGAAGATGGAAAATCCACCCACAAACACAATTAATGCTGGCTGTTATATTTTCAATCGTGAAGTTATCAATCAAATTCCAATTGAAAAAGTCATAAGCGTGGAGCGTGAAACTTTTCCAAATCTGCTAGCCAGTGGAGCTAGGGTCTTTGGTTATATTGATCGTTCGTATTGGTTAGATATTGGAAATCCACAAGCACTGCTAAAGGCTTCACATGATTTGGTTAGCGGCGAAATTTTTTCAGCAGCAACACCAGCCCACTTTGAAGAGTACTTGGCTCTTAAAGGAGCCCAGATTTCCGAGTTGGCCCAAGTTGGTGGCTACAGCGTCATTGGTGCTGGGGCTAAAGTGATGGCCGGGGCCAAAGTCATGGGCTGCGTGCTAAATGATGGGGCAGTAGTTGGAGCGCGCTCGAATTTGCGAAATTGCTTTATAGCCCCAAATTTTGCAGTGCCGGATGCAACCATCGCCGAAGGTGCATTTTTCGGTTATTAATCTGGTCTTTAGGGGTAAAAACCCAAAAAATAACGAAAATAAGTTAATTCACGCTCAAATTATGGGCTCAAAAACTTGACGGAAAGGCATTACAAGCGTGTAATTCTCCCAACGCCCACCAATGGCGGTGAGCAAATCTTTGAGGAGTACCCGTATGAGCGATCCACGCCCGGTAGGAATAGAAGGCGTAATCAGTAGCGACGGCATTGAACTTTCCTGGCAAGAGCGGGCCCTATGCGCTCAGACTGACCCAGAAGCATTCTTCCCAGAGAAGGGTGGCTCAACTCGCGAAGCAAAGCGCGTGTGTCTCTCATGCGATGTTCGCGGGGAGTGCCTGGAATACGCACTAGCTCACGATGAGCGCTTTGGTATCTGGGGTGGTCTTTCAGAGCGTGAGCGTCGACGCCTAAAGCGCCGTTCAGCTTAACTTCTAAGAAATAGCGGTTATTTTCGCAAATAATTACCGCATTTTAAGAAAACTAGTTAAGAATTAATAAGTGAGCGATATCTTCTTTGTTACTGCCATTGTGGTTTCACACGATGGTGCTACTTGGCTCCCTGAAGCGATTACTGCTATCTCAAGTCAATCGCGTCCAGTAAATCGAATTATCGCAGTTGATAACGGCTCCCTGGATGGTTCAGAAAAGTTACTTTCGCAATCAGGAATTGCAGTATTAAAAAGTGATCGCGAATCTGGTTTTGGTGATGCGATTGATCTAGCACTGGCTCACTCCAAACCAATTTCAGATCAAGAAGAACTAGTTTGGTTATTACATGATGATATTGCGCCAACGCGCACGGCACTTAAGTTTTTAATTGAAGGTCTAGAAGATAAACCACAAGTTGCATTTGTTGGTCCAAAACTTCGGGGTTGGTATGACCGAAATCATCTGCTAGAACTTGGAATAAGTATTGCCGTTAATGGCGCTCGCTGGACTGGCCTAGAAGATGGCGAGCAAGATCAAGGTCAGTATGAAGAGCAAGAAGAAGTTTTGGCAGTTAGTACTGCAGCAATGCTAGTTAGGCGTAAAGTGTTTGAAGAGCTTGGTGGCCTAGACCCAAACCTGGCCCTTTTCCGAGACGATGTTGATTTAGGTTGGCGCGCTCGGGTTGCAGGCTATTCGGTTCTGACCGCTCCAAAAGCTCTAGCCTTCCACGCAGAGGCCTCTGCTAGTGAACGCAGAAGTGTAGATGTGGAAGAAGCTTTCTTGCATCGCCCAAGACTTTTAGATCGCCAAAATGCGGCTTATGTTTTACTAGTAAACGTTTCTTGGTGGTTAATTCCTTGGGTTAGCATCCAATTGGTTGGAACTGCTGCAATTCGGGCAGTCGGGTATCTAATTGCTAAATTGCCAGGATATGCCGCTGATGAGATAGCCGCAGTTGGCTTATTAATTATTAAACCTCGCAAACTTTTAATCGCGCGAAAGAAGCGAAAAGCAAAGCGATTACTCTCTGCACGAATCATCCGTGAATACATTCCACCTAGAGGAAGCCAGATTCGTCTTGCCTGGGAAAGAACGAGTGCTTCGATAAATAAGTTGATTAGACCAACGACTCAAGACGATGACGTTACAGAGCCAATGAGCTATGCCGATATTGGAGTTATTGATGAGAGTTTTGATGATCAAGATATTGCTAATGTGCCAAGAAAATCCAAATGGGAAACTTTGCGCAACCGACCACTTCTGGCCGGACTTGGCTTAACAACTTTAGTAACAATTCTTGCATCACGAAATAGATACGGAGCCTTAGCCGGAGGCGCTCTTCCAATTGCACATGCCGGCGCATCTGATTTATTTACAAAATATGGCGAATCCTGGCATTTAGTTGGGCTAGGTTCAGCAGCCCCAACCCCACCTTGGCTAGCTTTAGTCGCCTTGGCATCTGGTTTTACATTAGGAAATGTCTCGGCTTTTGTGGCAATTCTATTTTGGATTGCGCCGCCACTTGCTTTCTTTGCAATGTATCGAGCATTAAAGCGATTAAATCTCACGGTTGTTTACTCAGTTGTTGGTGCGCTTATTTATGCAATGTCACCGGTTGTGTGGGCAAGTGTCAATGAAGGTCGCTTGGGAACCATTGTCATCTGCTTGGTAGCACCGGCATTTATTGGGTTAAATGCATTGACATCGGATCTGACTCACCGCTCCTGGCGCCGGATTTATCAATTAGCGCTCTTTGCTGGCTTTATTGGCGCATTTTCTAGCGCCTTTCTAGCGATCTGGACCTTGGCGGCAGTCACGCTAATTATCGGAGAGTTAATTCAACGTCGAACTGAAATACGAGAGCTAAAGGTAACAACGTTCTTAATGACTGCTGATCGAGAACGGTTAAAACGACTCGTTGCTTTCGCACTTTTGCCGGGATTACTAACCGCTCCTTGGTCTTTTTCTTTGCTCTTTCACCCAACACAAATTTTGCTTAATCCTGGCCTACCGCTAAATGGTTCAAGCATCGGTGGCATTATGGCGCTAAATCCAGGTGGAGTTACGGGAGTACCACTATGGATAATTAGCCCTGTTGTTTTCCTCTTGCTTGCAGTTTTGCTAAGTCCGAGATTTAGATTCGAAAGCATTCTAGCCGTTGCCCTTTTCTCATTAGCTGTGCTGCTCTCCAGTCTTCATATTTCTGGTCACGGAAGTAGCGGAGGAGTTTGGAGCGGAACACTTATTATCTTTATCCAAGCCATTATTATTGGCCCGGCGCTAGTTGTCCTTAAGTCTTTAATTCCAAATTTGAAAAATTCAGCTCTCGGATTTGGACATTTCCTAACAGCTGCTATTGCCTTGTTAACAATTTTTTCAGTTTCAGCTACTACCTTTTGGGCAATGACTACTGGGGCTAATTCCTTAGTAGGTCAAGGCCAGCCAGAAATTGTTCCGGCATTTATTCAATCGCTAAGTGATACGCCTAATAAGCCAAAGACTTTGGTTATTGGGCGAAATGGCGATCAACTTATTTATTTTGTAACTCGAGGTTCGGACTTGGAATTGGGGGATGCTGATGTAACTGTTGCTACTCCACCCGAGATTGAAACGGCCATCGATGATTTAATTAGCGGCGTTGGAATTTCATCGAGTAAAATCATTGGTGCCTATGGCATTCAATATTTATTTATAAAGAATCCGGCAGATCCTGGTGTTGTTCGTACAATTGATGGAATCGGTGGATTTACTCGCAGTTCATCAACAAGCGCTGGTGTTGTTTGGCGAGTAATTGGTAGTAAACCAAGAGTGACAATTACTGATTTAAGCGGGCAAGTCACTGGCTTAAATGCAAATAGTTTAGGAGCGCAAGACCAAATTTCTACTCCTGGAAATATCATGCTGGCCGAGAAATATGACGGGGGCTGGCGACTGCTGCTAAATGGAAAGCGCCTACCACTTAGGAAATCACCGGTAGGAATTCCCTACTTTGTTGCAACTGAGACTGGAAACATCAACCTAGAACACGATGGAACTAAACGCAGGGCGCTACTTTCCCTCGAGTTCATCACACTAATAACTGTAATTGTATTGTCGCTACCAGCCGGACGACGCCGGCGAGAAGTTCCGATTGAGGAGCTGGCATGAACCAGTTACGAAGATCCACGCTTCTAGCTCTAGTTTTTCTCATTTCTTGTGTTCTCTTTGTTGGCACCTTTGATAAAACTAAAAGTGGTATTCGTACCATTGCTAAGTATCCAGCAACAGTTTGCCCATCAAATCTAGGAGATGGTGCTTCTACTGCAGTTTTACCAAACTCAAGTGTCATGATTCGAAGCATCCCAACTAAGACTTCAAAACTTGTAAAAGCTGGAATTACAAATGTTGCTCAAGGCAAACGCGCACTCTTCATTGATGGAAATCAAAGTACTTCTATTTCGGTAACGAGGGGAACTGCTGGCTGGCTTGCAACTACTTCATGTGTGATAAGTGATAGCGACCAATGGTTTGTTGGTGGTTCAGGTTCAATTACAAGTCGCGCCTCGCTGGATATCGTAAATAGCGGTCTAAGTAATTCTGTCGTTGATCTCTTCGTTTACACCGCAAAAGGTGCCCAGCCCATAAATTCACAGGTTGTTTCACCTAATTCAGAAAAAAACATCCTGATTGATACTTTAGCTCCAGGTGAAGATTCTGTTGTTGTCCATGCTGTCACAAGATCTGGTCGAGTCTCTATTTTCTATTTAGACCAACGAAAGAAAGGTTTGCGCTCACTTGGAGCTGACTTTATTTTTAATGGGGGAGATCCAGCAAAGCACATAGTTATTCCAGCAATTCTAAATTCTGGGGTTGGCAAGAAAGCGGCAATACAGATTTTGCGAGTTTTAGCACCAGGATCTGTTGCTGCAACGCTCAAAGCGACTATTTATTCTTCAGATGGATCTTTTGCGCCAATTGAAATTGACGGCAAAAGCATTATGGCTGGCAAAGTGACTGATATTTCATTTGCTCCAATACTTTCCGATCAAGCCTACTCACTTGTTTTAGATTCAGATGTGCCAATTGTTGCTGGTGTTCAGACAGTTGCTAATAGTGAATTTACTTGGTCAAACTCAGTGCTCCCATTTACCAATGTCACAATGACATTTGGTGGCTTAACGCCGATAACAGTTTTCCATGGCAAATCGATTGCGGTTGCAATCTCGTGGACAGATGTAAATGGCAAGTCCGGCACGTCTTATGTAACTGGTGAGGATTTTTCCATTTGGAGCCCAAAGAGCGGTCTGAAGCGGGCGACTTTTGTAAATAACAGTAAGAGCTATGGCGGAATTATTTTTAAGAGTAATGGTGGAATATCAGCTTTACCCGTGGCGCCCGGAGCCAGCCTTGAGAGCGCCGCTATTCCTGTAGCAGACGCGCGAGTAATCTCTCGGCGCTAAATCCCAACCTTTTAATAGGTAAAGGACTAATCTGTTTTTCATGAGTAAAGCCAGTGCAGGAGCAACCCGGATGGGGCGCTTTTGTTCACGTGCCGGTTGTCGCCAACTAGCGACCAAAACACTCACTTATATTTATTCAGATTCCACTGCAGTACTTGGTCCTCTTGCAACTTTTGCTGAGCCACATGCATATGATCTTTGTATTCAACATAGTGCAAGAATGAGTGCACCAGTTGGTTGGACCGTAATCAAGCAAGAACCAACACAAGAGAATACTGGTCCTAGTAGCGATGATTTGATGGCTATTGCCGATGCGGTGCGTGAAGTTGGAACAAGAAATCTTGAGCCCGAGATTAAGCAAAACGTACTTACAAACGTAGTTCCCCAGGAAATTGGTCGTAGGGGTCACCTGCGCGCTATTCCTAATACTTAATTCACGAGATAGGTTTATTGCGTGTTCAAACCAGAATTCTTAAATTCAATTATTAAGGCTTATGACGTTCGAGGTTTGGTTGATTCACAAATAACACCCGATTTCACTTTTGCCCTTGGCGCAGCTTTTGCCCGATTTTTGCAAGAAGAGCGGGAACCAGGATCGGTAGTAATCGGTGAAGATATGCGGCCTTCGTCCCCAGCCCTTGCATCAGCCTTTGCCGATGGTGTTACTTCCCAAGGTCTTGATGTGATTCGCATCGGTTTGGCATCAACTGACATGCTGTATTTCGCATCCGGAAAATTAAATATGCCAGGTGCCATGTTTACCGCCAGTCATAATCCTGCGGCTTATAACGGAATCAAACTCTGCAAGAGCGCAGCATCTCCAATTGGCCAAGAATCTGGCCTGCTTCGAATCAAAGAATTAATTAGTGGTGGAATACCAATTCCAGGCGGCAGTGTCGGAAAGAGTTCTGAGAAGTATCTTTTGGATGATTATGTAGATTTCTTACTCTCACTTTTCCCAGATTTAAGTCAAACAAAACGTCGGCTCAAGGTTGTAATCGATGCCGGAAATGGCATGGCGGGCTATACAGCTCCTGCGGTAATGGCTAAATTAAATGTTGACCTAGTTCCAATGTATTTTGAGTTGGATGGAAACTTTCCAAATCATGAAGCAAATCCAATCGAACCAGCAAACCTAGTAGCTCTTCAAAAGAGAGTTAAAAAAGAAGGCGCTGATATTGGTCTAGCTTTCGACGGTGATGCAGATCGCTGTTTTCTAGTAGATGAAAATTCAGATTTAGTAAACCCTTCATCCTTAACATCACTTATAGCGGTGCGCGAATTGGCTCGTAAACCTGGCTCAACCATAATTTATAACTTGATCTCATCGAAGGCAGTTCGTGAAGTTGTTGCCGAGAATGGCGGTAAGTCGCTTCGTTCAAGAGTGGGCCACTCCTATATCAAGAAGATGATGGCGGAATCTGGTGCCATTTTTGGTGGCGAACATTCCGGTCATTTCTATTTTGCAGATTTCTGGCGGGCTGATTCGGGAATGCTGGCAGCGTTATATGCGCTAACTGGCTTAGCTGCAACGAAGAAATCTTTATCCTCACTACTCAAGGAATTTAATCGTTACTCGGCCTCTGGTGAAATTAATTCAGTAGTAAGTGATACACCTGCAACTCTTAAGGCGATCATCGATGCTTATGGCCAAGACCACGAGATCGATGATTTGGATGGAATAACGGTTACAGGCCTTAAGTACTGGTTCAACGTTCGTGCTTCAAACACTGAGCCGCTACTCAGACTCAACGTTGAGGGCGATACCAAGGCAATCATGCAAGCAACGCGGGATGCCGTATTAGCAATCATCACGGCAAAGCGATAATCTAAGGGCTCTTATACTTACGAGAAGCCTCTCAGACATATTGCTTTAGGAGTCATTTATGACCACAGATACAAAGATTGATACTTCCATTAAACATGACATTGCAGATGCTTCTCTTGCTGCTCAAGGAAAAAAGCGTATTGAATGGGCCGAAAGAAACATGCCTGTTTTGGCTCAAATCCGTGCTCGCTTTGAAAAGGAACAACCATTCAAGGGCGTAAGAATTTCTGCTTGTATGCACGTCACAACTGAGACGGCAAACCTTATGCGCGCACTAAAAGCTGGTGGCGCTGAGTTAGCACTTTGCGCTTCAAATCCACTTTCAACCCAGGATGACACCGCAGCAGCACTTGTGCACGAATATGGAATAAGCGTATTTGCTAGAAATGCAGTTGCTCGCGAGGGTTACTACTCACATATCAACGCCTCACTAGATGTGAAGCCACACTTAGTATTTGACGATGGTTGCGACTTAGTTAATACACTTCATACAACTCGCACAGAATTGATCGCAGACATCATTGGTGGTTGCGAAGAAACTACAACTGGAGTTATTCGTCTGAGCCAAATGGCAAAAGATGGTGCACTTAAGTTTCCAATGATTGCGGTAAATGACACCGATACAAAGCACATGTTTGATAACCGCTTTGGTACCGGCCAATCAACCATGGATGCAATCTTCCGTTCAACCAACACTCTGGTTGCTGGAAAGACCCTGGTTGTTGCAGGCTTTGGTTATTGCGGCAAAGGCGTTGCAGAACGTGCCAAGGGTATGGGCGCAGATGTCATCGTTACTGAAATTGACCCTACAAAGGCCCTAGATGCTTTGATGCAGGGCTATCGAGTAATGCCTATGACTGAAGCAGCAAAGTATGGCGACATCTATGTAACTGTCACCGGCAACCGCGATGTTTTGCGCGAAGAACACTTTAAGGTTATGAAAGATGGCGCGATTCTTTCCAATGCAGGGCACTTCGACATTGAAATCGATGTTGCTTGGCTAGAGCAAAACGCCAAGACCAAGAATGCAAAGATGCGTCATCAGACCGATGAATATGTTCTTGCTGATGGCCGTCGAATTCTCCTTCTAGCCGAAGGTCGATTGGTAAATCTAGGTGCTGCAGAAGGTCACCCAGCATCAGTTATGGATATGTCATTTTCAGATCAAGCTCTAACTGCAGAATATCTATTGAAGGCAGCAGCATCACTTGGTGCTGGACTGCATAATGTTCCAACAGAGATTGATAAAGAAGTTGCTCGCCTAAAGCTTGAAAGTATGGGTTCAACCATCGACAAGCTCACTCCAGCGCAAGAGCTTTATTTGAACTCTTGGGAGCACGGTAGCTAATGACTCTGATCATGGTCGTCGATGACGACCAAGATCTTGGCGAGATGTTGGGAATTGTTCTCAATGGCGCCGGATATGAAGTTGATTTAGTTAGTCGCGGTGATCAGGTTATGGACCTGTTCACCGCGCAAAATCCAGATCTTGTTTTATTAGATGTCATGCTTCCAGGACTAGATGGCGTTGAAGTTTGTAAATTAATTCGCGAAAAATCAATGGTTCCAATTGTCATGCTCACCGCTAAGAGTGACACCCAAGATGTTGTTGCTGGGTTAGAAGCTGGTGCCGATGACTACATGGTTAAACCTTTTAATCCTTCAGAGCTAGTTGCTCGCATCAAAGTACGCCTTCGTCGCAACTCAGCAGAGGTTAGTTCGGCGCTTCGAATTGGCAACATTGAAATTGATCAAATTGCTCACTCAATTGTCCGCGATGGTCAAAGTGTGCCACTGACTCGCCTTGAATTTGATTTGCTTGTGGCATTGGCAAAGGAACCAGGTCGCGTATTTACTCGTGAGGCTTTGCTTAGTGAAGTGTGGGGTTACCGTCCGGCGACAGACACAAGACTGGTAAATGTTCACATTCAACGTCTTCGTTCTAAGGTAGAAACAGATCCAGAAAATCCAAAGATTATTCTCACCGTACGAGGTGTTGGATATAAGGCTGGAGTTCCCGGAAGCGCGGAGTGATTTAATTGCTCAAACGATGGCGCAGATCATTAGTACTTCGAGTGACAGTAACGATTGTTGCTTTGTCAATGATTATTATTTGGTTAATCGGTTCAGCACTTTATAGCCAGGTTTCGACTGGTATTTTCAAAGAAAAACTTAACGTGTCTATTGCGGATGCAACCTCAACTTCAAGATCAACTCAACTCCAGCTATCAATCGCTCAATATCAAGATAAAGCAACTGTGAAGATGATCATTAACGAAATTCTTTCCGTCCCATCAGTGAGCGGAAGTAACTCTGGGCGCGAAATTGCGTTATTTCCATTCCCAAAAAATACCAGCGCAACAAATTACCGAGGAACTTCAAATCTAATGTCGCCAAAATCCGTGGCAGATTCCTTCAGAACTAAAACTCGTGCGGCAAAAGGCCCAATCTGGGAACGCACAGATATTTTATATTTAGGCGGAAAAATAGATCACGGTATTGTTGTTGGAAATATATTGGAGATTCCAAGCGCCGGTAAATACGAAATATATGTGTTGTTCAGTCTTTCACAGCAAAATGCGACACTTACTCTAATAGGTCGCTCACTTTGGCTAACTGGAATTGTCCTAACACTCCTGCTTGGAATTCTCTCTTGGTTAGTCCTGCGCCAACTAATTGCACCAGTTCGTGATGCTGCAAGAATTGCTGAACAACTAACTGCTGGAGATCTAGATCAAAGAATGGATATCCGCGGGGAAGATGAAATCGCCCGACTTGGTTATGCCTTTAATGAAATGGCTGTGTCACTCAAGCAACAAATCTCACGCCTTGAAAATCTATCTAGGCTGCAGCAAAGATTTGTATCTGATGTGTCCCACGAACTTCGAACTCCTTTGACCACAATGCGGATGGCTTCGCAGGTTCTTTATTCAGCAAAAGATGGTTTTGAGCCCTCTGTTGCCAGAAGTGCCGAACTATTAGCCTCACAGATTGATCGCTTTGAAGCACTTTTAAATGATCTACTTGAGGTAAGTCGCTTTGACGCAGAAGCTGCCGTTATGGAGATCAGGGAAGTTGATTTCATTGCTTTGGTGCGTGAAGCAATTGACTATGTTCACCCGAGCCAAGAGCGCATAATTGAACTCCATGCACCAAGTGAGCCCATAATCGTTGATGTGGACCCACGAAGAATTCAGCGGATTCTTCGCAATCTTCTTACAAATGCGATCGATCACCGCGAGGAAAAGACAATTGATATCACCATAGCCCAAAGCGAGGATGCAGTCTCTGTTGGAGTTCGTGATTACGGTGTTGGATTTAGCAATAGAGATCGCTCTTCGTTATTTGAGAGATTTTGGCGAGCTGACCCATCAAGAGCTCGTGTTCGAGGTGGAACCGGCCTGGGTCTATCAATTGCCATGGAAGATGCAAAATTACACCAAGGAAAACTTGAAGCATGGGGACTTCCAAGTAAAGGTGCCCATTTTGTTTTAACGCTTCCTAAATTTTCAGGAGGCACAATCACCTCAACTCCGATACAAGTTATCCCAAGGGGAGATTTTTAAACAGATTAGTAATTTATTTCCATAGTCCTTAATAACTATGGAAACCTTAGATAGTGCAAAATACTTTCAAGTCCCTATCGAATTTACTATTTCCACAAACTTGTATTGGCTGCGCAAAATTAGGAAGCAATCTCTGCAGGGATTGTGCTATTCAGATTCACACCCCAGCACTTCTAACTACGAGGATAAATCTTTTAGTATTTGCCGGCACTAGATTTTCCCCTTTAGCATCACAATTAATTCTTGCCGCGAAAGAGGATAACAACCGAGCGGCACGCGAAATCTTAGCTAATTCAGCGACTCGAGCACTTGGCTATGCCATGCGCAAGTTAATGATTAACTCCGAGGGCTCAAACTTAGTTTTGGTGCCAATTCCTTCTAGAAATTCAATTAATCGTTCTCGTGGCTTTCTCCACACGATGGCACTGGCGAAATTAATTGTCGCATCCTCCCAGATGCCTACAATTCAAATCATAAATTGCCTTGAACATTCCCGAAAAGTCACTGATCAGTCAACACTTAATAATCAAGAACGATTGCGGAATATGGCGGGTGCAATAATTGTTAAAGATCATGTGCGAATACCAATTTCTGATAGGACCAAGGTTTTCCTCCTTGATGACTTGGTTACGACCGGCAGCACTGCAAATGCTGCCAAAACTGCGCTAGAGGCTCGAGGAATTGGGGTTCTTGGGGTCATTGCCTCGTGTGCGAGTTAAGCCTATATACGCATTAAGATAGAACCGTGGCCAGAAGTGGGCCGTAATTAACTTTGGGATATTTCGAGATGGAAGAGGGCAAGTGTCAGTTTTAGACAAGATCTTGCGTGCCGGTGAAGGCCGCCATGTTCGTCAGTTGGAAAAAATAGCGCAAGTTGTAAACTCTTTTGAATCCACAATCTCAGCACTCTCTGATGAGGAATTACGCAATCAGACCCAAAAGTTTCGCCAACGCCTAGCTAATGGTGAGACGTTAGATGATCTACTCCCAGAAGCATTTGCAACTGTTCGAGAAGCAGCAAAGCGCACTTTGGGACAACGACACTATGATGTTCAGATCATGGGTGGCGCGGCACTTCACCAAGGAAATGTTGCCGAAATGCGAACCGGTGAAGGTAAAACTCTTGTTTCAACTCTGCCAGCATATTTAAATGCTCTTTCTGAAAAAGGCGTACACGTTGTTACCGTTAATGATTATTTGGCAGAGCGCGATAGTGAGTGGATGGGCCGTATCCATAGATTCTTAGGGTTGAAAGTTGGTGTAATCCTTTCGAGCATGACTCCTGCTGAGCGCCGCGAAGCATATGCTGCAGATATCACCTACGGCACTAATAATGAATTCGGTTTTGATTACCTTCGCGACAACATGGCTTGGACCTTGGAAGATTGTGTGCAGCGTGATCATAACTTTGCAATTATTGATGAGGCCGACTCAATTCTGATCGATGAGGCAAGAACTCCACTTATTATTAGTGGGCCAGCCGATAAGGCAACAAAGTGGTATTTAGAATTTTCAAATATTGTGCAGAAAATGGATCGCGATCTTCACTACGAGGTAGATGAGAAGAAGCGAACCGTTGGAGTAATCGAGGCTGGTGTTACCCGCGTCGAGGAGCTACTGGGAATTGAAAACCTTTATGAGTCAGTAAATACGCCAATGATCGGCTATTTGAATAATGCGCTAAAGGCTAAAGAATTATTTAAGCGTGACAAAGATTATGTAGTAATGAACGGTGAGCTTTTGATTGTCGATGAGCACACTGGCCGTATGTTGGCAGGCCGTCGCTATAACGAGGGACTTCACCAGGCACTAGAAGCCAAAGAGCGCGTAGAAATTCAGGACGAGAACCAAACGCTGGCAACAATTACCTTGCAGAATTACTTCCGCTTATATGAAAAGCTCTCTGGCATGACCGGTACAGCAATGACTGAAGCTGCGGAATTGATGCAAATTTACAAGCTTGGTGTTGTTCCAATTCCAACAAACCGTCCGATGCAACGAATTGATGCCCCAGATCTCATTTACAAGACCGAGATCGCTAAATTTATGGCTCTCACTCAAGATATTGTCGCCCGTCATAAAAAAGGCCAACCAGTATTGGTTGGAACTGTTAGCGTTGAAAAATCTGAAGAACTCTCTCATCTATTGAAGAAGAATGGAATTCCTCACGAAGTTCTAAATGCAAAACAGCATGAGCGCGAGGCTTCAATCGTTGCTCGAGCTGGAGCAGTTGGCGCGGTTACTGTTGCTACAAACATGGCAGGTCGCGGAACTGACATCATGCTTGGTGGCAACCCAGAATTTATGGCTGATTTTGAATTACAACGAAAAGGTTTGAGTCCAGTTGATTCTCCGCAAGAGTATGAAGCGGCTTGGCCAGCAGAGATTGCAAAGCAAAAGGCTGCAGTAGCTAAGGAACATGAAACAGTAGTTTCCCTTGGCGGTCTTTATGTATTAGGTACCGAGCGCCATGAATCTCGCCGCATTGATAATCAGCTTCGTGGTCGTTCAGGTCGCCAAGGCGATCCTGGTGAGTCCCGTTTTTATCTTTCACTCCAAGACGAATTGATGCGACGTTTTAATTCTGGTTTAGTTGAGCGATTCTTAGGTGCAGCTGGCATCGCTGATGATGTGCCGATTGAATCAAAAATGGTTTCAAATGCCATTCGATCTGCGCAAACACAAGTTGAATCTTTGAACTTCGAAATGCGTAAGAACGTCTTGAAGTATGACGATGTAATGAACCGTCAGCGCGAAGTTGTATATAGCGAACGGCGTGAGGTTCTAGAAGGTGCTGATATTCACGAGCAAGTACAAACCTTCATCGGTGACACCATTACCGCTTATGTTGAGGCGGCTACTAGTGAGGGCTATCCAGAAGATTGGGATTTGGACACTCTATTTACAGCTTTACACGCTCTTTACCCAATCTCTTTTAATAAAGAGGATTTGAATTCTTCAGTGGGGTCTCAGTCAGCCCTCGATCAAGATTTTCTTCTAGATCGCATTTTGAGCGATGTTGAGAAGGCTTACAACACGCGTGAGGAAACCTTAACAACTCCAGTAATGCGTGAATTAGAGCGCAAGGTTTTGTTGTCTGTTTTGGACCGTAAGTGGCGCGAGCACCTATATGAGATGGATTATCTGCAAGAAGGTATTGGCCTTCGCGCAATGGCACAGCGTGATCCACTAGTTGAATATCAAAAAGAAGGCTACGACCTGTTTGCTGCGATGATGGATGCAATTAAGGAAGAGCTGGTTGGTTATATATTCAACGTAGAAGTTCAAATTGAAGATGAATCAGGCTCCGTCGGCGCCAAGGGACTAACACCAGATGTTGCTCCTCAAAAAGAACTTCGATACTCAGCTGCAGATGTCGATGGAGAAGTAAAGACAAGTGGTGGAACTTCAAGAAATGCGCCTTGCCCATGTGGGTCAGGAAAGAAGTACAAGCGTTGTCATGGCGCTGCCTAAAGCAATATAAATTCAGTACACAACCAACGGTTATCCACTCCTTCAAAGCGCAAGATAAGTGATCTGACTCGTTCGCCAATCTTTAGGGTGACAGTTGTTTCAGCAACTCCTTCAATTGGTTCACAGATATATATTTTCCTAATCTTTGGCAGATGGGTAACGGCCGGAGATTTACAAGTTAGCTGTTGATATACCTGTCTGTGACACCATCTAGCTAATTGAGTAGAAGATCTCTTTCCACTCCATATTTCCAAGACAGTTAAAACAAACCTATTCACCCAACTTTGGACTTCTGGAAGTTCACTTAGCGCCGTTGGTTGCGGTGCAAATTCGGGATCACTTTCTGCTTCCAACCCTCTGCCAAAGAACTCTGGGGTAGGAACCAGATACAACTTGGATGGGATCTTAATTTCTTCTTTAGGTAGTTCTGCCTTATATAACTCAAGCATTGGGTGGTTCCAAAGACCCTGATCAAAAGGTAGTTTTGAACCGGCCGAAGGGTTTCTAATTTCTTTAACTATCAATTTGGCTCCTTGTTAGATTTAGTGCCAATAGTGATTGCTTAAGGTGCTCATTACCTCATACGAAAGTATGAATTATTAGAAATTCGGTTTATACGCTGCGTAACTCTGTGGAAGTGCAATTCTTAATAAAAACAAATCAGAGTATTAATTAGCCATGAAAATACCTCGCGAAATAACCATGCCAAAGCTCTATCGATTAAATCCCCGAATTGCCTTTGCCATCGGTTTACTTGGACTTTCCTTGATGGCAGCCCTGGCGATTACTAGTCAAGCAAATCGCTCAGTCCTAGTTTGGTCGGCTAAGGGAGATCTTGCTGTGGGCGATGTAATTGTTACTTCAGATTTGATTTCTACCAAGGTTTTACTTCCAGAAAATTCATTTAAATATCTTTCAAATAAGGCAAAACTAACTGGCTCTGTTGTGGTGCGAAGAGTTGGTAGTGGAGAGCTAATTCCAGCTGCGGCACTATCTAGGGGAGCGCATGCAACTGACATTAGGAGCGTTCCATTTAAAGTGGCAAAAAGTGATCTTCCAAATGACTTGGCGGCCGGCCAGTTGATAGACCTCTATATTCTGCCTTTGCGTGAAGTTACTAGCGGAAAAATTTTGGAAACTCAGATGCTGGCACATGGCGTAAGTGTTGAGAGTATTGATATTAAAGCCAGAGATATTGGGGGAGATATTGGGGTAGTCCTGAAATTGCCAGACTCCGCTGTGCTAAATATTTTGGGCTCATTAACTGGCGCCAGGATTGTCTTGGTGCGAAGTGCAATCTGAGATCCCACAGTTACAAGTCATTACTGCGATTTCTGACGCTGATTCGGAAGATTTTGTTGCACAATTACTTTTCTCACAAGGGTGGAGCATAATTTTTCGTGCCTTTGAATTTGAAGCTTTAGAAAATTTCATGGCATCTCGAGGACAAGGACTTCGAACGGTAATAATCTATAAAAGTGACTTACCCGGCTATCAAAGTGAAACTTTTCGAAATCTATCAACCGCCACCACAACAATCATTTGTGTTGATGGAGTTCCTGGGAACTCTCATGAGCTAATGACTCATATTCGTAGCCAGCTTAGGCTTCCACTAATTATCGCAAACCAAGGAGCGAGTTCTTCGATTACAGATCCCGGAAAAATTCAAAGCCAAATTCTGATTCAACAAGTAACTATAACTGGGACCACCGGAGCGCCTGGGAGAAGTAATATTTCAATCAACCTGGCAAATTATTTAGCATCTGTTGCGAAAGTTCGATTAATTGATGCTGATTTGCGAGCACCATCTGTTGAGTATCTAGTTGGTCGCAGCCAAGGAACTAACCAATCATTAGAACTAATCTTCCTAGATCAGGAAGTAAAACCGGTGTTATTGCCAGCCCAAGACAGCTCCAAGATATTGATCACCGATTTGGGAGCCTTACCCCCACTAGAGGAAGTGGTTAACGACCGAAGGTGGCAAGCAGGGTTAATCAATCAAATCCTTGAGCAGACTACGACTTTAATTTATGTTTGTAAGTCTTCTGGTTTGAGTCTGATTCGGTTGGAAAGTTTTATGGCACAGTTCCCAATCTTGTTACGAAAGATTCCAATCATTTACCTACTTAATCAATCTGGCAGCACCCGCGAGGATCGTGCACTTGAACGAAGGTTTAAATCTATGGTCCAAGCCGAAGCTCATTTCGTGCTCCCCAAAGATCCCCGGTCAACGACCAGCTTTAGCGCTCCGACTAAACGAGGATCTACCTTCACTAAAGAGATTGGTAAGATCGCGTCGGTGATTCAATCGGGTCACTAGCCTTTATATAGAAACAAGTCCGGAGCATCGTTGCCTACTCTCGAAGAGCGAATCGCAGATCAAAGTGCGCTTACTGCTGCCGATCGTGCGCGATTAGTTGAACTCTTAGCCGAGTGGCAACTACTTTCGGACTTATCCTTTGCAGATTTAATTCTCTGGATCCCTAAGCGTGCTGACTATCAAAGTTGGCCAGATGGCCATATCGCTCTTGCCCATATTCGCCCAACAACTGCGGCGACAGTTTTTGCCAATGATGTCATTGGTGATGAGTTAGCTTGGGGAGCAAATCCCAGAATCGATCAAGCTCTTTCGACTGGTGATATTGATCGAGATACCGATCCTGAATTAGTTGGTGATATTTGGATAAAGGAAGAATTAGTTCCAGTCTCCTTCGATGGTCGAGTAATTGCAGTTATATCTCGCCACCGAAACGCGGAATTGATGCGTTCACCATCAAGACTTGAATTGAATTATCGCGAAATTGCTCACAAGATCTATCTCATGGTTGCTGAAGGCAACTTTCCAATTCAAAATAGCATCTACCGAGCCGAATCTGCTCCCCGAGTCGGTGATGGTTTAATTCGCTTGGATAAAACTGGACAAGTTATATATGCCAGCCCAAATGCAAGATCTGCAATTAACCGAGCAGGATGGCCAGGGGAAGTCGAGAACCATAATCTTGGCGACATTATTGAGAGTGTAAAACCAAAAATTAGTACGCCCACTGATGAGAGCTGGCGAGTAGTTGTGAGCGGTAAAACCACAAGACGTGAAGAGTTCGAGAATGAAAGTGGAATATTCGATTTACTGGTGATGCCACTCATCGATGGCAGCGACCATATCGGGGCAATAGTTTTAGTTCACAACGTGACTGAATTACGTCGTAGAGATAGAGCATTGATTACGAAAGATGCCACAATTCGTGAAATTCACCACCGTGTTAAAAATAATTTGCAAACAGTATCAGCCCTTCTTCGTCTGCAATCTAGACGAGTTGATGACCCAATTGCTAAAGCTGCCTTGGGGGAAGCGGTGCGAAGGGTCGCATCTATCGCGATCGTTCACGAGACTCTTTCTACTAGTTCGGCAGAAACTGTTGCTTTTGATGAGGTTTATGACCGGATTGTTCACAATGCAATTGAATTAAGTAATCGTCCAATAAAGGTAAGCAAGGCTGGAACTTTTGGAATTTATGATTCGCAAACGGCAACACCGTTGGCCCTTGTCATTACAGAACTTATTCATAATGCTTTAGAGCATGGACTTGAGAGTACTGGCGATGAACTTCGGGTTGAAGTAGATCGTGCTGCAAGCGCATGCTCGGTGCGAATTATTGATAACGGAGTTGGACTTCCAAGAGATTTTGATTGGGATGCCTCTTCAAATCTTGGACTTCAAATAGTCAAAACTCTGACCGAAAACGAGCTAAAGGGAAGTATCAATCTGGTTCGAAAAGGTGATGAAACGGTTGCCACACTAACTTTTAAAGCTTAAAACTGGTTTTGATTCTCCATCATTCGAGCGCGATTACGAGCAGCACGACGCTTTAGTGCACGTCTTTCATCTTCTGAAAGTCCGCCCCATACTCCAGCATCTTGACCGCTCTCTAGTGCCCAGGCAAGGCATGCCTCTTTAACGGTGCAACGCTCACAAACTTTCTTAGCCTCTTCAATTTGTGCCAGGGCAGGGCCAGTGTTGCCGACAGGAAAGAAGAGTTCTGGATCTTCTTCTCGGCAAGCAGATTGGTGGCGCCAGTCCATGGGGCTTGTGCTCCTTCTAAGCGTGAAAACTATTTTGGTTAAAACGATTAACTAAAGATTCGCGAACCGCAATTATCTCTTCCCGCGAGTTATATAACAAGAGCATTCACCACTTGATTCCCAAAATTTAAGGTGATTGTCATTACGTGCCCTCGGCAGGAATCGAACCTGCGCACCCGCCTCCGGAGGGCGGTGCTCTATCCCCTGAGCTACGAGGGCGGGATAAAACTATGTATAACAAGCAGAACTCTACCGTTCCTGAGAAGATAGGCATGTGACTAATTCGAGCCAAGGTAAAAATACTGAAATTGCCTACTTTGCGACCGGATGTTTTTGGGGTGCAGAGCGAAGATTTTGGAAGCTTGCTGGCGTTCTTGAAACCTCCGTTGGGTATTTTGGCGGTAAAAGTGAAAACCCAACTTATGAGCAAGTTTGTACTGGATCTACTGGCCACGCAGAAACTGTTGAAGTCAAATATGACCCAAGCGTGGTTTCCTACCAACGCTTGCTAGAAGAATTTTGGACAATGCACGATCCAACTTCGCTAAATCAACAAGGCGGGGATATAGGAACTCAATATCGAAGTGCAATTTTCACAACAAGTGATGATCAGTTCCGAGTTGCTAATGAAAGTAAGGCCAAATATCAAAGCGCGCTAGATCATGCTGGACTAGATAAAATTGTCTCAGAAATACAGAGGGCTGATATTCAAATCTATTGGCCTGCGGAGCAATATCATCAAAGATATTTGGAGAAGAATCCAAATGGCTATGACTGCCACTCAAGTACTGGGGTGGCATTTCCTAATTCTTAAACTCCAAAGCGCGCCAGCAATACCAAGCAACAACGCTCTGATAACCAGCAAATTTATCGCCCAATTCATCGAGTACTTTCGGATCAATTTCCTCCTTAAGCTGATGGAGGTATTCCCAGCCACGGCGAACCCCTAAATCTCCAACTGGCCAAATATCTAAACGCCCTAAGTGGGACATCAAAAACATTTCTACCGTCCACTTTCCAATTCCCCAGATCTTGGTTAATTGCTCACTAATTTCATCATTACTTAGCTTGCTAAATCGATGGAATGCGATTTCTCGATTTAGCACCGCATTAGTCAATTCAGAAATGGCTCGCGCTTTTGCACCAGATACACCAGCTTCTCGAAGTTCTAATGCGCTAAGTTTGGCCATATTTTCTGGGGATAGCTTCCCACCGTTTAGCTCAACTACTCGTTTGGAAATTGTTGCAGCAGCCTTGGTTGCCAGTTGTTGTGAAAGGATTGAATTGACCAAAATTTGATAATGAGTTCTTTGACTTTTCTTTTGGGCAATTGAGCAAAGGGGTGAGAGTTTAATTACTTCAGCGAATGAAGGATCCACTTTTACTATCTTGCGGACCAACTTCTTCATCTCAGATTGAGATATCAGGGTCATAGAAGGAAAACTACTGTATTTTAAGGCGCATGAGTACAACGGTCTGGGTCCTGACAATTCTTGGTGCAGCCCTAATTTTAAGTTTTGATTTTGCATTGGCCTATTTCAACCGCAATCGTGAAACATCCCTAAGGGCAGCAGTTAGTTGGACCCTTTTTTATGTCAGCCTTGCCGTCATATTTGGAATATCACTTAGTCACTGGGCAACTGCGCAGGCCAGGAGTGAATTTTTTGCCGGATGGGTTACCGAGTACTCGCTTTCTTTTGATAACTTATTTGTATTTATTTTGATTTTAGCCAGACTAAAAGTTGCCAAGGAAAAGGAAGAGTTAGTCCTATTAATAGGAATAGTTTCATCCTTATTTTTGCGGGGAATTTTTATCGCTGCCGGTTCAGCAGTTGTAAACCGCTGGTCTTGGATTTTCTTCTTCTTTGGTGCATTTCTTATTTACACCGCTATCTCACTTATCAGAGAAAGTGAAGAGGAAGAGTGGCATGAAGGCCGACTTATATCTTTCATAAGAACTAAAGGTGCTTCGACTTTTGTTGTGGCCCTAGTCGCGATAGCCACAACGAATGTGCTCTTTGCTTTTGATTCAATTCCGGCAATCTTTGGTTTGACCAAGAATCCCTACATAATAGTTACTGCAAATATATTTGCATTGATGGGCCTTCGTCAGCTTTATTTCCTAATTGGTGGCTTGATGGCTAAGTTGATCTATCTGACCGAAGGATTGTCTTTAATCCTAGGTTTTATTGGATTGAAATTAGTTTTTGAGGCGGCGGAGTCTCAAGGCTGGCACTCAATTATTGGAATTCATATCCCAAAGATCTCGCTTCAGGCCAGTTTGGCATTTATATTGGGGGTATTGGCAACTACAACAGTGGTGAGTCTGTTCAAGTCTAGGAAAGAAGCGAATTAAATGGATATCGAAGGTCTAACACTTTCAGAACTTCGCAAGCGCAAGAGTTTCAAATGGCGTGGTTATCCAGAGGATGTTTTACCACTTCCGGTCGCCGAAATGGACTTTGAAATTGATCCGGAAATTAGAGCACTTCTGATCCAAATGCTTGAGATTTCAGATACAGGTTACCTTGGACCAGTTCCAGAATTGAATGCAAATTTTACTAAGTTCGCAATGCAGCGTTGGGGATGGACTGTTGATCCAGAACAAGTTTTCACCGCCACAGATGTCGGCGTTGGAATGGTTGAGTTTGGCCGAACTGTTTTAAATCCCGGCGATAAAGTTGTTTACAACACCCCGGTTTATCAAAATATTTTGAATTGGATCAATGAACTTAAATGTCAACCAGTAGACGCACCTCTTCACAAGGATGGTCTTCACTACACCTTGGATCTAGATGTTGTTGAAGATGCCTATAAGAAGGGCGTGAAGGCTCATTTTTTATGTAATCCACAAAATCCTGTTGGAACAGTATTTAGCAAGGAAGAACTTTCAAAGCTTGCTCAATTGGCGAAGAAATATGGCGTTACGATATTTAGTGATGAGATCCATGCGCCACTGGTTTATGAGGCAACTACCTTCACTCCGTTCTTGGCAGTTAGCGACACAGCTCGCGAAGTAGGGGTATGCGTGACGGCTGCTAGTAAAAGTTGGAACCTAGCAGGGTTAAAGTGCGCAATGATTGTTACGCAACATGAGGATCAAAAAGCGCGGGCTCTTTCAATGCCAGAGGCGGTTCATTATCGTGCATCGCTATTTGGGGCTTTAGCAGCAGCGCAGGCATTTCTTTCAATAGATTGGCTAGATTCTGCCTTGAAAACTTTAGATCGAAATCGTAAATTCTTAGCAGAGGAATTGGCCAAGAAACTTCCTACAGTTGGTTACCGCATCCCTGATTGTTCATATCTAGCGTGGCTTGATCTTGAGTCTCTTAATTTAGGAGAAAATCCATCAGAAGTTTTATTGGAAAAAGGTCGCGTAGCACTCAATTCAGGAATTCAATTTGGCCCTAATTCTGGTCAATTTGTTCGCTTCAATTTTGGAACTAGCCGAGAAATAATTTCGGAAGGAATTGACCGTATTGTCAACGCAACAAAATAGCCACCAGGTAATAATTGTTGGTGGTGGGCATAATGGCTTAGTTGCGGCATGTTACTTAGCAAAAGCTGGCGTTAAGACTTTGATCTTAGAAGCAGGTTCAAAGGTGGGCGGGGCAACTGTAAGTCAGAAAGTATTTAAAGATTACGATGCCAGACTCTCTCGGTATTCATATCTAGTCTCACTTCTTCCAGACCAGATAGTGAGAGAACTTGGGCTTAAATTCGAAACTATCAAAAGGGATGTCGCCTCTTTTACTCCGTCAAAATTAGCCGATAAGGAAATAGGGTTGTTGATTACAACTGGATTAGTTGGACAAACGCAGGCTGACTTTGAAGAACTAACTGGATCAAATGATGAATTTATGGCCTGGCAAGAATTTTATAAAGATGTTCAAAAGTTAGCCGAGGTTATCGCACCAACTATGCTTGAAAAGCTCCCAACTCGATCTGAACTTCGCGAGAAGGTAAATCACAAGATTTGGGACGAAATTATGGAACAGCCAATTGGCCGATCAATTGAAGCAAGATTCAAGAATGATTTGGTCCGTGGAATAGTTCTAACTGATGGGTTAATTGGAACTCATACAGATGCCCACGAAATGCCGGCAAATATTTGTTTCCTCTATCACTTGATTGGAAATGGCGAGGGTGATTGGAAGGTTCCCAAGGGTGGAATGGGTGCACTTGTGAAAGAACTTACCGATTTGGCAATCTCCCTAGGGGTTGAGATTAAAACTGAATCTAGAGTCCTAAATATTGTTGAAAGTAACAATTCATACTCTGTTACAACCAACAGCTCTGGTACTTACAATTCTGAATTTGTCCTAGCTAATTGTGCACCTCAAGTACTTGCAAAGATTTTGGGTCACTCGGAGCCAAAGAGTTTGGAGGGAAGCCAGGTAAAGATCAATATGCTTCTAAAGAAATTGCCAAGACTAAAGTCTGGCCAAGATCCTCGGGATGCATTTGCCGGGACTTTTCACTTTGATGAGAATTACTCACAGCTTCAATTAGCTTTTAAGCAAAGCGCTGAAGGCAAAATTCCTGATCAAATTCCGGCAGAGATGTATTGCCATACCCTTTCTGATACCTCAATTCTTTCAGAGGAACTTGTAGTAAAAGGTTTCCAAACCCTCACTTTATTTGGATTACATACCCCCGCTGCTCTCTTTGATAAGGACAACGAAGGAACTAAACAAGAGATTAAGCGACGCCTACTTGCCCAATTAAATCAATACTTGTTGGACCCAATTGAAGAATGTTTAGCTGTGGCCGAAGATGGGTCGCTCTGTATAGAAGTAAAAAGCCCGTTGGATTTGCAGAGAGATGTGGATTTGCCACGAGGTAATATCTTCCATAAGGATTTATCAATGCCTTTTAGAGAAGATGGCACGAAACCAAGTTGGGGAGTGGAAACTGAATATGAAAAAATCTTTATTTGTGGAGCGGGTGCAATCCGCGGTGGCGGAGTTAGTGGAATACCTGGGCATAATGCAGCCATGGCAGTTCTCGAGCGTCTATGAGCACTGATCGCGAATATATAAAGAAGCTTTCACCAGAGTCACAGGTTGTAGCATCTGGACGTCCTGGAAGAACTAAAGATGCTTCATTGAACCCAAACATCGAATTAAGTGCCACGTTTCATGCCGGCGGTGATATCGGTTATGGACGGTTTGGTAACGCATCTTGGAAGGCACTTGAGGAAGCAATTGAACTAATAGAAGGCGGAAAGACAATTCTATTTTCCTCCGGGTTAGCTGCCATTAGCGCAATTTTTAAGACCGTGCCAAATGGATCTGTAATTGTGACCTCAAAGAATGGTTACACCGGAACTATGAATTTACTTCGTCAAGTTAGCGAAATAAATGGGATGCAAGTTCGATATGTCGATGTCTCTAATACCCAAGAAGTTCTAACTGCACTTGAAGGCGCAAATTTTGCTTGGATTGAATCACCAACCAATCCTGCGTTAGAAGTTGCCGACCTTCCAAAGATCATCAAGCAAGCTAAATCTCTTGGATTAATTGTTGGAGTAGACAACACTTTTGCAACTGGACTGCTTCAGCAGCCTCTTGAAATGGGCGCAGATTTCTCAATGAATTCAGTTACAAAGTATTTATCAGGCCATAGTGATGTTGTGATGGGAAGCGTTTCTTCGCGAAATGAGAATTTACTTACCAAAGTCTTAGATGTTCGCAAGTTTCACGGTGCAATTCCTGGACCTTTTGAGGCTTGGTTGGCTCTTCGAGGAGTTAGAACACTTTCCTTGCGATTAGCCAAGGCACAGGAAAACGCTATGGAGTTAGCAAAGCGTTTGAGTAGCCATCCACAAGTTGATCGCGTTCGATACCCAGGACTTGAAACAGATCCACATCATCTAATGGCAAAGAGTTTTATGAAGGGTTTTGGTGCGATTCTTTGCATCGAAGTCAAGGGCGGAGCCAATGCTGCTGATAGAGCATGTGAATCCTCGAAGTTGATCACTTATGCCACCTCCCTTGGTGGTGTGGAATCTCTATGGGAGCGCCGCCAACGATGGGGAAGTGAGGCACCTTCGATCCCGGATAACTTGGTTCGTATTTCAGTTGGGATCGAAAATATCGAGGATCTCTGGCTGGATATTGATCAGTCCCTGCGCGCCATTTAATATCATCAGGAAAATCCCTAGATTGGATAGTAGATTTATCCCATGATGAAGTTAATTCGCCGCCTGGCTGCAGTCCTTGCATTCATCGCATTAATTTTTGGTGGACTCAAGTCTTTGATCAACTGGATCTCTCGTACCGGTGATGATGACCACGAGGTTTTTGCTGATGATGACTACGAACAAGTTTGATGAGTAATTATCAACCTGGAACTTGCAATATTGGCGCTCAGGAAATTCGCCGCCGCCAGGCCGTAGCTGTTTTTGGTGCATTAGTAACTCTTTTAGTTTTAGCCGTTTATATAAAGAATGGCACGCCCTCTGGCCAACGTATTTGGATTTTCTTTCCAGCAATGGCCTTCACGACTGGGTTAGTTCAGGCAAGAAGTAAGTTCTGTTTGGCCTATGGGTTTAAAGGCGCATTTAATTTAGGCAAGCTCGGTGAGCTTTCCAAAGTATTAACTCCAGAAGATCGTAAGGCAGATAAAGCCAAGGCAATTAAGATTCTGATGAAAGCTGCAGATTACGCAGCGATCATTGCCGCGATAGTTTATTTGCTCCCAATTTCTTAAATATAAAGTAACAAGCAGTACCGATAGCGATTCCCCAAATTAAATCTACAAATAGAACTATCGCTGCAGTAAATAACAAGATTGAGGCATCTAATTTGGTAGTTCTAAGATATTCCTTAAGATTTGCTGGACTTGCAATTCGGTAAGAAGTTCCAAGAAGTACCCCCGCCAAAGCTGCAGTTGGAATCTTTGAGATTACTGAGCTCAAAGCCAAAACCATAACAAGCAGGAAAATAGCATGAACAATTGCCGCTAGCCGAGACTTTGCACCGGATCGAATATTCACACTTGTGCGCGCAATGGCCCCTGTTGCTGGCATTCCTCCGGCTAATGAGGAAACTATTGAGGCCAACCCTTGACCTACTAATTCTCGATTTGCCTGATACCTAAATTCTGGTTCGTGAATATGTGCCATTTGATCAGCGACTCTAGCTGAGAGCAGGGATTCAATTGCAGCAAGTAAGGCAATTTCAATAGCGGCGATTAGAAGATCGCTAAGACCAATTCCATTAAAAGTAATTGAATGCAAGGAAAAGATCCCATTGGGAAGTTGACCAACTCTTGGAGTTTGAATTGAACATGTCATAACAATCAAGGTACTAACCACAATTGCTAAAAAGCTTGCAGGAATATGGAACCTGAGTTTCAATCTATGGGCCAATTTTGGATAGCTAAATTTAACGAAAAGCGTCAGTGTCACAACTCCCAGCGCGCTCCAGGAGATCCCATCTTTAAGGGAGCCCGAAACCGTTTTAATTGCAGTCCCAACTGTGCCACGGCCCTTGATCGAATCTGTGGCTAATGCGGTGGGGAGCTGTTGCAACGCAATTACAAGTGCAATACCAAGTGTGAAACCCTCCATCACTGGCCATGGAACTCGATTAATCACCGCTCCGGCATGTGTAATGCCCATAAAAATAACAATAGCGCCAGCAATTATTCCAAGGGGTGCTAGAGATTTAATCCCATATTTTGAAACTATCGGCACAAGAACTACGGTCATGGCTCCAGTTGGACCACTAACTTGATAATTAGATCCACCAAATATTGCGGCAACTAGTCCAGCAAATACTGCGGTTATAAGACCAGCTTTTGCACCAGCCCCAGTTGTAATTCCAAAGGCGAGAGCCAGTGGCAAGGCAACAATTCCAACAGTTATTCCAGCAATTAGATCAATGCGCCAATTCTTGGAAATTCCTGAGTAGTCACTACGTCTAGGAAGTAACGAAACTATGCGGCTCATTTCAGGTAACGATACCCGAGATTTAGTAGATTGTGACTGTGACTTCCAAGATATCTAATCCAAAGGCGCTACACATTGTTCTAAATGGCGTAACGGAAGATTCGAGAGTTTTAAAGTGCGCTTGGTCTCTTGGAAATGCTGGATGGGATGTAGTTGTTGTAGGTGCTACTCCATTTAATCATAATGATTCACTGACTATTGGTTATGCCAAAATATTACGACTCCCTTTAAAAGTTGTGGTTTCCCAAGACTTAATTGCAAAAGTTTTACGTAGGCTTCGTTACTACAAACGTAGATTAGAAGCCAAAACTTTCGGCCGTCGTGAGCCAGGAATTCCAAACTACAAGCGCGCCCTAAATGCCACCAGAAATGTGGCGATTGAAATAAAACCAGATGTAATACATGCCCACGATTACACAGCTCTTCCGATAGCGGCCGCTTTAGTTGAGGAACTGAAAAAATATGGTCATCATTGCAATTTAATTTATGATGCACATGAATTTGTGCCAGGAGTATCACATTTAACTAAACCACTTTCTAATCTTTATATTTCTCAAGAACGTAGGTCAGTTAAGAATGCAAAAGCCGTACTCTCGGTAAGTGAAGGAATGTCAGATTTATTAATTCCACACCTTGGGATTGTTAAGCGCCCAGATATTGTGGCAAACGATCCGCTGGTCGAAGGACAAACACCAGCAACTCGCAATCTTCGAGCAGATATCGGTATTGGCCCAGAAGTTCCACTTATGGTCTACTCCGGTGCAGTAGCACCTCAACGCGGAGTACACACGGCCGTGCAAGCCCTGGCTGAACTGCCCGGTGTTCACCTTGTTGTAATCGCAAATCCAAAGAATCAAACAATTATTGATTTACAGAATAAGTATTCAAACGTGAGCGATCGTTTTCATGTTCAGCCTTATGTGCCAAATGAACAACTGGTCTCTTATTTATCGACGGCCACACTTGGCTTGATTCCACTATTGCATAAGCAAAATCATGAAATTTCTTTGATTACTAAATTTGGTGAATATATGCAGGCTAGGTTGCCAATGATTGTCAGCGATGTCCGCACTATGGCTGCAGAAGTTGGTCGCCTTGGAAATGGTGAGGTCTTTATTGCCGAGGATGTGGCAGATTTTGTCCGTGCGACAAAGTTGGTGCTAAGCAACCCAGATAAATACAGGAGTGTTTATACTGAGGAAATATTGCAAGAACGATCTTGGGAACGTCAGGCTCAAAATCTTCTGCGAATTTACAATGAGATTACTAATGCCACTCCAATTGCTAGGGCTCACAAACCTTTTAAACTTAGCGAGCCGGAGCACCAATAACTCTAAAAGCCACACCTTTGAAGTTCTCCGGAGCAAGGCTACGGCGGCCATCAACTAATGCTTTGATTCCTGGGAAATCTGAGCTCGTGAGTTTCTTGTATTCGCTGTGATCAGCTTGGAGTATTACTCCTTCGACCTGTGTTCCAATTTTGTAAGGCGTGAAACCTAGGGCGGTAATTTCTGCATCTGTATACATTGGATCATGAACAAGAACTATCGCACCTGATTTTTTAAGTTCTTCTACCGTAGGAAAGACGCCAGAGAACGCCGACTCTTTAACTCCACCACGATATGAAATACCAAGAACTGCAACTGTCTTACCGGTCAATGATCCAAGTTCGCTTACAAGAATTGAAACTGCGTGTTCTGGCATCCCAGCATTTGCCTCGCGCGCCGCGCGAACAACAGTTGCTTGTGGGTCGTTCCACAAATAGAAGCGGGGATAGATCGGAATACAGTGACCACCAACTGCAATACCGGGTTGGTGTATATGGCTATAAGGCTGTGAATTTGAAGCAGCAATAACCTTTGCGATATCAATATTTGCACCCTCAGCAAACTTTGCGAATTGATTTGCCAGTGCAATATTCACATCTCGGTAAGTAGTTTCGGCCAACTTGGCCATTTCGCTAGCTTCACAAGTTAATAAGTCCCAAACCCCATTTTTTTGCGTTAAATCTGGCCGATCATCAAAATCTAGAACTGCGTTATAGAAATCAACGCCAGCCTTGGTCGAACTCTCGTTGATTCCACCAACTAGCTTTGGATACTTGCGAAGGTCAGCAAATACTCGACCTGTTAGGACTCGCTCAGGTGAGAAGATCAAATGGAAATCAAGTCCGGCTTTTAGGCCAGATATTTTCTCAAGAGCTGGAGCAAAGCGGGTTCGAGTTGTTCCTACTGGAAGAGTTGTTTCATATGAGACAAGGGTTCCTGGCTTTAAGCCAGCGCCAATCTTTTCGGTAGCTGCATCCATCCAGCCAAAGTCTGGAACGCCATCATTATCAACAAAAAGTGGAACTACAACAACAACTGCATCAACTTGAGCAACGGCAGCGGTTGTATCTGTGGTCGCAGTCAAATGCCCAGAAGCAACAACTTTCTTTAGGTATTCATCTAAGTGAGCTTCACCTGGGAAAGGTTCAGTTCCGGCATTAACCAAATCAACCGTCTTTTGATTAACATCGCAACCAATTACCTGGTGACCCTTCATCGCAAATTGAACTGCTAATGGCAGACCAATTTTTCCAAGAGCAACAAGGGCGATCTTCATAGCTTTATTGTTTCCTTACGCTTAGCACTCTCAAGCATTGCACCTGCAACTGCAACGGTTGCAAGGCCCTGCTCCATAGTCACAATTCTTTCACCCGCACCAGAAATACCAAGAACTGCATCACGAAATGCCTCATGCTCAACGCGAAGTGGCTCAGGCTTTGGGAAGGCATAGCGAATTACATCGCCTTCGCTAACTCCACGAAATGCGGCAACTGAGTCCCACTGAGTGGCAACTGAAGCGTTTGCATAGAAGGTTAAGTCTGCCGTTAAGGTATCTGCGACAAAGGCGCCGCGTTCACCAGTAACGATAGTTAAGCGCTCTTTGAACGGAGTCAACCAATTAACAAGGTGATTAGTAATAATTCCATTTTCTAAATCACAAACTGCTGCAACCATATCTTCATGCACGCGTCCTGATTTATGGGCAGTGCGAGCAGAAACTGAAACATACTTCGAGCGAGCCACCCAAGCAGTGGAGTCAATATCATGCGTTGCTAAGTCTTTAATTACGCCAACATCTGCGATGCGTGCTGGGAATGGTCCCTGGCGCCTAGTTGTTATTTGGTAAACATCGCCAAGTTCACCTTCGTCAAGGCGTTTGCGAAGTTGTTGAAGTGCTGGGTTGTAGCGCTCAATATGCCCGACCGCCCCAACTAGGCCTTTTGCTTTGAAAGCTGCGGTGATTTTCTCTGCCGCTGGAGTATCAACTGCAAGTGGCTTTTCAATTAGTGCATGCACTCCGGCTTGAGCAAGTTTTAATGCAAGCTCTTCGTGAAAGGCAGTCGGCGCGGCAACCATTGCATAATCAATTCCAATTTTTATTAAGTCATCAACGCTCTTTAGAACTTCTCTGCCACCTGCAACGCCATGGGGATCGCCCATTGGATCAGATACAGCCACTAGCTCAACGCCATCAAGTGAACCTAGTACTCGGGCGTGGTGACGTCCCATCATTCCTAGTCCAACAAGTCCAGCACGAAGATTTTTGCTCATTACAGAGATGCCGCCACTTCATTTACGACTTCAACGATTGTTTTTAGTTCATCTTTAGTTAAAGAAGGATGAACTGGAAGGGAGAGGCACTCCTTAATAACAAGCTCGGTTTCTGGCAGGTTTAAATCTAATTTGAAAGATGGAAGGCGATGAATCGGAGTTGGGTAATAAACCCCAGACCCAACACCCTTTTCGCCAATCTTTGACATAAAGGCATCTCGCTTTGCTGCATCTCCACCTGGAATACGAATTGTGTATTGGTGATATGAATGAGTTGTTCCTGGTGCAAGATAAGGAGTGATGACGCCCTTTAGATTTGCATCAAGATATGCGGCATTTTCTTGACGTTGCTTGGTCCAGCCTGGAAGTTTGGCTAATTGAACGCGGCCAATTGCAGCATGAATATCAGTCATACGAGTATTGAACCCAATAATTTCATTTTGATATCTAATTTCTTGTCCCTGATTGCGTAGTAAGCGAAGGGTGCGGGCAACTTCAGCGTTATCCGTAACAACCATGCCACCTTCACCGGCAGTCATATTCTTTGTTGGGTAGAAGGAGAATGAAGCCACAATTCCAAATTCACCAGAGTTTCGACCATTGAGTGAAGCTAAGTGGCCTTGGGCAGCATCTTCAATAAGGTGTAATCCATGTTTTGCGGCCATTTCTTCATAGCGATCCATCGCTGCAATGTGACCATAAAGGTGAACCGGCATGATCGCCTTGGTCTTCTTTGTAATAAGGCTTTGGGCATGATCTGGATCCATATTGAAAGTCTTTGGATCAATGTCAGCAAAAATAGGAACGCCACCAGCAAGGACAACCGAGTTGGCCGTTGCGGCAAATGAGAAGGATGGAACTATTACTTCATCACCTGGCTTAATGCCAGCGGCAATAAATCCAAGATGAAGAGCGGAGGTTCCAGAGTTCATCGCAACACAATGACGACCGCCAACGTGGGCTGAAAATTCTTCTTCAAAGGCTTTTACTTCTGGACCCTGAGCCAACATGCCTGATCGCAAAACACGATCAACTGCTTCGCGTTCTTCATCACCAATTATTGGCTTGGCTGCTGGAATCATTTAGCACTCTCTTCAACTAGTTCATTAGAATTTACTTCTTTATACATAGCACCAGTAACTGGGCACTTAAAACGATTATCTCCAATATCGGTTAGTGGTTGGCCAGCACGGCCCACCCAACGGATACGTTTTGCCGGTACGCCGGCTACAAGGGCAAAACTAGGCACATCTTTTGTAACAACAGCACCTGCTGCAACTAGCGCCCAAGCTCCGATTTTTACTGGTGCGATACAAACTGCTCGTGCACCAATTGACGCACCATCACCGATACTCACACCTACTGCATCCCAGTCCGAGCCACTCTTTAAAGTTCCATCTGGATTTACTGCCCGTGGAAATTCATCATTTGTAAGAACGGCTGCTGGCCCGATGAAAACACCATTACCTAAAACTGCCGGTTCGTAAACAAGTGCATAATTTTGGATCTTGCAGTTATCGCCAGCCTTAACACCAGAACCGATGTAAGCACCACGACCAACAATGCAATTGGCGCCAAGTACTACACCATCTCGTACTTGCGCTAAATGCCAAATTGATGAGCCGGGGCCGATCTGGGCAGAGGGATCAACATCTGCACTTTCTAGAATCTTTACCGGAGTGTTAGACACCCCCGTAGCCTACCTTGGCAGCGTAGTTAGGCTCCGAATCGCGCTGGCAAAACCTACGTATTGCGCCTCACTATTTAATACTTCCTGAGACCAGGAAAGGGCTTTTTGGCGCATCATAAGAAGTGAGTCCTGATCATTTGCCCAGCTATTTAATAGGCCAGATATTTCAATACTCGTTGCTGCAATCTGTCCACCACCACTTTGTTTTATTAACTCGATGCACCTTGGAAGCGGAGTAGAAATGGTGGCTAAGCCCGCAGCCCCATATTCATACAACTTTGAGGGAACAGCTTGGATAAATGCTGGAGTTGCTTCTAGAAGTGTTAGGCCAACCCAAGCGCCTTTTGCAAACTTCCAAGAATCTTTTGGTGCTAAACGGCCGTGGAAATTAACCCGGGAAGATGCAGTCGAATGTTTCTTCCAATTATTTACAAACTCTGCATCAGAATCTGAAACATTTCCAACAATGTCAAAAGTCCATGCTGGTGAAAGTTCTGCAACTTCTAGCATCTGTTGTAGACCACGACTCTTTCTCACATCTCCGATGTAAATCGCTCGGGGCTTTGCATCTAGTTCACCGCTTTGGGTAATCAAAGACGCATCTGGCAAGTTCTTTATTACCATTCTATTTCGCGCGCTGAAAGGTGGTACCTGAACATCAGCCACGGTCGTTAAGTCAGCTTTTGCTGCAAAGTAAGTAGCACTCTTGGCGATAAATTTAGCAAGGGCGCCAATTAATCCTTTTGCCCAACCACGATCTTGTAATAGTTGAACGTAATCTTCATGAACATCAGCCACCATTTTTTGGCGGCGAAGACGGGTAACAAAGTATGTGAGTGGAATTAAATCTGGGGCAGCAACAATTACTACTTCACCGGTCGCCTTAAAAGGAAGCTTAAGATCGCGAATAACTCTAGCTATTTTTCCTTTACCGCCGGGTGCCTGATGAAAGGTGGCACCTGATGGGGCATCTGTTGAATTACCAAGGGCCCAAATATCTATAGTTAAACCATTTCTTAAAATTGCATTTGATAAACGGTGGAGCCTGGCATCGGCTACATTGTCGGCCGAAGTCAAAAGAGTTATGTGACCCTTTAATAACTCCATTACATATCCTCAAAGTTTGAAGGTAGTGCACCAACATCTAAGAACTTTAGATATTGATCTACAATCGCTTCAGGTTTACCTTTCGCAAGCATTGAACCTTTGTGCATCCAGATAGCGCTATCGCAGAGCTCATTGATAGTTGCAAGTGCGTGGGAAACAATAACAATCGTACGAGCCTCGGCACATAGTTCGCGCATTCGCTGGAAGGATTTCTCCTTAAATGAAGCATCGCCCGCTGAAAGAGCCTCATCGAGAAGCAAAATATCAGGGGTCATATTTACTGCAACGCTAAATGCAACACGACCATACATCCCACTTGAATAAGTACGTACTGGCATATCGATGAAGCCATCTGGAAGCGCAGCAAAATCGGCTATCGCTTCAGTCTTTTCGACAATTTCATCTTTGGTTAATCCTGAAGCTAATCCACCCAAAATAATATTGTCTCGCCCTGAAAGTGCTGGGTTAAAGCCAACTCCTAAGGCAAGTAGTGTGGAAATCTTTCCATTAACAATTATTCGACCTTCAGTTGGCGGCAAGATTCCAGCGATAGAACGCATCAACGTTGATTTACCGGCGCCATTTGCGCCAACTATGCCCAAGACTGAACCATGGGCAACATCAAGAGTTAGGTGCTTAACAGCTTCAACGGTTCGCATGCGCACTTTTTCGCCCTTGCTTGCCCGCATTACGGCATTTTTTAAGGTGCGCTTAGTGTCGACGTTGATCTTGTATTTGATTGAAAGATCTTCGATGCGAATTGCCAACTCTTCTGGCATAACAACTGGAGCTTTAGATTCTGACCGCAAAGTCACGCTCCCTTGATATGAAGAAGTAACCACCAATTAGGATCGAACCAAAAGCCCAGGCAAAAGCCCCAATAAATTCAGAAATAGTTGGAGTTTTGCCATTGATCCATATATTTGATGTAGCAGCTAGTACTGGCCCAAGTGGATTGGCATAAAGGGCAATGCGGTGCCAACCATGAAGCATCTCTGGCTGCCAAAGAATTGGCGAAAGATAGAGCCAAATGCGAATTATGTATGTGAGCAACTTATTGGTATCACGAAAATAAACATTCATTGTGGCAAACAACAACGCAAGTCCAAAACCTGTAATTCCAACTAGTGCGACTACAAGTGGCACCCAAAGAAAACTCCAAGCCAAGCGTGGAACGTGAGTAGCGGGATAAAAGAATTTTCCAACAACGATTACAAATATATAAACCGGAATTGTTGGAAGAAATGTTTGAAATGAAGATATTGAACTAGAAAAAGGAAGAAGTGCTCGAGGAAATGCCTGGTTAAGGATTAGTCGCCCACCGCTTGTGATCGATTGTGCACCTGCGGAAATACAATTTGATGCAAAGTAGAATGTGAAAAGACCAATCAAGATATGTGCCAGTGTTGTTAAGCCATTTACCTTGGTGCTACCTCCGCGGATTACAGTAACCAGCAGGAAATAGACCAGAGCCAGCAATAAAGGATTTAGGACTAGCCAAACTTTTCCGAGTTTTGACCCTAGGTATTCGGCTTTGTCAGCAAATTTGGATAGTTCAATAGCAAACGATCTGCGATTCCAAAACTCCTTTAAGTAAGGAATTAGGGGAGGCAGGGAGGCGCGATGAGGCTCAAAGACTTGGATCTTCGAACGAAATTCGGTGTTTGGCGCCATGAGACCAATCTTGCCATTACTTACCTGTGTATTTCACAGTTTTGCCCCCGTGCCAAGCGCAATCGGGGTGATTAAAGCGATTATTCACCTGCAAATAGCCCAAATAAGAAGCTATCTAAGAAAAGGAAATGAATATGAAGAAAGTATTAACAACCGTTGTAATCGCTACTGCTTTAGTTGCGCCAAGCGCAGCATATGCAGCCGAAGTTGCACCAGTAACACCAGTAACTGCGCCAATGAGCGATGCTAAAGCATTATCAGCCACCAAGGTAAAGGTAGTGAAAATTAGCGCAACTAAGAAGAAGGCTGTGGCAAAGAAGGTTGCAGCGAAAAAGGCACCTGTTAAGAAGACAAGTGTAAAGAAGGCTGTTGCAAAGAAGCGTCTTCGCCGCCTGAAGTAATCACTTGAAATAGCTGCTTGTGTAGCGGGCCTTGTAGGAGTAACTTCTCTATTAACACTTTCTTAAGAAATTTCTTGGAAAATTGAAAGGAAGATATTGTGGAGATAATCATTCACGCAAGGCACGCCACATTAGCCGAAGACTTCAGAGAAATAGCTACCGAAAAACTCCAGGCTTTAAATAGATTTAGCGTTTTGATAGAAAGTATTAAAGTAGAAGTACTTCTTGAAGAAAACCCTCGACATGGAAAGCATGCACATCAAGTAACTTTAACTACCCACGGTGCTGGACCTTTCCTGCGAGCACAAGGTTCTTCTTTCAATGACCTAGCGGCATTTGATGATGCAGTTAAGAGTTTTGAGCTTCAGATCAGAAAAGCACATGAGAAATCAAAGGATGTTGGCCATGATTCACTTAGAAAGCGGGCTTAAGCTTTAAGAGCTAGCGGTAGCGCTTCAAGTAAATCTGTTGCTGTTACATAACCACTACTTCGAGCTGCTAACTTTCCAGCCAAGCCATGTGTTTTAACGGCAAGGGCCACAATTTTTAGGGTCTCTTCCATATTAGTTGGTTTATTACTTGCAAGTGATGAACCTATTAATCCGGCCAGAATATCTCCGGTCCCAGCTGTAGCTAGTTCTGGACCACCTGTTTTATCTATAACAAATTTTCCATCTGGTCCAGCGATAACAGAATTAGCACCTTTTAATACAACAATCACATGAAACTTCTTAGCCATCGCAAGTGCAACATTTGTTCTCTGCGAAGATGAAGCCACTGGAAAACCTAGTTTTGCCGCCTCACCTTCATGTGGCGTAATTACGGTAAACGCGGTGTCAGAGTTCTTGGCTAAAGCCATGGCATCACCATCTAGGACTAAGTAGCGAGATTCTGGAAAGATAAAACCAGCAGGAAGTTTTGGTGCTCCTGATCCAATAACCCAAGCATCGCCATCAAACTCATTTGCCTTACTTATCGGAACTACATCAGGGTAGGCGGAAAGTACTAATTTTGAAGCAAATTCTTCACGCACTAAGTAGTTAACATAACCAGATCCACCACGTCTGGCGCCACCAACGCATAAGACTGCAGCCCCTGGATATTTAGCACTTCCAGCCATAACTGCAACGGTGCCATGAGAATATTTGTTGGCATCCTTTTTTTGCTTTGGAATAAGCCCCATAGGTAAAGAGTGCCACAAAAGGTTAACATTGCACTATGAAAACTTTCACCGATGGTTTAATGATGAGTTGGTGGATGTTTTTCGATACTTTTTGGGCATTAGTCCTCGGGTTTACACTCTCTGGCGCCGTTCAAGCATTTGTTTCACGAAAAGCAATGCGAAAAGCACTTGGAGACCATAAACCAAAGACGATAGTCAAAGCTTCCTTCTTTGGAGTTATTAGTTCCTCTTGTTCTTATGCGGCAAGTGCATTAGCTAAAAGTCTTTTTGCTAAAGGAGCAGATTTCACCGCATCGATGATTTTTATGTTTGCCAGTACAAACTTAGTACTCGAGCTAGGTTTGGTAATTTGGGTTTTAATTGGCTGGCAATTTGCATTAGCTGAATTCATTGGCGGTGCAATCATGATCACATTGTTAACAATCTTGCTTCCACGATTAATCCCAGCAAATTTGATTTCTGGGGTTCAAGGCAAGTATGAAGAGCTCGAGAGTAATTCGCTAACTCGTAAAGCTAATTGGCACGACGCTGCTGGTTACACAATTGGTGATTTCACAATGCTTCGCACTGAATTGGTTGTTGGATTTCTAGTCTCGGGCCTAGCAACTGCCTATGTTCCAGATTCCTTTTGGCGCGGTTTATTCCTTACTGGCCATGGAGCACTTTCAACTGTTGAAAATGTCTTGATCGGTCCATTTATTGCTCTGATTAGTTTTGTTTGCTCAGTGGGCAATGTGCCCCTGGCAGCAACCCTTTGGAATAGTGGAATTAGTTTTGGCGGAACAATTTCCTTTATTTATGCAGACTTAATTGCATTGCCACTGGTATTAATTTATATCAAGTATTACGGCAAGGCCCTGGCACTTCGCCTGGTCGCCATCTTTTGGCTAGTAATGAGCCTGAGTGGATTGATTACTGAATACCTATTTAAGGCAATTGGTCTTGAGCCAAGTATGACAATGTCTGCAATGAGTCAGAGTCATATCGGAATGAATCGGACCACAATTCTTAACTTAATCGCCATCGCCACTCTAACTTGGGTCTATTACATGTATCGAACTCGCAACAAGGCAGTTATGGAAAATGAAGTTCAAGAATTTGCCAAAGATTTTGTCTGTGGCATGCAGGTTCGAATTTCAGATGCGCCAGCGTCCTATGAGCTAAATGGTCAGAAGTATTACTTCTGCATGGAGGGTTGCAAAGATAGTTTTGCCGCTGATTCTAAGAAGTTTCTACCAAATTAAGGACAGCTAAAGCCGAACTCGCTCTGTACTTTTGTTGGGACTGTGCCGCATCCAACTGTTGCTGTGCCAAAATCGATAATTTTCCAGCTCTTATTAACTTGATGAGCAAAGCCATATCCAGTATCGGTTACCGGCAAATATGGAATAGCGGTAAAAATAATCCAAGTTGGATCAATAGTTGAAATTCTTTGATTTACTACAGCTGAGAAGAATTCATCTTCTGGTTGTTGTTGCTTTGCAATAGAAATTGCAATCGCCTGTGGAACGGGGCGACCACCTTCATACGCTTGATTATTATTCTTAAAAGTTTGTGGATATTGACCCAGGATTACCCACGGAATAGTTACTTCTGGTAATTCACCTGGCAAATAATTGGACCACTTGATGCTCCAACCGGCCTCAGAAGCGAAGCCTGCTGGAATTTTTTGATTTATCTGATTTTTAACTTTGGCTTTATCAAAGTTAATAACTTTTGGGTGATAGCGCTCATATGAGGTCATTAATAAGAGAATTCCCTCTCTTAACTTCTTATCATCTGGTCGTTCATTACCAGTGGCAAGTCCACAGCTAGTTAGAAGCAGGATTACCGGCAGGCAAATAGCAACTAGCCGTAAATCTCTGCGAGCGCCTTGCATGAGGCAATCCTACGCGCATTTGAGCAATCGGCAGCTGGAATAGATTCTTTTGTGAAATGGTTCTATTATTCGAGTAGTTGAAGGTTCAACTAACTTAAGTTGAACATAGAGGGAGTTAGTAAATGCCAGCAGTAACCGTTGCAGATATCACCGTTCTACCTAAGGTGCTAGCTGATCCAAATTCGCGCCCTCGTCGCGTAAAAAGCGTTACTACTGCGCCACAAGGTTTTGAAGGCGAAGGTTTTCCAGTCCGCCGAGCATTTGCTGGTGTTGATTTAGCGGAATTAGACCCGTTTATTCATTTAGATCAAATGGGCGAAGTTGAATACGCCCCAGGTGAGCCAAAGGGAACACCATGGCACCCACATCGCGGCTTTGAAACTGTTACTTACATTATTGATGGAATATTTGATCACAAAGATAATCATGGTGGCGGGGGAACTATCACTAACGGTGATACGCAATGGATGACTGCAGGTGCTGGAATTTTGCATATCGAAACCCCACCCGAGCATTTAGTAATGAGTGGGGGGCTATTTCATGGCTTCCAACTTTGGGTAAACCTGCCAGCAGAAAAGAAATGGGCAACTCCGGGTTATCAAGACCTTAGAGCTTCACAAGTCGCGCTTCTTTCATCACACGATGGCGGCGCCCTACTTAGAGTTATTGCTGGTGAGGTTGCTGGCCATGTGGGACCAGGATCAACCCAAACTCCGATGACGATGGTCCATGCAACTATTGCGCCAGGGGCTGAACTTCAATTGCCGTGGAAGAAGGATTACAACGCACTTGTCTATACGTTAAATGGTCACGGAACTATTGGACAGGGCGATCAACCAGTTCACTTCGGACAACTCGCGGTATTAACTGATGGTGACACATTGGTAATTCGCGCCGACCAAAACCAAGAGTCGCGCTCGCCAACTATGGATGTGTTAATTCTTGGGGGCCAACCAATTCAAGAGCCAGTTGCTTGGATGGGGCCATTTGTAATGAATACAAAAGCCGAAGTACTCAAGGCCTTTGATGACTTTCAAAAAGGATTACTTGGCACCGTTCCAGCAGAGCACCTAGAGCCAAAGCGATCCCTAAATCGTTCAGGTGCGGGAGTAAAGCTCGGCGGGGATATTCGCGATGTTCACGGCGCACCTAAAGATGTAGTTGAAGGAAATTAAAGGTTCTTTAGCGCACTAACTACTTTGCCAAGTGATTCTTTAGCATCACCAAACAAGAGTGAGGTCTTTGGGTCATAGAGAAGTTCATTCTCAATACCTGCAAAACCTGGACGCATTGAACGCTTTAGGAAAATAACATTTCCCGCGCTAGCAACATCAAGAATTGGCATTCCATAGATTGGACATCCTGGAGTGGTCTTGGCGGCTGGGTTTACAACGTCATTTGCACCAACAACAAGAACTACATCAGTTTGTGGGAATGTTGGATTTATTTCTTCCATTTCAACTAATTGTTCGTAAGGAACATTGGCTTCCGCTAGAAGAACATTCATATGACCTGGCATACGACCAGCAACTGGGTGAATTCCATATGCAACCTCAACACCTTTAGCGGTTAGCAGATCAGCTAATTCGCGAACCGTGTGCTGGGCTTGGGCAACAGCAAGTCCGAAACCTGGAACTACAACTACGCGCTGGGCATAGTTGAGCAAGATTGCCACATCATCTGGCGAACTTGATTTCACAGAACGAGTTTCAGTAACCCCAGTAGCAGCTTGTGGCTTTGCAGTGAAGGCACCAAAGAGAGTTCCAAATAATGAGCGGCCCATCGCATCAGCCATCAAACGAGTAAGGATTGTTCCAGAAGCACCAACTAGAGTTCCAGCAACAATTAGAAGCGTTGATTGAAGAACATAACCACTAGCGGCAACTGTTAAACCAGTAAATGCATTTAATAGTGAGATAACGATTGGCACATCTGCCCCACCAACTGGTAGAACAAATAGCACACCAAATAGAAGTGAAAGTAGACCCATTGCTAGTAGCGGGGTATTGCCACCTGATGCGATGGTCCAACCACCAGTTCCCAAAACCGCAGCCAAAGTGGCAGCAATTAAAAAGCGACCACCAGGAAATACCACTGGGCGAGTAGTCATAAGCTCTTGGAGCTTCATGAATGTAATTACTGAACCAGAGAAAGAGGTGCAACCAACAATTACGGTAAAGACCGTTGCAACGATATTTGCTTTTGAAGGAGTTCCCTCGGCACTTAGGTTTAGATACTCAACAATGGCAACGAGGGCTGCTGCCCCACCACCAACACCATTAAATAGTGCAACAAGCTGTGGCATCTGAGTCATTTGGATCTTGCGAGCAGCTGGAACACCAACTAGAACTCCAAAAGCGATCGCTGCCAAGATTAAAAGTGTGTTGTGGTGCTTTGTTGAGCCCGGATCAAAGAACACCACGATGGTCGCAACAGTGGCACCAACTGCGCCAATTTGATTTCCGCGACGAGCCGTCTTTGGAGCAGATAATCCCTTGAGCGCCAAAATAAAGGAAACTGCAACACCAATGCCAATTACTGAATAAAGGTTAGCGTTCATTATTTCTTACCGCCTTTGCCTTTAAACATCTCCAGCATTCGGTCAGTAACAACAAAACCACCAACCATGTTTATGGTTGCTAGCACCACAGCCAAGATCGAAAGTGTTATTTCAAGTGAGGTAGTTGCCTTATCTGCAACCAAAATCGCACCAACTAAAATAATTCCGTGAATTGCATTGGCACCTGACATCAATGGTGTGTGAAGTGTGGTTGAAACCTTTGAGACAACTTCAAATCCTACGAAGATCGAGAGGACAAAGATTGTCAGAATTGCCATTGTTGTCATTTCTTACCCTCCGGTGTGCGACGAGATCCGCCATGCGTAAGTGTTGCGGCATCAATGATTTCATCGGCGAAATCAGGTACTACATCGCCTGTTGGTTTTCCATCAACGCTTTTAGTCATTAGAAGTAGCAAGTTCACGACATTTCGTGAGAACAGCATTGATGCGTGATATGGCAGCTGACTTGGCACATCTTTTCCACCCCAGATAATCACACCATTTGAAGTAGTAATAGTTTCACCAGGCTTTGAGCCTTCGACGTTTCCACCAGTCTCAGCAGCAAGGTCAACTACTACAGCTCCTGATTTCATAGCCGAAACCATCGCACCAGTTACCAAACGTGGTGCTGGGCGACCTGGAACTGCAGCCGTTGTTATTAAAACATCTGCCCCAGCAAGATAAGGAGTTAGAAGTTCGCGTTGCTTTGCAGCGCGCTCTTCGGTCATCTCTCGGGCATAACCACCAGCGCCTTCAAGTGCTTCCAATTCAAGAGTAATAAACTTTGCGCCCATTGATTTAACTTCATCTGCTGATGAGGGACGAACATCGTAGGCACTTACTACTGCGCCAAGGCGCTTAGCGGTTGCAATTGCTTGTAAGCCAGCAACACCAGCACCTAGGACGATAACTTGCGCTGGGGTAACAGTTCCAGCAGCGGTCATCAAAAGTGGGAAGAAGCGCGGGGATAATTCAGCGCCAATTAGTGATGCGCGGTAACCAGCACATAGAGCCTGTGAGGTAAGTGCATCCATTGACTGCGCTCTTGAAATACGCGGAACTAACTCAAGTGAAAGTGCTGTAACCCCGGCACTTGCCGCAGCCTCAATCGAATCAACTGAAGTAGTTGGCGAGAGGAAAGATATGCTCAGCGCACCCTTTTTCAAAGACTTATATTGATCTGGTGTTAGTGGGGAGACGGCCGCAACCACATCGGCGTCACTAATTACATTTCCACTTTTGACACTTGCGCCAGCGGCTGTGTATTGATCATCAGAAAAACCTGACGCAACACCAGCCCCTGATTCAATTACAACTTCAAGACCGGCTTTTGTAAGTTTTGAAATGATGTCGGGAACTAGTGCAACTCTACGTTCACCAGCCCGAATCTCTTTGGCTACGGAAATTCGCATGGTCGCACTTTAATGCCTAGATGAGGTTGGTTTAGCCAAATGGCTCGGATCCTTTAGATGTTACCCGTTAGTTCACCGCGATTTAAATGGTAGAGAATTGCCTGAATGGTGGGTCGGCGGTGGTAAGCCTCACGCCAAACAACAGACTTTGGACCATCTATTACCTCTGCCGCCACTTCTTCGCCTCTATGAGCAGGCAGGCAATGCATAAAGATTGAATCAGTAGTCGTTGAGTTCATTAATTCTTGGGTAATTGCATAAGGAGCTAGGGCGGCTAACTTCTCAGTTCTCACAGATTCACTATCTCCCATAGACATCCAAACATCTGAGTAGAGAACTGATGAATCTTTGGCAGCTGCCTGTGGATCAGTTAGGACTTCAATCTTGGCTCCCGAGCCTTTGGCAATCTTTTCGGCAGTTGTTATAGCTAATGGATTTGGCGCCCATTTTCCACCTGGTGTTGCAACTACAACATGGGCGCCAAGAATTGCACCCATTGTCATCCAGGCATTAGCCATATTGTTGCCATCACCAATGTAAGTAAATTTACGACCAGAAATATCAGAGCCAAACACTTCGCGAATTGTTAACCAATCTGCAAGTAGTTGGGTTGGGTGGTCATCATCGGTCAACGCATTGATTACTGGAATGGTTGCCCATTTACCTAACTCATCAACATCACTTTGCGCGAATGTTCGAACAATAAGGGCGCTGGCAAATCCGGAAATTACCCGAGCTGTGTCAGCGATTGTTTCGCCGCGACCAATTTGCAAATCTTCACCACGCAAGAACATTGGATGTCCGCCTAAGTGAGCCACTGCGGTTTCTGAAGCAAGTCTGGTTCTTGTTGAAGACTTAGTCATATAGATCGCAACGCTCTTATTTGCCAGCGCATCAGTTGAGCGCAGCGGGTTCTTAGCGAAATCTGCTGCGGTAGCTAGGAGTAATTCGACATCAGCACGACTCAGATCTTCGGTGCGAAGGAGATCTTTCATTACACAATAGTAAGGTAAGTACATGGGAATCTTCACACGTAGGGGATCAGATGGCGATGGCATTGGCCTAGAGCCATTTTCTGACGTGTTAACCGAAGAAGACACCCGCCTAACCAATGATGACGGTGACCATGAGCGTTTCTCGCATTATGTGAAAAAAGAAAAAATCGTTGAATCTGCCGTGACTGGCAAACCTGTTCGAGCGCTATGTGGCAAGAAATGGGTGCCTAGTCGCGACCCTGAGAAATTTCCAATCTGTCCAATGTGTAAGAAGATTTACGACGGCCTAAAGAACGACTAAATAAATATGACAACTAAAGCGAGGTGGCTTCTTTCACTCACTTTAGTGACCGCACTTTTGGCCGCAAGTCCTTCTAGTTATGCCGCTGAAGACAAGCAACCACGAAAGATTCTTTCTGGCTGGCTAACTGATTACAGTGTTTATGGAGATACTGCCAAAGGCCAACTTCAAGCAATTGATTTCGTGGCCGCCCACGCCGAGCTTTATCAGCAGGTTCATCCATTCTGGTATACCTTGAAAAGTGAAAATATAATTCTAGATAAATACGCCACATCGAATTCAATTCCAATTGATGTGCCAATCTCTACCTTAAAAAGCTTTGGAATTAAATTGCTTCCAACCATTACAGATGGAAGTGCTAAAGGTGCACTTTCAACAATCCTTAGTAAAGATGGGACTAGGGCAACTTTAATTAAAACTATCGTCGATCTGGTCAACTCTCATAACTTTGATGGCATCGACCTAGACTTTGAAGGATTTGCTTTTATAGATGCAAATACGACTTGGCCCACGATTCAGCCAAGATGGGTTAAATTTATTCAAGAACTTTCGACCACCCTTCATGCGCAAGGCAAGCTTCTTTCAGTTGATACTCCAGTTCTCTTTGATCCAACAACTGGAAAGAAGGGTTATTACTTCTATGCATGGAAGGAGATTGGAAGTTATATCGATCGCCTAAACATTATGGCCTATGACTACCGATCCAAGACAAGTGGTGCTGGTCCCAATGCGCCTATTAGCTGGTTTGAACCAGCTCTTAAGTACGCATTAGATTCCATGCCTTCTTGGAAGATATTTATTGGCACGCCGAATTATGGTTATAACTGGGTTACCCGTGTTGTTGGAGTTTGCCCGGTTGATGTGAGTGCAACTGAATCTGTTGGTGCTAGTGGCGCAATTGTTCACCAAAGCAAAATGGCACCAATACTTGCAAAACCAGGAGCAAGCGTTACTTTCAACCCAACTTACGGTGAAACCAATATTGTTTACCAAAGTACATTTAACGGAGTTAATAAAGCTGGCGCAATTACTTCCTGCACAACTACCCACTCGGTTTGGTATGTAGATGCTCAGGGATACACCGCTCGCGCTAATTTGGTTGCCCAATATCAATTAGGCGGTATGAGCGAATGGGAAATTGGCTACGGCGATGCAACTGCCGCTGACGCAGTTAAAGCAATCGCACTTGCCCTGGGTCAATATCGGGTATCTCTAGTATTTAACTCAGCTAAAGACTCTGTGCTACTCGGTGAGCCGATCGAATTTAATGGAAGTTTTAAATTAACTGATGGTCGGCCAGTTGCCGATGTGCCAATCTTTGCCGAAATTACTAGAGATGGTGCTACTAATCGCAAGCAAGTCACAACCTCAGCACTGGATGGCTCTTTTACTAGCAGATTAATTTTTGGTCAGGCAGCGCAAGTTTCATTTAGTACCGATGAAACTAAAGATCGGCTAGCTGGAACTACTGCGTCAAAGTCAGTAACCGTAAGTAGGCTCATTTCTTGGAGTGTTCCTGGTTCAATGAAGCAAGGAGCCAATTATTTAATAACTGGGCAAGTTCAACCAAAAAGTGTGGGCGCAGAAGTCACATTGCTCGCTAATGATGTGCCAATCACCGGTTTGAAAGTATTAACAGATGAGAACGGCAAATTTGTAATTTCCTATTCTCCTAAAAGTGGTGGCATCCTTCGACTAAAGGCCGCTGTCACACAGGATGCAAAGTTTGCCCAGGGTTTAACTACGCCAGCGACAGTTTTAGTACGGTAGGGCAGATGGTTAAGACGATCACCACCCCAGAACTAAATATTGATCAATTACTTGATAAGCCTTGGGTGACAATTGTTTGGGATGATCCAGTAAACCTAATGAGTTATGTGACTCATGTATTTATTAAACTCTTTGGTTTTTCCAAAGAAAAAGCCCACGAATTAATGATGCAAGTTCATAAGCAAGGCCGGGCAGTAGTTTCTTCCGGATCTCGCGAAGAGATGGAGCGTGACGTTCAAAGTCTTCACGAGCATGGGCTTTGGGCAACTCTTCAACGAGATGACAAAATTTAATGTCAAGCTTTGAAAAAGTTGGAGATTCCTTCTCCCTTGACCTAACCCTTGATGAAGCACAAATTCTTATTAATTTAACAGAGCAACTTTTAGAGCTTCTTGGTGAGGGTGACTTCTTCCATCACTATGATAATTCTGATCCATTGGCACAGTTACTTTCAATGCCGGCAGAAATAGTTACGCCAGAAGACCCAGTGCTACTGCGCTTACTTCCAAATGCTTATAGCGATCCAGAAGCAGCATCTGACTTTCGTCGTTATACCGAACCACAACTTCGTGGTTCTAAACAACGCAACTTGCGATTGATGCGTGAGGAGCTCACGATTTTGGTGGATGAGGGCCACGGGGGAGTGATCGAGAATATTGATTCTGGTATTTGGCTAAAAGGATTAAATGATTTGCGAATTGCACTTTCAGTTCGCTTGGAAATTAATGAAGAAAGCTTTGATAAATTTGAGCTAATGCCAGATGACGAACCTGCAAAGTCAGTTCATGCAGTTTATTTCTGGCTTGGGTGGTTACAAGAAAACTTGTTAGAATCATTGGCATGACGCTTCGTATTTTGCAAAAGGATGTAGATGCAATCGTTGCGCAATCAAAGGCCGAATACCCAGATGAGTGCTGCGGGGTAATCCTGGGCCCAATCGGTTTAGATAAGGCCGCAAGGTTTAAACCAATGGTCAATTCAGCCCACTCGCCAACATTTTATGAGTTTGACTCCAAAGATTTACTAGCCCTCTACCGTGAGGCCGATTTGAATGAGGAAGAAATTGTCGTGGTTTATCACTCTCACACCGAGACACCGGCTTATCCCTCTCGCACTGATATCGCATATGCCTCAGAGCCAAATGCCCACTACGTCGTGGTCTCTACCCGCAAAGAGATTGCACCTGAGAATGAATTTCGCTCTTATCGGATCATTGATGGGCAAGTTAGCGAAGAAGATGTGGAAATTATTTTCGATTGGTAACTGCTTGCAACTTAAAGGATAATAAAGCCATGTCCTCAAATGTTGAAGTTCGAATCCCAACCATCCTTCGCCCATATACCAAGAATGAAAAAGCGGTATCGGCCCAAGGTGTGACCCTGTCAGACGTAATCTCATCACTTGATTCAAATTATGCTGGGCTTGGTGAGCGACTACTTGAAAATGGTGAGCTTCGTCGCTTTATAAATATTTATGTTAATGACGAAGATGTTCGCTTTATGGGCGGGCTAAGTACTCCACTTAAAGACGGTGATTCTGTAACAATCTTGCCTGCCGTAGCTGGCGGTTGTAAGTGACTCGTTATGAGTCCCTTGAAGATTCATTAGGTCACACTCCACTTATTGGATTACCTAAGTTATCTCCAAAATCTAAACCAGGTGCGCCAGCTGTTCGACTCTGGGCAAAACTAGAAGATCGAAATCCAACTGGTTCAATTAAAGATCGCACCGCTCTTGCCATGATTGAAGCCGCAGAGAAATCTGGTCAATTAAAACCAGGTGCCACAATTCTTGAACCAACGAGTGGTAATACTGGAATTTCATTAGCAATGGTGGCAAAAGTTCGTGGTTACAAACTGGTTTGTGTCATGCCTGAGAACACGAGTATTGAACGCACCCAACTTCTTAAAATGTGGGGGGCAAAGATTATTTATTCCCAACCGGCTGGTGGATCAAATGAGGCTGTTCGCCTAGCCAAAGAAATAGCGGCAGAACATCCAGATTGGGTATTTTTATATCAATATGGAAATCCTGCAAATACTTTGGCTCACTACAACACTACGGGGCGAGAAATTTTTGCCGACCTTCCAGAAATCACACACTTTGTTGCCGGTTTAGGTACTACTGGAACTCTGATGGGTGCTGGAAAATATTTACGTGAGAAAAAACCAGATGTTCAGATTATTGCCGCTGAACCACGTTACGGTGAAGTTGTCTATGGGCTACGCAATCTTGAGGCTGGTTTTGTTCCAGAACTTTACGATGCCTCTGTTTTAACTCGTCGCTTTGCTGTGGGCGCCGAAGACTCAGTAAGGCGCGTTCGAGAACTATTAAATATTGAGGGAATTTTTGCAGGAATCTCAACCGGCGCTATTTTGCATGCAGCCCTTGGCATTGCCAAGGAATGTGTTGATGCAGGCAAAGGCGCTGATATTGCATTTATTCTTTGCGATGCGGGCTGGAAGTACTTATCTACGGGTGTTTACGATCAAGACGGCGATGTTGAGGCTATTGAAGGCCAGCTCTGGGCGTAGGGCCTAATTGATTAGATAGACTTTGCCGGTGAGTTCACCGAAAATAACTAAAGAGTCACCAATTGGTATTTTCGACTCTGGTGTTGGCGGATTAACTGTTGCCAGATCAATTATTGATCAACTACCTGGCGAATCCATTCTCTATGTTGGCGATTCTGCCAGAGGTCCTTATGGACCAAGACCACTTGCCGAAGTTCGCACATTTTCACTTGAAATTCTAGATCAATTAGTTGATGCAGGATGCAAAGCATTAGTTATTGCATGCAATACGGCTAGCGCTGCGATGCTTCGAGATGCCCGAGAGCGCTATGCAATCCCAGTTGTAGAAGTGATCCAGCCAGCCGCTAGACGCGCAGTTTCAGCTTCACGAACTGGAAATATTGGAGTAATTGGAACAAATGCAACAATTGAATCTGGTGCTTACTTAGATGCATTTGCTGCAGCCCCACAACTACAAATTACATCTATCGCCTGCCCACTATTAACTGAATTTGTTGAGCGCGGTGAAACATCTGGAACTGAAATAACCAAGGTTACAAAAGAGTATTTACAGCCTTTGATTGATAAAAAGATTGACACCTTGGTATTGGGTTGCACCCACTACCCACTTTTAACTGGAGTTATCTCCTACGTAATGGGAAATGATGTGACCCTTGTTTCAAGTGCTGAGGAAACCGCAAAGGATCTCTACCGAGTATTAGTTGAGAACGATCTCCTAAATACCTCTGGAAAACCTACATATAAGTTTGTTTCAACTGGAGAGAGCGAACTCTTCACAGGTCTAGCCCGGCGCTTCTTGGGTCCTGAAGTTGGCAAAGTCGAACGCTCAATCTAAGAAACCAAATAAGGAGAATAGCTGTGTCAAGAATTGATGGTCGCACACCAGATCAACTACGTGAAGTTAAGTTCACTCGCAATTGGCTAAACAATGCCGAAGGTTCTGTTCTTGTTGAATTTGGTAATACACGTGTTCTTTGCGTGGCTTCTTTCACACCAGGTGTTCCTCGTTGGTTGACCGGCAAAGGTAAAGGCTGGGTTACCTCAGAATATGCAATGCTTCCTCGCGCTACACATTCACGTTCTGATCGCGAAAGTGTTAAAGGAAAACTAGGCGGTCGTACTCAAGAAATTTCTAGACTTATCGGTCGCTCACTTCGCGCAACAGTTGATATGGACGCACTTGGTGAGAACACGATTGTTATTGATTGTGATGTATTACAGGCAGATGGTGGCACTCGAACAGCATCAATCACCGGCGCATACGTAGCACTTGCCGATGCAATTACTTGGGCTAAGGCGCAAGGACATGTTGGCGCCAATAAGAACCCACTGGCTCAAGGCGTTTCAGCCATTAGCGTTGGAATTATCAATGGTGTGCCAATGCTGGATCTTTGCTATGAAGAAGATGTCACTGCCGATACAGATATGAATATTGTCTGTACTGCTGATGGTAATTTTGTCGAAGTTCAAGGCACTGCTGAAGGAAAACCTTTTGATCGTAATTTGCTCAACCAATTACTAGATTTAGGGACAAATGGCTGCAAGCAACTAGATGCCCTACAAAAAGTGGCCCTAGCTAAGTAATGAGGAAGATAGTTTTAGCAACACAAAATCAGGGCAAGATTAAAGAATTTGAACGCATGTTGGCTCAATATGTCAGCGATATACAAGTTTTAGGACTTGATGAGTTTCCAGATCTGCCTGATGTTGCAGAAACTGGTAAAACGTTTATTGAAAACTCACTTCTTAAATCTCGTGAGGTAAGTGAATTCACAGGTTTACCAGCAATTGCTGATGACAGTGGACTTTGTATAGATGCCTTAAATGGTGACCCAGGAATCTTTTCAGCAAGGTGGTCTGGGGTGCATGGCGATGACAAAGCGAACATTGCCAAAGTACTAACACAGCTAGACCAAGTTACTCAAAGCAAAAGAGGGGCGCAGTTTTGTTGCGCAGTTTCTTTGGTGTTTCCAAAGGGTCATAAGAACTTTGGGATAGAGGTTATAGAAGAAGGTGAGTTGCGTGGCACCATCACGCAAGAAGCCCGCGGGGATGCTGGATTTGGCTACGACCCAATATTCCAACCAGAGGGGCAGGGCCTGACCCTTGGCGAGTTTGGCCACGGGGAAAAAGACAAAATCAGCCATCGCGGGCGAGCAATGCGAAAAATCGCACCAAGACTTATTGAACTAATCTAGTTCAGCGCTTTCACTGCGCTATCCTTTTGCCATAGAAATAACTGATGAAGGAGCTAAACGTGGCAGTAAAAAAGAGTGCAAAGAAGACAGCCAAGAAGGCTGTTAAGAAAACCGTTAAGAAAGCAGTTAAGAAGACTTCAGCCAAGAAGGCCGTGAAGAAGTCGGCAGTTAAGAAGAGCGCTAAAAAAGCTGTTAAGAAGTCGGCTAAGAAGGCAGTTAAGAAGAGCGCGAAGAAGTCTGCTAAAAGATCTTCTTCTGCTTCAATCATAATTCCGCCAGTTCCAGGCACTTCAACACGTGGCGCAGTAGCAAATGTGAATTCACTTCCTAAATCAAGTGCTGCTTCATTACCAAAGACTTCAGCAGCAACTCTAAAGAAGTCAAATGAAAAGTCATCTAATCGCGTGATGATCGCCGTAATCGTTGGAATAGTTCTTCTAGCAATTATTGTTGTTTCTCGTAATTCATCTTCATCTAAATCTTCAACGCCAGCACCTGCAGAATCACCTGCTGCTTCATCAGCAAGCACACCAGAAGCTTCTGCTGCGTCAAGTGAGCAAGCAAGTACTGCGCCAACTCCTTCAGCTCCAACAGCTGGGCACAGCGAGCCACGGGCAATTGTCGCTCACTACACCGCAAACGGAGCAACAATATTCTGGGCAGCACCTGCTTCTACTGATGGACTTTCAAACTACAACGTTGAAGTCCGCTCAAATGGTGGCGCATGGAAATTGATTTCAACCGTTCCATCTTCACAACTATCTATTGATATCACCAAGAGTGATGCGAGTGGATGGTGTTCATTTAGAGTTTCATCTGTTTATGCAGATGGCCAAGTAATTGGTGGAAAGGTATTCGGTCTTCCAGGCCAATACGCCTAATACTTCTAGCTCAACCAAGAGCTTCTAAAATGGCGGCAACATAAACGTTGCTGCCATTTTCATTTAGGTGAACGCCATCAGGAGCAAAGAATTCTGGATGGTTAAGTGAAATTGCGTGCCAATCAACCAACGTGGTTTGTGGGTAATTGGTGATTACCTCTTTAATTATTTGATTGTTCTGGTCTTTCCAAGCTCTGGGCACCGATGTATTAACCAAGATTATTCGTGGCTGATTCTTCAATAAATCCAGCAACGCGATCATGTCTGATTTAACAATTGAATTGTTGTTTCCAACATCTAATACAACTATCGAATCAGGGACAAGGTGCTGATCAGCCTTAACAACATCGATAAGCTCCCAAATCTGTCGACCAACACGAGCATTTACCAAGGCTAGGTCTTTCTTTTCCGAGAGCTTGGCTTTGATACCAAGAATTACTGAGTCACCTGTAAGCCAGATACCTTTATTTGCCGGCGTGATTACCGTGTTATCAAGCTTTGTGTCAGTTTTTATAACAACTACCGCATGATCATTTCGATACCAAGCCGTGGCACCTGAAGCCAAAGTAACCATTGAAATTAATGAAACACAGACCGAAACAAATATCCATTGGCGCTTTCGAACCACTTTAGTTCGATATTTCATTCCGCGAAGCCAATTTTGAATTACTCCTCGGCGAATTGGAATTTCTATATATCGAAGTGAAATATCGGAAAGGGCTAGGACCAAAAGTATGCGAGCAGCATCAAGGGCAATTGCAGAGCCAGCGGCAAGATCAACCGATGGCCTAGTTACTTGAAATATGACCCAGTGCCACAAATAGATCCCGTATGAACGGTGACCAATCCACATTAAAACCCTTGAACTCAATATTGGGGCAAATCTTGATGCAGGGTGGACCAAAGAAACAATTGCCGCGCAGCCAAAAATTCCAGCAAGTGGAAATGCTGCTCGATATAAAGTTGCATTGGTTTCATTAACGAATAGGAAACAGACTAGTAAACCAAAGAAGCCAAACACACCAATGCCATCAATAAAGTCTTGTGCTCGCTGGGAAATATTTGCCGTGAGATTACGTGGAATCCAACTAACCGCTAAAGCCGATCCAAGAAATAAGCCAAGGCTGTGAGTGTCAGACCCAAAGTAAATATGGCTTATTCGAGCAGTATTTGCGCTCTCAACTTTTAATGAAAATAGAAATAGCGCGATACCTGAAAGTATTGCAATCAAAAGTGCTGCCCTAGCTACATTCTTCTTGCCATACTTTCGCCAAATAAAGTAGAGAATGAAGGGCCAAATTGCGTAGAACTGAGCTTCAACAGCTAGCGACCAAGTGTGTTGGAGAAGTGGCGGTCTTCCAGTGGCAGCAAAGTAATCTTGATGTAGTGATACTAAATGCCAGTTATTTGAGCCGGTTAAAACAAAGGGTAGATCTGAGAAGATTCGAGTGATTGCATCAGGTGCAACTATTGCGGAAATAACAAGAGTTCCAACTATTAAAGCAATTAGACCGGGGTATAGCCGGCGAACTCTGGCCCAATAAAACTCTCGTAGATCTAAGCCGTTGGCACTTTCTATCGAATCTAATATCAAGCGAGTAATTACATAGCCTGAAATTACAAAGAATAGATCAACACCTAAGAAGCCACCCGGAATCCATTTAAGGCCCAGGTGAAATAGCAAAACGGCAAAAACTGCGATTGCACGCAAACCATCAATTGGGGGAATGTAGCCAATAGGTTTGGAAGCGCGGGAATCAGACATTACTTACGTTTTTTAGCAGGAGCTTTCTTTGAACTTTTTTTGATGCTCTTCTTTGCAGCCTGGCGTACTGGAACTTCTGGTACGGCCTCAACGTTCTTTGGAAAAGTTCGTCTTGTTGGGCGATTTGAATCATCTAAATTCTCATCGATATCACTTTGCAAATTTGCTAGACGTTGGAAGGCGGTTTCAAGGCGACCACGAGTCTCAACAATTGCGCGCTCTGCAGCAGACAATGATTGTGTCTGAATTCGATGTAGCCGCTCTGATTCAGAGATAGCAGAAGTTAACCAACCACGGAAGGATGAAATTTCATTTGTCGCTTCACTTATTAAACGCTCACCCTCACGGCGAGCCGCTGATGCCAGTGCTCCAGCCTCACGGCGAGCCTCACTAACTATAGCCTCTGCTTCGCGGACAACTTTGTTCCTAATTTCACTAGCTTCGCCTTCGGCGGCTTCAAGATACTTGCGACCACGCGACTCGGCTCCAGAAAGAATTGACTTGGCTTTAGATTCCGCGGTCTCTAACTTCTCTTTGGTAATACGTGCAGCTTCGGTCAGGGTGCGCTCAGCAGAAGCGTTAGCACGAGATTCACGAGATTGCGCAGTCTTAATAAGACTCATTGCAGTTTCTGTGGCAAGGATTTCAAATTCTTCTTTTGTAAGGCTGGTGATATCGCGACGAGAACGAAGGTCTGCAATCTGTGACTCTAATTGGCGAATGCGCTCAACAGCATTCTGACTTGGCGCAGCTTCAACTTCTTCTTTGAAGCCAACCCAGTTACGAAAATTCTTCTCAGCCATTTACTCACTCCTCTTTATTTCTGCCTGCGATCTAGAGCTCGAACCAAACTGGTTGTGAGCACGCCCATATCCTAGGCAATCTTTGGCCAGGTGAGAACAAAGAAATTCAATACTTTGCCCTTGATTGGGGTGAGCATAAAAGGTGTCATAGCCGTAAAAAATGCTGGTGCGGGAGGCGGGACTTGAACCCGCACGTCCGAAGACACAGGTTCCTAAGACCTGCGTGTCTGCCATTTCACCACTCCCGCGAGGAGTTAGTAAGAGAACATTAAAGGAGGATAGACAAAAGCACCAAACCGAGTATCTTCAGAATAGATTTAGCCGCAGCAGCGCTCACCTGAGCCAAATATTTGGAGGATAAATGTCTCTCACACCAACCCCAGCAGATAAGTTCACCTTCGGCCTTTGGACCGTAGGTTGGCAAGCGAAGGACGCATTTGGTGATGCGACCCGCCCACCATTAGACGCCGTCAGAGCGGTGCACGAATTAGCTGCGCGTGGTGCTTACGGAATTACCTTCCATGATGATGATTTATTTCCATTTGGATCAAGTGATTCAGAGCGCCAAGGTCATATCGACCGATTCAAAAAAGCTTTAGCCGAAACTGGAATGAAAGTTCCAATGGCAACAACAAACTTATTCACCCATCCAATTTTTAAGGATGGAGCATTCACCGCAAATGAACGCGACATCCGTCGTTTTGCAATCTCAAAGGTGATGCGAAATATTGATCTAGCAGTTGAGCTTGGTGCGGAAACTTACGTTGCATGGGGTGGCCGCGAAGGCGCTGAATCTGATGCGGCAAAGGATGGCTATGTTGCACTTGAGCGTTTTAGGGAAGCATTTAATATCTTGGGTCAGTATGTAACCGACAAGGGTTACAAGATTAAATTTGCCCTTGAGCCAAAGCCAAATGAGCCTCGTGGCGATATCTTCTTGCCAACCGTTGGACACGCTCTTGCATTTATTGGTTCGCTAGATCGCCCAGAGCTATTTGGTGTTAACCCAGAAGTTGGTCACGAACAAATGGCTGGCCTCAACTTCGTTCATGGAATAGCACAAGCGCTATTTCATAAGAAGCTTTTCCATATCGATCTAAACGGCCAGCATGGCGTTAAGTATGACCAAGACCTTGTCTTTGGCCATGGCGATCTAAAGTCAGCCTTTTTCTTGGTTGATCTACTTGAGCGCTATAACTACCAAGGCCCACGTCACTTCGACTATAAGCCAGTTCGTACCGAGGATGATCACGGCGTTTGGGAATCAGCATCTGCAAATATGCGCACTTACTTAGGCCTTAAGCAACGTGCCGCAGAATTCCGAGCAGATCCTCGCGTACAAGCGGCAATGAAGAAGTCACGCATAGATGAACTAGAGAAGGCAACACTTAATCCAGGAGAGTCTTGGAAGGATCTAGTTTCAGTAAATGTTGACGTTGAAGGATTAGGCGCTCGCGGTTATCACTACGAAGCACTTGATCAACTTGCGATTGAACACTTAATAGGTTTTGGTAAGTAAGCACATACCCGACCTTGAGTAGTAAAACCCTGATCGATAACTGATTTAACTTCACTCCGAGTAATTGACTCGGGGTGAAGGATTATTGATGGAACTTTAATAATCCCATTATCTGTGACTCCATTTATATTATTTGGTCCTTGCCCATAAAGCAGACTCGCTGCAAGCAAGGCAGTTGCTTGAGCTTCAAGTCTTGAATCTTTAAAAACCGTCATATAAATATTGTTTGTTAATAAAGCCGCTAATCCGGCATCTGTGGCATCTTGTGAAGTAATACATTCGGGAATCTTTCTACCCATTCGTTTTATTTCATCAATTGCTGCAAGTGCTATTCCATCATTTCCAGCAACAATACCTTCAACTGGCACTGCAGAACTCAAAAGAAGACGTCGCACAATCGGTGCAACTTCATCTGCATTCCAATTTGGAACTGCCACGTTATCGGCCAAAACTGATGCACCTGACTGAAAATCTTTTGCTAAAACTGAAAAATAACCACGAGCAACATTTATTGCATTTTCATCTGAATCTGGACCTCTAAGAATGAGAATATTTGGTTTGGCTAAATTCTTTTCCTTAATACAGGCCTTTAGCGATGTTGCCTGTAGTTCACCAATTTTTTGGCCATCGAAAGTTATGAAATAGGAAGAAGATCCTTTTACGGTTAAGCGGTCATAGTCGATAGTTGGGATGCCTTCTGCTTTTGCTTTATCTTGCACTTGCTTAGCTGAAATCGAATCTAGATTAGCCAAAACCAATACTTTTGCGCCTTGGGATAAGAGTCGGTCAGCAATTGTTTGGAAATTGGTTTTACTTCCAGCGGCATTCTCAATTTTAATCTTGATCCCCGCCAAGGAAAATGCAGTCAGCAAGGCTTGACGATCGGATTCATTCCATCTTGAAGAGGAAGAGGTGTCAGGCAAAATGATTCCAACAAAGCCTTTTTGGTTTTCCACCTTTACTGCGTTCTTGGAACTAAAAAGGTAGAAAGAACTAGCGCATAGGCAAACAAGCATTAGCAGGGCAGTTAACTTACGAGAACCGCTAAACATGCCAGCTATTTCCCTTCCTTTAGTCGCAAGCAAACCTTAAACAAGGCTGTGCAATCCTACGGTAACCTTGCCTAGATGAGCGCGGCAATGAGCATCCAAGATCAGATCAGCGCCACTATCGTTGCCATTTTGCAAGGCGCAGCCAGTGAATTAAATTGTGAACTCCCTACGCAAGTTCCGCTAGATCGCCCAAAGAATCGCGATCATGGAGATTATGCAACTTCTATCGCCCTTGCCTTAGCAAAACCTTCTGGAAAATCTCCTAGAGATATCGCAGAAATTATTAAAGCTGGGCTAGAGAAAAAAGCTGAAATTTCAAAAGTTGAAATTGCTGGTCCTGGCTTTATCAATATCACTCTTGCCAAAGCTAGCCAAGGCGCAGTCATCGCTCAGATTTTGCAAAGCGGTGCAAAGTTTGGCCATGGTCAAGCTCTTGCTGGTGTGAAAATCAACTTGGAATTTATTAGCGCAAATCCAACTGGGCCACTTCACCTTGGTCACACTAGGTGGGCGGCAACCGGTGATGCACTAGGTCGCGTACTTAGTGCTGCGGGCGCACAAGTGACTCGTGAGTTTTATATAAATGATCGTGGAAATCAGATGGAACTCTTTGGTGACTCGCTTATGACTTCAGCCCTAGGTCAGGTACGCCCAGAAAATGGCTACCACGGTGCGTATATAGATGAGCTTGCAAAAGAGATTGTCAGAGCCCACCCAGAAGTTATAAAACTAGAAGAAGCGCAAAGGTCAGCAGCTTTTCGTGACTATGGCTATAAATTGCAATTAGATCAACAACGCTCGGTTTTAGATGCATTTGGAACTCATTTTGATGTTTGGTTTTCTGAGAAGAGTTTGTATGAAGGCAATTTTTTCACTCACTGCCAAGAAGTGCTTAAATCAAAGGGGCATGTCTTTGATTTAGAAGGTGCCACTTGGCTTAGAACAACAGACTTTGGTGATGATAAAGATCGCGTAATGGTTAAGTCAGATGGAACTTTGGCTTACTTTGCTTCGGACTCGGCTTATTACATCTCAAAACGTGAACGCGGTTTTGATATCTGTATATACATGCTTGGCGCAGATCACCATGGATATGTCGGGCGCCTAAAGGCTCTAGCTGCATGTAATAACGATGATCCGAACTACAACATTGATGTCTTAATTGGCCAGATGGTGAAAATCATGGAAGGCGGGGAAGAGGTAAAGCTCTCCAAGCGCGCTGGAACCATAATTACTTTAGAAGAGTTAGTTGAAAAAGTTGGTGTAGATGCGGCCCGCTATACCTTGATTCGTTATCCAGTTAATACCCCAATGGTTATGGATGTGGACATCCTTCGAAGTCGCACCAATGAGAACCCGGTTTATTATGTGCAATACGCTCATGCCCGAATCTGTGGCGTCTTGCGCAATGCAAGTGAATTAGGAATTAAGTTTGGCAGCGAACATATCCACCCAGAATTACTAGTCCATGAGCGAGAGCGCGAATTAATCGGTGCTATCGGCCAGTTCCCAGGTGTTGTGGCATCTGCTGCTGAACTTCGTGAGCCACACCGCGTTGCTAGATATGTTGAGGAGTTAGCAGGCGTTTATCATCGCTTCTATGCTGATTGTCGAGTCTTGCCACTAGGTGAGGAGTCGCCAGGTGACTTACATGCTGCCCGGGCCACCCTGTGTCAGGTGACAGCGCAAGTTATTGCAAATGGTTTAGAACTACTAGGCGTAAGCGCTCCGGAGAAGATGTAGCCATGAAATTTCTACCTAACGTATTTTCAATCAATTCTAAGATGGTTGCGGGGCAATTAAATATTGCCGATTGCAAAGTAAGCTCCTTAGCAAAGGAATTTGGAACTCCACTATTTATTATTGATGAGAATGATTTTAATTATCGCCTAAATGCCTGGAAGTCAGCCCTAGAGCGTCACTTTGGGGCGCAAGCAGGAAGTGTTTACTATGCCTCTAAATCATTTATCTCAGTAGAAGTTGCTAAATGGATTAGTTCTTCAGGAATCGGTATAGATGTCTGTACTGCCGGTGAATTAGCTGTTGCCCTTGCTGCAAATTTTGATCCATCTAAAATTGAACTACATGGTAATAATAAATCTGAAATTGAAATTCGCGCCGCGATAAAGGCCGGAGTAAGCAAAATCGTTATTGATTCACACCAAGAAATTGAGCGAGTAAATCGCCTAGCTAATGAAGCTGGCATTATCCAAAATGTACTTATTCGCCTAACCCCTGGTGTTGAGGCTCATACCCACGAATTTATTTCAACCGCTCACGAAGATGTGAAGTTTGGTTTCTCTATTTCAAGTGGTGATGCAGCAAAGGCTGCGCAAGGTGTTGAGCAGGCAGCCAATCTTCGACTTAACGGCGTTCACTGTCATATCGGTTCGCAAATCTTTGAATCCGAAGGCTTTGAAACGGCTGCCACTCGCCTAATCGAATTCTTATCTGAGTTTAGAGATCGCAATGGTCGCGAACTTGCCGAGCTTGATCTTGGTGGTGGCTATGGAGTTGCATACGTGGAAGGGGAGATCACCTACGATCCAGATGTTGCAATGTCAGCAATTGCCAGCCTTGTAAAGGTGCAAACAACTAAACATAAATTGGCAATGCCTGTAGTTTCTATTGAGCCAGGCAGAGCAATTTCAGCACCAACTACAACAACACTTTATGAAGTTGGTACAACTAAAAATGTTACTTTGGACGATGGTGGAATACGTAGATACATTGCAGTTGATGGCGGTATGAGCGATAACATTCGTCCGGCACTCTATGGCGCTCAATATTCAGCCATCTTGGCAAATCGAACATCAACTCAAAGTGCAATCTCATCTCGTTTGGTAGGAAAGCATTGCGAGAGCGGTGACATCATTATTAGAGAGATAGATCTGCCTTCAGATATTGCTCCCGGAGATTTAATTGCCACCCCAGCTACTGGCGCATATGGTCGAAGCATGGCAAGTAATTACAACCATATGCCGCGTCCGGCAGTAATTGCAGTAAAAGATGGAACAGCCCGCCTAATTGTGCGCCGCGAAACCCAGGAAGACCTGCTCGGACTAGATGTTAGTGAGCAGCCGCGCACAATTAATTAGTCCTTAGCGCGTGAAAAATAGGGGAGAATATCCCTATGGCTCATTCAGGTAAGACGCTTCGGGTAGGGATGATTGGCTGCGGTGTTGTCGGCAGCGAAGTCGCTCGCCTGCTTGTGGCAAACGCCGATGACTTATCTGCTCGCTCTGGCGCCAAACTAGAACTAGTGAAGATCTCGGTGCGCGATATTTCCATTAGCCGCCCAGGGATTCCAAAAGAACTTTTCACAACGGACTCAAAAGCAATTGTTAATGATCCAAATATTGATTTGGTTATTGAAGTCATGGGTGGCATCGAGCCAGCCTATGAATTAATTCTTACCGCCATGAAAAATGGCAAGGCAGTTGTAACAGCAAATAAAGCCCTGCTTGCTAAGTTTGGTAGCGAGCTATTTCACGCATCTGATGAAGCTGATGTGGATTTCTATTATGAAGCAGCCGTAGCTGGTGCGATTCCTATCTTGCGACCACTGGCTGAATCCTTAGTTGGCGATCACGTTGAGCGGGTAATGGGAATTATTAATGGAACTACAAACTACATTCTGACCAAGATGGATGAGACTGGTGCATCTTTTGACTCTGCACTCAAAGAGGCTCAAGGCCTTGGCTATGCCGAAGCAGATCCAACTGCCGATATTGAAGCATTTGATGCTGCTGCCAAAGCAGCAATTTTGGCTGGCCTGGCTTTCCACACAGTGGTAACTGATGCTGATGTTTATCGCGAAGGAATTTCTAAAATAACTTCCGATGACGTTGCCGTTGCTAAAGAGATGGGATTTACCATCAAACTCTTGGCTGTTGCTGAAGCAAATGATGATGAGAGTATTACCGTAAGAGTTCACCCAACCTTAATTCCGCGAACCCACCCACTTGCAGCAGTGCGTGAAGCATTTAACGCAGTCTTTGTTAAGTGCGAATCTGCCGGAGAATTGATGTTCTATGGTCGAGGAGCTGGTGGAACTCCAACTGCGTCGGCAATTCTGGGCGACTTGGTTGCTGTTGCTCGTAATCGAATTGAAGGAAGCCTTGGGCCTACCGAAACCGACTATGCCCATCTCAAAATTGCACCAATTGGTTCAACTCGTACTCGCTATTCAATTCGCATGGATGTGAAAGATATTCCAGGAGTTTTGGCATCGGTGGCTAATGTCTTTGCAGCTAATGATGTTTCGATCCTCACCGTTCGCCAAGATGGCCGCGGAGCCGACGCAGAATTGATCGTTTTAACTCACTTAGCCACTGAATCTTCACTTGCCGATACCGTAAAACAACTTCAGAAATTGGATACGGTTAAGCACGTGACAAGTGTTATTAGAGTAGAGGGAACTGTTTAATGAGCATCTTCAAGAAGAAGGGTGCCCATCAATGGCGCGGTGTGATCGAGGAATATCGCCATCGCCTGCCAGTTTCTAGTAAGACACCAATAATTTCGTTGTGTGAAGGTGGAACACCACTAGTTCATGCGCAAACGCTTTCTGAAATGTTAGATAATGATGTTTGGCTAAAAGTTGAAGGTGCTAATCCAACTGGTTCTTTTAAAGACCGTGGAATGACAATGGCAATGTCTAAGGCTGCCGAAGATGGGGCCAAGGCAGTTATTTGTGCATCTACTGGAAATACTTCTGCATCAGCTGCTGCATATGCAACGAAAGCAGGAATGCGTCCAGTTGTATTGGTACCAGATGGAAAAATTGCTATGGGTAAATTGGCACAAGCCATTGCCCATGGCGCAGTATTACTGCAAGTACAAGGAAACTTTGATGATTGTTTGAATCTAGCTAGAGAACTTTCAGATAACTACCCAGTTGCCCTTGTTAACTCAGTAAACCCATTCCGTATTGAAGGACAGAAGACTGCTAGTTTTGAAGTGGTAGATATGTTGGGCGATGCCCCAGATCTGCACGTATTGCCGGTAGGTAATGCTGGAAATATCACAGCTTACTGGAAGGGTTACAAGGAGTACTACAACGATGGCATGTCTAAGAAGTTGCCACAGATGTGGGGCTTTCAGGCAGCTGGCGCCGCGCCAATTGTTCGTGGCGAAGTTGTAACTAATCCAGAGACAATAGCTACTGCAATTCGAATTGGTAATCCAGCCTCATGGCAACAAGCTGTAGATGCTCGCGATTCTTCTGGTGGTCTAATCGATAGCGTCACTGATGAAGAGATTCTCTCGGCTTACCGATTTGTTTCCAACAAAGAAGGTATTTTTGTTGAGCCATCTTCTGCTGCCGGAATTGCTGGCCTAATAAAGAAGCAATCAGAAGGAAAACTTCCTAAGGGCAAGAAGATTGTCATCACAGTAACTGGCAATGGCCTAAAAGATGTTGCTTGGGTACTAGATCAAGCTGCGCCGCCAACAGTTATCCCAGTTGATATGAAAAAAGCCGCTCAAGTGATTGGACTTGTCTAATGTCTGCTCGCCTGAGTTTTAAAGCTGCCATGGTGCAAGTTTCTATACCAGCAACTAGCGCAAATCTTGGACCGGGCTTTGATTGCCTTGCCCTAGCATTAGAAATGCGCGATCGCTATGCGGCGCAAATTCTTGACACGCCAGAAATTGATATTGATATTACTGGTGAGGGCGCAGATGAAATCAAACGAGATAAATCAAATTTAGTAATAAAGGCAATGATTCGTGGCTTTGAGCATATGGGCTCTAAAGAATTCTCTGGCAATAAGGGGCGCGGAATTGCTCTTCGTCAATTAAATGTCATTCCACATGGACGAGGCCTTGGCTCATCAGCTGCAGCAATTGTTGGTGGTCTATACCTAGCTCGTGAATTAGTTCTAGGGGGAGAACAACTCCTTTCAAATGAAGCAATAATTGCTATTGGAACTGAATTAGAGGGACATCCAGATAACATCGCCGCTGCAGTTCTTGGTGGAGCAACTATTGCCTGGACTGAAAATGAAGTCGGCTTTGGCGTTGGAATAAAAGTTGACCCTAAAGTCAAAGCTTTGGTTTTCATCCCAGAAGCACACCTTTCAACTTCAAAAGCTAGAAAACTTCTGCCTGAAACAATTCCACATCGTGAAGCTGTGCTTAATTCAGCCCACACTGCGCTCTTAGTTCATGCCATTGGCTCACGACCTGATCTGTTGCTAACTGCAACACAAGATTTCTTGCACCAGCAATATCGCGCTGAGGCAATGCCAAAATCGATTGCACTTGTTAATAAATTACGGGCAGCCGGAGTTGCAGCAATGGTTTCGGGAGCTGGTCCATCTGTACTAGTTCTCCACACCCTTGGTGATGTTGAAGTAGAAGAGGTAATAAAGGTTGCTGCGGGCTCATTTACCGCACAAAAGTTGGCTATCTCGGCGCGCGGAGTTGGCTCTAACCACTAACTTTGCTGGCTTTGCCCAGCCTGTGCTAGATTCATCCCATCAGGTAGCCGAGAAATCTTCGGACAGCAAACCTCGATAAATCCCAAAAACGCAAAATATTTAAATTTGCGCTAAATCTATAGAAATGAAGAAATAAATAAATATGGCAACAGCAAAAGATAACGGCGAACTTTCAGCGATGCTTCTTCCTGAGTTGAAGAAGGTTGCAGGGCAATTAGGTATTGAAGATGCCGCCGCAATGAAGAAGGCAGATCTAGTAACAGCGATCGCAGACCTTCAAGCATCAAATCGCGAAGCCGCAAAGGCCGAACGCGAAGCAAAGCGTGCTGAACGCGATGCCCGCCGCAAGGGTGGCAATAAGAATTCAAACAAGAACACAAATGACTCAGCTAATGATGAGTCTGATGAAGATGAAGAAGATCAGGGAACAAACCCTAATGATTCTTCAGGCTCAAATAATGATCGTAATGACCGGGGCAACCGAAATGATCGAAATGATCGAAATGACCGTGGAAATCGCCGCGACCGCGGAGATCGTAATGATCGCAACAATCGTTTCCGTGACCGCGGAAATCGCGAAGAGCGCGAAATTCAAATTTCTGAAGATGACGTCTTGCTACCAGTTGGTGGTCTTCTAGATATTCTCGATAGCTATGCATTTATTCGCACCGGCGGATACCTAGCTAGCTCAAATGACGTTTATGTTTCACTGCAACAAGTTCGTCGCTATGGCCTTCGCAAAGGCGATGTGATCACCGGCTCAGTTCGCCAACCACACGAGGGAGAGCGCAAAGAGAAGTTCAATGCCCTTGTCCGAGTGGAAACTGTTAACGGCGCAGATCCAGAGACTTCAAAAGAGCGCGTTGAGTTTGCAAAGTTAGTTCCGCTATACCCACAAGAGCGACTACGTCTTGAGACCGAACCAAATATTCTTACTACCCGTGTTATTGATCTGATCTCACCAATTGGAAAGGGTCAGCGCGGACTTATCGTTTCTCCTCCAAAAGCTGGTAAGACAATGGTTCTCCAATCAATTGCCAATGCGATAACTGTTAATAACCCTGAGTGTCACTTGATGGTTGTTCTAGTTGATGAGCGTCCAGAAGAAGTTACCGATATGCAACGCTCTATTAAGGGTGAAGTAATCGCCTCCACCTTCGATCGTCCAGCTGATGATCACACCTCAGTTGCTGAACTTGCAATCGAGCGAGCAAAGCGCCTAGTTGAACTTGGCCATGATGTTGTAGTACTCCTTGACTCAATTACCCGTCTAGGTCGTGCCTATAACATTGCCGCCCCAGCATCTGGTCGAATCCTTTCTGGCGGTGTTGATTCTGCAGCGCTTTATCCACCAAAGAAGTTCTTTGGAGCTGCTCGAAATGTGGAAAATGGCGGATCACTAACAATTCTTGCAACGGCCCTGATTGATACTGGCTCAAAGATGGATGAAGTTATCTTTGAAGAGTTTAAGGGAACTGGAAATATGGAACTTATTCTTAACCGTAAGTTCGCTGACAAGCGCATCTTCCCAGCAGTTGATGTTGTTGCTTCTGGTACTCGTAAGGAAGAAATCCTTATGGGAACTGAAGAGCTTTCAATTGTTTGGCGTCTGCGCCGCGTACTTCACGCACTTGAGCCACAGCAAGCACTTGAACTATTGCTAGAGCGTATGAAGGGCACTAAGTCCAACGTTGAATTCTTGATGCAAATCCAGAAGACAACCAGCGCAGAGGGCGGCCTTGCTGCTGCTTCAGGCACAAAAGAGGCTTAATTTTCTTTAATTAGCCGTGCAGGCTAAACTTTCCATCCGAGATCAAACCGGACTGGTTCACGGATAAAGCCGACCCAGTCACACCTAGGAGATAAAAATGAAGTCAGAGATCCACCCAAATTATTTAGAGACCACAGTTACTTGTGGTTGCGGTGAAGTTTTCACTACCCGCAGCACAAAGGAATCTGGCTCAATCTATGTTGAAGTTTGTTCTGTATGCCACCCGTTCTACACCGGCAAGCAACGTATCCTCGATACTGGTGGGCGCGTAGCTAAGTTCGAAGAGCGTTTCGGTAAGAAAACAGCTAACTAGCTTTCTTAAAGACCGTACCCAGTTCGCTAAGTGCGAGCTCGGTGCGGTCTTTTTATTTTAAGTATCGACATAAAAGTATTAGAAAGGAGTGATGATGGCAGTTTCTGAAAGTAGATTCCCAAATGTTCCGGCCCTATTGGCTGAGTATGAAGAACTTGAAAAGGCGATGGCTGATCCATCAATTCACTCCGATCAAGGACAAGCTCGCAAACTTGGAAAGCGCTATGCCGCACTTGGTCCAGTCATTGCTGGATACCGCGCTTGGGTATCAGCGCAAGATGATCTTGCTGCAGGAAAAGAGATGGCTGGCGATGATCCGGATTTCGCTAGTGAAATCCCAGCCCTAGAAGAGAATTTAGCGCAGGCGGAATCAAAGCTAGAAGAGTTGTTACTACCACGTGACCCTAATGATGATCGTGATGTTATTTTGGAGATAAAAGCAGGAGTGGGCGGGGATGAGTCAGCACTATTTGCTGGCGATCTTTTGCGGATGTATCAACGATATGCCGAGAAGCACAATTGGAAATGCGAAATCATTGACTATGCCGAGTCTGAAATGGGCGGCTATAAAGAACTTTCTATGGCGATAAAGTCAAAGGGCGTTGCCGAACCTGGTCAATCGCCATATGCCAAACTAAAGTTTGAAGGCGGCGTTCACCGCGTCCAGCGAGTTCCAGAAACTGAAAGCCAGGGACGTATTCATACTTCTGCTGCCGGGGTTTTGATCTTGGCTGAAGCCGATGAAGTTGATGTTGAGATTCGCCAACAGGATTTACGAATCGATGTTTATCGCTCTTCTGGTCCTGGTGGGCAGTCTGTAAACACCACTGACTCAGCCGTGCGTATCACTCACATTCCTACGGGTGTTGTGGTCTCATGTCAGAATGAAAAGTCGCAATTACAAAATAAGGAATCAGCAATGCGTATTTTGCGCGCCAGACTGCTCGCCCATGCTCAAGAGCAGGCAGATGCCGAAGCAGCAATTGCCCGTAAACAGCAAGTTCGCACCGTAGATCGCTCCGAGCGAATTCGAACCTATAACTATCCAGAAAATCGTCTAAGTGATCACCGAGTTAACTTCAAGTCTTCAAATCTAGATGCGGTCTTAAATGGCGATCTAGAACCAGTAATTGATGCTCTTCTTGAAGCAGACAAGGTCGCAAAGCTAGCTGCGAATTAAGATGACAGTTAAAGAACTTTTGAAGTTTGGCAAAGAACAACTTGCCACAAAGAATATCGGCCCAGTTGATGCGGAATTATTGCTTGCCAACATACTCGGTGTTAACCGGATGGAACTCCATGCTAAGACCATTGAGTTAGATGATGAAAGTGAAAAGGAAAGCAAAGAACTCTATTCCAAAGCAATTGCACAACGGCTTACCGGAATGCCAACGCAATATATTGTCGGCAATGCCCCATTTAGATACTTGGAATACGAGGTGGGCCCTGGAGTATTGATCCCTAGGCCAGAAACAGAATTGTTAGTAGATGAAGTACTCCATCAATTAAATACCTTTGCCGAGCCAGTAAGTGTGGTCGATCTTGGCTCAGGCACTGGAGCAATTGCAATTTCTATTTCCTCTGAAACTGCGGGAAAGAAAGATGTCCACGTAGTTGCTGTGGAGAAATCTCCAGATGCTCTTATTTGGCTAAATAAGAATGTTGCCAAGCACGATGTGAACGTAAGAATTGTTGAAAGTGATGCCAAGAGCGCTCTTGAAGGAATCAAATGTGATGTGGTTGTGGCTAATCCGCCTTACCTGCCAGATGGTGCAAGAGTCCCACAGGAGTTAATTTTCGAACCAGCGATGGCGCTATTTGGTGGACCAGCAAATGGAATGTCGGTTCCAAGTGAATTTATTGAGGCTGCTGTCAGATTGTTAAAGAGTGGTGGGTTATTCGCCATCGAGCACAACGAGGTCCAAGGCCCACTCATTGCTGAGCAACTAGCAAGAGATTTTGAATCTATTGCCTTGCATAATGACTTAACCGATCGCCCACGCTTTACGACTGCTCGTCGTAAATAGTTAAGGGGTAGGCTTAGCCATATGACCGCTACCTTTCAAGCCGCAGATCCAACAACTGGCCAAGTCTTTGGAAACTCATTTAACGAGAGTTCAGTGCAAGATGTATCAGCAGTAATTGCTAAAGCATCAAAAACGAAGCACACATTTGGTGCAACCTCACCAGCAAAGCGCGCAGCAATCTTGCGAGCAATTGGCGCGGCTATCGAATCTCGGCGTGAAAAACTAATTGAAGTAACTATGAAGGAAACTGCCCTTCCTAATGGCCGCTTAACTGGCGAACTATCTCGCACAGTGTTTCAGCTAGAACAATTTGCGCTTCTAGTCGAATCCGGGTCGCATTACCAAGCAATTATTGATCTGCCAGATAGTAATTGGGTCCCAGCAGCTCGCCCTGATATCCGAAAGGCGAATCAAAGCCTTGGCGTCGTTGGAATCTTTGCTGCCTCTAACTTTCCATTCGCATTTTCAGTAATCGGTGGTGATAGTGCATCTGCTCTGGCCGCAGGATGTCCAGTAGTTGTTAAGGCCCATCCATCGCATCCAAATACCTGTCAATTAATGCACGAAGCTGTTATTGAAGGCTTAGCAAAAGAAGGAATCAGCGCTGATGTATTTGGCATGGTGCAGGGTCTTTCTCCAGATATTACGCATGCAATTGTTAGCCATCCAGAAATTACTGCCATTGGATTTACTGGTTCTGGACTTGTTGGAAAGATTTTGGTTGATGCAGCAGCAAAGCGTGAAGTACCAATTCCAGTATTTGCCGAGATGGGCTCACTAAACCCGGTCTTCTTTACTCCTAAAGTTTTGTCAGAAAAAGCCGCTGATCTGGCTAAAGCTGCACTTGATTCAGCAACCCTAGGTTCTGGACAGTTCTGTACCAAGCCAGGAATCTTGGTCATCCCAACTGGGGCTGAGGGCGATAGTTTTATTGCTGAAGTTGAAAGTTACTTAGGAACTCTTTCAGTAGCGCCACTTCTAAATAAGGGTATTGCTAATCGATATGGAACATCGATCACAGCACTTGCAAAGAGCAGTAGCCTTAAAGTTATTTCAGGTAAGACCACCGAAGGTGGATTTGGCGTGACACCGACTGTATTTGTTGTCGATTGGGCCAAGGCAACTCCAGAGCTTTTGGAAGAGCATTTTGGACCAACAACTGTAATTATTCGTGCGCCCTATCAAGACTTTGTTTCAGTAGCTAGCAATATGGAAGGTCAGCTATGTGCTGGCCTGCATGCAAGTGCGGGAGAGCAGGTCAATGAATTAACAGCTGCCCTAGCTGAGAAAGCTGGGCGCGTAATTTTGAATGGTTTCCCAACAGCAGTTGCAGTAACTGCTGCGATGCAACATGGTGGTCAGTGGCCATCATCATCTAGTCACACCACCTCGGTTGGCATAGATTCGGTCTATCGATTCTTGCGCCCAGTTGCGCATCAAGGATTTGCTGATGAACTTCTTCCACCAGCGCTTCAAAATTCGAATCCATGGAATATTTCGAGAACAGTTAATGGAAAAGTAAGCAAGGAGTCGATCTAATGGCTGATTTAACTAACGCATTTGCTGCAGCAAGAAATGCGCTCACAACCGAGATTGCCGCACTTGAAAGTTTTTCTAAGGATTTAGATTCCAAAATCACCGATGCTCTTGAAATATTGGTTGCTTGCAAAGGGCATGTAATAGTCACCGGGCTTGGAAAATCTGGCCTAGTAGGTGCAAAGATTTCAGCAACTTTGGCGTCAACTGGAACGCCTTCCTTCTTTATTCACGCTGGAGATGCATTGCATGGTGATTCTGGAGCTATTACTGAAGGCGACGTTGTTATTGCAATTTCCAACTCTGGTGAAACTGCTGAAGTGATTGCCGTTGCCAAGATGGCAAAGGGCTGGGGCAATAAGGTTATTGCTATTACTAGAAAGCATGCTTCAACTCTTGCAACTAACTCTGATGCGCTTTTAGATATTGCATTTGAGAAAGAAGCTGATCCACTTAATTTGGCACCTACAACTTCAACTACCTTAACTATTGCTCTAGGTGATGTCTTGGCTTCAGCGCTTATGGCTTACAAGAATTTCACAGCAGCAGATTTTGGCAAACGTCACCCAGGTGGCTCACTTGGCAAGGCAACCAATAGGTGAGTGCTTTGGTAACAACTTTTGGTTCATTCATGATGGACCTAGTTGCATACACACCGCGTAGACCAAAATCGGGTGAAACTCTTCGTGGAACAAGTTTTTCGATCGCACTTGGTGGCAAAGGATTTAACCAGGCAATTGCTGCTGGCCGAGCTGGAGTTAAATCGGCAATGCTAGGAAATCTTGGAACTGATTCTTTTGGTGATGAGTTTATGGCTGGTTTTAAGGCCGAAGGAGTTCAAGCTAGCGATATTGAAAGATCAAAAGATCTTGGAACTGGCGTTGGACATATCTCAGTTCAGACTACAGATGGTGATAATTCAATAATTATCATCCCGCAATCAAATGATTTAGGTGATGCCGCCTACATTGAGCGCCATAAGCAAACCATTATTGACTCCGATATCTTGTTATTGCAGCTAGAGCTTCCAATTGAGGGAACAGTTCGCGCTGCGCAGATTGCTAAGGAAAATGGCGTGAAAGTAGTTTTAACTCCGGCGCCTGTAGCATCCCTTGATCCATATGTTGGTTTAGTTGATGTTGTGGTCCCAAACGAGGGAGAAGCGGCAGAGCTAACAGGTATTACTTCAAGTGTTCAAGAGCAAGCAAAGGCTCTTGCCAAGATGATGGGCTGCAAAGATATTGTGATAACTCTCGGGCCAAAAGGTGCTTATGTAACCGACGGGTCTAGAGGTGAATTCATTTCTGCGCCCAAAGTAGAAGCAATCGATACCGTTGGAGCCGGTGACACCATGTGTGCCAATCTTGCTGCTCGTTTGGCCCTAGGCGATGATATTTTTACTGCCGCGAAGTTTGGGATTTATGCCGCTACGCTTAAAGTCACAAGAAAAGGCGCCGCAATGGCTTCACCAAAGCCAGAAGAAGTTCTAGCATTCATCAACTCAAGTAACTAAGGGGAAATAAATGAAATACACCGGAATCATCAATCGCGACATCTCTTCAATGGTTGCCCGCACAGGTCACTTCGATCGCATTGTTGTTTCAGATGCAGGTTTTCCTATTCCAGCAGGTGTTGAGTGCATCGATCTATCAATGGGACCAAATCTTCCTAAAGTGGTAGATGTTTTAAAGATGCTGACCCTAGAGCTTCCTATTGAACAATTTTGGTTTGCCGAAGAAATTCAACCAAGTAAAGATGGACGTGCCAAGGAACTTTCAGCAATTATGACCAAGGCTGAATGCATTCCGCTGCCACACGCTGAGTTCAAAAAGCTTGCTTATGGCGCTGTTGGAGTTATTCGCACCGGTGATTACCTTGCTTGGGGCAATGTAATGATCGCTTCAGGCGTTGCTTACTAAAAACTACCCTTTGTAGTTTTTGAAGTGGTTGGTGATCTCACCAATTCCTTCTATTCCTGTTACGACTTTCTCGCCACCTTTTAGATATCTAGCTGGCTTAAAGCCCATGCCAACTCCTTGTGGTGTTCCGGTATTGATGATGTCGCCAGCGCATAACTCCATTACTTGGGAGATATACCAAACGCAGTATGAGATATCAAAGATCATGTCATTCGTATTTGAATCTTGACGAGTTTCACCATCAACTGTGCACCAAAGCCGCAGATTTTCTGGATTTGGCATTTCATCAGGCGTGATAATCCATGGTCCAACTGGATTAAAGGTTGGGAATGACTTTCCCTTGACCCACTGGCCACCACGTTCTACTTGCCAATAACGCTCTGAAACATCTTGGGAGACGGTGTAACCAAGGATGTAATCCTTGGCTTCAGCTGGTGACTTTAGATAAAGCGCACTCTTTTTCATAACTACACAGATCTCAACTTCATAATCTGTCTTCTCTGAATTTGGCGGAACTATTACATCATCGTTGCCACCAATAACAGTGTCCGGTGCCTTCATGAAAATGATTGGTTCTTTAGGAGATTCAGCGCCTGTTTCAGCTGCATGCTGGGCGTAATTAAGACCAACGCAAAGTGCCTTAGTAGGGCGAGCTACTGGGGAGCCAAGTCGGAAATCTGAAATCTTTACTCGTGGGCGCGAGGAGAGGTCTAATTTTGCAACCTTCTCATATGCACCAGCTTCGAGTTCTACGCGGTTCCAATCTGCGATCACATCATCAATAAATACCGCCTCAGTATCGCTGACTATTACAGCAGGCTTCTCACGGTTAAATTCACCAAGACGTGCGATGCGCATCTCATTCCCTTTCGACTATGTTTCTAGTAGATTTCACTTCAGATTGATCAGCCTACCAAAGTTTAAATACACAAGAGACCCGAAAGAGATTGGATATCCGTGAGCGAGAAGGTATATGCCCGCCGAAGTGAAAATTGGTTTAAGGCAGAAGGAAAGCACGGATATATCTACCGCGAACGTTTTCGCAATATGGGCTTTGGCTCGGAGGTCTTCTCCGACAAGCCAGTAATCGGAATTGCCACAACTTGGTCAGAGCTAAATCCTTGTAATGCGCATTTAGATCGAGTTGCCGAAGCCGTTAAGCGCGGAGTTTGGGAAGCCGGTGGGTTTCCACTCGAGTTTCCAACCATGTCACTTGGCGAACCCGTCCAACGTCCGACCACAATGCTTTGGCGAAACTTACTTGCCATGGAAACCGAAGAGTTAATTCGTTCTAATCCATTAGATGGCGTAGTACTTCTTGCTGGTTGCGATAAGACGCCGCCAGGAATGTTGATGGGCGCAGCATCTGTTGATCTACCAACTTTGATGATTACCGGCGGCCCAATGCTAAATGGTCGCTATAAAGGTGAAACTCTTGGATCAGGAACTGCAGTATGGAAATATTCAGAGCAAATTCGCGCCGGCAAATTAAGTATTGAAGAGTTCTTCCAGATGGAATCTTGCTCAGCTAGATCAAATGGATCTTGTATGACAATGGGAACTGCCTCCACTATGGCTTGTGTTACTGAAGCCCTTGGCGTGCAATTGCCTGGCTCTGCTGCAATTCCTGCAGTAGATGCTCGTCGTTTCTCAACTTCGCAAGAAGCTGGTCGACGTATTGTGCAAATGGTCTATGACGACCAAACTCTCTCTAAAGTTCTAACTCGCGAAGCATTTGAAAATGCAATCAAGGTAAATGCGGCAATTGGTGGCTCTACTAACGCAGTTGTTCACCTACTTGCCATCGCTGGTCGTATCGGTGTTGATCTTGAGCTAGATGATTTTGATCGTTTAGCCCGCGAAGTACCAGTTCTGGTTAATTTAATGCCTTCTGGTAAGTATCTGATGGAAGAGTTCTTTGATGCCGGCGGACTTCCAGCCGTTATGAAGGAAATCGAAGGCATGCTCCACTCAGAGCACATCACAGTTTCAGGTAAGTCTGTAAAGGAAAACATTAAGGATGCTGAGTCTTGGAATAAAGATGTAATAACACCGGCATCAGCGCCATTCCAAAAAGCAGGTTCTGGCATCGTTGTTCTAAAGGGCTCTCTTGCCCCTAATGGTTGTGTTCTAAAAGTTTCAGCAGCAACTCCAGAATTAATGGTTCACACCGGACCAGCTCTAGTCTTTGAAGAAATTGAAGAATATTTAATAGCTTCTGAAGATATGAATCTTGCTGTAACAAAAGATACTGTGCTTGTTCTAAAGCATGCCGGTCCACGTGGTTTCCCAGGTTTCCCAGAAGTTGGAAATATGCCAATTCCACGCAAACTACTTGAACAAGGTATTACCGACATGGTTCGTATCTCTGATGCACGCATGTCAGGAACGGCTTATGGAACAGTTCTATTACACACTTCACCAGAAGCAGCTGTTGGTGGACCACTTGCCCTTGCTAGAACCGGTGACATGATTGAACTAAATGTGCCAAACCGTTCAATTAATATTCTGGTTTCAGAAGAAGAGATGGCTAAGCGCAAAGCAGAGTGGAAAGCACCTGAACCTAAATACACCCGTGGTTGGGGCAAGTTGTATTACGAGACTGTGGAACAAGCACACCTCGGAGCTGACCTTGATTTCCTTCGTGGATCTTCTGGCAGTTATATTCCTCGCCACTCACACTAATAAATTAGAACGGCTTTGCAAACTCTGTTTGCTCAATTGCTTCTAGTTCTAATAGACGATTCCACTTTGAAGTGCGATCTGCGCCATGAGTTGAACCAACTTTTATTTGCTCAGCCCGCCATCCAGTTGCTAAATCAGCAAGCCATGAATCCTCAGTCTCACCGCTTCTAGCGCTTACTACAGTTCTAAAGTTCGTAGCTTTTGCTGTGCGCAAAACATGATGGGTATCGGTTACCAATCCGTTTTGATTTGCCTTGATCAAAATGGCGTTTGCTGATCCTTCAGCGATACCTCGATCTAGTCTTTCGTGGTTTGTTGTAAATAAGTCATCACCTAATATTTGAAGGGAATCTGGGACTAGCGAAGTGAACTCAGCCCAAGCTGGCCAATCATCTTCTGCTAATGGATCTTCAATTGAAATAATTGGCTGATCCTTTACTAGTTTTGCCATAAATGCCACAAATTGGGAGGAGGTGAACTCTTTGCCTAAAGTTGGAAGTGAGTACTTACCGTTTTCAAAAAATTGTGTTGAGGCAATATCTAGCGCCAAACTAACCTGGGAACCTACTTGTAATCCGACTTCCTCAATAGATTTGGTTACAAATTCACACGCAGCATCAATTGATTCAAAGGCAAGGCCAAGGCCACCTTCATCTGCGATCAAGTGTGATGGACCAATTTTGGCACCGCGCTTTGCCGCGTTCTCTCTAATTGCAGTGATCCAAGTAATTGCTTGGTTAAAAGATGTGGCGCCATTTGGAAGAACTAATACGTCTTGAATATCCATTGTGCGATTGGCATGCGCTCCGCCGGAGAGGATGTTTACCATTGGCATTGGAATTAAAAGCGGCCCCTCTGGTTGGAAATATCTTGCTACCGATTGCCCCTTTGCCGCAGCAGCAGCTTTTGTAACTGCAAGTGAGACTGCCAAGGTTGCATTGGCCCCAAGCACATGATGATCTTGCGATGGATCTAGATTCTTTAAAATCTCATCCGCATGTGAAAGATCGGCCTCTGCGCCAATTAGTTTTGGTGCAATTATTTCATTTACATTGCCGCAGGCCTTTAGAACTGAGCTGCCATCACTATCGCGCAATTCTTTTGCTTCATGCTTTCCAGTTGAAGCACCCGAAGGGACTCGGGCGGTATGAACCGACCCATCGGCTAGGGTGATTGTCACAGCAACTGTTGGGCGGCCACGAGAGTCTAGGACTTGGTAGCCAATTAAATTATTGATGATCATAGGAACAACTGCGCATAAGTCATCTGTGAATTTTGCAGGGCTTTTGCCGTCAAGTCCAGCACTCGGGTCTTAGCCGCCTCATCTAGATAATTTACTAGGGAGACTCCTTCAACTCTTGCCCGAGCAATTAGTGCCACATGCTTAGGTAGAGAATTGGCAACTGGAAGTTTTGAATTTTTAGAATAAGAATCTAGGAAGTTAAGAGCCGTCTGTCGAATCTTGCCTTGAACT